>Ga0307374_10008802_pt1 | contig 15006 bp, 11 predicted proteins | sample OX3MG_FD_202532 | JGI IMG/M metagenome (GOLD analysis project Ga0307374, IMG submission 202532) | Soil microbial communities from Risofladan, Vaasa, Finland - OX-3 | ecosystem: Environmental > Terrestrial > Soil > Coastal area > Acid sulfate soil | place: Finland: Risofladan, Vaasa | collected... | reverse complement strand
CGCCAAAGAGCTTGCCATCGACACTCCGAAGGCGAGTTGAGCCGTCGCGCGTTCAGGACTTCTGCTGCGGACGCTGAGAGATCCTCTCCCCGATCACCGACTCGGCGATCCTGTTCAACATCTGCTCCACCGTGCCGCCGGCGATCATCCAGCCGCGCGTTCTTAGAAAGAGGTATGTGAGCGCCGCCTGGTCGTCGAATCCGTAGCCTCCGAACATCTGAAGCGCCTGGTTCGCCACCTCAAAACCGGCGCGGTTGCACGCCAGCTTGGCCAGGCACGCCTCCGTGGCCGAGGGCTTGCCGCCGGCCGCGTTGGCGGCGGCGCGATAGAGGAGCAGCCGGGCCCCCTGCAGTTGCAGTTCCATCTCGGCCAGGCGCCACTGCAGACCCTGGAAATCCACCAGCCGCCGACCGAACTGCTTTCGCTCGCGCACGTGCTTCACCGCCAAGTTCAGGGCCGCCTGCCCCACGGCCAACGAGCGCGCTGCGTTGCCCAGGCGCTCGATGTTGAAGACCATGAACATCCGGCCGAAGCCATCGGTGTCGAGGAGCACGTTCTCGCCTGGGACCTCGCAATTCTCGAAATAGAGCACGCCGTACGACTCGCCCGATGCGAAACGATGTGAGCTGTCGACGGTGAAGCCGGGAGTGTCGCGCTCGACGATGATGGCGCCGGCGTCGCGGGGCTCCGCGCCGAATCGCGACCACACCACGAAGTAGTCGGCGGAATCTGCGTTGCTGGTGAATATCTTCTGTCCGTCGAGGACGATGTTGGCGCCGTTTCGAGTGGCTCGGGTTCGCAGATCGGTGACGCCAGAACCGGCATCCGGCTCGGTCATGGCGACGGTCACGAGCTTGGCGCCTGCCAGCGCCGGTCGCAGGAACCGTCGCAGGACCTCGGGTGACCCATGGGCGGCGATCTGTTGGATGGCGCCGAAATTCAGCGCCTGGATGCAGTCGCCCGCCACGACACTTATCTCTGCCACCGCCTCGAGCACCAGCACCGCGTCCAGCAAGGCGCGACTCTGGCCTCCGATACCCTCGGGCAAGCTGATCCCGGACAGACCTTGGGCGGCGAGGAGGCGAAGGACGGGCCGGGGCAACCCCTGACTCGGTGAGTGAATCGCATCACCGCCCCATTCGCGACTGGCCAGCGTGCGGGTGGCGGCGACCAGGTCGAGCTGCGCGTCGTCGAGTTTGAAGTTCAACTCCCCGCCTCCCCGAGCGCGCTCGTCTGCCGAGAGGCGATCTCGGCCGCGTCCACCAGGGCTCGAAGGACAAGGACCGCCCGCTCGGGCATCGCAAACACCGGAATCCGAGCCGTTCGATACATCGCCAATGAGGTAGGCGCGAGAAACTCCGCGCCCAGCCGTGAAACGACCACGGGCTTGCCCGAAGCCCTGGCCGCGGCGATGACCCCCTCCCCCACGTGCACCGCAGGCGGATCCGCGTTGGTCGTGAGCATCACCAACAGGGCATCGACACCCGGATCCCGCAAGACGAGCTCGGCCACCCTGCCGAGCATGGCCGGGCGCACCGTCACTTCCATCGTCACGTCGACCGGGTTGGTGGGCACTCCAAACGGAGGAATCACCTCTGAGATGGCACTCACCGTTTCTGCCGACAGCTCGGCCATCTCGAGTTGCCTTCGGGCGCACTCATCGGCGACGACGCTACACGCTCCGCCCGACGCCGAGACCACGCCGATTCGGCGGCCGGCTGGGAGAGGCAGCTGTCCCAACGCGCCGGCGGCGTCCAGCAAAGTCTGGAGGTCCGGTACGCGAACCACCCCCAAGGCTTTGAAGGCGGCGCTGTAGACACTGTCATCGCCCGCGATCGCGCCCGTATGCGTCTGCGCTGCGCGACTGCCCGCGGCCGATCGGCCCGACTTGTACACCACGACACGTTTGCCGCGCTCCCGCGCCTTTCTGCACGCCGCCTTGAAGGCTTCGGGATCGCGAACGGCTTCCATGAAGACCGCGATCACGCTGCACGCGGGATCGTCGACCAAGGCGAGCATGTAATCCCCAAGGCCGAGGTCCGCCTCGTTGCCGCTGCAGATCCAACGGCCGATGGCGACGCCCTGGTCCCACGCCCGGCTGAGCAGAGCGCTTCCGATGGCGCCTGACTGCGAGAGCATCGCCACGTTGCCCTCGGGCACCGACTCCACCTCGAAGGCCATTCCGATCGCTGCACACATGCGGCCGTCGGCGCTCATGATCCCGGCAGTGTTCGGACCGCAAAGACGGATTCCATTTCGGCGGGCGGTCGCCATCAGTTGCTCTTGGCGTCGGCGCCCTTGGGGTCCCGTCTCGGCAAATCCCGAGGTGAACACGGTCGCTGTCGGAATGCCTTTCTTTCCGCAGGCCTCGACCACTTTGTCGACGTCGTCCATCGGAACCACGATGCAGGCCATGTCAGCAGGCTCCGGCAACTCCGCCACCGATGGGTAGCTGGGCCGCCCCAGGATCTCCGACTCGTTAGGATTGACCGCGTCGAGCCGGCCCGGAAAGCCGTGCTTGACCAGGTACCGGAAAAGCCGCCCACCCTGCTTGGCGGGATTGGCCGAGGCGCCCACGACGACGATGCTCTGCGGGTTCAGCAGCTTGCCGATGGTCGCCTCGGCCGGCATCCAGGTTCGCTGTGCCGCCGCCGGCACGGCTGCCCGCACCAGCTTGGCGTCGACCACCATCGCGCCTTCCGACGTGATGACGATCGGGTTCAGATCCAGCTCCAAGATGTCCTCATGGCGTGCGGCAAGATCGCTCACACGGGTGACCACTTGGGCCAGGTGCTCGAGCTCGGCTTTGAACTGGTGCCGGAGCGAGGCGGCAGAAGACAGGCGGAGCTCGCCGATCATCGCCGCGGCCTCCGCGAGGGAGACCGGGGCCAGGCGAACCGCCACGTCGCCGATGGCCTCGACCAGGCCTCCTCCGAGGCCCACGATCACGACCGGGCCGAAGACGGGATCTCGTCGCAGCCCGACCATCATCTCGAGGCCACCCTTGACCATCGGCTGGATCACGTACCCGTCGAGCCCCGGAATCTTCTCCCGCATCTCGGCCGCCGCTCGCCGGACCTCGGCTGCGGAGCGCACGTCGAGGCGGACCCCTCCGGCCGCGACCTTGTGAAACAGGCCCGATCTCCTCGCCTTCAGGGCCACCGGGTAGCCCACCCTCACAGCCTCTCTCTCGGCGGCGGCGATGCTCCGGACGACGACCTGCCTCACGTGCTGAATGCCAGATCCATCAAGGAGCCGACTGGTGGTCGATGGATCGACAAGGGTCACGGGAGGATCGCCCGCTGGCGCCGGCGCGGCCACCCTAGAAGGGAGGGTGCTCCAGGCCGCGATCAGCGAAGTCCCCCGGGTAGCGGTAGTGGATCGCCCGGTATCCGGGCGACTCCCGATCGATCTCGACATCCAGCACCACGGGGCCGTCGGCCGCGCTCAGCGCCTCTCTCACGGCGGGGCCGATCTCTTCAGGTTTGACGACCTTAAGGCCGCGGGCGCCCATCGCCTTGGCCCAGATGACGAAGTCGGGCCCGAATGGCTGCCCGTCGCTCACGCGGACGTAGTCGGTCAGCGCGTGCCGGCCATAGGTGCGGAGCATGAGTTCACGTTCGATCTGCAGGGATCGGTTGTCCAGCACGACGAACACCATCCCGAGCCCCTGCTCCACGGCCGTGCAAACCGCGGTGCCGCCCATGATGAACGAGCCATCGCCGACGAACGCGATCGCGGCATGATCAGGACGCGCCATCTTCGCACCGACCAGGCCAGACACGCTCCAGCCCATGCGGTGGAAGAAGCTCGAGTGGATGTAGTACCGCGAATGCGCGTCCAGGAAGGCGGGTCCGAATGACAGCGCGTGCCCGGTATCAAAGAGGACGCTCGCGCCCGGATCGACCTGGTTGATCACAATCGACGCATCCGCGAAGACGCGGCCGTAGGTCAGCGGTACCGCCGGTGAGGATTTGAGCGGAGCGACCTCCTGCTTCCAGCGCTGCCGCAGCTCGCGCAACCGATCGTGCCACGAGCCCCGGTTGGCCTGCGGGCGTCGGGCCATCTCCGCGTTCAAAGCGGAGAGCGCAAGTCGCGCATCGGAGACGATGGCGAGCTGCGTCGGGTAGACGCGCGCCAGCTCTTCGCTGTCGACGTCGATGTGGATCAGCTTGGTCCGGCCGGGGATGTCGTGCAGCGTCCAGCCGCCAGTGTCGATGTCGCCGAATCTGGTGCCGATGCCGATCAAAACGTCGCATTCCCGCGCCGCCTGGTTGGCCTGACCGGTGCCCGCTCGTCCGACGCACCCGAGCGACATCGGGTGGTCCTCTGGCAGGGCGCCCTTCGCGGCCACCGACGTCTCGACCGGTATCGAATAGTCCTCGGCGAGCGCGCGCAGCTCGTCCCATGCACGCGCGTTGTGAACCCCACTGCTCACGACCAGCAGCGGCCGATGGCTGGCGGCGATCATTTCGGCCGCTTCGGCAATCGCGTCAGGATCCGGTCCGGGAGCGCTGACCTTGGTCCACTCGGCGAGGTCGGGCAGGTGGTCGAGCTCGATCTCGGTGTGCTGGATGTCGAATGGGATCTGGACGACGACGGGCCCGGGCCGGCCGCTCACCGCGGTCTTGTACGCGCGAAGTACCATCTCGAGCGCCGTGTCGGGCCTCGTCACCATGATCGATTTCTTGGTCATGGTCTTCAGGCTCGAAGCCCATTCGTCCGGGCCGTAGCGATAGAACTCCTCGATACCACCACGCTCCTGCCACTGCGTGGCTCCGCCACCCGCGAGCACCAAGAGGGCGGACGACTCGAAGAAAGCGGTCGCCACCGCGGGGGTGATGTTCGCGTTGCCCGGGCCGACCGAGGTCGTGACCACCGCGATCGGCGGCTGCCTCTTCATCCTCCAGTAGCAGTCCGCCATGTGAACGGCCTGGTCCTCGGAGCGTGCGGCGATCGTACGGATCGACGTTTCGTGGACGAAGGCATCGAGGAGAGCCCAGTTGCCATGGCCGTTGAAGGCGAAACAGAACGGCGTTCCCGCCGACTCCAGCGTCTTGGCGATCGCGGTAGCGACTCTCAGCCGCGGCAAGCTACGTCTTCTGCTCCGGCGCGGCGGTCCATCAACCGGCTCGGTGGCTGCCGCTCTGCGTTGACCACGGCCCCGAGTCTAGGTCGATCTCGGGAAAGATGTCAATAGATACGAACAACCGGACTTTTAGGCCAGTTGAGCGTGCTGGCGCTCGACCGAGCGCCGTTCCAGGTCCAGGCTCACCGTGTACTCGTACCGGTCGCCTCGGTACCAGGATTGGACCAGTTCCACCGGGCGATCGTGCTCAGTAATGACCAGCCTCTCTACGAAGAGCACCGCCGCGCCCAGGGGCTGCGCCAGTCGGCGGCTGACCTCGGCATCGGCGAGCTGGGCCCGGATCGACTGCGTCGCTCCCACTAGCCTCACGCCTTTGGCCTCCAGCAACCACATGACCGGCTCTGCTTTCAGCTCGGCCGTCGAGAGCAGCGCTCCGATGTCTGGGGGCAGGTAGTTGATCGTGTAGGAGAACGGCTCGCCGTCCATCGTCCGCGTCCGCCGAACGACCGAACCCACCAACGAGTCGAGCCGGAGCAGACCGGCGATGCGCTTTGGGATCGGGACGTCGGCCTCCACCTCGAGGTCTGAGACGCCGGCGCGGCGGGTCTCATTCATCAGGTCCAAAAGCGAGCCGCGGAAGCGCTGGCCGAGGACGCGTTCCGCGCCTTTGCGAAGGAACGTGCCAGACCCTCGCCGGCGGGTCACCAACCCCTGCTCGACCAGCTCGCCGATGGCCTGACGCACGGTTGCCCGGCTGACCTCGAACTCGGTGCTCAGCTCCTCCTCGGTGGGCATGGCGCCGTCCGAGGCGTAGTCACCCTCGGCGATGCGGCGATAGATCTCCTGGGAGATCTGGTGATAGAGCGGAATCGGTGAGGCTGGATCAAGCACGGACAAGCTGTATGGTTGATCGGAAGTCTATACGTTTGCCTGTCGAGGTGCTACTTTTCTGCCGATGCGACACCCGATCCGCTTCGGCCTCAAGGTCTCCTCCGAAGACATGACGGTGGCCGACATGCGCAGCTGTTGGCGGATCGCCGATGAGGCGGGGTTTGACCACCTTTGGGACTTCGACCACCTCGCTGGCGTCAAGGGCGACGATGGGCCCAACCACTCGATCTTCGACGGCTGGGCATTGCTGGCGGCCATGGCCGAGGCCACCAAGCGGGTGCGCATCGGCTGCCTGGTCACCGGCAACACCTACCGGCATCCCGCCGTCCTGGCCAAGCTCGCGGTCACGGTCGACCACCTGTCCGGCGCTCGCCTCGAGTTTGGGATCGGCGCCGGCCACGCCGCGATCGAACATCAGATGTACGGCATCGAGGGCCTCGAACATCGGGTCGGGAGGTTGAGCGAATCGCTGCAGGTCTTAAAGGCGCTCTGGACGCAGGAGAGCAGCACCTTCGACGGCCGCTACTACCGGCTCCACGATGCCGTCGCCAATCCGAAGCCGCTTCAACGACCCCATCCACCGATCTGGCTTGGCGCCCGCGGCGACACCACCCTGAAGCTGGTGGCTCGCCACGCCGACGTTTGGAACGTGACCGTGCGCGGCAGTGCAAGCGGAGCTGAGGACGCCAGAGTTGCCGGCCTCCTTGGGCTCCGACTGCGGGAGGAATGCGAGCGCCTAGGCCGCGAGCCGGCCGAGGTGCGGTGGTCGGGACAGGTCTTCTGGGACGGGCGGGATCTGGGCGCCCTGTCCTCCGACGTGGCCGCGTATCTCGAGCACGGCTTCACCGAGGTGGTGATCTTTCCCGACGTGAGAGGCGGCGGTGCCGACCCGGTGGCGGCCGTCTTTGCTGCGGCCGAGGAGCTGGACACCCTCCGCCAGCTGCGAGCGTCCGAGCCCGCTGGCGCGTAGGCGGAGGTCATGCGGAGCGCCCCGGTGTGGCAATCAGTTGGCGGTGGCAAGCCGTACTCAGTATCATTTGCTACATTCCGAACCTAGGGGAGGAGGGCAGTAGTGGCATTCCCGATAAGGAGCAGCTCGCCGACCGCCTCTCGGCGCCGGCTTCGTGAGTTGTTGGCGGCGCCCAATGTCGTCGCCCTTCCGGGACCCTATGACGCGGCATCCGCGATATTGCTGACGCAGTTGGGCTTCGAGGGGCTATGGGGAGGCGGCAAGGTCGCCAGCGCTTCTTCCATCGGGGTCGGCGACCTGGGGCTGATGACGATGACCGAACAGCTGCGCTTCTGCACGTCCATCGTCGAGGCAACCGGCTCGGTGGTGGTGGCCGACGCCGACGACGGATACGGCGGCGTCCTGCAGGTGGCGCGCACCGTGCAGGCCTTCGAACGCGCGGGGGTGGCCGCGATCGTCATCGAGGACCAGGCCGCGCCCAAGCACTGCGCCTTCTACGAAGACTTCCCGCTGGCGCTGATCGACAAGGAGGGCATGGTCGCCAAGCTGAAGAGCGCCCTCGACGTGAGGCTGGACGACACGACCATGATCTGGGCACGCAGCGACGCGTTAGCGGCGGGCAAGGGTGTGGCCGAGACGCTCGAGCGGATAGGCGCCTACGCCGCCGCCGGTGCCGATGCCATCTTCGTGCCTTGTGGGAAGCTGGAAGACCTCGCCGCCTACGCGAAGGCGTGGGACGGTGCTGTGCCGCTGGTGATGTCGGGCGCCGCCTTCCCGTCCGTGACGCTTGAGCAGGCCAAAGCCATGGGCTTCGCTGCCAAGCTCGATCCTGCCGTCGCGACTCTCGCCGCGCTCAAGGCGGTCGAGGAGGTCATGCTCGAGTACCGGCGAACCGGTTCGCTGGTCGATGCCGGCCCCCGCTGCAAGACGGTCAAGGAGTTCGAGGACTTGATCGGCACGGATTCCGGCGCCGAGCTGGAGCAGCGATATCAGCGTGCTGGTCGACCGGGAAGCGCGGCTTCGAGCGCGACTTAAGACCAGGATGGGAGTGTCGAGGGCATCGGACCGCCGATTCAAATTCGGTTGGCGACCCTGTTTTTTTCAACTGCGCGAGGTCCTTGCCCGAAGAGGGCGGCCTGAGCTGAGCTGACCGATGTACAGGTACACGCTCCAGCGTCTGCTGCAAGCCCTGATCGTCGTCATGGTTGCGGTGACGGTCGTGTTCGTGATGGCACGGCTGAGCGGAAACCCGGCCTTGCTCCTGGCCCCCAGTGAGGCTAGCCAGGCCGACTTGGCGGCGATCTCCAAGAGCCTGGGCCTCGACGAGCCGCTTTACGTTCAATACATCACGTTCCTGTCTAAGATAATCCGCGGCGACTTTGGCCAGTCGTTCACCTTCCGAGCCCCCGTCTCCGGCCTGATCATGCAAGCGCTGCCCTACTCGTTCGAGTTGGGAGCAACCTCCTTTATCTTCGCGTCGGTCGCTGGATTGGCTCTCGGGACCACGGCTGCACTGAATTCGGGCACCTGGATAGATTCTGTAGCCAGGTACGTGGCTTTGATCGGCCAGTCGGTGCCGGTCTTCTGGCTCGGCATACTACTGGTCTTGGTTTTCGCTGCCAAGCTCAGGTTGTTGCCCGCCTTCGGGTCGGGCACCCCGGACCACCTGATCTTGCCGACGATCGCACTCGGTCTGCGCCCGCTGGCCTCAATCGCTCGACTCACGCGCTCCGCCACGTTGGAGGTGTTGCGGGCCGAGCACACGCTGTTTGAGCGCAGCAAAGGTGTCAGCCAGGTGGTCCTCCTCTCCCACATATTTCGAAACGTGTCCCTGCCCGTGATCACCCTGAGCGGCATTCAGCTCGGCGACCTCCTCGCCGGATCGGTCGTGATCGAAACTTTGTTCGGCTGGCCCGGCCTCGGCCTGCTGGCGATTCAAGCCGTCGGGCTTCGCGACTACGCTGTCATTCAAGCCGTCGTCACGGTGGATACAGTGATCGTGGTCTTACTGAACCTACTGGTCGATCTCTCATACGGATTTCTCGACCCGCGGGTTAGGAGACAGTAAGTGGGGATTCAACCATCTACTGACCTGCTCCTTGAGGGTGTCCCAGTTGCGGCCGAACGCAGATCATTCCGAATTCTGAAGACCCATGCGCCGATTTTCTCTGGAACGGTCTTGCTCATCTTCGTCCTGGCTGGAATCTTTGGTCCGCTCGTCGCGCCTCACGACCCGGTCCGCATCGACTTGCAGCACAACCTCCAGCCCCCTCTCCTCTTTGGAGGCAACTGGACGTATCCGCTGGGGACCGACTCGCTTGGTAGGGACGTCTTGAGCCGGATGTTGGGTGGTGCGAGAGTTTCGTTCCTTGTGGCATTCACGGTGGTCTTCATTTCAGGCTCGATCGGTCTTCTCGTCGCAGTGGTGTCCGGCTACGTGGGCGGAGTGGTCGATGCCGTGCTGATGAGGCTGACGGATGCAACCCTGGCCTTTCCGCTGATCCTTCTGGCGATCGTATTGGCATCCATCTTCGGCGCTAGCACCAAAAACGTCATCATCATTCTTGCGGCAGGTGGCTGGGCCAGCTATGCCCGCGTCATCCGCAGTGAGGTGCTGTCGTTGAAGAATCACGAGTTCGTCTCCATGTCCATAGTGATGGGCGGAGGGCGAGTATGGATCATCGGACGTCACATCATTCCCAATGTGCTCAGCTCATTGGTTGTCTTGGCCACTCTCCAAGTCGGGGCCGCCATTCTGAGCGAGGGCTCGCTGAGCTTTCTGGGCATCGGCGTGCCGCCTCCGAATCCGTCATGGGGCGGTATGCTCGCGAACGGGAGCGATTACCTGACCGTTGCATGGTGGCTGGCGGTTTTCCCGGGAGTTGCGCTGAGCCTGACCGTACTCGCATCCAACCTCATGGGCGACTGGCTTCGCTCCCACAGCGACCCCACTGGAATGCGCTGAGCGCCATGTTAGAGGTCACAGATCTGCAGGTCGCTTACACGCGTGGCGATCAGCGTTCGATAGCCGTGCGCAAGATCACTTTCGACGTTCCAACCGGGACGACAGTCGGTCTCGTGGGTGAATCCGGTAGCGGCAAGAGCACGGTTGCCCTGAGCGTGATGCGCTTGATCAGACCACCGATCGGCGTGATCGAGTCCGGAAGTATTCGCCTGGCAGGATCCGACCTGCTCAAGCTGGACAAAGCGAAGATGCGAAAGGTTCTACACGAGGATATCGGATACATACCTCAGGACCCGGCTGCGGCGCTCGATCCGCTGTGCCCCATCGGCAAGCACGTCGATGAGACTCTGTCGGCAAAAGTACCGCGTTCGGAGCGTCGCCAGGCGATTGTCACGCTGCTGGAATCCCTAGGAGTCAGAAATGCGGCCGACCGCCTGGGCAGCTATCCGCACGAATTCTCAGGTGGCATGAAACAGCGCGTTGCGATCGCAACGGCGTTGGCAAGGGAACCCAAACTGATCATTGCCGATGAGCCGACGACCGCGCTGGATGTCACCACGCAGCTAGGTATCCTGCGCCTGCTCGATCGGCTTCGAAAGGATCGTGGTCTGTCCATGCTCTTCGTCACGCATGACCTTTCCGTGGCGAGAATGCTTTGTCAGCATGTGGTGGTCATGTATGCCGGCAGGGTGGTCGAGAAGGGTCCGACCGAGGAGGTCATCAATCACCCTCGACATCCGTACACTCGAGCCCTTGTCGGCGCCATTCCGCACATGGGCGCCGCGCCTAGGACACGGCTGCGGGCCATCGCGGGCCAGCAGCCGGTTGCGGGGATGATCACCGTGGGCTGTCCGTTCGCCCCCCGCTGCCCGCTTGCCAGCGACAAGTGCCGGCGAGAGAACCCGAAGCTGGAGCGATACGGCGACGCAATGGCCGCCTGCTGGCACGTCGAGAATTGAGACTGCCTGTGTCACACCGAAACCGATGGGAGACTATGTAATGCGGACTCGCGTAAATGAAATCCTAAACACGGAGGAAATGCGCGAGCGCGCGAGATGGCTTCCCAAAGTCGTATTCGAGGCGATCGACGGTGCCGCAAGCGATGAACTCACGCTCCGGGAGAATCGCGCGGCTCTGGACAGAATCTGGCTGCGACCTCGAGCGCTGGCCGACGTGAGCAAGAGGAACCTGTCGACATCGGTGCTCGGACAGCGCATATCGATGCCGCTCATGCTTGATCCATGCGGGTTCGCCCGGCTGGCCAACAGCGATGCCGAACTCGCGGTGGCGCGAGCTGCCGGTCGTGCCGAGACCGTGTTCGCCGTCAGCGGTTCAGCCAGTTACTCGGTGGAAGAGATCGCAGCTGCTGCGACCGGACCTCTTTGGTACCAGCTCGTCCTCTCGCCCGACAAGGAGGCTGGAGAAGCCCTCGTCGACCGAGTCGAAAAGGCCGGCTATGAGGTGCTCGTCCTCACTATCGACACACCAGTCACGCCCAAGCGGGAACGCGATTACCGCAATCACCTGACCGTGCCCCTGACGATGACGCCTCGACTTTTCCTTACGGGTGTGACAAATCCGATCTGGGCGCAGGATTTCGTGCTCGGCAAGGTCGGGCATCGAGGTGTCTCTCCCCTGAACCTGACCGGTGTCCGCACCGCCTACTGGAACTTTGCCCGGTCGATTCACAGCCTGAGGTCGATCACATTCGACGACGTGCGCTGGTTTAGGGACCGCTGGAAAGGTAAGCTCGTCTTGAAGGGCGTCATGCGGGGAGACGAGGTGCCGCGCATTCTCGATCTCGGGGTCGACGGCATCGTCGTCTCGAACCACGGAGGCCGCAACCTCGATTGCGTCCGCGGCTCGATCGACATCCTGCCAGAGGTCGTCAAGGCGGCTCGCGGCCAGGCTGAGGTGTATGTGGATGGCGGCATCCGGAGAGGTACCGACGTGATCAAAGCTCTCGCACTCGGGGCACGTGCCTGCCTCATCGGCAGGCCCTACCTATATGGCTTGGCGGTGGGTGGTGAGGCCGGCGTTACGCGAGTCCTCGAGATCTTCCGCAACGAGATCGAGCACACGATGGCGATGATGGGTTGCGCCTCGGTGGCCGACATTGATCGGAGCTTGGTCACCGACCCCACATGAACGGCTTTCAGGGTGTGAGCATCACCAAGCGCGAGATGGTCATCTCACGGATCGAATAGGCCGGGCCTTCGCGGCCAAACCCGCTGTCCTTGACTCCACCGTAGGGCATTCCGTCGGCCCGAGTGCTCGACGTCCCGTTGACGATTACTCCGCCGACCTCCAGAGATCTGGCAGCCCGCATGGCGTTCGCGATCGACGCAGTGTAAAACCCAGCCTGGAGGCCGTAGCGAGACGCGTTGGCGATTTCGAACGCTTCATCCAGCGAGTCGAATTTGATGAGGCTCACAACCGGCGCGAAGACCTCATCGCTCACGATTCGCATGTCGCTCTTGACGCCGTCGAGTAGGGTGGGCCGTACGAGATTGCGCGAACTTGGAGCGCCCACTGCGACCTCCGCGCCACCTCTGATTGCATCCGCGATCAGCTCATCTGCGTGCCGCGCCGCCTGCTCGGTGATCAGTGGACCGACCTCGGTCGAAGCGTCACTGGGATCCCCTGAACATAGCGCCGCGACCTTCTCCGCCAGGCGCTCACGGAGCTCCGCCGCGACTGAGCGGTGGACGAGCAAGCTCTGCACCGAGGTGCATACCTGCCCGGCCTTGCGAAACCCAGCCCGCTGCACGTCGGCCGCGACGCGATCGAGGTCCGCGTCGTCGCAGACGATGGTGGTCGAGGCGCTGCCCAGTTCCAGCTGGACCGGACGAACGCCGGTCTCGCGCTTGACGATCAGCCCGACGTCAGTCGATCCGGTGAAGGTGGCAAAGGCGACCCTGTCGTCACGCAGCAGGCGGACGCCGACCTCGCTGCCGCTGCCATGGACGGCTTGGAGGTAGCCTTCCGGAACACCTGCCGAATGAAGGATGTCGACAAGGGTCTGGGCGGTCAAAGGAGTCAGCTCGGCCGGCTTGAGCACGACGGAGTTGCCGCCTGCTAGAGCCGGCCCTATCTTGTGGCACACGGTGTTCATCGGCGCGTTGAACGGCGTGATCGCCAACACGACGCCGATTGGAACCCGGATCGTGAACGCGATTCGATGCTCGAAGCCCGCGCTCGCGCCGAGTGGCACCACCTCGCCGCCGAGCCGGGTCGCTTCTTCTGCGCAGAGCTGCAGAGTGATCATTGCTCGATCGAACTCGTCGCGGACGTCGGTGTGGGTGAAGCCAGTCTCACGACGCATCACGGCCGACACCTCGTCTCGGCGCTCGAGGAGCATCGAAGTCGCACGCCTCAGCGCCGCGGCGCGCTCCCGAGCGGGCCAGGGCTGCCGAAGAGCTGCTTTGGCCCCGCTGAGCACGGATTCGATCCGGGTCTCGTTGGCGCGCTCCAGTTCGGCGAACATCTCGCCAGTCCACTTGTCTCGGACCTGCACCGCCTGCAGGTGCGGATGATGTTCAACCATCACTACAGACCGTCCTCGCCCCATCCGAAGCTGGGCATGGGATGCGGAAGTGGAGGTAAGTCCCAGCTCGCGGTGGAGGTCGGCCTGGCCTCACGGTCGATCCGTACATCGAGGACACACGGACGGCGCGAAGCCAACGCCTGTTCGATTTGCGGCGCCAGATCGGCCGGGCGTTCAATGGTCGCGCCCTCAGCGCCCATGGAGCGGGCAAGGGCGGCGAAGTCCACCGAGAAAAGCTGGCCGGTTCTGTCGGTCAGAAAGGACGTGGCGAGCTCGCGGCCGGCGCCGAAATATGCGAGCTGCTGGTCGCGAATGGCGCAGTAGCCGTAGTTGTTCCACACCAGCCACACGACCGGAATCTCGTACTCCACGGCGGTCGCCACGACGCCGGGCATCATCAGCAGGCCGCCGTCGCCACACACGGCCAGCACAGGGCGATCGGGAGCGGCCAGCTTGGCACCGAGGGGGCCAGCGACACCGAAACCCATCGAAGCGTAGCCCCAGCTCTGGAGGACGGTGCGAGGCCGGTAGGCATCGAACTCGGCGACGATCCAGTTGTGGTGGACGCCAACGTCGGCGAGGAGGATGCCGTCGTCGGGCAGCGCCTTGCGCACCTCGCTCACCACCCTCTCGGGCCGAATCGGTTGCGCCTCCGAGCCTCGACTCGGCATGACGTGATCGAGCCACCGCTCCCGCCAGGCGTCGATCCGGCTCCACCAGGACTGAAAGCCATGCGACGGTGCCGGCGCCGTGCCGGCCGCTTCCAGCAGCTGGCGGAGCACGACCTTGGCGTCTCCGAGCATGGCGAGAGCAACCGGGTAGTTGCGTCCGATCTCGGCGGGGTCGATGTCGACGTGGATGAGCTTGGTTGGAGGGATCGAGTAGGTGAAGCCGGGCAGCCAGCTGCTCGTGGACCGATCGTCGAATCGGGTGCCGATCGCAAGGATCACATCCGCGTTTCGAGTCGCAGCGTTGGCCATGTAAGTGCCGTTGCGACCAGTGGTCCCCAGGCATAACGCCGAGCGCATGTCCATCACTCCTTTGCCGAGAGGCGTGACGGCCACCGGGATTCGGAGGCGCTCAGCCAGGGCGTGCAGATCCGGCTCCGCCTCACTGATCTCGACGCCATGCCCGGCGACGATTACGGGGCGCTCGGCGCCCATCAACATCGCGAGGGCGGCGGCGATGGACGATGGTTCGGCAGCGGATCGGCTCGGGATCGCGCCCTCCTCGGCCTCGCGGGCAACCAGTTCGTCGTCGACGGTTTCCACGAACACGTTGAGCGGGACGTCGATGTGCACCGGCCCCGGCCGGCCTCCGAGCATGACGCTGTATGCCTGCCGGAGGGCTAGCGGCAGCATATCGGGCCGGGTCGGTTGATAGCTTCGCTTGACGTACGGGCGCATGACGTTGACGAAGTCGCCCTGGAAATGACGTGCCGTTTCCTGGAACGGTCCTCGGTTCCACTGCGACGTGGGGACGTTGCCCGTGATCGCCATGAAAGCTGAGGAATCCGCGAAGGCGGAGGCGACGGCAACCGGAAG
>Ga0307374_10008801_pt1 | contig 15006 bp, 9 predicted proteins | sample OX3MG_FD_202532 | JGI IMG/M metagenome (GOLD analysis project Ga0307374, IMG submission 202532) | Soil microbial communities from Risofladan, Vaasa, Finland - OX-3 | ecosystem: Environmental > Terrestrial > Soil > Coastal area > Acid sulfate soil | place: Finland: Risofladan, Vaasa | collected... | reverse complement strand
CTGCTTCGCGATCGGCTGCTTCCTGGCCCTGCGTCCCTCGCCCGGCCCGGGTGTGACGCGGCCCAACTTCGCCCTGGCGGGTGTGCTCGCATTCCTGGGCGCGCTCACCCGCCCCATCGGTGTGTTCCTCGCCCTGGCGGTGGCGGTCGAGGTGGTGCGCTGGTGGGTCCGGTTGAGCCGGAGCCGGCGCCTGGCCGGACTGGGGGCGACGGCGGCACCGGTGGTGGGGCTTCTCGCCTTCGGGCTGTGGGCGCATCACGAGGTCGGGGACTTCTGGGCCCCCCTGAGCGTCCAATTCCAACCGTCGCACCACGGTGCCCTCGCCGACCCCTTCGTCACCGCCTTCCACGACGTCCGGGGCCTCTGGCACGGGCACGTGGGCACGGCCCTCCATGTGCCCTGGGTGGTGCTGGCGGCGTTCCTCCTCGTGGTCTGCTGGCGCAAGCTCCCGGCCTGCTACACCGTGTTCACCGCGGCCATCCTCGCCGTGGCGGTGGCCGGGTCGAACCTCGATTCGTTCGAGCGGTACGCCCTGAGCGCCTTCCCCTTGACCATCGCCGCCGCCCTGATCTGCGGGAAGCCCATGGTCGAGCGGGTGGTCCTGGTGTTGCTCCCCGCCGCCCTGGCCGCGTACGCCCTCCTGGCGTTCTTGAACATCTCGGTGCCGTGAGGACCGAGCCAGTATCCTGCTGACGGCCCGAACACGAGAGGACGAAATGCCTGACGAGGCACCGGTGGTGATTGCGGGCGCGGGGCCGGGGGGCCTGACCGCGGCCTACCAGTTGACCAAACGGGGGCTGCGCCCGCTGGTTCTCGAGTCCGACTCCGTCGTGGGCGGGATCAGCCGGACGGTGCTGCGCGAGGGCTGGCGCTTCGATCTCGGCGGCCACCGCTTCTTCACCAAGGTGCCGGAGGTCGAAGCGCTCTGGCACGAGATCCTCCCCGAAGGGGACTTCCTCCTGCGTCCCCGCATGAGCCGCATCTTCTACAAGGGGAAGTACTACGACTACCCGCTGAAGGCGATGAACGCCGTGGGCAACCTGGGCGTCTGGGAGTCGGCACTGTGCGGCTTCTCCTATATATGGGCCCGGGTGCGGCCCCCCAGGCATCAGGAGAATTACGAGGACTGGCTGGTGGCCCGCTTCGGTTGGCGGCTGTACCGCACCTTCTTCAAGACCTACACCGAGCGGGTGTGGGGCGTGGAGGTGTCCGAGATGCCGGCCGACTGGGCGGCCCAGCGCATCAAGAACCTCGACCTGCGCAAGGCCGTCATCAATGCGATCTTGCCCAAGCGGAACCAGAAGGAGATCACCAGCCTCATCGAGGAATTCCAGTACCCCAAGTACGGCCCGGGGATGATGTGGGAGGTCTGTGCGGAAAAGGTGCAGGCCGCCGGGGGGACGGTGTCACTGTCGTCCCGGCTGACCCAGATCCACGTGGCCGACGGGCGGGCGCAGTCGGTGACCTATGTGCACGATGGGACCGAGGTGGAGCAGCCGGCGTCGCACGTGGTCTCGACCATGCCGATGCGGGAGCTGGTGCACGCCCTCACGCCCGCTCCTCCCGACGAGGTGCTGGCCGCGGCCGACGGGCTGCACTACCGGGACTACCTGACCGTGGCCCTGGTCGTCCCCGAGTCGCGCAGCTTCCCGGACAACTGGATCTACATCCATGCGCCCGAGGTCGAGGTGGGGCGGATCCAGAACTACGGCTCCTGGTCGCCGTACCTGGTCAAGGACGGGCGCACGTGCCTCGGGATGGAGTACTTCGTCTTCGAGGGGGACCGGCTGTGGGAGATGGCCGACGACGACCTCGTCGCGCTGGCCACCAGGGAGCTGGCGACGCTCGGGCTCGTCGAGCCCGGCGACGTGGAGCGGGGCTACGTGGTCCGGGTGCCCAAGGCGTATCCGTACTACGACTTCACGTATCAGGCCAACGTCCAGACCATCCGCAAGTACCTGGAGACCGAGGCGCCCAACGTGCATCCCATCGGCCGCAACGGCATGCACAAGTACAACAATCAGGACCACTCGATGTACACCGCCATGCTCACGGTCGAGAACATGTTCGGGGCGTCCCATGACATCTGGTCCGTCAACGTCGAAGAGGAGTATCACGAAGCGGGCTCGACCGGCCGCGAGGCGCCGGTCCTGCCCTGGGCCCCCCGGTCCACCCTGACGACCACCTGATCACGTGACCACCGAAGGCGAGGAGCCGCCCTCGACCACGGTCGAGGTGGTGGTCGAGGGGACCGCGGCGGCCGTTTCCCTGGCACCCAGCGCCGGGGGGGTCACCCTCGGCGGGGAGCTCCCGTTCGATCCGCAGGCCCGACCCGGCGTCGATTCGCTGCGGTCCGGGCTCCTGGCGGCGGGCCCCCTGGCGGCGGCCGGCGTGCTGGCCAACGGGGCCAACGTCGTGGTCACCATCGCGGTGGCCCGGCTCCTCTCGCCGCACTCCTACGGGACGCTCAACCAGCTGACAGGGCTCTTCCTGATCCTCTCCATGCCGGGCTCGGCCGTCGTGGTGGCCGTGGTACGGCGCGTGACCATGTGGCACGAGGGCGGGACGGAGCACCTGGTGCGCCGCTGGGCCGGGCGCATCCACCGCCAGGGCTCGATGGGCGTCGTGGCCTGGGCCGCCGTGGTCTTCGCCACCCGGCACTGGATCGCCGTCCTGCTCGGGCAACGCAGTGGGATCGGGATCGCGGCCATTCTCACGGCGGCCGCCTTCTTCGTCCTCCTCTCACTCGATCGCGGGTTGCTCCAGGCCCGCCGGGCCTACCGCCCGCTGGCGGCCAACCTGTTGGTGGAGGGCGGCATGCGCACGGTGGCCGTGCTGGCGCTCGTCGGTGCGGGGAAGGGCTCGTCGGGGGCGGCGGTGGGGATCCTGGTGGCCGAGATGGTCACGGCCGGGCATGCTCGCTTCGCCGCTGTCCGGGCGTGGTCGACGGCGGCGGGTGTCGGCGCGGGCGCGGGCGCGGGCGCCGGGGTCTGGCGGATGTCGGGCTGGGTGGCCGCCGTACGGCCGGATCATGTGCTCGACGGCTCGCGGCCCGAGCGCCATCGGGTGGCGGTGGACCTGCTCGTGGCCTCGCTCTCGCTCTCCATGGTGGCCGTCCTCCAGAACGTCGACGTCCTCGTCGTGGGGCGGGACGACCCCTCCCAAAGTGGGGCCTATGCGGCCGTCTCGGTGACCTCCAAGGCGATCGTCTTCGGGGCCATCGTCCTGGGCAGCTACCTGCTCCCCGAAGCGGCCATCCGGTGGCGCGAGGGTGGGCACGCGCTGCGCCAGCTGGGCGTGGTGCTCGTGTTCCTGTCCGCGCCGGCCGCCCTGCTGCTGGCGGTGGCCCTCGGTGCGCCACATGTCCTGTTGGTGGTCGTGTTCCATCACGCCTATGCGTCCGCCGCGCCGGCGCTGGCACCGCTGGTGGGGGCGATGATCCTGCTCAGTATCTCGGTCATCTTGACCATGTACCTGCTGGCCATCGGCCGGCGGTGGGTGCTCGGCGTCCTGGCGGTGGGTGGATTCGCGCTGGCCCTGGCCGTGACCTTGGTCCACGGGAAGCCGCACGCCACGGCCCTGGTCGACCTGGCGGTGCAGGCCGGCGTGGCCTCGATCATCGTGCTCGGCTTCGCCGGCGTCCACCGGGTCCGCCTGCGGTCAGGGAGTTAGGACCCGCACGGAAGCTTGGGGTACCACACCGGCATGGGTTGGGGTGGCAGGGCCGGTCGGGCCTCGCTGGCGCCGGTGGAGGCGTGGGCCTGCCCCAACGAGACGACCTGGGGAAGGATGTGTGAGCCCACCCACTCGCCGCCGGGCACGGTGAGGTGGACCCCGTCTGCGCAGCGCACCGGGACGCCGTCCACCGCCAGGGCGAAATGCCCGCCGGGAGAGAGCATCTGACCCAGGTCGATCACCGAGGCCGTGCCGGGAAAGCGGTCGGCCGCTTGCCTGAGGAGGCGGTTGTCGGCGGCCACCCGGCTGGGATCGTTCTCCGGCCACGGCGTGCCGTCGGTTTGCTCCCCGCTGTCGTAGAGGGGTGAGGTCAAGAAGACGACACGGGCCCCGCGGGAGGAGAGCACGGGGATCGCCTGCTCGAACCGGGATACCGCCCACTGGTCGAAGCCCGGCAGGCCGAGGTGCTGCCATGTCCCGTCGAGGTACGTCGTGAGCGTGTCGCTCCTCGCCACATAGAGGACCACGTCGGGGTCGTACCGGTCGACCAGGGACCGGTAGACGTCGAGGAGATGGCCCGGGTCTCCGGGCTGGCACGGCGATCCGGGCGGATCGGTGTAGATCAGCACCTTGACCTGGTTGGCAGAGGCCAGGGAGCATCCGGGCGTGCCGTGATTGACGACCTCCGCCCCGTAGTGCGGCGCCATGTCGGAGAGGCCGACGCCCAGGGAGCCGGCGACCGAATCGCCCACCAGGAGGATACGGACCGGGTGGGACGTGGCCGGGTTGGCCAGGGGGCTGCTGGCACTCTGCAAGGTGGCGCCGGACGCCAGGGAGGGCACGACGGCCGCATCGAGCGGCGTCAGCAGCGGCAGGAGGAGGACCGCGGCGGCGACGGCGGCGGCGGCGGGCATGACGACCTGGGTCCTCCAGCGGGCGAGGGCACCCCGCTGAATCCGGGTCTCGACCAGGTGATAGGAGATGCTGGCGGCGGCCACGATCACGATCAATCGACTGGCCAGCAGGGCGACCCCGTGCAGATGCGTGCGACCGGACGTCATGACCAGGAGCACCGGCCAGTACCAGAGGTACATGCCGTAGGAGATGCGCCCCAGGTAGGGGAGGGGGCGGGTCGACAGGAAGGTCGCCACCGGGTGGTCGGCCATGAGGCGGACGCTGGCGATCACGGCTGCCCCGCACAGGGCGATGACCAGGAACCCGCCATGGAACGCGAAGGCCGACGACTCTGCGACGGTACGGCACATCACCAGGACGCCTGCGGCCCCGGCCCAGCCGATCACCCAGAGTGCCTTCCTGCCGGCGGCACTGCGGACGGGGCCCCACCACAGGGATGCGGCGGCCAGGCAGCACCCCACCAGGAGACCCTGGGCCCGGGTGTCGCTCCCGTAGTACGCCCGGCTGACGGACGCGGCGCCGACCGGGGTCAGGGCCGCCATCAAGATGGCCGAGCCGACGGCGCCGGCGGCGGCGACCACGGCGACGACGGCGACGGCGAGGTCGGGCCGGGTCTGTGCGGGTCGTCCGCCCCGTCGGGCATGGCGCCGGCGCACCACCCAGAAGACGGCGAGGACGACGAGCGGCCACACCACGTAGAACTGCTCCTCTATGGCGAGGGTCCAGGTGTGTTGGAGGGGCGACGGATTGGAGACCGAGGCGAAGTAGTCCGTGTGGGCGACGATGAAGTGCCAGTTGGCCACGTAGCCGAGCGTCGCCGCGGTGTCGCCGAACAGGTCGGGCGATCCGAGAACCTGCGGAAAGAGGATCGCTCCGGCGGCGACCACCGCCAGCATGAGGAACAGGGCGGGGAGGAGTCGCCGGGCCCGGCGTCCCCAGAAGGCCCTGAGGTTGATGCCTCCGGTCCGCTGCCATTCCCCCAACAGGAGCGAGGTGATCAGGTACCCGGAGAGGATGAAGAAGAGGTCGACTCCGAAGTATCCGCCGGTGGCCCACGAGGGCGAGGCGTGGAAGAGGATCACCGCGGTGACGGCGAGCGCCCGGATCCCGTCGAGGGGGGCGAAACGGGTCGGGTTGGCGGTCACGGTGGGCGCGACGGGATCAGACGGGGCACTTTTCAGCACCATCCCTCACCCCCTTCCCCGGTTCGACCCGGCCGTTCTCCGCCCCGGTGCCGCCGCACCGAACGTCGCCATGATCCCATAGGCGCGACCCGGGATCATCGCGTCCGGGCGGTCACCGCGTAGTCTGAGCAACCATGATCGGGGGGGAAAGGGGCACCGATCGTCGTGCGTGGTGGCGCTGGATCGGCCTGTGGACCGCCGTCGGCCTGGGGATACGCCTGGCCTCCCTCTTCGGCCCGGGGCGTTCGCGCCGCTCCGCCGGCGGCGACGCCTATTACTTCCACAACGCAGCGAACCTCCTGGCCGAAGGCAAGGGATTCATCAATCCCTTCACGTACCTGTCGACCCACCCCCACCAGGTCGTGCAGACCGCGCAGTGGCCGCCACTCTTCGTCATCGTGCTGGCCATCCCCTCGCTGGTCGGGCTGAAGACCTTCTTTGCCCATCGGATCTGGTGCTGCATCATCGGGGCGGGCGGGGTCGTCGTCTGCGGCTACGCCGGGCGTGAGATCGGCGGACGTCGGGTAGGCCTCATCGCCGCCTTCGTGGTGGCCGTCTATCCGAACATCTGGATGAGCGACGAGCTGGCCCTGTCCGAGGCGCTCTCGCCGGTGCTGGCGGCCATGGTGCTCTTGCTGGCGTACCGGTTCTGGAAGGCTCCCGGTGTCGCGCGCGGGCTGTGGCTCGGCGCGTCGGTCGGTCTGGCCATGCTCGGACGTGACGAGCTGGCCCTTCTCGCTGTCTTCCTGGTGATCCCGTTGGTCTTGTTGGCCACATCTTTGGGCTGGAAGCGGCGGTTCGCCGTCCTGGCGGTGGCACTCCTCGCCGCCGCCGCGGTCGTGGCGCCCTGGGTCGGGTACAACATGAGCCGGTTCCAAAAGCCGGTCTTCATCAGCAACGGGCTCGGGGTCACGCTCGACTCGGCCAACTGCGCCGCCGTCTACAGCGGCGCGTACGAGGGGTACTGGAACCTGCTCTGCGCGCTCACGGCGGGTCATGCGGCCATCAACCCGCGGGTCGACGAGTCGGTCCAGGCCTCGGAGGCCCAGGCCTATGCCGTTCGCTACATCGAGCACCACAAGAACCGGATCGTCCCCGTGGAGGCGGCGCGGCTCGGACGGGCGTTCGCCTTCTTCCATCCCCTGGAGCAGATCAAGCTGGACTCCACCGTGGAGACGCGCCCGTATCATTGGGCGCTCGTCGGGCTGGGGATGTACTACGCCCTGCTGGCGCTCTCCATCGGGGGGGCCGTGATCCTGCGCCGTCGGCGCATACCGGTCTTCCCGCTGGTCGCACTGGGGCTCGACGTCGTTGTCTCCGTCTTGCTCACCTTCGGGCAGACTCGTTACCGCAGCACCTTCGAGGTGGCTCTGGTGCTGTTGGGTGCGGTCAGCATCGAGGCGATCTGGCACCGCCTCGGGCGCCACGATGCGGGCGAGACCGCTCCTCCTCTTGCCACGCCGGGGGTGTCGCCGCCGGCGACCTCGTCGGTCCCGTCGGGGGCCGCGCGTACCTGAGCGCGGCCGGGTCGCGGTCGGTCACGTCCGCTCCAGGGTGCGATCGTCGAGATCCTTGCGCAGGATGGCCACTTCCTCGGCCAGAATCCGCGTGTGGTCCTCCAGGCGACCGATCTCCCAGCTGAGCCGCACGCACACCGTGAGGAGGAACAGCACCGCAATCACGGCGAGCAGGTCCGGGGGGCTCTTGACACCGACGTGATGGGCGATGGAGTTGAACAGGCCGGGAAAGACGGCGAAGACGGCGATCGCCACGGCGACCGCCAGCCAGGTCACGGCGTACTTCTCGGAGAGATGCCGTCGTCGTGAGAGCTCGATGATGATGCTGAGCGTCACGAGGGCGCTCGCGAGGGCGATGATATGGACTCCGGTCATAGTGCCTCCGTCGTGAGTCGTCTGGTGGGGTGGGAGTGTCGGCGGAAGACGGAGAGCGCCAGGAAGAGCACGACCCGCAAGAGATAGAGCGCAGCCCGTGACGGGGATTGGCTGGGCGAGCCGGCGAGCCGGGGGCGCATGGTGACCGGGACCTGCCGGATGCGCCCGCCCGCACCGGCCACGATGATCAGGGACTCGATGGTGTCGGAGAGGTAGTCCGCCGGATAGCTCCGGGCGAACAGTTCGATGGCGGCGCGGTTGTGGGCGCGGAAGCCCGACGTCACGTCGGTCAGACGGGTCCTCGTCACGCGCGAGAGGTGACGGGCCAGGATGCGCATCGCCGCACGACGGGCCCGCGGGACCGCGATGTCCTCGGTGCCGGCGAAGCGTGCCCCTATGACGACCTGGGGTCCCGGCTCGTCGTCGAGCTCGGCCAGGAGCAGCTTGATGTCGCGCGCATCATGCTGACCATCCGCGTCAACCTGGAGCACGACGTCATACCCGTGCGACTCGGCCACCCGGAAGCCCACGCGCATGGCGCCCCCGACGCCGAGGGTGAAGGGGTTGGTGACCACCTGCGCCCCCGCCGCCCGCGCCTGCTCACCGGTGCGATCAGCCGAGCCGTCGTCGACCACCAGGATGGTGGCGTCCGGCACTGCCTCCTGCACCTCCTTCACGACGAGGGCGACGGTGCCCTCCTCGTTGAGGGCCGGCAGCACCGCCAGAATGCGCGCCTTGTTCGGCATCGGCTTCGCCCCCCTACCCGGACCCGGACCCGGACCCGGTCCCCGCGGCCGCGCCGGCCGGCTCGCCCACCAACTCGCCTCGGGGGAGGCCCGGGTCGCTCGTCACGACCGGAGTCGCCTGCTCGGGATCGCGTCCCGGTCGTAGCTTGGACCAGATCCACTCGAGTTGCACGGCTGCCATGAGTACCAGGCACACTTCGAACGAGGTCCGGTACCTCGTCTGGCCGAAGGTCAGGGCGGATGAGCACACCACGTCGAACCCGATGGCCCACAGGGGGAACGACGGGATCCGGCGGCGCCGCAGGACGATGGCCCCCCCGATCGAGAGTGCGAGAAGGGCGTAGTACATGCCCAGACCGACGGCTGCCCACGTATAGGGACGAGTCTCCACTTCGGAGTCGAACTGGATCTGCTGGAGGGGGTGGAAGAAACCGAAGGTGCGGCCTATCTTGGCCAGGGTCACCGGGACGAGTCGGTTCTCGTGGCTGCGCACGTAGTCGAGGGCGAGATGCTCGAACTCGTCACCTTGGGCGGAGTCGTCCGCCTGCGGGTGCTCTTTGAACCACGGGTTGTACGAGTAGGCCAGCGCGCAGGGCATCGACCAGTAGCCCTCATTCGGTCCGAAGTAGGTGGTGGGACAGTCGGCCGAGGCCATCGTCACACCGAGACCGGCCGATATGAAGACCGGCTTCTGGAACCGGCTCAGGTTGTACCCGACCCAGGGTGCGACGACGAGCGCCGTGGCCAGTAGGGCGATCCCGAGGACGGTGAAGCGGCGCCTCCAGCTGAGCGCCCTGGCCAACAGGACGATCGGGATGACGAGGAAGATGACGAGAAGGGTGAGCTCATCGCGCCCGAGCATGGTGAGGCCCATGGCGACGCCGAGCCAGATCGCCCGCTTGACGCCCGGTTCCTTCCAGAACCGGTAGGCGCAGAGCAACAGCGTGGCAACCAGCAAAGGGGCGATGGCCTCCGACAGCGCAAGCTCGTTGCTCATCCAGATGTTGGGGTACACGGCGATCAGGAAGGCGGTGATGAGGCCCACCCGCCGCCCTGCGATCTCCCGCCCGGTGTAGGCGCAGACGGCGATGGCGGCGGTGCCGAGAATGCAGCACCACACCCGAGCCGCCAGAAAGCTCTTCAGGCCGATGATCTGGGGGATGGCCTGCGCGAGGATGAACAGCGGGGGGAAATCGGCGGACTGCACCACCTGGTGGTGCATTTTGGGAGGGATGTAGTAGTACGGGTTGATGAAGCCGTGCCCCTGCAGGAGGAGCTTGGCGCCGTTGAAGTAGAAGTAGGCGTCCCCTCCGGCGACCTTCCCCGGTTGGACATAGACGCTGGCCAGCCGTATGGCGAGGCCCGCCACCATCCACAGCCCCAACCACAGCCACCACCGCGGCAACGGCCTTCTCTTGTGGCGCATGGCCGGTCAGCCTATGTCTCCAGACTGGAGGGGGCGTGGTTTCATCGAATCGGCGAAGACCCTGGTCAGACCCGCTCATGCCCGTGCGCTCTCCCCACTCGTCGGTCGGGAGCGGTACGACGTGCAACGATCATTGTTCGTGACGACTACGGATCTCGTACCAGAGGAGAGCCACGTCACACCACCTCCGACGGGCGACTTCGAGGTTCGCCCCGAGGTCCTCGATGCCGGCCGTCCGTCGCGGGAGCACATCGCGGGGCTCGACGGAATACGCGCCATCGCGGTGATCGGCGTGCTCGGATTCCACGCCGGGGTGGCGGGATTCGGTGGCGGTCTGCTCGGCGTGGACATCTTCTTCGTGCTGTCGGGCTACCTCATCACCTCGCTGCTGGTGGGCGAGTGGACACTGACGGGCACGCTGGGGTTTCTCCGCTTCTACGAGCGGCGGGCCCGCCGCCTGCTGCCGGGCCTGTTCCTACTCCTGCTCCTCGTGGCGGCGTACGCCCACTGGTTCGCCGAAACCGACACGCTGAGCACGCTGAGGGGTGACGCCCTCTCGACCTTGGCCTACGTCGCGAACTGGCGGTTCATCTTCTCCGGACAGAGCTATTTCGTGCATTTCGGGCCGCCGTCGCCCCTCCTGCACACGTGGTCGCTGGCCGTCGAGGAGCAGTTCTATCTGGTGTGGCCGGGCGTGGCGCTCCTCGTCATGCGCTGGAGAGGACGGCGGGCGCTCTCCGTGGTGGCCGCCGTCGCCGTCGTGCTTTCCGCCATCCTCACCGTGGCGCTGTTCCGCAACGGCGTCAGCGTGTCCCGCCTCTATTACGGAACCGACGTTCGCACGCAGGAGGTGATGGTCGGTGCGTCGCTGGCCCTGGCCGGGCCGGCACTCGGCCGCCGGCTCGCCGAGGCGGGTGCACGCAGCCTGCGCACGGCGCAGTGGGTCGCCGCAGTCGTGGGCGGAGTCGCCGCTCTCACCCTGTTGTGGGCGCTCCACGCCGTCAGCGGCCAGGGCGCGTTCCTCTACGAGGGTGGATTCCTCTTGGTGGCCACGGCGACGGCGGGCGTCATCCTCCTCATCATCGTCCGTCCGAGGGCGTTGGTCTCCCGGTTCCTCGCCTGGAGGGTGCTCGGCTATGTGGGCCGGACCTCCTACGGCCTCTACCTGTACCACTGGCCGCTCTTCTTGATGATCGACAACCATCACACCGGCCTGAGCGGAACGCCGTTGTTGGCGGCCCGCCTCGGCGCGACAACCGTGGCCGCCGTGGTGTCGTACCACTTCATCGAGATGCCGATCCGGCAGCGGCGCGTCCTGCGCGGGTGGCATCTGCTGGTGGCGCTGCCGATCGGCGTGGCGGTGGTCGTCGTCGCTCTCGTGCTCTCCACCACCCCTCCACCGCCAGTGCCCGTACCGCCGACGCGGGCCAACCTGTTCGCGGTGCCGAAGGCACCCCCGGCCTCGCTGCCGCCCGGCGTTCAGGTCCGGGCCCTTCTGCTGGGCGATTCGATGGCGCTGACCCTGGGCGAGGGACTCAAGGTGCAGGCGGAGCGCTGGGGCGTCACTGTCGACAATCAAGGCGTGGTCGGGTGCGACCTGGATCCCAACAGCACGGTGAACATCGAAGGGTCGATCACCAGGGCGGCCCAAGGTTGCGCCGACTGGCCGACGAAGTGGCGGCAAATGATCGATCGTCTCGATCCCGACGTCGTGGCGTTGGAGCTGGGTCGATGGGAGGTCTCCGACCGCATCATCGACGGCCGGTGGACACAGATCGGGCAACCGGCGTGGGATCACGTGTACGCGGCGGAGCTGGGCCAGGCGATCCGGATCCTCTCGTCGAAGGGAGCGCACGTGGTGATCTTCACGCTGCCCTATATCGTGCAGACGACCGAAGCTCCCAATGGAGGGCCCTGGGACATCAACCAGCCCGTCCGCACGAATGAATACAACGCCCTGGTACGCCAGGTCGTCGCCCGCTCGGCGGGGCGCGCCTCGATCATCGACCTCAACCACCTCGTCGATCCTCATGGTGTGTACACGTCCTATCTCGACGGCGTGCGGGTGCGAAACGCCGATGAGGAGCACTTCTCCCTCCTCGCCGGCAAGCTCTTGCGTCCACAGATCCTGCCGACCTTTGTGCAGCTCGGGTTGACCCACGCGTTGGCACGACCGCATCCTCCGTCTGCGGGGCCTACATCCAGCTCCACGTCGGTCTCTTCGTGAACACCGGCCACCACCCGCTCCCGGCGGGCCTCGGTAGTATGCGCTGCAACGAATCGGGGGCGGCTTGAGAGACGGTATGAAACGCGGGACTGTCGGCCCCGAGGCGGCAGCCCGGGAGGGACGTGCCGACCGCGAGCTCGTCGATGAGGACCCGACCCTCCACCTGGCGGAGCAGCGCCGCACCGAGAGCCGGGACAGGATTCGCCGGACGGCGTTGGAGGCGGGCATCCGGAGGGTCGACATCGTGGCCTGGCGGGACCTTGACGACGCCGAGGCGGGGGGGTCCGAGCTTCACGCGCACGAGATCATCTCGCGATGGGCGGACGGCGGCATCGATGTCCGGCTCTGGACGTCGAGGGTCGACGGGGCGGCGCGCCTGATCAGCCGCAGCGGCTACACGGTCAACCGTCGAGCGGGCCGTTATGCCGTGTTCCCCCGGACCGCGGTGGCCGGCCTGCGCCGGAAGATCGGGACCGGCGACGCGCTGGTGGAGATCTGGAACGGCATGCCTTTCTTCTCCCCGGTGTGGAGCCGGACGCCCCGGATCGTGTTCCTGCATCACGTCCACGGAGAAATGTGGGACATGGTGCTGTCGCCCAAGCTGGCCCGTATCGGTCGCACGATCGAGTCGCAGATCGCCCCGCCCTTCTACCGGCGCAGTCAGATCGTCACCTTGTCCGACTCGGCCAAGAAGGATCTCGTCACGAGGCTCCACCATCCCGCCGATCGGGTCACGGTCGTCCCCCCCGGGGTCGATACGCGGTTCACCCCGGGGGGGTCACGCAACCCGACCCCTCTGGTGATCGGCGTGGGACGGCTCGTCCCCGTCAAGCGGTTCGACCTCTTCATTGAGGCGATGATCGCCCTCAAGGCCATCCATCCCGATCTCGAGGCGATGATCGCCGGGGAGGGATACGAGCGGCCGGCACTCGAAGCCCAGATCGCCGCGGCCGGCGCCGGCGGATGGTTCTCCCTGCCGGGCCGGCTCCCCGACGCCGACCTGATCGCCGCCTACCGGCGGGCCTGGGTGGTGGGCTCCACGTCGTCGCACGAAGGGTGGGGCATGACCCTCACCGAGGCCGCCGCGTGCGGCACCCCGGCCGTGGCCACCCGGATAGCCGGCCATGAGGACGCCGTCATCGACGGCGAATCCGGGTTCTTGGTCTCCACGCTGACGGGGCTAGTGGAAGCGACCAGCTCGATCTTGAGCGACCCGATGCTGCGCCGCAGGTTGAGCCAGGGTGCGCTGCGGCGTGTCGAGGACATGACGTGGGAACGGACGGCCTCCTTGGCCCTCGACGCCTTGGCCGCCCAGGTCGCTCGGAGAAGATGACGCAGGCGTCGGGCGAGGCGCCTCCCAGCGTCTGGTTCTGGATGTGGGCCGAGGCCGGCGGCGCTGTCTGCTGGTGGTCGAGGGCACTCGGGTGGACGCGAGCCACCTGCGGTCGTCCCCAGCGGCGAAGCCGGGCCCCCTGGGCGGGTTACCCGCAGCCGGTAACCTGTGTGCTCGTAGACCTGTGTGCTCGCGGCCGGACGCGCCGAGGGTCCTTCGGCCGGTGGCCCACGGTCGGCCAGTGAGGGGCGAGGTGATCGGACGGGTGCCGGAGACGAAGTCGGTGCGGCGATGATCCACGACGTGCCCACGACCCAGGCTCTCGACATCGCGCCCGAGGCGATCGATGCGATCGACGTCGCCTCTCCGACGCCAGACGACCTCGGGGCACCCGGGGGCACTGAGAAGCGAGGCGTCCTCCGCCGCCGGCGACGGGACGAGCCGGTCAAGCCCCGCCACTTCCCCTGCTTCGACGGTCTCCGCGCCATCGCCGCGGTCACCGTCGTGATGGTCCACACGGCGTTCGTCTCGGGGTTCACCACCTCCTCGCCCGAGGGCATCTACACGGCACGGCTCGAGATCGGCGTCACCGTTTTCTTCCTGATCTCGGGCTTCCTGCTGTACCGCCCATTCGCGGCGTCGCACATAGCCGGACGGGCCGCTCCCGCCACGGGACGGTTCTGGGTCCGCCGGTTCCTGCGGATCGTGCCCGCCTACTGGCTTGCGTTCACCGTGGTCAGCTACGTCTTGAAGGGCGACGTCCACCTTCTCCATGGCTGGAGAAACGACCTCATCTACTACGGGTTCGCCCAGACCTACTTCCCCAAGGTGGTGCTCACCGGGGTGTCCCAGGCCTGGTCCCTCAACACCGAGATCAGCTTCTACCTTTTCCTCCCGCTGTACGCAGCGGCGGTGGCCCTGCGTCGCAGCCGGCGTTCCGACCGCCGTCAGCTCCTGTACGAGCTGCTCGGGGTGGCGATCCTCATCGGTATCAGCCTGGGATTTCGCACGTTCGCCTTCCACCAGCACACACTCGAGGCGCATGTGATGCCCATCTGGTTGCCCGCCTGGCTCGACATGTTCGGACTGGGCATGTTCCTCGCCGTGATGAGCAGCTGGCTCGCCCACCGCGACCGCCAGCCGCGCTGGCTGTGGTCCCCGTTCATGCCCTGGCTGAGCTGGGCCTGTGCCGGCGTCGCCTTCTGGGCCGTGTCCAACCTCCACATCCCGATCGTCCCGATCTACACCGACCACCTGACGACCAATCTGGCCCGCCAGAGCTTGTACGGGGCCTTCGCCTTCTTTCTCCTGCTGCCGGCGGTCTTCGGACCCCAGCCACGCGGGCTGATCCGCCGGTTCCTGGCGTGCAAGCCCATGTTGGGCCTGGGCCTGATCTCGTACGGCATCTACCTCTGGCACCAGGGATGGCTCCTCGTCTATCTCCGGTGGACCCATCGCAATCTGAACTTCCCCTTCGGTCTGCCCTGGTGGCAGCTGTTCCTCGCCGTCCTGGGGTTGTCAGTTGCGAGCGCCGCCGCGAGTTATGTCCTCCTCGAGCGCCCGGTCCTCAAGCTGAAGGACCGGATCGGGTGGTGGGCGCGGCAGAGC
>Ga0307374_10008800_pt1 | contig 15006 bp, 6 predicted proteins | sample OX3MG_FD_202532 | JGI IMG/M metagenome (GOLD analysis project Ga0307374, IMG submission 202532) | Soil microbial communities from Risofladan, Vaasa, Finland - OX-3 | ecosystem: Environmental > Terrestrial > Soil > Coastal area > Acid sulfate soil | place: Finland: Risofladan, Vaasa | collected... | reverse complement strand
CCATCAGGCGACCGCCTGCCTTGGCCGCAAGATCGCGGGCCAGTTCGTCGTCGGATGGCAACAGCCAGGCTCCATCTTCGGGGACATCGGGGGCAGGCTCTCCAGGCTAATCATGGTCCCCCGCTGCCCGTCATGGTTCCCGCTCGGGACAGCCAAGTCCAACGGGCGCATCAATGGCCTGCTGCCAGCTATCGAGTGATGGAGCGATCATCAACACGGTGGGTCTCTGCGTAGGGGATTGGGGGAACCTCGGTTGGGCCGCCGGTGCATGACGACCTAGTCCACCGCGACTTCACCGCCGGGCGACCAGATCAGCTGTGGCTGGCCGATATAACAGAGCCTTGTGTACGTAGAATAGGTATATTGGTATCACGACCTTGAGGCAGACCCCCGGGGCGGCCTCCCAGATGACCAGCTGGCCCCGGCGGTGGTGACTAGGTGCAAACGCTACCCCCAGAAGGACCGCGGGTGGCTGGCGCTGGCCAGTGGCACCACGTAGCGCTGCCGCCCTGATCTGCGGCCGGGATCACGCGATTAGCTGCGAATTTCCCACAGGTAGGTGGAGCCGTTGTAGTCACCAGTGGCCAGGGCCTTACCGTCGGGGCTGAACGTCACCGCGTCGGCGCCCTGGGATCCGGGGTCGGTGAGGGTGACGGCCAGGTGCCCGGTAGCGGTATCCCACAAGTAGGTCCTGCCCCTGATATCGCTGGTGGCCAGGGTCTTGCCGTCGGGACTGAAGGCCACCGCATCGACCCTCGGTGATGCGGGGTCGGTGAGGGTGACGGCCAGGCGCCTGGTGGCAGTGTCCCACAAGTAGGTTCTGCCGTTGTAGTCGCCGACGGCCAGGGTCTTGCCGTCCGGGCTGAACGCCACCGCCTGGACACTCTGCGAACCGTGTCCGGTGAGGGCGCGCACGGGTCGCGGTGAGGTCGCGGTGAGGCCTGGAGCAGGGTAGTGATGCGAAGGCAGGCTGGTCAGATGATGGGACAGCAGGCCGACTAGGACAGCGGCAGTCACACTGGCGGCACACAGGATGCTAAGGGCGAAGGCGGCGCGGAGGCGTTTCCCCGACAGGGCCGGGTGTGCGCGGAGTGGCAGCGGTACTGGCGGTTTGGGGACCGACGGCGCGGTTACTGGGTGGCCAGGATGTCCCGTGACGGTCCATGTGCCACCTTCCTGCAGGTGGTGGGTGGATGCCGTCTGAGTGGGCTCGTGGCCCTGTGGGTGCCCGCTGCTGGCATCTACCGTCTCGGCTGATGGGATGGGGAGCGGGATAACAAGGCTTGTCTGATAGGTGGTGATGAACTCGGCCAGGGCAGGTGGCCAGAACGACACTGCTGAACTCGCAACCGCCGGTTCGGGGCGGGCGGTGATGGTGTTCATCAGCCTGGCCAGTGTAGGCCGGTGGGCGGGATCCTTGGCGAGGCACGCTGCAATCAGGCCGCGCAGCGGGCTGGGCACCTCCTCAAGATCGGGCTGGGTATGCACGATCCTGTAGATCACGGCTGCGGGCCTGCCGTCCCCGAACGGCCCGGTCCCGGTGGCAGCGAAGGCAGCCAAACTGCCGAGCGAAAACACATCGCTAGCCGACCCGACGCGTCCACCGTCAGCCTGTTCGGGGGACATGAATCCAGGTGTGCCCACAGTCAGCCCGGTGCCAGTTATCGCGGTGCCCTCAAGCGCCCGGGAGATCCCGAAGTCGATGACCCGGGGCCCGTCAGTAGCCAGTAGAACGTTCGCCGGCTTCAGGTCGCGGTGGACAATTCCGCTGGCGTGCACGGCCGCGAGTGCCTCGGCCAAGCCGGCGGCCAGTCGCCACACCGCGTCCTCCGCCAGCGGGCCCAGGACAGTGACGGCCTGCGCGAGTGAGGGGCCAGGCACAAACACGGTGGCCAGCCACGGCGGGGCCTCGCCATCCTCGCTGGTGTCCACCACCGGGGCGGTGTACAGGCCACTCACCTGGCGGGCGGCCTCGGCCTCGCGCCGGAACCGCCCCAGGAACCCCTGGTCACGGGCGAGTTCAGGGTGGATCACCTTGACTGCCACGGCCCGCCCGCCTGGCGAGAACCCCAGGTAAACCTGGCCCATACCGCCCGACCCCAGCCGCGCCTGCAGCTGGTACCGCCCGACCTGGCGCGGATCTCCTCCCATGAGCGGCTCCATGACCACCCCCCAAAAGCATGGTGCATTCATCAGCGGCACCGGCCCGCCGCAGAAATGGGGCCGACCTGCCGGAGCCGACCACAAGACTCGGACACCTGTCCGGCAAGGAAGCATTTTGCCACAAATCCCAGAACTGCGACATTCGCGCGAAGTACCCGAGCCACCCGGCCAGGCTGCGGGCCAGGATGCCAATGAAGCCATCCTGGCCCGCCTCTCCTTCCGTCAGTGAGTGACGCAGCGGTCAGAGCCGCTGGCGCTCCAGTTTCAATTCCAGACGGTCACCTCAGCATTCCTGTCCATGACTTCTGGCCTGGCTCCAGTCCCGGACTCAGGTCTTCTTCCACCGGTACCAGCCATTGCTGTCACGGAGTCGGCCCCATACGACTTCGTGAGGCACGACAGTTCCGTTGCTCTTGACTATCCACTCTGTGGTAATCCAGGGACCCACCTCGGGTTCATATGGCTGTGAGACCATGTAATCGCCCCAGGCAGTGGCGTTCCCTGCCCCAGACAGGTTAAAGGAGTACGCCCATGGCTGGGTGGGACTGACATTGTCCTGGATGAGGATGAGACCTCCAGGGTAGTAGTGGGTGGTCCCAGTGCCACCACCCCAGGATGCGACGCAGCCCACGTAGCCGTAGACGTCGGGGGAGCAGGCCCCGTAAGCGATGGCGAACCCGTCGTTGTACGTTGCGCTGGTCTGGATGTAGCCCAGCGAGTTCAATTTGAAGTACTCGTAGATCACGTATGGGAACGGATCACCGCCTCCGGGCCCGGCAGTGATGCTAACACCGAGAGTAGCGTCACCAGCGAAGGCCGAATTGGCCTGGGCGTTGTACTCCGCCCTGGAGATCCAGGCTGTCTCCCATCGTGGGTCTAGCCTCGAACACCAGTCAGTGACCACTCCATCCTGGCTGGCACAACTGCCACCACTGAAGTTGTAGGAGGCGACTCCTACGTCCGTGTACGAGTAACTGGTGCTGTTCTCGGGCCACGAGAAGATACGCTCACTGGTGCCACTCCCTGCCGCCTGGGTGTACCAGTTGGAAACCCAGTAGAACTGATCCAGCGAACTGGCTCCATACGTCAGTCCGAACGTGAAGTTGTCCGTCCGTGTGAGGTAGTTATATGAAATCGACGAACAGGACGACATGGCGTCGATAGGTAGTCGCGCAAGTCCTGTATAGAGCCAGGTCGAGCCCGTTGGGTCGTACTCATTCCAGGTTACGTAGACATAGTTGTTTGAATAAGCGATCTTAGGATAGTCGAGGACGTCACCCGCAGTCCCGCCAAAGGCACTCCCATCGAAGTGATAGACACACCAAGAAGTAGGCGTCCAGGTCGCGGTCGTTGCGATGTCGAACCCGGTCTGACTTCCGGTACCCAGGGAAAGTCCCTCGTAGACGAAGCGGTTACGGCTTGGTATAGAGATGACTGTCTGGTCACAGCAGAATGAGCCATCGAGACTGTAAGGATCCTGGTACTGCCACTGGGGCGAGCTTCCCCCACCATCAGTTGTGTAGGCGATATTCCAGTTGCTTGTCTGCATGATGAACCGGCCAGCGTTAGCTGTATCCGGCTCATTGATTGCTGACTGCGCGCATCCTGCACACTGGCTGGGCACGGCCGAATCCTGGAATATCTTGAAATCGGTCGGTGCCTGGCGCGTCGTGAGGGCCGTCTGTGGGCCCTTCAGTTGCTGCACGCTGGCCTTTGTGGTGTGCGGCCCGATCGGTGCTCTCGGAAGACTCGCCAGCTTTTTCATGGCCGCATCGCGGGCATTCTTCTGGGCCTTAGTGGGCGCGAAGGGCGTCTTTCTGGTTGTTGCCCTTACCAGCTTGCCAGCGTTCACATGCCCTGTGTGAGTATGCACGATCCGAGTGCCAGGCCGTGCCGTGGCGGCTCGGCCTGGCCCGGCCCCCGCCAGCCCTGCAATCAGGACTGCGGCAGCCAGGATAGCCGCAGCAGCATACCACGGCTTTCTCAAGGTTACCATGGACAGTCTTCCTTTCTCCTTCTCCTACTCGTTTCCCGGCTGGTGCCAGGAAACACGACTTATGACATGACAATCGTATTCACATGTGTAATAGGCTTGAAAATTGCTAGTCGGATCTCAGGCTGACCGTCCCGGAGTTAAGAATCTTCAAACATCCACGAATAGCCGCAGCCGCGAGCTTGCCCTCAAAAAATGCCGAGAACGAAAGAGGGTGCGCAGGATTGTCCAGGATGTTCACTTCATAGAAATAGATACCGCGCATATGAAAATGGATGACTACATTACAGGCCGCAGTGAACCACCGAGCCTGGACCATCTGATCCGGCGTTCCCTGCATGTTCCACTGTTCCGGATGATGATATGCGCCTACGAGTGCGGGGATACTTACCTCCTGCATGACTGTCTTATTAAGGATGGCAGGCGGCATGCGCCGGAAATGCTTATCCCATGCCTGAACCAGTTGATGAACGCTCGCGGTCGCGGGCAGTTGAATGTGCAGGTACGGGTCTACCCCGTAGAGTGCAGTATGCGGAACCGCAGGCGGGACGCCGAAGTAGTCCGCTTGAAAGGCCGCATAGGAGACCGTGCCGGCATAAGTAGAATGTACTCGTGAAAGAAACCCCGACCACTCGGCTGCCCCGGAAATCTTGTGTAGTTCAGTACCGACGACAAACTCCGCCACGTGCAGACGCTGCGCAACTTTCAGGTAGGGCTGTTCAGTCTTGAAGAGTGAATCAAACCACGCTCGACGGTCAGCGGGCCTGAGCAAGCCTTCCCACTTCCACTGAGCCCCCACACGGATTAGCGGCCTGTATTCAACAGACAACCCAAGCGCTCGTGCCTGCCTAGTAAGGACTGCCACTTCAGGGGGGCTGAGAGAGATACCGGTGCGTCTAATAGCCGTAGAGGTAACTCTGGGGGAATATAGGTTCCAAACTATCCCCACGCTCTGAGCGTGCAGAACGCGTCTAATATAAACAAGGCTTCGCCAGCCATCTTCCCTGACTAGCCCGGGAGTAAAGGCGTGGCTCGCGTAGAGATCGATCCCAAGAGATGGGTTGAGTGCGCGCGGAGCACGGCTAGGCTGAGCGCTGTGCAGAGCGGAAGCTGGAATAAGCGGGTGCCCGCACCCGGCCAGCAGTACGGCGAGAACCGTGATGGCGGCTGGGCGCTTCACTGGATTCTCCATACAGTTACCGTCCCGTTGAAGCCCGTAAATTTTGCGACCGGAACTGCCCGATGAAGCATGGCAGCCAGCGGCTTGCTGTGGAACGGATTATCCGACTGCAAGTATGTGGCCCATGTGATGATGTAGCTTGCGGCATCCTGGCAGGTGACTGTGAGCTGACGTCCATAGGGAGAGCACCACGGCTGTGGAATCTCGTAGGCGATTGAGCTTTCGGCAACAACTACGTCATTATGGGGAATGTGCAGTTGTGCGTACCTCTTGACCTGGGCAAAAACATTATCGTGACGCGACAAAACGCGATCGTTGAATGACCATAGGTTGAGCGCCAGGATGGCTGCCATTCCGACGATCGCGACCAGGATGGGTAGCCGGGCACGGACGAGAGTGTAAAGTCGGGTCCAGAGATAACAATATGCCGGAATGAGGACCAGCGCGAAGTATTGAGCGTAACGCAGGCTGCTGGCGCCGAACACAATGACACCGGCCAGGGTCCAGCTCGCAATCACCGTGTCACCTTTCAGCAGCGCCAGGTTCCGTCGGTGAAGGCACCTGATCAACGTGACGAATAGCAGCACGATCCCCGCCATGGCAGCGAGCAGGCTAGGCAGGAATACTGCATACTGCCGCGATGCCAGGTGAAGGAACTCCAGAGGTGACGAGAGGGTGCCTTTGCTGCGTGTAAGCCCAAGGGTGCGTTGTACCTGGACGAGGGTCTGCTGGATATACCAGTCGTGCCCGGGGTAGTCGAACAGATGGATCATGATCGAGACGTAGGCGACTACCACGGTCAATGCCATGCCTAGCGCTACGAGATGCTGTCGGTGATGGCGGTGAACGAGTGCCCAGTTGATCACTAGGGCTAGCAGGACATAAGCCCCCGTGTGCTTGAAGATTGTCGCTGCCCCGGCGAGCAATCCGGTCGCGGCAAACCAGCCGAGTTGGGGGTATTCGAGAGCCCGCCGGTAAGTTACGAACATACCGACGATGAGAACCATCAGAAGGTTCTCCATGTAGGAGATCCGCTGAATGTACAGCATCCAGCCGTCGAACGCTATCAGAATCAGGCACGCGGTTGCGGGGCCAGGCCCGCGCAGCTTCCACAGTAGCCTGGCGAGGAGCCCAAAAGAAATTACTGAGCAGATAACGCCAAGTATTCGGGCCTGATAGATGCCGGTGCCGACGAGCGAAAACCAATGGGCAAGGATGAGAAAATAGAATGGCGGGTGAAAGAGGAAAGGAGTCCAAGGCTGACTGTATGGTATCGGAAGATTCAGCGTCCCGTGAACCAGGATCATATGCCCAAGGGAAGTGTAAGTAACCTCATCGACCTGCCAGCCCGGCTTGGTGTAAAGCTGCCACAGACGCAAGCATGTTCCTGCAGTTATTGCAGCTGTAAGCATCAAGAGCGGCCCTCGCCGGACTATGATCTGTCGTGGCGAGATAGCCCTTACGAGGCTGGTCGGCTCTGTTATAGAAATCTTAATTAGTCCCCGCGTCATACCGAAGGTAAAGGCGCCGGCAAGCGGCACTGAGATAAAGGGATAAATGAGGCTCTCCGCAGTCCGGCATCGGCTGAATTCCCAGCCCATCAAACAGCCCGTGCCGAGCGCGATTGTGTATGCGAGCGGCAGTCCGTACCCGGTAGCCACCATAACTACTGTCACCGCTAGTGCCGCAAAGGCTCCAAGAGGCAGGAGCATGGCCTGCCTCAACCGCTTTCGCGCTAGGGGAGCATCTGGGTGGGCCTGAATAAACCGCGCACAGCCGTTTCCGGCACGAAGATACTCGCGTGCGAGCAATCGCAGCTTGCGGCGGTGATGATGCAGACCGGTCAGCGCATCGCTATAGAGGATCGGATGTCTTGCTCTGGCGACACGCCAGAACCATTCATAGTCCTCATAGCCGTACGGCCATTCTGTATTGACAGGGCAGATGTCATAAAGTCTCCGAGTGAAGAGGGCATTAGCTGTGATCGGGGGCTTACGCCCGCGGCGGCCGAAGTTCTCAGGTGTGACTTTATAGGAGGAGGCAGCTAGCCTCGGCGTCTTGGCCGCAAGACTGTTGCTATCAACAAATCTCCCCCAGAAACTGTTGTGGATGGACCTCATACCCCCTGCCACCAGGCCGCCACCCTGAATCTGCAGTAGAGCGACTGCCTTTGTGAGCCACTGGGAGTCCATTACAATGTCACTGTCTGCCAGAGCGATTAGTTCTGCGCGTGCTTTTTGTATTCCTTTGTCTCGTTTAAGATTCGGGTCGCGCATCCCCGGGATAGATTCTTGTTCCAGCACGACAAGGCGACTGTCAGTAATTCCCCTGAGCGCAGCCCAAGTTGAGTCACCGACCGAGCCGACAAGGATGACTTCCTCAAGCGCCGGGTAATCCTGGCTGAGGAGCGCCTTCACGGTAGCCCTAATGGTGCGCGCGCTGTCTTTGCAGGGAATGACAACGCTCACCGTCGGCAACGGGCTCAGTGCTACCCGAGACGGCGGTTCCGGAAGCGAGGCTGGCAGGGTGGATGCTGCACGCGCTGTGAACGACCAGTAGTGCGCAAGCAGGTAGTTGACGGGAGTGAACAGGGCCGTTAGGGCGATGTTCGCCGTGATGTACTGGACACCGAACCGGACAAGGCCAACGTAGGCCGCCATATTGATGACGGTCATCAGCGTCTTCTGCGTATTGAAACGCCAGAGCGCCCGCCAAAAGGAAACACCCCGGTCGCGCCAGGTCACATACCTGTTGAGTAGGAAGCTCAGCTGGATAGATGCAGCACCCTGAGCGATGTAGGCGACCACAGCGTCCATGTGTAGCTGGCGGACGAGCGCAATCTGCATGGCGAGGCCGACGAGGAACACCCCACCGCCGATCACACCGAAAATCACCAACCGGAGCAGGTGACGATCGGCTGGCGCAGCCGCACTAGTCCGCTGTCTGTGTCTTCCTAGCGCCTGTGGTGGCACATGCCCGGCCCGGCGAGGGGGAATGGTCAGACGAACCGGCGGTAAAGGCGATGTCGCCGCCGCCCCCTCAGCGATCGCGATGAGGGCGCTGACGCCGATGCGCTGACGCGCAGACCGGGCTTCCGCGGCAGATATCACTGATGGCCCCCGTGCGTTGGGCCGACCACTACCGCGCGCACACCCGCCTGTGGCCCGTCACGACCCCCTACGGCTGACACTCGCCATACCTGGGACACGCTGCTCTCCTACCAGGCACTAGAAGACAGCTCGGGTATCACATGACACAGGCTCCACAGGGACCGCGTGACCTCGGATGCTGTTCGAGAAGCCGCATCCGCTGACATACCAGTGATCAAGGGTTCCCCCCATGACCGCTCATCCGCAGATTGGCGGGCGCCGTTCTGGGCTTGTGTCCAGCCAGGGCGCGCTGCCTACTGCCCTGCCAAACTAGAGACTCCTAAGTTGGGATGTTGGTTTACTTGTCCAGATAAAAGATTGTATGAAGCTATCGCTCCAGCTATCCGCCCCGGCGAAGCGGATCAGCTCGTTACGCTTGGTGCTGGTCATGACTGACCGCTGGTAGTTGAGGGCGCTGTGCGCTGCCGCGTGAGCGGGTCCCGTCGAAGGGGATCAGTGCGCAGGTGACCTATGCCTGGTGCAAGCAGGCCCTGATCGATGCGGGCCTGCTGCTGTCGCCTGCCGGGAGCATGGGACCACTCTGAAGGGTTTCTGCCACGAGCATGGGACCACCTGGTTGCCAGTGATGGGACCACCTGGCGTGCCGGCTGGCGGTCTTGATCACTTCCGCTACCAGATTCCTCCAGGTCAATCGACTTGGCGCCTGCCCGGAACTGACCGGCGGCCTGCAACTGGCCCGGGTCAACGCGGCGGTGGCCGAGTTCCGCCGGTACTGGTGCGGGTTTGCTGGCCGGGGGGTCCCGTGGCTGCGGGTCGCCGGCAGGAGTTGACCGGGATCACGGTGGTCGACCTGGACGCGTCGATCGAGTTCGCGGTGTCGGGGAAGGCGAACGCGCAGGCCACCTATAAAGGCGGCATCGGGTTCTGCCCGAACCTGGCAGCCTGCGACAACACCGGCGACATGCTGGCCATCGACCCGCGTCCTGGCGGTGCCACGTCTATCCGCGCGGCTGACAACGCCGCGCTGCTGGACCTGGCGGTCTCCCGGCTGCCCGGACCCTACCGGGGCGGGTGCTGGTCCGGCTTGGACGGGGCCGGGTTCTCCCACGACCTGCTGGAGCACATCGCCGTCGGCGGTGGGGTACAAGACCGTGCCTGGGTGCCTGGGCCTGGGGGTTCTCCGTCGGCTCGTCATGCTCCAATAAGGAGATGGGCGGCACCGAACGGCTGCCCCCAGACGCCTGGACCGGCGTGATCAGCCAGGACGGCGAACCTGCCGATGACACTTTCGTCGCGGACCTCGGCCCGAACCGGTGGCCCTCTCGCCACTCGGCGATCAACGTGGCCTTGTGGACCCAGTCGCCCTGACCGAACCTGCTGGCCTGCTTCCGCCACTGGCATTACCTCAGGGCCAGCTATGCGACGCCGTCCCGAGCTGCCCCAGTACCGACTCCTCCACCTGCCCGCCCGACCCGCGGCCAGCGCAAACGATGACTCCACCTGCGCGCGCCGACTGGCCCTGGGCCACGGACCTGACCCGCATCAAACCTGCCCGACGACCAGAAAAGACCTGACCGAACCGACGCACCCGACGCCACGATCGGACCCCGAACCTGCCCGGGAACAAGGAAACCGTGATCCAAAGACCGGAACCACGATCAAAGAGAGGAAACCGCCACCCCGCTAAAAATCCAGGACGGGCTGAGCATCGGATGGAACGCCGGGCCTGTCGAAGGCCAATCAACCGAATCAAGATAATCAAGCGACAGATGTACCGGCGCGCCAACCCCGACATACTCCGTCGTGGCGTCCTGCTCGCGGACTAACGACCAAGGAACCAGTCACGGAAAGTGGGCCAGAATCAAAATTCGCGCGCCGTTGCCGCACTGAATTTTAGTCTTCTTATCGCGGTCCCGGGCAGTTAGTACAGTGAATCAGCAGCAAAGACGCTCCCTGCTGTGAAGTCAGTCTTACCCAGCGGCCCGCAACTGATGGCGGTGCTGCTCCGGCTACCGTGACGAAGTAGCGCCCAGGCTTAAGCCGGTCGAAGGCAAAGCTGCCATCTGACGCCGTCACCGCCGTGACGATGGGGGACGGTGGATGCTGCTGTGGCTTACCCGGGATCACCAACTGCCGGAATACGCCAACAGCCTGGCCGGCAATGGGTGTGCGGTGTGAGCCATCAGATCGCTGTGATATCAGCTTACCTATTACTGTCCCGGCAGCTGGTACCGGCTGTGAGGAGCCGCTGCCTCCTGCTCCTTCCCGCGAAGGCACAGGTGAGCTGCATCCTAATAGCATAGCCATAAGGCCGACCACAATGAACTGTGTCCTAATTGGCGATCCCATGTCCGCATTCTACCCCGTCGCAACCATCACCTGTGTCAGGAGGGGAGCGAGTTAGATCGCATCCGATTTACTCGCTTTTACTCGCTGGCTTTATAGTGAGCGGTAGTAGGGGATGTCCCCCCACGGCCCTTGCGTCGTCACCTGCCGGGCGAGGTGACCGTGAAGTGGCGCGGCTCCTACCCGGTTACCGTGAGGGTTTGCGGGGGGGAGACTGACGGGCCAGAGTTCGCGTCCCCGCTGTAGGTGCCGGTGACCTGGTAGGTGCCGACAGGCAGCTGGGTGGGCTGCAGTGTGCAGGAACCTGCGCCCGACGCCAGCGTGATCGTGCACAGGGTGGTGGTGCCCGCCTGCACCAGGACCGTCCCGGTCGCCGTGCCACCGGAGGAGACCATCACGGACACCTTCTCCACCTGCTCGTTCCCGTAGGTCACTGTGAACGTGGACAGATTCAGGGCGGTCGCCGAGTTCGGCACCGGCTGCTGGCTGACCACAAACGCCTGCGAGTTGTTGGAGTCGTCAGTGTACGATCCACCGGCACTGCAGTCACCGGACGGCACGCATGACACCGAATTGGTGATGCCCCCCAAGCCCGTGTGCAACGGGGCATTGCCGGGAAGTTGGATCGCGGTGCCCCAGATCCCGTTTGCTTCGTCGGCAACCCATGCTCCGATGGAGTAGGAGCCGCCGGCGGTGCAGTTGCCAGCCGAGGCGCATGACACCGAAGTGGCGAGGGCGTCACCACCGAAGGCGGTGGTGCCAGGGACTTCGATGGCCTTGCCCCAGGTCCCGTTCACCTCGCTGACAACGAACGCCTGATAGTAGGTGCCGTCATGGTAATCACCGTCGGCGCTGCAGTTGCCAGCCGACGCGCACGACACCGAGGTGATGAATGCGGACCCGCCCACATTCAGGGCGGCGATGCCGGGGATTTCGATGGCGTTGCCCCAGGTCCCGTTCACCTCGCTGACGGCGAACGCCTGCCAGTGGGCCGAGCCCTCAGTGTAGGACCCGCCGGCGGTGCAGTTGCCGGCCGACGCGCACGACACCGAGTTGATCTGGGCGTTATCGCCCGCGTTCAGGGCGGCGATGCCGGGGACCTCGATGGCCTTGCCCCAGGTCCCGTTCACCTCGCTGACAACGAACACCTCCCCATTGCCTGAGCCATCGCTGTACCACCCGCCGGCGCTGCAGTTCCCGGCCGACGGGCACGACACCGAGGCGGTTACGGCGTTATCGCCTGCGTTCAGGGCGGCTGTGCCTGGGACTTCGATGGCGTTGCCCCAGGTGCCCTTCACCTCGTCTACGACGAACGCCTGAGTGGCGTACGTTGCGTCGCTGTAGCGGCCGCTGGCGCTGCAGTTGCCGGCCGAGGCGCACGACACCGCGGTGGTGTAGCCATACCCGGTCACGTTCAGGGCGGCGGTGCCGGGGACTTCGATGGCGTTGCCCCAGGTGCCGTTCACCTCGTCGACGACGAACGCCTGAAGGCCGTTCGATGCGTCGGTGTACTGCCCGGCGGCGCTGCAGTTCCCCGCCGACCCGCACGACACCGAGTTGATCTGGGCGGTACCGCCTGCGTTCAGGGCGGCGGTGCCGGGGACTTCGATGGCGTTGCCCCAGGTGCCGTTCACCTCGTCGACGACGAACACCTGGGAGTGGCCGGAGCCGTCGGTATACGACCCGCCGGCGCTGCAGTTCCCGGCCGACGTGCATGGCATCGAGTCGATCTGGGCGTTCCCGCCGGTGTTGAGGGCCGCGATGCCGGGCACCTCTACAGCGCTGCCCCAGGACCGGGGCAGGACTATGTCGGCGAGTGCGGCTGCGTTGGGGGTTCCCAGGCCGGTGGCGAGGTCGAATCCGCTGGTTGCTGGGTAGAGGCCGTTCTGGGTCTGGGTGTAGTCGTTGTTGCCGGATGTGACGTCTTGGAAGGTCCCGGCAGCCTCTGAATACAGCAGCGGGTTCAGGAATCCCTCCCGGGTGGGGGGGGATGTCAGCGAGCCGGTGTCGGCTGCCAGCGCTGCCCACAGCGGTGCTGCGGCGCTGGTCCCGCCGTACACGGTCCAGGTCCCGCCGTAGTAGATGACGTAGCCGTGTGAGGGGTCGGCTGAGGCGGATACGTCGGGGACCTCCCGGCAGCGGTACCCGGTGAGCGCCTCGCAGGGGATACTGCTGCTGTACTGGCTGATGACCCCGGGCCCCTGCTGCCAGGAGGGCATCCTCCATACCGAGGAGATGCCGCCGCCCCCGGCACCTTCTTGCGCCGCCACCTCATTCCACACGGTCTCGGCGGGGGGCGGGCCGACCGCGGTCAGGTCGGTCCCGCCGACCGAGGTGACGTAGGGCTGGCTGGCTGGATCCAGGACCCCGAGCTGGGTACTTCCGTTTGCCCGCTGGCAGCCCTCCGAGCCGGTGTCGCCGGAAGCGGCCAGCACGGACATCCCCTCCGCGGCCGCCTCCTCGAAGAGGGTGTTCTCGCTGGCGATCAGCCCGGGATAGGACTGGTTGACGACCTTTTCGCAAATCCCGTAGCTGATCGACAGCACCGCGGCCTGGTCGGGAATGACGATCTGGGTGTACTCGTCGATCGTGGACAGGGCATAGTCGCTGGCCGGGGCCTCATAGACTACGACATTGGCCGCGGGCGCCATCGCGATCGCGGTTTCGATGTCGAGTGTTGCCTCCGACCCGTCGCTGCCGGTGGCGCCGCCATCCACCGGGACAGTGGTCACCGGGGCATTCGTGCCGTAGCAGGACTGGAACGCGCTGACGTCGCTGGCAGACCACGGCTGCAGCTCAAACAGCGCAATGGTGACCCCGTTCCCATTGATGCCCTTGCCGTACAGCCCGCTGACCGAATACGCATTGGCCAGCTGATCATAGGTCCACGCGCCGTACTGGCTGGCCGCGGTCACCGCGGCCTGGCAGGGCTGGGGACCGCTGCCAGCACGGATGGCCCGGGCACGCCGCGCCCGGGACCCCGCCCGCGCTGGCGGGGCCGGCGGGGCTGTGGCCACCGTGACCAGATTGTTCAGCCCCACAACCGACTGAGTGATCTTCGCAACCGCCGCAGGCAACAGCGGAGCCGACGTATTCGCGAATGCCACCCGCCCCGAGGCCAGCCGGTAACGTGCGAACTGCGTATGCAGCGCCGCGCCCGCGCGCCCCACCGTGGTAGCAACCGGGATCATCAGATGGTTGGCAGTGATCCGCCCCGGCGGCAGCCCCACCCCCCGCAAGGCCGCGTCCACGCTGCTGATGACCGCATGAGGCTGGCCGAACCGGGCAGCGAACTGGGCAGTGGTCAGGTAGTGACGGTAATAACTGGACCCCGGGGTCGACACCAGGGTCGCAAAACGCCCAAGCCCGGCCGGGTCCCGCGGGCGCAGGACGATGTCGAAACCAAGAGGCGTAGACGCCGGCACAGGACCAAGGACCCGGGCACCCCGCGGAATGGCCGGCGCAGCACCCACCCGCTGACCAGGCGCCACCCCACCCGATGCCCGCTGCCACGCGGGCACCGCCGCAGCCGGGACGGCCGCCGAGACAGCCAGTACAACCCCCGCAGCCATTGCAGCAGCCGTTCTCAACACCCTGCTCATGCTCAGCAGTCGCAGCATCGGACCCCTTCCCGGCGCGAAGCGGCACATTACAGCCGCCTCTCATAAGACGCGCGCCCAGCCCAGCGGTATTACATGCACAAGCCAGTCAGCTCAGCCCAAAGTGCTGCGCACGCCGACCGGTGATTCTGTGGGCTCTCCATCTGCCCGAGATCCCGTACCTGCCGCGCAGGCAGTCAGCCTTTGTCGCGCGAAAGAATCCAGCTTGAGGTTCTTGTGGAGGAACTGCTCATCGTGCCTAAATCTCGGCGGCCCGGGCCAGCGCTCACGGACAAGGACGACGCCCGACGACCGGCACAATGCCTGATGCCCGGACGAGTGGCGCTCGTCCGCCGCCACGGTGAAGGAACCGGAGAGCTTGGCCAGGGCTGACCTCAATGTCACGATGGGTCGGCGGCCGCCCTGCCCGGCCGACCATCCTCACTGCCGCTGTGAAACGCGTTCTGGGCGGCCGCCAGGCCGTCGGAGAGCAGGGCCTCCACCGCGTCGGCGGCCTGCTCGAGCAGCAGCGGCAGTTCCGCGCGCTCGGCGGCAGCGAAGTCACGCAGGACGAACACGGCTGGGTCCATCCGCCCCGGCGGCCGGCCGATGCCG
>Ga0307374_10008796_pt1 | contig 15008 bp, 12 predicted proteins | sample OX3MG_FD_202532 | JGI IMG/M metagenome (GOLD analysis project Ga0307374, IMG submission 202532) | Soil microbial communities from Risofladan, Vaasa, Finland - OX-3 | ecosystem: Environmental > Terrestrial > Soil > Coastal area > Acid sulfate soil | place: Finland: Risofladan, Vaasa | collected... | reverse complement strand
GGGTTCTGGGCCTCACTTGGCCCCGGGATGGCACACACCGCCTACAGCACGGCCAAGTTTGCCGTTAAGGGCTTCTCCGAGGCGTTGATCGAGGACCTGCGGATCAACGCTCCTCACGTCGGCGTCTCGGTTGTCATGCCGGGCCACATCGGCACCGACATCGTGGCCAATTCCCGGCGGTACTTCGGCCGCCCCGAGCCGGATGAGCTGACCGAGACCGACCTCGACGCCACCCGCCAACTCCTGGCCGGGCGCGGGTTGCCCGTCGACATGCCGGCGGACCAGGTGCGCGACATCGTCAAGATGATGGAGGAGGGCTTCCGCACCACTGCTCCTCTGAGCGCAGCCGATGCGGCCACCGTGATCCTGGACGGGGTGCGGGCCGGGCGCTGGCGGATACTGGTGGGCGAGGACGCCCGCCTCCTCGACGAGCAGGTCCGAGCCAACCCCGAAGGCGCCTACGACCACACCGGGGTCGGTCTCAGCACCCTGGGCGGCGCCGCCTCACCGGCGGGATAGTCACCCAGTTCGCCCGACTCCGCCCGCGCGCACGCATTTGTACCCCGGAGCCGGTTCCACCAAGGGTCGAAAGCACAACATTTTCGATGCTTCTTGGAACCGGCGCCGACCCAGTTTCAGTATTGGTCGAAAACTCGGGGTTTTCGACCCATCGTGGAACCGTCCGTGGCGGCAATGTGTAGATGGAGAGGGGGACCCTTCGTCGAAGGGGGGCGCAACGGCGGCGGTCGCTGGTCCAGCCGGCGGGCCAGAGAGCGGAGGTCGGGGCGGATGGAACAGTCGCCTTGAACGGCCCCGGCGAGGGCGGCTTAGCTCGCGACCATGAGCGAACTCATTGCGCAGACGATCAGGATCAGCGGCCAAGGGGGAGATGAGATCGAGGCCTACCTGGCCCGTCCGCTGGCCGAGGGCTCCCGGGGCGGGGTGGTGGTCATCCATCACATGCCGGGTTATGACCGGGGGACCAAGGAGATAACGAGGCGCTTTGCCGAGTTGGGCTTCGACGCCATCTGCCTCAACCTCTACTGGAGGGAGGCACCCGGGGCCGCCCCGGAGGACGCCGCCGCCACGGCCCGGGCCCAGGGCGGGGTACCCGATGAGCGCCTGATCGGTGATGTCTCCGGGGCGGCGTCCCATCTGCGCGCCCTTGATTCCTCCAACGGCAAGGTCGGCGTCATCGGCTACTGCTCCGGTGGCCGTCAGAGCGTGATGGCCGCCTGCAATGCCGAGCTGGACGCGGCGGTGGACTGCTACGGCGCCTTCGTCACCGGAACGCCGCCCGAGGGATTCCCGCTCAAGGTCACCAACCTGGTCGACCAGTTGCCGAACTTGCGCTGCCCGCTGCTCGGCCTGTTCGGCAACGAGGACAAGTTCCCCACCCCCGAGCAGGTCGACGAGCTCGAGTCCATCCTCAAGGACAATGGTAAGGAGTATGAGTTCCACCGCTACGACGGCGCCGGCCACGCCTTCTTCTCGGTGGACCGGCCCGCCTACAACGTTGCCGCCGCCAACGACGGCTGGGCTCGCATCACCGAGTTCTACCGCAAGTACCTGGGGGCCTGAGCCATGTGCACTTACACAACCGTGCAGAAAGCGGTCGAGGGCAGCGCCAAGGGACCGGAGGGCCGCTGGCTGAGGCTTTCCACCGCCACCGTGTACTTCGACCATCCGGTCCACGCCATGGCCGATCACACCTTGAACATCGACCTGGCCGACCCGGCCGGTGGTCCGGGGGCCCGGGTCGGCATCGAATTGACGCCGGCCTCGGCCCGCCGGCTGATAGCGGCCATGGAGGAGGCCCTGGCCTCGGTCCCGGCCGAGTTGTCCGCCTGATAGCCAGCGCCGTCCGCGGCGGAGGCGAACGTTTGTTCGTATAAGCTGGCAGGGTGGCGCCGGGTCCGGGGTCGAACATCCTCCACGCCGATCTGGATGCCTTCTACGCCTCCGTCGAGCAGGTCCTCGACCCGTCGCTGCAGGGCCGGCCCATGGCGGTGGGCGGCGGAGTGGTGCTGGCCGCCTCCTACCAGGCGAAGGCCTTTGGCATAACCGCGGGGATGGCCGGGTGGCGGGCTCGCCAGTTGTGCCCGGAGCTCGTATTCGTCGGTGGTCACTTCCGGGAGTACCAGCGCCTGGGCGATGCGGTGATGGCCATCCTGGAGGACTTCACCCCGCTGGTCGAGCGCATCTCCATTGACGAGGCCTTCCTGGATGTGGCCGGGTCGGTCCACCTGTTCGGCCCGCCGGAGCGGATGGCGGAGGACATCCGGGCGAGGGTCAGGGCCGAGACCGGACTGGCCATCTCCGTCGGGGTGGCCCGGACCAAGCACCTGGCCAAGATCGCCTCCCAGGTGGCCAAACCGGACGGACTGGTGGTGGTTCCGCTCGAGAGGGAGGGCGACTTCCTCCGCCCATTGCCGGTCGGGTTGATCTGGGGTGTCGGACCGGCCACCCGGGCCCGGTTGGCGGCCCGCGGCATCACCACCATCGGGCAGCTGGCGAAGACCGATGAGGCGGCCCTCCAGCTGCTGGTGGGGCGGGCGGCCGGATCCAAGCTGTCCGCCCTGGCCGCCAACATCGACCCCCGTTCGGTGGTCGGCGGCCGGCGGGTGTCCTCGGTGGGGGCGCAGTCGGCCCTGGGCCGGCGCCGGGCCAGTCCCGATCTGGTGCGCACCACCCTGGGTTACCTGGTCGACCGGGTCGGCGGGCGCCTGCGGCGCTCGGGCCGGGCCGGGCGCACGGTCACGGTGAGAGTCCGCTTCCCCGGGATGAGGACCGTGAGCCGGTCCGCCACTCTGCGCCAGGCCGTGGCTTCGACCCCGACCCTCACAGATGTGGCGGTGGAACTGGCTCTGGCCGCCCTGGCCGGTAATCCAGAAGAGACGGAGGTGACCCTGCTGGCCGTCTCGGTCTCACACCTGGTGGACGAACCGCCGACTCAACTGGTCCTGCCCTTCGCCTCACGACCCGGCCGGCTGGGACCGGACGAGCCGGACGAGGAGACCAGGCGGGCCGTAGACGCATCGATGGACACCATCCGGGCCCGCTTCGGGCGTCAGGCGGTGGGATTCGCCAACGTGGAGTTGTCCCCGGTCAGCCGTGTGCCCGATGAGTTCCGGGAGCTGGCGGAGCGAGGTAGCGGTCCACCCGGGTCGGCATCCCCGGCGCCGTCGTCAAGCCGGGGGGCTGGTTAGCGTCGAGCCATGACGTCCGATACCGGTCCCTTCAAGGGGGTACGGGTCCTCGACCTGTCCTCGGTGGTCATGGGGCCCTATGCCACCCAGCTGCTGGCCGACTACGGCGCCGACGTCATAACCATCGAAGCGGCCGGAGGCGACACCAGCCGCCGGATGGGGGCAGGACCGCACCCCGAACTGACCGGGGTGGCTCTCAACCTGCTGCGCAACAAGCGCAACCTGGCCCTCGACATCAAGTCGCCCGCCGGCAGGCAGATCGTCCTGGATCTGGCCCGCACCTGCGATGTCTTTGTCAGCAACCTGCGCCCCGGGCCGCTGGTCCGTCTGGGCCTGACCTACGAGGACGTCGCCGCCGTTCGGCCCGACGTGGTCTATGCCACCGCCGCCGGCTTCGCCTCCGACTCAGAGCGCCGGGATGATCCCGCCTATGACGACGTGATTCAAGCCGAGACCGGACTGGTTGACGTGCTGCACCGGGTGACAGGAGTGCCGCAACTCATCCCCAGCCTGGTGGCTGACAAGGTCAGCGGCCTCACCCTCGCCTTCGCCATCTCCGCCGCCCTGTTGGAGCGGGCCACGACCGGGCGGGGCCGGCGGATAGAGGTGGCCATGACCGAGGCGGTGCGCTCCTTCGTCCTGGTCGAGCACGGAGGAGCGGCCATGTCCGAGCCGGCCACCGGGCCGGTCGGCTACCAGCGCATACTCACCGCCGCCCGCCAGGCCCAGCGCAGCGCGGACGGATGGATATGCATCTTCCCCTATCACCGCCGCCACCACGAGGCTCTGAGCGCCGAAGCCGAGGCCCTCGGCATCGACGTCAACGCCATCCCCCGGCCTCGGGACGACCCGTCCGGCCTCTACCAGCTGGTCGGAGCGGTGGCTCCACATCGGACCAACGCCGACTGGCTGGCCTGGTGCCGGCAGAAGGGGATACCGGCGGCGGGGGTGGCCACCCTCGAGGACCTGGTCGGTGAGTTGGAGATGGCTGAGCACCCGGTGGCCGGGCCTTACCGGGTGGCGCCCCGGCCGGCTCGCTTTGAGGGTTTGAAGCTGGGACCGCCTCGGCCGGCGCCCCTGATCGGACAGGACACCGTGGAAGTCCTGGACCAGCTCGGCTACAGCCCGGACAGGATCGCGGAGCTGCGCAGCGCCGGAGTGCTCCAGACCCCGCGCGTCGGTTCCGCAGCCCCTCCGCCCGACCCCGAGCCCTCAGAGAATTGATGACTTGACCTTTTCTTTCAAATCGTAGAGGATGGTGGCCAGATTTCCGGCCGGACCGCCGGACTCAGAGGAGTGGGGAACGATGGAGCATCTCGACGTGCTGGTGGTGGGAGCGGGGCTGTCCGGTGTGGGCGCCGGGGCCTACCTGGAGCGGGACTGCCCCTGGGCGAGTTACGCCGTGCTCGAGGCCAGGGAGGACCTGGGGGGCACCTGGGATCTGTTCCGTTACCCGGGGATCCGCTCCGACTCGGACATGTTCACCCTCGGCTACTCCTTCCGCCCCTGGCCAAACCCTGAGTCGATAGCCGACGGACCCTCCATCCTCCGCTACATCAGGGACACGGCCGTCGAGACCGGGGTGATGGACAAGATCCGCTTCGGCCGCCGAGTTGTAAGCGCGGAGTGGTCAAGTGTTGAGTCGCTCTGGCGGGTGAGTACCGAGGAGGTGGCCGGCGGTCGCCAGGAGGAGTTGACCTGCGGGTTCCTGTTCTCCTGCACGGGCTACTACCGCTACGACCATGGTTATCTGCCGGAGTTCCCCGGCCGGGAGCGATTCACCGGGCCGGTGATCCACCCCCGGGCCTGGCCTGAGGATCTCGACTACACCGGTAAGCGGGTGGTCGTCATCGGCAGCGGGGCCACGGCGGTGACGCTGGTTCCGGCCATGGCGGAGCAGGCCGCCCAGGTCACCATGCTGCAGCGTTCGCCCACCTACATCGCATCGATGCCCACCCGCGATCCGGTTACCAAGTTGCTGCGCCGGATCCTGCCCTCCCGCCTCTCCGACTTCGCCATCCGTTGGTACAAGGCCCTCACCACCCAGGCCTTCTATCAATTCAGTCAGCGCCGTCCGGAAACGGTCAAGCGCCTGCTGCGTCGCATGCTGGTCCGCCAGCTGCCGGCCGGGTATGACATAGACACCCACTTCCAGCCCCGCTACAACCCCTGGGACCAGCGGTTCTGCGCCGTGCCCGATGGTGACCTGTTCAAGGCCATCTCCGACGGTTCGGTGGATGTGGTCACCGACCGAATCGAGACTTTCACCGAGTCCGGCCTCCGGTTGGAGTCGGGCCGGGAGCTGGCCGCCGATGTAGTGGTGGCCGCCACCGGATTGGACCTGCTCTTCCTCGGGGGCATCTCCTTGAGCGTCGACGGCCAGGCAGTCGACGTCTCCCAGCAGCTGGCCTACAAGGGCATGATGCTCGAAGGGGTCCCGAACCTGGCTATGGCGGTCGGCTACACCAACGCCTCGTGGACGCTCAAGTGCGATCTCACCTGTGACTACGTGTGCAGACTCCTCAACCGCATGCGGGAGGAGAAGATGACCCGGGCCATGCCGGTCAACCGGGATCCCTCCATCACCACCGCACCCCTCCTGGGATTGACCTCGGGCTATGTCCTGCGCGCCGCCGACCGGATGCCCAAGCAGGGCTCCCGCCATCCCTGGCAGGTGCACCAGAGCTACCTCAAGGACTACCGCATCCTCAAGCGGAGCGATGTGGTCGATGAGGCCATGGAACTGAGCCGGCCGGCAGCCGAACCGCTGGCGGCTGCGGCCTCCTGAGGGGGCCGGCCCTACCCGGGCGAAGTTAGGTCTCTCTAGCCAAAGGGCCTTCATAGGCCCGTAACAGAAGATTGTCGGTTTCGGGAAGGACAAGAGCCCTCCACCGGCAATATACCTACCGAGTACCAATCATCCCTTTTGGGGCGATAGCGTATTTCGGAAGGCTGCCTCTCAAACTGCACCATCGCTGAGCACTCGACAGAAGAGGAACTCTCTTGTTGCGCCGTTACCTTGCCGTGTTCGCTGCCGTCGCTGTCGCCAGCGCCACTTCCCTGGCCATGACCGGCGGTGCCTCGGCGGCCAGTCCGGCTGTGGCCCTGACCAGTTTGAGTGCAGATGTCATTCCCGGATTGAGTGCCTTGGTGCCCTCGGGAGCAACGGCGCCGTCCACGGCGGTCGAGGTGGACGTGGCCCTGTCGGGTGCGGACCCATCGGCCGAGGCCTCCCTGCTTCAGGAGGTCTATACGCCCGGTAGCCCCGAGTTCCACCACTTCCTGAGCACCGCCCAGATCGCCAGCGAGTTTGGCGCTCCGGCGGCGGACTATGAAGCCGCCTTGTCCTACGCCACCGCGCATGGACTCGCCGTCAATCGGGTGTCGACCAGCCGTGACCTCATCGTCCTCACCGGCACGGTGGCCCAGGCGGAGACGACCTTCGGCGTCAGAATCGATAACTACGCCTGGCACGGGCTGAACTTCTACGCCAACACCGACGCGCCGCAGGTGCCAGCCGGGCTCGGGATCATCGGTGTGGTCGGCCTCAACACCGCCCAGGTCATGCACACCGATGCCAGCGCCACCTCGGGCGTCACTCCCCAGCAGAACTTCTGCCAGACGCCGACCGCTACCGGTGCCCCGTGCATGGGCGCCACCACGCCGGAGGACATGTGGTCGGCATACAACCAGCCCGGCACGGATAAGGGGGAAGGCCAGAAGGTGGCCATCTTCGGAGAGGGCGACTGGAGCGGCCCGATCACGGACCTGCGCGATTTCGAGGCCAACCCAGACCAGCTGACCACATGCGGAGCGACCTGTCCTGACGCCCTGCCCCAGGTCCCGGTGCGGGTGGTCGAAGCAGATGGTGCCGGCACCAAGTACGCCGACACTGCCGGCAGCGTGGAGTGGAACATCGACACCCAGTCCTCCACCGGCATGGCCCCGAATCTGTCCGAGCTCGACCTCTACTTCGGCACCAGCCTGACCGACGCCGATGTCCTCAACGTCGTCAATGACTGGGCCGGGGACCCCAACGCGCCCCTTCAGGCCAGCGCCTCCTACGGGGAGTGCGAGTACGACCCCGCCGCCCAACAGCTTCCTGCCGGCACCGACTTCGCCATGGGCCAGAGCACCGAGGCCAGCTACGAGCAGGCCCTGGCGCAGGCGTCTCTGGAAGGTCGCACCCTGTTCTCCTCCGCCGGTGACAACGGCTCGTCCTGCCCTGTCGTCCCGGTGGACACCAACGGCGTGGCCAGCCAGGCCTTCCCCGATGTCAACTACCCCTGCGCCAGCCCCGAGGTCACCTGTGTGGGCGGTACGGTCCTCTATACCAACGGGACGACCCCGAACACCCGGGCGGTCGAATACGCCTGGAACGACACCGGCGGCGGCTCCAGCCTCATCTACCCGGAGCCGACCTGGCAGAAGCCCCTCAACGGCAGCGGCACCGGCGGACCCGGCGTGCTGCCGTGCGCATATACGTCGGCCGGCGCGCCCAACACCACGTCCACTCCGTGCCGGGCCGTGCCCGACATTGCCGCCCAGTCAGGTGACATCCTCACCAACGGCTACGGCATCTACTCCGGTGGCGCGCCCAGCCAGCAGGGCGGCACCAGCCTCTCCTCCCCGCTGTCCCTGGGCATGTGGGCCCGGGTCCAGGCCGCCGCTCCAGCCGGCGGTAACGGCCTGGCCGACCCCGTCTTCTACGGGCATTCCACCGACTTTTACGACATCGGCAACCCGTCCAGCTCCCCGCCCAGCCCCCCGACCTCCAACGGCTACTTCGTGTCCGGCCCGGGTTGGGACTACACGACCGGCCTCGGGGTCATGAACCTGACTCCGCTGACCCAAGCCGTGGACGGGAAGCTCACGCCGACCAACAACGTGCCCTCTCCCAACTCCAACTCCGTCAGCCTTTACGACGGCAGCAACTATGCGCTGCTGCCCGGCGGCAGTTCAGGATCGGGCTCGGGTGGCGTGGTGGATCCCGCCTGCGTCCCGCTGTGGAGCGCCCCCAACGCCCAGGCGGTCTGGGCTCTGGATCCCACCGCCACCAACTACCCGCAGATGGCTCTGGTCCAGGGCGACATCCACAACGACGCCACGTCGCTGACCACCGTCCTCACCGCCGCCAACATGCAGGATGGCCCGGGCTCCACTCCTCCGTACGGGACGGCCAACGAGTACTACATGTCCTGGATCTACGCCGGCACCACCTACTTCACCAACGCGGAGGTGACCGTGGCCGGCACGGTCAATTACAACTACGGCACCGTCAGCAAGGTCGGCAGTTCCAGCCAGTACCAGACCATCGGGTCGGCCATCGGGGCCATCAGCACCGGCCCGGATGGAAAGATCAGCGTCACCGTGCCGCTCTCAGACGTGGGCAATCCGAACCCGGCCGCCAGTGCACTCCTCACCGGTCTCGGCGGGGAGAGTGATGAACTGGTGGGCGCCCCCAGTGTGGGTGGCAGCCTGCAGGTCCTGGATACCCAGGCCGCCAAATACACCTACACCCTCGGGGAGACCTGTGGCGCCACCGGTAAGCACGGAACCAGCGGTGCCTAGAGAGGCGACCGGCCGCTACTGACGAGGCGGGACGATGGTCACCGTGCCCTGGGCGGCGGCCACCGCCCGACCCTCGTTCTCAATGTCGATGCGGACCACCGCCGTCCGGCGGCTCATGGAGATGATGGTCGCTTCGGCCCGCACCGTCCCGGTCCGCACCGGGGCCAGGAAGTTGAGCTTGAACTCGGTGGTGGCGGCCCAGTAGCCCCGCTCGACGACGGTGTAGACCACCGCTCCCAGGACGTGATCGGCCAGAGCTGAGATGACGGCGCCGTGCAGGGCTCCGAAAGGGTTGAGCAACTCATCCCGGACATCCACCTCGGCCACCATCCGCCCCGCCCCGGCTTCCACCGTGCGGATGCCGAGATACTCGGGGATACCGGCCATGACCGCGCCGGCGCCCACCATTCCCTCGGCCACGGCGGGGTCGAAGGCGGGGAACTCAGGAGGGGGTAGGGCCAACCGGGCTCAGGCCCGGCGGCCCAGGAAGTACAAGAGGCTGGTTTGGGCGTCGGCCCCGGCCGGCGGCTCGAGCTTGGGACCGAAGATCCCGGGCTGGCGGATCATGGAATCCATCGGCGTCATGGCTTCATGGACCCGTTGCACCGACTCGGGATCCAGCTTCTCATCACCGCCGACGGCTCGGGCCAGGTCCCAGGTGTGGATCAGGACGTCCATGGAAACGAAGTTATCGAGCACCTGCCCGAGCGGCATGGGACCGACCGGCCCGTCGACCACGGTCTCCATGGCCTTGGAATCTCCGGTCAGAGCCTTCATCTCCCCGAATACCTCGGACCACGCCTGCTTCGGGTCGTCCTGCAGGCCCATCGGGATGTTCTCCCCGCCCTTGGCCCCGGAGATCAGCCGGCGGTGGTTGTCCACCACGTGGCTGACCACGTCTCGGGCTTTCCAGCCCTCGCAAGGGGCCTCGGCCTTCCAGCTTTCGTCCGGGGCCGCCTGGACCCGGGCATCGAAGCCCCCGGCCACTTGGGCATAACGCTCTTCGGTCTCACTCATGGGCGGAGCGTAGCCAGCGACGGTCGGAAGTGCTTCGGAGCCTGGCGGGCATCAGGCGCCCTCTTCCTCCAGCAGGGTGTGGACGCGGGCGATGCGGGCGTCCAGGTCGGCCAGAAAGTCGTCCATGGCCGCCCGCTTTGACAGAACCACGGCCCGCAATTCCTCCTGGAGGCGCAGGCCTTCGACCAGCAGATCGTGGCGCTCGGCGTCCACGGTCGCCTCGGTTCCGTCCTCGTTCACGCCCACCGCCTCCGGCGACGTGAGCTCCACCACAGCTCGTCAGCCCGGGACGTTGGTCTCCAACTCGTCCAGCCAGGCCCGGGAGCTGGCGTCGCTGGGCGCCCGCCAGTCCCCCCGGGGTGACAGCGAGCCGCCCGAGCCCACCTTGGGGGCGTTGGGCAGGGCCGAGCGCTTGAACTGGCTGGTCTGGATGAAGCGGTGCAGGAACACCCTCAACCACGACTTGATGGTGGCCAGGTCGTACTCATGACGCCGCTCCTCGGGGAGCAGGTCGGGCCAGGTCCCAGAACTGCGATCGCCCCAGGCGTGGTGGGCCAGGTAGGCGGTGCGGCTGGGCAGGTACCCGAAGCGGAGCGTGTAGTAGAGGTTGAAGTCCTGCAGCTCGTAGGGACCGACTTTGGCCTCCGAGCTCTGGATGACGCCCCCCTCCCCGGCCGGGACCAGCTCGGGGGAGATCTCGGTGGCCAGGATGTCCCGGAGAACCTCCTGGGCCGGCTCCCCGACCGCCCCGGTGTCGAGGACCCAGCGGATCAGGTAGGAGATGAGGGTCTTGGGGACCGAGGCGTTGGGGTCGTAGTGGGACATCTGGTCCCCGACCCCGTAGGTGCACCAGCCCAGGGCCAGTTCGGAGAGGTCGCCCGTCCCCACCACCAGGGCGTTGTGCAGGTTGGCCAAGCGGAACAGGTGGGACGTCCGCTCCCCGGCCTGGACGTTCTCGTAGGTGAGGTCATAGACGGCGTGGCCTTCGGCGGCCGGATGGCCGAGGTCGGACAGCATCTGTGACGCCGAGGGCCGGATGTCGATCTCCTCGGCGCTGACCCCCAGGGCCTGCATCAACCGGTGGGAGTTGGACAGGGTCTCGGCCGAGGTGGCGAAGCCGGGCAGGGTGTAGGCCAGCACGTTCTCTCGGGGTAGGCCCAGGCGGTCGGCCGCCTTGACCGCCACGATCAGGGCCTGAGTCGAGTCCAAGCCCCCCGACACACCGATGACCATCTTGTCTATGCCGGTGGCGGCCAAACGGCTGGCCAGGCCCTGGACCTGGATGTTGTAGACCTCCGAGCAGCGCTCGGCCAGACCTTCGGGGTCGGCCGGCACGTAGGGGAAGCGGGCGATGGTCCGCCTGAGCTTCACCTCTTCGGCGGGGACGTCGAGTTCGAAGCGAATCCTCCGGAAGGACCGGATGCGCTCGGCGTGATCGTGGCCGGCGTCGGTGAAGCTGGTCAGGCTCATCCGGTCGGCCATGAGCCGGCCCAGGTCGACATCGGCGGTCACCAACTGGGACTCGGTCGAGAAGCGCCGGCTCTCGACCAGCAGGTCCCCGTTCTCACAGATGAGGCCATGTCCGTCCCAGGCCAGATCGGTGGTCGACTCTCCCGTGCCGGCGGCTGAGTACATGTAGGCGGCCAGGCAGCGGGCCGACTGGGACTGACACAACAGGCGCCGGAAGGACGCCTTGTCCACCACGATGTTGGAGGCCGACAGGTTGGCCAGGACGGTGGCTCCGGCCATCGCCCCCCAACTCGACGGAGGAGTGGGGACCCAGGCGTCCTCGCACAGCTCGAAGTGGACGGCCAGGCCGTCGACGTCGGCACACTCGAAGATGAGGTCGGACCCGAAGGCCACGTCCTGCCCGCAGACCTCGACCCGATCGACCAGTGCGTCCCGAGCGGCGGCAAACTGCCGCTTCTCATAGAACTCCCGGTACGTAGGCAGATAGCTCTTCGGCACCACGCCGAGGATCCGGCCGCGGTGCACGACCACCGCGCAGTTGTAGAGGGCGCTGCCGACCCGCAACGGAGCTCCGACGGCCAGCACCGGCATCAGGTGCGAACTGGCCTGCACCACCTCGGACAGCGCCGATGTCACCGCCTCCAGCAGCGCCCCTTGATGGAACAGATCATCGATGGAGTACCCGGACAGACCCAGCTCGGGGAAGATGCACAGAGCGGCCCGGTCATCGCAGGCCTGTTGGGCCAACTCCAGGGTCTGGCCCAGGTTGTAGGCCGGATCGGCCACCCGCACGGTGGGGATGCCGAGGGCCAGGCGCACGAAGCCGTGGCGGTACATGGAGCCGAAGGGAAGCTCGGCCTGGGTCACGACCACGCCGCCTCGGTCACGACAGGCATTAGCTCGGTCACGCCAGCACCGCTTCGGACACCTTGTTGACGGCTTCGGCTATTCCGTCGCAGGTCTCGGGGCTGTAGCCGGCGGCCACCACGATGATGCCGGAGCGGGCCACCAGCTCCTCGGTCAGAGGGCACATGCCCAAGCGGTACTCGATGGTGCACGGGTGCTCGGAGCAGTTCCACGGACCGCCCTTGCCCGAGGCGGTGCGCTTGTCCAGGATGGACTCGGTGGCATAGACGGGCCGGCCCCGGTACATCTGCCCGGCCGGCACGTTCTCGGCTATGAGGGCCCGGGCGAAGCGCTTGGCCACCTCCCGGTCGGGCAGGAAGACGTGGATGGACGAGCCGCCGTCGCCCGCCGGATCCGGCATGCGGCGGAAGTCCAGGCCGGGGCGCTCCTCGATGCCGGCGCGGATGCGGCTCCAGTTGGCCCGCTGGGCGCCCAACAGCCCGTCGAGACGGGAGAGCTGCACGCCGGCTATGGCCCCGGCTATCTCGGTCATGCGCAGGTTCTCACCCACGAAGGCCGGCACCTCATCCGTGCCCCGCTCTGACCCCTGGCTGGTGACGAACTGGCCGCCCTGGTCCTGGTAGCGGGCGGCCCGCAGCCAGAGGGTGTGGTCATCGGTGGTCACCAGTCCGCCCTCTCCGGCCGTGACGTTCTTCTCCAGCTGGAGGGAGAAGGCGCCCAACGCCCCGAAGGAACCGAGGGGACGACCGTGGTAGGACCCGCCCATGGATTGAGCGGTGTCCTCCAGCAGGGGGACATCCCGCCCCTGGGTGACAGCCAGGATGGGGTCCAGGTCACAGGGCCCGTTTTCCAGATGCACGGCCATGACCGCCGCCGTCCGGTCGCTGATGACGTCGGGGAGCCGGGTGGCATCGAGTCCGAGCGTGTCATCGATCTCGCCGAAGACCGGGACCGCCCCCATGCTCACCACCGCGTTGACGCTGGCTATGAAGGTGAAGGCCGGCACCACCACCTCGTCCCCGCAGCCCACCCCCAGTGCGGCCAGGGCCACCCGCAGCGCGGCCGTGCCCGAGGAGGTGGCCACCGAGTAGGCCGTACCCAGCCGTTCGGCCGCGGCCCGCTCGAAGCCCTCCACCTTGGCCCGCAGATCCGGTCCGTAGTAACGGAACAATGACCGGCTCTCCAGCACCTCCAGGACGGCCTTGCGCTCCTCGTCACCGAGTAGAGACACGCCTTTGCCGGTCTCGGGCTGACGGGCCAGCACCGGAGTACCGCCGTCGATGGCCAGTGGGATGGGAGACCTCCTCTACCCGGTCCGGCCGAGCCGGATCACTGCTCATAGCATGCCCCCTCGTGACCGACCCCATGGCATCCGTTCCCGTTCTGGCCGGCGCCGCCAAGGTCGACATCACCCCGCCCGTCGGCCTGCCCATGGGCGGCTATGGCTCCCGATCGGAACGTTCGCGCGGCATCCTCGACCCTCTACACGCCCGGGTGGCGGTGCTCTCCGACGGCCGAGGCGACATAGCCGTGATCGTTTGCGACCTGCTCGGGGTGGGCTCCGAGCTGGTGGCCGATACCCGCCGGCGGGTGGAGGAGCGGGCCGGCATACCGCCCGAGCGGGTGCTGGTGGCCGCCACCCACACCCATGCCGGACCGGCCGGCCTGCGTCTCCGCGACGCCCCAGAGTTCGTCGCCCTCACCGCCGCCAAGCTGGCCGGAGCGGTGGCCATGGCCCGAGACAACGCCGTGCCCGTGCTGCTGGAGGCAGGCAGCGTTGAACTCGGCTCCATCAGCCTCAACCGGAGGGACCCCGCCGGGCCTATTGAGGACAGGCTGCGGGTCCTGGTGGCCGACCCCGGGCGGGACCAGCCGCCCGTATTCACCCTGGTGTCCTATGCCTGCCACTCCACCGTTCGCGATCACGAAAACCTCGAATACTCGGCCGACTGGCCCGGGGCCATGGCCCGCAGCCTGGAGCGGAATGTGGGAGGGACCGCCATCTATCTGCAGGGCGCTGCCGGTGACATCAACCCGGTGTGGTCGGCCCACGACCACACCGAGGTCGAGCGGGTGGGCGGGATCGTGGGGGCGGCCGCCACCCGGCTGGCCCTGGAGATGCGCCCCTTGGCCAACGGCGGCCAGTGGTCGGCCAATCTGAGCTGGTCCGAAGACGTGGAGGTACCCGCCACCGGGATGCTCCTCCGGGGCGTGGGCCTAGACGCGGCCGTGTCCCGTCTCGACGTCGACCGCCGGGTCCGCCCGCCGGTGGCCGACACCGATGCCGAACTGGAGAGGCTGCGGGCCGAGGTCGGCGCCCCGGGGGTGGCCCTCGAGAGAGGCCGTCGCCTGCGGGCCCGCATCAACGAACTCGACGTGGTGCGCCAGTGGGGCCTGGCCGAACTGCGGGCCGGCACCCAGGCGGTCGAGGTCCAGGCCCTGCGGGTTTCGGATGAGTGCGCCTTCGTGTCCCTGCCCGGGGAGTTCTTCGTGGAGACAGGCCGGGACGTGGCCGCCCGCAGCGGTCTGGGCTTTCCTCTCATAGCCGGCTACGCCAACGGCTCGGTCGGCTACGTCCCTCCGGCCGGCCAGTACCCCGAGGCCGGCTATGAGGTGGGCATGACCCAGTTCGGACCGGGGGCGGCCGAGGCCATAGTCGACGCCGCTGTGGCCGCGGTGGCTTCCCTGTACCACTGACGCCCGCCCGCCGCACCGGGTACGGTCCCGGGCATGGCCAACTCCCAGGACCGCGTCATCCAGGCGGTCAATGTCATCCACCGCAGCATCTTCACCGCCTCCAACGGGGTGGTGGCGGGCAAGCTGCTCGGGATGCCGGTGGTCAAGCTGACCACCACCGGGCGCAAGAGCGGCCGG
>Ga0307374_10008795_pt1 | contig 15009 bp, 11 predicted proteins | sample OX3MG_FD_202532 | JGI IMG/M metagenome (GOLD analysis project Ga0307374, IMG submission 202532) | Soil microbial communities from Risofladan, Vaasa, Finland - OX-3 | ecosystem: Environmental > Terrestrial > Soil > Coastal area > Acid sulfate soil | place: Finland: Risofladan, Vaasa | collected... | reverse complement strand
CATCAAAATATTTACTGTCGTTAAATATGCCTGTATCTAACAACTCGTATTCAGGTTCATCTTTCGACCTGCTTCTGTTTACCTGCAATAAATGTTCGTAAGGATAAGCAGCCTGCGGATATTTGTACAGGTGCTTCATGTAGGAGTGCGAAGGATTATTGTCTAAATAATAATAGAGTTCCTTTACATCTTCTCCGTGATTGCCTTCATTGCCGGTAAGACCAAAAAGTCTTTCTTTTAAAATAGAGTCCTTCCCATTCCATACAGTAACAGCAAAACAAATCCGTTGCATTGCATCGGATATACCGGCAATACCATCTTCGCCCCAGCGATATACACGGCTGCGGGCATGGTCATGCGGAAAATAATCCCATGCAGTACCGTTTTCACTATAATCTTCCCGCACGGTTCCCCACTGTCGCTCGCTTAGGTACGGCCCCCACTTAAGCCATTTCTTTTTACCGCTGTATTGTTCGGTCAGGCGGTTTTCTTCTGCTGTTATTTTTTTTGCCATGATTTATTATTTAAACCTGTTTAAAATATGTTCACTCACTCTTATTGTATTGGCCATAATTCTTAATTCCATCAACTTTAAAAAATCACCTACTACTGAAAATATTTAGAAATGATTATTACCACAATAGAAATCAATAACCAATTTTAAATGGCACGATGGAATTGTATTGAATGTCGGCGTATAATATAAATCCTTACAGAATATCATAAGATTATCCCAATATATTAAATTGAGTGACCCTTTCAGATAACTATAAATGAAATTTTGTAAGGAATTGAATTTATTCACGACCAATTTGCGGGTAATGTTTATTCATTGCACGAAAACCGAAAATCTCATCGAAAGGTGGCAACAGGATGATTGGGATAAAAATGATCACGATCATCCAAAGCCTGAAGATTGTAAGAAAAATAAGAATTGATAATCTTTAAAAATAAAAAATATGCGAAATAAATTGTTGGCATCCGGCCTGCTGATAATAGTTGCCCTATTGGTGTTTGCTTTTATTCCTAAAAGGACTAAAGACAAGGGGGCAAACAGCTACAATGAAAATGAACAAGGTATTCAATTTATTGAAGCCAACTGGGGCAAAGCCTTGCAGGAAGCGAAGCAGCAAAAGAAATTAATTTTTATAGATGCTTATGCATCCTGGTGTGGCCCATGCAAATTGCTTAAGAGAAATACCTTCCCTGATAAAGAAGCCGGTGCGTTTTTTAATAAAAATTTTATTAACGTGGCCATTGATATGGAAAAAGGCGATGGGCCTGCATTAGCCGAAAAATTCCAGGTAACGGCTTATCCTACTTTAATTATTACTGATTGGGATGGCAACATCGTTACGTACACCCGGGGTTATATAAAACCAAAACAATTGATTGAATTTGGAAAATACGGACTTAAACAAAATAAAAAATAACATTAGTATGTCAACATTATTAACAGAATTGGGGCTTTATACCTATGAAAGCTATTTGAAAGAATTTGAAAAATGGATAAAAAAAGGAATAACAAGTTCTGGCAATCATTCCCCGGCATTGGTGGAATTTACAAAATTGAATTGGTCAAGGACCCAACGCATTCATAAAACTATTTCACTGAATGCGGAACTGAAAATAGCTGCCGAAAAAATTCAAAATAACTATACCTGGATGGTCCTTACCGAGGCATGGTGCGGGGATAGCGCCCAGAATCTTCCTGTGATTGCGGAGATCGCAAAATTAAATCCGGAAAAGATTAAACTCTATATCCTTCTCAGGGATGAAAACCCGGATTTGATGGATAAATACCTGACCAATGGCGCCCGGGCGATACCTAAACTGATCGCGGTAAATGAAACGATGAATAAAGAGACTTTTGTTTGGGGCCCAAGACCGTTGCCTGCGCAGGAATTGCTAAGAAAATGGAAAAGGAATCCTGGAGATAAAAGCTGGGAAGAATTTGAAAAAGAACTTCATAGTTGGTACGCAAAAGATAAAACGCAAACAATTCAATCCGAATTTCTAAGCCTGCTTAATGAATTGATTTAAGAGGATGCGTTTTTGCAATTATTCTGTTTACCCGTTAAATATTAAAATCATGAATTGTTCAAATCATAATTGTAATGCAGGGAGAAATGATAAACACCAAAAATCTTTCTTTACAGTTTGCAATATCAAAACACTAATTTCCCTTGCAATAATTATTTATTGGGTAATAGCTGAAATAGTATAATGACGTCCCCCGGTTATTTCCCCAAAAGATACTGGCTTTTGCAATACTTTTTTTGTTGGGGTTAGTTTTAGCTGGTACGGATAACGGGAGCAATATGTCTCTTGCAATTCCGGTTACTGATTCTAAAAAATAAACCCTGCTTTAAAAAATAATATAAGTTCCTCCGTTAGTGGCAAATATGACCAATGCCGCAATCAGAAAAAAGAGGTCGTAATGCCAGCCATAACCTTTATCCTCGTAAAAGCCGGTTTTCCATACAAATATTTTTTTCTGAATAGAGCCTAACATGGTAATGATCACAATGGCTGCGCCTATCTGTGGAAAAATACCTAAAGCGATGGAGATAGCAGCAAGCACTTCGGCAATACCCAAAAAACGAGTAACCGCCGGGGATAGGCCCACACTCTTTCCCCTTTCCACAGGATGGGCAGCATGGCTCTTTCCGCTCGAAAAAAATACAATAGCTACAATTATTCGAAGTAGTAAAAGTGAAATGGGAATTAAGCAACCGGCATCAATCATTGTGTAAATTTTTAGTGTATGAAATCCCCCTCTGGCGCATTCTATGATAAAAATCAAATAAATTAAGCTGCAAATTTTTGAGTATTTACAAACGGAGTTTGTCTGTTTATTACTGCAAAAACACGGCTTAGTATTTTACACCTGATAGCATTCATTACCAACATTGGATTTTTTCCTTCGTTAATTTTGCGAACATAATAATCACTTATTTCTTTATCATATTTTTTAGCACTTAGCGCAGCCATATTTAATAACGATTTCATTTTTTTGTCAGCAACGTGGCTTACTTTGGTTTTACCTTTTATACTACTGCCCGAACTGTATTCAAAAGGAGCAATACCTGCATAACAGGCCAGCTTTCGCCAGTTCTTAAACCGGGTAAAACATCTTGTTTTGATAATGAGGTATATAGCTGACTGTTTACCTACTCCTGGTACAGAAGTAGCCAATTGAAAACAATCTTCAAGCTGCTTGTTGCTTTTTACAATCACTATGATGGCTGCATCAATTTTTTTAAGAGAAACTTTTAGTTGTGCTACTGTTTTCTTATTAATTGCCATTACTTCATTTGTAACTTCTTTAGATAAAAAATTAGTGGCTTCAACAGATGCTTCCATAGCATGTATTGCTTTTAATAATTTTTCCCTTTCGCTATAAAGCAGTTGCAGCTTGAGAATATCCTGTTCCGGTATTTGACTAAGCTTAAGTTTATGACCATGAGTAACTGCATAAAAAGCAATGTCTTTTGCATCAACTTTGTCGTTCTTGCCCCTGGATATCCCTTTGGATCTTTTAATCTCTACTGCAGGAATCTCCCAATAATCCAATTGTTGTTTGCTGAAGTAGATGGACAAAGGCATACTGTACAGACCAGTATTTTCGAAACAAAATAAAGCATCATCAGGTTGTATTTTTTGTTTCTTTAAAAAGGAAATAATTCCCTTGATTCCTTTTTCATTGTTAGCAACAATGATATGCGGATGTTCAGTATTGGCAGGCTCAAATACAAAGCGAACATCTAACTTAGATTTTGATACATCAATGCCTACAGTAACTAAATACTTTTTCATAAATTTGATTTAAGGAAAAACAATAAAAGTTGAAGTGCATTAAAGCCTTTAATAGACCTAAAAGTCTAACATTCTATTTGATGCTATTCAACAAAGTTCAACAAGGAGGCAGAGGACTAATGCGCCAGATAAGCCGTAAGCTTAGCAGATATGTTAGTTCACCTCTGCTTCCTTTTGAAAAATTAATGAAATCTAATTGAATACAAAGTAAAGGCAGATATGCAGCGAAAGGAATGCGCGTTGGCGTATCTGTGCAACTATCGCAAGTTAAATGAATTGGCACAGATACGCAACCGCACAAAAGGCCAGTGCTGGGTTGTCTTGAAAATCAAAAATATTTTCGTCATTCAAAATATTTAAAAAACAAAAGGGATTATTCTTTTAGTTTTTTTTGAATATGCTGCATAATCCCCGTATGCAACCAATAAAGATTTTTCCTCCAATATCATTCTCACAAAAAGGCCTGCTATAAATAAACCAACTGCGGCAATTACCTCAACAAAGTTTGTATTCAACCTAAAAATACACTGCTAATTTTACCAAACAATTTTTTCTATCCAATACATTTAAATCATTTATCAATACAAACGCGGCTTTACACTATTAGCGTAAATACAACGGAGTTAATTTTAAATTATCAAAATGCACCAACGATGATGAAAATTTTATTACAAAATAAAAATACCAAATAAAAGTTGGTTTACTGCAACTATCCAAGGCACAGATACGCAGACGTTTCTTGCCTTGGCTCTCCATATCTGCGCTTTTAAGGGAGCCATTTAATTAACGGAACGTCCCGTGCCGGAGACGTTCCTTAGAAAAAGTGCGTCGGCTAAAGTGTTTTAGTGTTTCATTTAGTTGTTAAGCCAATGCTTCGTTTAATTTTACTTCAAAGTCAGGTATCGAAAATAGAAATTCAAAGTATGAGTGTCGCAACATTCCAAATGGAGAAATTAGTTTTTGATATTCTGCATCTTCAATTATTTCATTCATGAAAGCAACAAATGAAGTTCCTTTATTTAATTCTCTTTTGTATCTCATTACTAATTCATCATACCATTCGGTTTGATAACGCAAAACGTTTTCAGTATATCGTCTTTTGATATGAAAGATTTCGTCCCACGAAGTTAGTCGTGGGTCTGCATTTCCAGCAAGTGAAATTGTGTAGCTCCAGTTAATATCATAAAGGAGTGTTTTAAAATTAACTGGATTGTATTGCTCTGTTGGAGTTATCGTAATTGAAAGTTGGTCACATTGATAAGTTGTGTCAAGCGGATAAAATACCTGACGTCTATCCGCACCTTTATAAAGGGTGTCGGTAGTTTTTTTCTCGTCACTATTGCATTCATGACAAATCGGAAATAGATTCTTGAAGTTGATTGAAATGAAAGGATAATAAGCTTTCGGTATATAGTGGTCGTATGCATCACGATTGACGCTTTCTGATGTTTTCAATTTATTCAGTCCGCAAAACGGACAAATCAAAGCTCGTTGATGTGTAGCTGCAACAAAACAACTGAAATGATCCTGAACTGTTCCGCAATCTGCTTCAAGCAAATCATTCAATGGGAAATCCTCCCAAAGTTTTGTAAGAAAAGTTTTGAGAAGGTTTTTAATACCATCTGGTAAAGCATCATACTTTACCGGCAATGCTGTAATGTCTCCGCAAAGATTTTTAATGTCAGCGTTTGCTGTGAATGCTTGTTGCACTTGTAATTTTTCAGCAGTACTTAAGTCATGATAAGCAGTGGTGATTGCTGCCAAATTATTTTTTAGAGAAACACTTGAACGATTTACAATAGGAATAAATGCTACTTCAAGCAAAACATTTTCATCATACGCTGCCAAATCATTTGCGAACAATTGTTCAAAGAAATGAAAAATGTTTGCATTAAATTTTTCAATACGATGCGTTAGATGTTTATAAGCGTAAATCATTTGGTATTGTCGATATCTTTTTCAATCTGTCTTAACAAACTATACAAATCAAACTTTTCAATGCTTTCTCCAAAATCAAGAAGCTTCGCTTTTGTTTCTTCAATCTTTGCTCGTATTGCTTCTGGGGTTTTTAATTCTTTTAGTGTGTTTCGTAATTCATCCAGGTCGAAATTCGATAAATCAGAAATTGTAATCCTCCTGTCAAAAATTTCCTGTAAGAGCAAGCTAACGGATGCTCCATAAGTCTCCATCTTAGGATTAACATAAACTACTTCACCCTGTACCTTATCAAATTTGTAAACATCTTCTCTCATGCTGTCGCTGATTACAAATGGGGAATGTGTAGTAATTATTATTTCCTGCTTCCTCACCGCATCAACTTTGCCTTTTGTATCAAAACTATACGAACTAACATTATTCAACATTTCAATCATTTTGGCTCTCCACACTGGATTAAAGTGCGTGTCTGGTTCATCCATAAGGAATAAGCAACCGTCTTCTTCCATCATCATTACAGAACCAATTACCTCGTTAAACTGATGTTCTCCATCTGAGAGTCCTTTATAATAAATAGTTTTTGGAGGTTTGTTGTCTTCTACAATTTTATTCAAACTGATTTTTTCAATTCTGAAAATCAATCTTGATGGGTCAGGTCTCGGGAGTTCATCTGAAATGTTTAATGATTTGTGTGCTTTTAAAATCAAGCCTCTCGTGTCCACAGGAACAAGATGTAAATTCAAATTATCTAAATCATAAAATGCTTTAAATAACTCAAAAGACGTTTTGAAATGAAATCTAAATGCTTCGTGTGTCGCTCCAGTTACTTTGAAATCAATAATTAAAAATTCCTCTCTACCTTTCTTCCGTTCAATCCAGGAAGTGGCACACAATTTTAGCTTCTGAATATTATTTTGAGTGCTTTCACTCAATATAATTTTATTCTTTTTATAGTTTACCAAATTGATGGTGATTCGGAACGAATGCAAGTCTTCTACCTTAAAAATCTCATTGAGATATTTCAATTTGTTGGGACTTGCTAAAAGCATATTGGAAATGAAAATTGAAAAGTTGGAACTGTAATCAAGAAAGAACAAGCGTCCATTGTCTGATACATTAATTTCCTTTGAGTTGTTATTTTTTTCAATCTCTTTGAAATAGTGATAACGTATTTTGAAAAACGGATTGCTTAATAATTCATTTTGTCCCGAAGTGTATGCAATCACTTTAGTTGGCAAAAGAAAGAAAGTCGAATTATCCAACCTAATAAAATCTTCTTCTCCATATTTTTTGAAAGAGAACTCAGGATATTCATCTATAAGTTTTTTTATTCTGACATGACAACCCTTGTCGTCAAATTCATATGAGGCGCTTCCTGCAATCATTGAATCTATAGGCAAAATGTATTCTATCTCAAAACCAATATTCTTTCCTTTCTTTTCTGTTCGGCTAACGGTATTAAGGTGATATTTTTCGAGATAGAAAAATATTTCTGCAAGCAATTCAAGAAAATTTGATTTACCACTACCGTTTAGTCCTGCAAAAATTTTTGTGGATAAGCGGTCTTTGCGTTGATTAACATTAAACTCATAAAGTTTATTGCCTGATAAACTGCGAAAATTATCGCCTAATATTTTTACACTAATTAGTTTCATTCAATAATGCTGAAATAAATCCCCGAACGTTCTTTGGGTAAAAGGTGTTTGATATGTTCGTAATCTTCCTCGGTAATTTTTAATTCAAAATTTTCATCAACTCCATTGTAAAACAATTGCTCTAGTTTCAAAAATGGATTCTCTTTACTTACTGCTGAAAAGATGAGTGATTTTAAATCATCTGCCTCGTTTGCCTGTGGATTCTTTTTTAATTCTTCGGATGAAAAGTAATCAGGAAACGTAATGTGCTCATCCTTTAAAAATTGAATGAGCATTTCAGTTGTGAAATGGTAACCTGTATAGTTTTCTTTTATCCAATTAGCGGCTTGCTCTGTTGAAACTTTTTCCCAATCAAGTTTTACTTTCTTTTTTTTTGAATGAAACCTTTTCCACTTCTTGTAAAATTTTTTGCCTTGTTTTTCTGCAGTAGCTTCATCTACTTCAAAGAGGTCTGTATATCTTTTATCTTCTGGCTCTCCGTCCTTTTTTAATTCTACAGTTGTTTTTTCTTTGTCAATTGGCTTTTTTTCTTCTCTATCGTTATCTGCGCTTGAATATTCTTCTTCATACATAAGCACCAATGCACTTAAATCTAATTCTCCTTTAAATGCTCTCTGACTTAATGAGTTATAAAGATTTTCCAAATCATTCAAACTACTTTTCAATTGCTCTTTTATTACCTCTGCATTCTCAGCTATTGTAGCAAACATTTTTTGTGCTTCAAAAGGAGGTTTTATCATTTTTATTTTTTCAAATTCTCCTTTTGTCAGAATTCTTTTCATTCCCTTTGTTGCATGGTTCTGAATATATTTCCTTGAAACCTTAAAAAGCCAATACAAGTACCAAGGGGAAATATCTTCATTTGGTTGGATTGCATTTATTTGTTGATTAAATGAAACTGTTCTGTTCGAAAGCGCTGCTCTGCCAATAGATTCTATGCTTCCTGCTATGCAAGCGACAAGTAGGGCTCCATTAGTAACAGTCCTTGCATTTTTCATGCCCTCTTTTGAAAGATATTCAAAAGCTTTAGTAATGAATGTACTTTCACTTGAAATGTTATCGGTCTTAACCCATTCTATAAAATTTGAAGAATAGTTTTCTTTATTGCTTCTGGATGGTGTATTTCCAGTAACTATCTTACCAAAATATTTTAGTTCAACTTTCTCCAAGTTGTGTTCATTGCTCACGGGGTCACCAAACATTTTCAAAAAAGTACTTTTCAAAAAATTATCAAGCAACTCAATGTTTTCTTTTCGTTGTGTAGTTAGCGCTTCAGCCTTGCTTAATATAGTTGCAATCTTTATTTGTTCTGCTAAAGTTTCAGGAATAGAAATTTTTATTTTACCTAATTCCTTCTGAGTAATTGCCGTAAAGGTTGAGCCAACTCCAAGATTTGCAATCTCTTGTTTATTGGCTTTCAAAAAATAATAGAGGTACTCATGACTATAGTTTTCTTTTGCTCTTATTGCGCTTAATCCTCTGCCAATACATGCCTCTACATTATTAACATTTACAGGGCCAACCGGTGCTCTTACGGAAATTAAAATATCGTTAGGTAGTGAAACCTTTTTTGGGTGGCTGCACCAAATCCTAATTACCGGAAACTTATCTCCATAGTCCGCCATACCCTGAAAGAATGGCATTCCTTCACCTGATCTATTGTAGGTGGCGGATGGTGGCGATTGCCCTGCAATAATTTCAGCAATGTCTTTAAGTAATTCTATTCTCATTTGATAAAGGAATCTAATTCAGCAATTGCTGAAAGAATGTTTTGCTCGTTTGTTTTTAGTTTGGCTAAAATGTCTTTAGGTTCATCATACTTCACTTCTTCATAAACTTCAACTTTATATTTGTTTAAACTCAAATCATAATCGTTCTCCTCAATTTCTCTTCTTGGAACAAAAAAATGTCGTTTCGTTCTGTCGCTTTCTTTTTTAGGATTGCGTTTTTTGTAAGCATCAATAATTAAATGTAAGTCGCCATAGTTTCTGCTGTTATCCGAATTGAATAATGGAGTTCGTTTATCATCTAAACTCAAACCGTCACTTTTCATTTCGTAAAACCAAACATCGTTTGTTTCTCCACCTTTTGTAAAAATTAAAATTGCAGTTGCCACGCCAGCATAAGGTTTGAACACTCCGCTTGGCATTCCAATTACTGCTTTCAGTTCACACTTATCAATTAAGATTTTGCGGATGTCTTTAAATGCTTTCCCGCTTCCAAACAAAACTCCCTGCGGAACCACCACACCTGCTGTACCTCCCATGCATAACATTTTGTAAATGCGTTCTACAAAAAGCAATTCTGATTTTGTTGTAGATACAGTAAAAGTTTCATTCAAATCACCCTTGTCAATGTTTCCTGTGAATGGTGGGTTTGCCATAACAATATCATAAGCATTGTCCTCATTATAATTTTTAGATAATGTGTCTTTGTAATCAATTTTCGGCTGCGTAATTCCGTGCATCATTAAATTCATTAAACCAATTCTTATCATCGTTGGGTCAATGTCAAAACCAAAAAATGTTTCCTCGTTCAGCATTTTCTTTGCTTTTTCATCAACCAACTTATCAGCTAAGGTTCCTCGGATAAATCCGTTGTCGTCCATTTGTTTGTAGCCGTCGCTTGTGAATTGCGTTATCAAATATTTGTATGCACCTAACAGAAAACCTGCCGTTCCGCTTGCGGGGTCTGCAATTCTGTTTCCTAATTGTGGTGCAACTAATTCAACAATCAATTCAATCACATGCGGTGGTGTTCTGAACTGTCCATTTTTACCAGACTGGCGCAATTCATTCAACAGGTCTTCATAAAAATCTCCCTGTGCGTCAATGAAACGATTTTCTTTTTCCAACTCTGCATATATTTCATCAATCGTTTTTGTTGCTTCCGTTAACATTCTTCCACTTGGAATTAAGAATGCGGCGTTTGCCATGTGTTTAGTAAAAAAAGAATTTACATCATCCAATTGTTTAATAAATGGAAATACTTTGCTCTGCACATGCAATAACATTTCATCGCTTGGCATTCGTGTAAAATAACTCCAACGCAATGTTTCCTTTTGTACGGCGTTCTTCGGGTCTTTGTCATCAACACCGGGGGGATAATATTCTCCTGCAAAAATGGAAGTGAATTTCTCATTTAGAAAATCAGCATTACTCACTTTGCGTTTGTCGGTTTCATCCAACTGTTTCATAAAAAGCAAGTAAGTGATTTGCTCAATCGCATTGAGAGGATTGGTAATGCCGCCACTCCAGAACTTATCCCAAAGTGCAGCAACTTTATTTTTTAATGATTGTGTAAGCATATATTAAGCAGCTAAATTTTGTATGAATGAAATTATTTCTTCTATCTCAGGGTTCGAAAACACTCCACGAATACCGTCAGGATGAATTCTTGTGAAGGGTGCAGAAATCAAATCTTTTTTTTCTACTTCACCTTTTTCAATCAGAAATGTTTGAAGCAGGTTTAGAAAATCCAGTTGACGGCTATTGAGATAATTGTGTTCTATAATAAATCTTTCAAAAGATTTAGAAACTGATTCAGGAAACGACTGGAGAATTTCAATTCTCAATATATGTTTAATGAACTGAACCAACTCTGCTTTTCGATGATTGTAAACTTTGCGAAGCAAATCAATTGTGATGTGTGGATGCTCATTGTGCAATGCTTCTGCAAGTTGTTCTGCTTCGTCTTGAGAAATCGGTTGACCGTTTTTCAGTTTTTGCAAAATCGGATTGGAAGAAACCAAAGCGCTTACTTTTTCCTCAACCAATTCTTTGTATCGTGCTATGCTTACTGCTTCGTGTTCAGGTCCAAACTCAACTTTCTCTTTGCTGAAAAGCAAATCTTTCAGATTAAATTTTGCAGCGGTTAACGGAATAACAGAATCACGAAACTTCATTAGCGGTGAAAGTTTTTCAATCAATTCATCAAACTTTTGTTCATTGATGTTTGACCAGAACTGAGTGCCCTGTGACCGGCGAATTATTTCTTCTTCTCTTGCAACAATGTTTACACTCAAAGGAAGTTCTCCTATTTCTTCAATAATGCTGTCTTTCAATGTTGCAAATTTACCTTTCTCATTTGATAAATATGCCAACGAAACTTCAACAATATCTTTTTCAAATCGCATAGCTTTGAAGTCAGTATTTGAAATGGTTCTTAAAAGTGGTTTCACAAAATTTCGTAGGAATTCAATTTTCTCATTGGTGAATTGCGTAAAAAAGTTTTCATCTTCCAGTCTTTGCAAATCATTTTGCGCATCCAAAATCACAATTGAATTTTTCGGAAGCATTTCAATTTGTGTTTTCAATTTGGCAATTTCCTTTGTTGCGATTTCTGTTTCGTTTTTCTGAATCGCCCTTTCAATCTTTTCTAAACGCAAACCAAACAAGCGAACTGGTAAAGGGATTTGTGGGTTTAATTCTTTGCCTTTTGGATTGAGTTTAAAATAATCAAAATTGTCCCAACAATCTAAAATGAGAAATGAATCTTTGTGAGTGCACCAGGGTTTTATTTTTTCTTGCTCCAACAATCTTGTTCCTCTGCCTATCATTTGCCAAAACTTTGTGTAGCTGTAAACTGGTTTTGCGAAAACAAGATTTGTCAGTTCTCTTATGTCTATTCCTGTATCAAGCATGTCAACGCTTAACGCAACTCGAGGCATGTCGTTATTCGTGAACTGGTCAAGCAATCCACCTTTGCCGTAAACTCGTGGATCTTCACTTACAATCACTTTTGCTAATTCGCCCTTGTATTCAGGGTAAAGCGAATCAAAAATTTCTTCCATTCGCCTTGCATGCGCTTTGCTTATGCAAAAGAAAATTGTTTTCCCTGGTAATACTCCGTTAGCATCTTTGATAGATTCCTCCATGAACTCACGAACTATCAAAGCATTTGTTCCACGATTTATTACATTTTTTTCAATCTCTGTTCCTTCAAAATTTATTTCCGAAATCTCTGTTCCTTCAGCAATTAATTTCTGTTGGTCTTCCAAAGAAATTGTTCGTTTGCTAATTCCTTCCTCTTGAAATTTTGTTTTGATTTTCATTACTTGAAAATCGCTTAGGTAAGGAGGAATATGATTTACTGCTTCTTCATAAGAGTAAGCGAAAGTTGGAACTCCATCTTCGCACTCAAACAATTGGAAAGTGTTGTGGTCAATTACATCGGTTGGCGTTGCTGTCAATCCCAAAGTAATTGTGTTGAAATAGTCAAGTATTTCCTGATAAGTGTTATAAATGCTTCTGTGGCTTTCATCCACTATAATTAAATCAAAGAAGTGGGGCGATAAAGTTTTTGTTTCATCACGGATTATATTCAACATCGTTGGATATGTAGAGACGTAGATTCGTCTATCTGTCGCAATTTCTTTTTCGAAAGACTTTGGCCATCTGGGTTCATTTGGTAGATACTCTTTAAACGCATCCAAGGTTTGGTTTTGTAAAGCAATTCTGTCAACAAGAAATAGAATCCGTTCCGCCCAACCTGCTCTCATGAGAGCGTCCACCAACGCAATGCAAACACGTGTCTTTCCTGTACCTGTTGCCATTACCAACAAAAATGTTGACTTGCGTTTTTCAACCGCTTCCATCACCGCACGAATAGCACGAATTTGATAATCCCGTCCTGCAATTTTTGTGTTGATGAGTTCACCTGCTAAGCTTTTGCGTGTTTTTCTAATGTATTGATAACGTTCTAAGTCATCTCTTGTTGGAAAGCCATGAACTTTTTTTGGAGGGTAATTATCCAAGTCCCAAAAGAAAATATCGTGGCCGTTCGTGTAAAAGCAGAATGGTAATTCGCCATTATGTTTCTTTTGAATATTGATGCAGTACTGTTTGGCTTGTTCTCTCCCCACAGCGGCGTCAACCGCTGTTTTTTTTGCTTCAACAACAGCCAAAGATTTTCCGTCTTTGCCTAATAAAACATAATCGCTAAATTGATGTCTACCGTATGGTGCTTCTGCTTCTTGAACTAAATTGTCGTCAACAATTATGTCAAACTCCTCAATTACCTTTGTGCGGTCAGTGACATCCCAACCGGCTTGTTTAAGTCGGGAGTCAATGATTTCTTTCCGTGTTTGTTTCTCGTTTTTCAAAAATTGCGATGAAAGTTGATTTAATAAGGGATGAAGATACTTAAAATGAGCAAGTTGTAAATCTTAGGAGTTTTGCTTGGTGGTGGGTGGACTTGGTTGCTCAGTAAAGATTTATTGTTGAAGTGTCGAACAAATGTTTATAGATATTCGTCAGCTGGGGTGGGTGGGTTGTGTGTTGGCATTTTTAGTTCTTTGCAAGGTTTGGTTTGTGTGTGGGTTTTGTGTGCCTTGCAATGTGCTAAAAATAGCGTGGGCTTCTTCCTGGCCAGCCTCTACTCCCGGTCTCGTGTAGCAGCAGGTACTCCCGTTCATGCGCAGCCTAAAGTAAGGACTCACGGCTGGTTCTGCCGGAGTTCCTGCAGTCATTTCTCCAATTAGCATTTGTAATATTATTTCGGGAATGTCGGGTGAGGATACCCGGCAGGGAGGAAAAGCACTAATAAAAATGATGCTGGTTTAATCTTCAATTTCTTTGCCCACTGCAAATGGCTGCATGTCTTCTGAAATAATATTTTCAGTAACATGGTTGATGTAGTTGCTCATTACTTTTAGCGAAACGCCAACAATAACATCCATCACCTGCTCTGGCGTAAAACCGGCATTGTAAAAAGCATCTAAGTCGGATGGCTGGAGATGCCCTCTTGCCACCGTCATTTTTTCGGTAAACGTTACTAGGGCATTCAACCTTTCATCTGTAACCGGCAATTGTTTGCGAACCTCATTGATGGTTTGAGACGATATGCCGTTTTGTTTTGCACCTCTCGTATGCGCCGCTGTGCAATATGCGCATTGGTTTACCACGCTGGACGACAGCAGGATTAAATGTTGTTCACCCGTGCTGAATGAGGTTTTGGCAAAAAAGGTTTTGCTTAGATTGCTGTAGCCTTCCAATGCAGCCGGGGAACCCGCCATGTATCTGAATAAATTGGAAATGGCTCCATTTTGTTCATTCACCCTGGTAAGGATTTCTTTGGAAGCTTCAGGTGCAGTTTCGATCGTATGTTTTGTAAATGGTTTCATATTATTTTTAAGGATTTGAAATTTTTCCGAAAGAGAAATATCAACAATCAACCGCAAATTGTATGGGTATTAAAGTCAAACATCCATATCAGGCCATAGTTATTATTCCCCTTCTTTAAACGCTTTAATCATTTCGATTGGCGATTGATGTGATCTGCCTGCCGCTTTTTCGAAATCAGACGGAATATCATTTGCTCCACTACGAATCCCTTCATATATTCCGGCTATTATAGGCCCCATAAAATCGCCTAATGCTGCTTTTCTTTCAATGGCATTGATGCCGTTGATTTTTGCAGCCTCAATTACATTGCGATGTTGTTGTATTCATTTTTGAGGTTCATCTAAATCTGAAGGCCAGCAACACCGTGTCCACACCTTTTAATGAGGCATCAAATTCCTGGCGTTTGTTAAGCATGTTCTTACGTCTGACATATCTATTTTAATTTTTAATGATTAAGCTGAAAGCAAATTTTACTT
>Ga0307374_10008794_pt1 | contig 15010 bp, 14 predicted proteins | sample OX3MG_FD_202532 | JGI IMG/M metagenome (GOLD analysis project Ga0307374, IMG submission 202532) | Soil microbial communities from Risofladan, Vaasa, Finland - OX-3 | ecosystem: Environmental > Terrestrial > Soil > Coastal area > Acid sulfate soil | place: Finland: Risofladan, Vaasa | collected... | reverse complement strand
CCGCCGCTACCTTTGGGGCGGACGCCGGTTGGGCACGGAATTGGGTAAACCCATCGGCGGAGGCGACGACTATGCCGAAAGTTGGGAGGTCTGTGATCGTGGCGGCGACCAGAGCGTGGTGGCCTCCGGCCCCTTGGCCGGCACGACGTTGGGCGAACTGGTCAAAACTCGCGGCGCGGAGTTACTCGGAAGGCACGCCGGGCAACCCCGTTTTCCTTTGCTTTTCAAGTTCCTCGATGCGCAGAAAACGCTTTCGGTGCAAGTACACCCGGACGACGCGCGCGCGGCCCGCCTCGATCCGCCGGACCTGGGCAAGACCGAGGCCTGGGTGATCTTGGCGGCCGCGCCGGGGAGCCTGATTTACGCCGGGTTGAAGCGGGGCTTCGACCGGCACGCGCTGGCGCGCGAGGCCGCGCGAGGTACCTGCGATCTCTGCATGCACCGTTTCGAGCCGCGCGCGGGCGACTGCGTCTTCTTGCCGGCCGGCGTCGTGCATGCCATCGGCGCCGGGCTGTTGGTGGCCGAAATTCAGCAATCGAGCGACACCACCTACCGGCTGTTCGACTTCAATCGCCTGGGACCGGATGGCCGGCCGCGGACACTGCATGTCGAAGCGGCCCTCGAGGCGATCGATTACGAGTACGGGCCCGCCCAACCCCAAACGCCCCAGCCCACCGATCGGCCGCACGTCGAACGGCTCGTGGCCTGCGACAAATTCACCCTCGACCGCTGGCGAATCAACGCTCCCAGCGCGATCGGAGGCGACGGAAGCTGCCACGTGCTGGCGATCGTCACGGGCCAGGTGCGAGTGGCCGGCGATCCCGATGGGGCGATCTTGACGACTGGCGCGACGATCTTGCTGCCCGCGGCAGTGGGTGCGGTGGAACTGATTCCCACGGTCGAAACGGTCCTGCTCGACGCCTACTTGCCGTAGCGGGCCCAATGGAACGGCAACCAAACAGAACTGGAAGAGCGGAAAAGAACGACTCGAAATGGAAGCGTCATTTCAAAGGAGATTCGGGGATACGGAGGAGATAGGGGGATGACGGCGGGAAGAGATGAGGAGCGACTCTCCCGTTTCCGGCCGCGGCATCATCCCCTCACCTCCTCACCTCATCACCCCCTCACCTCCTCATCTCCTTCCCGCCCTTGCAGGTCTTTTCTTTGGCACGAGCGCGCGGTTGCGACGGAAGGCTTTTCCTAAAGGTCACTTACGACACTGAATCGGTCCCGCGCGGTTCAAGTGTGCTAGCAGTCGAGGACGATCGAGTGGATAGGGGTCCCCAGGACCGGCTGACTCGCCTTTTGCCGGCCGGGGTTTGCCCGTACAATGCCCGCTCATGGCATTTTTCGAGGAGGCCCGTCGTGCGCCACGTCCGCTGGTTTGGGTTTTGGGTGCTGATCGCTCTGGCTGCCGGATGCACCGGCCCCAACGGCGAGCGGCGCGAAGGGTGGCCTCGGCTGTTCGGTCCTGGGCCGGCCGACTACCAGCGACAGCGGGCGCAGCGCTTCGACCCTTATGCCGACCCTAACATGAGCAACGATAATAACATGCAGGACGCCCGGCCACGCGATTACCAGCTCCCACCGGCTGAACCGACCCGCGACCGATGGCAACCTGGGAGATGGGTCTTCCCGCCAAGATACGGCACGTCGTAGCATCGTCACACGCCGCTTCGCTCGGGGTGCGTTTGCCCCCTGGCAATTCACATCCCGCCGCTAACAGCCAACGCCGCGCAACTGCTGCGCAAGCAAGGTAAGTGGAATACTGGGTCTCGCTTGCGCCGCGGTTTAGTGTTCGGTGCAGGGAGGCTGAAAAGGATGGCCGGTTCGCGCCGCCTCTTCCGGGCGGAAAACCGTAAAAATGCATCCTGAAGCGCGCGCCCCAGCCTTACGCCATCGCCGCTTCGCTGCGGACGCGATGTGGTCATCGTTGACCTGAGAAAGGGCTGGCACAGAAAATGATCGACGGTAAAATGCACGCCCAACGGATTATTCTCCACCATGCAAGGAATGCAACCATGCCCGAATTCATCCAGTTCATCGGCGGGCCACTCGACGGCCATCGGCAAGACCTCTCGGCAAGAAAACATCCGATTCCCACCTTGCTCCATCTGGAAATCAGCCGCAACACCTACCGCCTCTTGGCGCACCAACCATTGAAGCCCGACGCTCCCACGACGAGCCGGGCGACTTACGAACTCAGGATGGTTGAAGGCGTCGGCAGGTACTGCTTTGTTGCCGCGAGAAAGCCCGCCGAGAAACCGACGGCTGGCCGTTGAATGGCCGGCCCGTGTATCGGCTCCCGGAAGCTCTCAAAACTCCCGACGTATCGCCTCTTGTCTGAACAGCTTGAAGCCCGCCTTCAAGTAGTTGGGCAAGGCGGCTGCGTGATCCAGCGTGCAGGTGTGCAGCCAGAACCGCCGCGGCTGGTAACTCCAGGCTTTGTCGATCGCCCATTGCAGGAACCACTTGCCAAGCCCCTGGCCGATGAATTCCGGAACCAGGCCGAACTGGACCAACTCGATCTCATTCGGCTGGCGGCGATCCAGCTCAGCAAAGCCGGCCGGCGTGCCATCGACGTGCAACACGTGCAACTCATCACCTGGATCGCCGATGATGGCGGCAAGCGCCTCATCTGACATCTTGCGGCGGCTCAGCCAGTAGAAGTCCTTGCCCACGGCATCGTAAAGCGAACGATAGTACAGCACGCTCGGTGAAGTGACGTGTGGTACCGTCAGATCATCTCGCGGGGCGGGCACCGAGCGGTGCGATGCGGCAAGCATCTCCAGGTAGTAAACCGTGACTTCGACCAACTCCATGCGTTTGCTTCCGTCGACGATGCCAGCCATTCGTAATCTTCGAGACCGGCCATAAGTTTCGAGACCGGCGAGTGAAGCCAATTGTAGAGCGGCGACGTGGTTGCGGTAAACAGCCCACCCTCGTGCGTTGACCACCCCGCAAAATCGGCGCACACTACACGGGTGGCGGTGATCGAATAACACCCGGACCGAGGCGTCGAGATGAAGGACGAGGCCAGCTACCACTGCGATTCCTGCGGGGAGGAAATCGTGGTGCCCATCGACCTTTCGGCCGGATCAGGCCAGGAATACGTCGAGGATTGCCCCGTCTGCTGCTCTCCAAACGTCATTCACGTCGAAATCGACGACGACGGCGACGTGCGGGTATGGGCCGAGGGGGAGTAGTTACCTCCGCAATAATTCGAAAACGACGGCCGCAGCCAGCGAAACGATCGCCAACGTCGCCAGCGCGTCGCCCCACAAGGCGCGCAAGTCCCTTCCAGGCACGGCGGACGCAGGCTGCACTTTGTTGGTCATTAGCACCGCGCGGTGCCCCCTGCGGTACAGGTCTAGTTCAGTAACGGTTGACATGGTCGTAACTCCTACAAAACGCGGAAGAAAAACGTCCATCGGCCCTCCGCTTGCCAATCTCATAGTGTGATACGCCGGCCAGCCGAGAACCTTACACCCGCGCGCCGAGAATCCCTGGTCGGTCGTTGGAAGCTGAAGCCAATGAATGGCTTGCGGCGACGTAAACGTGGGCTGGGCAACGCCCACCAACACGACTATTCGTCCGTGACTTCGTCCGCGTCGTCGTCCGCCGCGCGGTGGGGAAACGCCACGCCTCGAACTCCCACGAAGTGGCGGCGCAGGCGGGAATCGATTTGCATCATGAATTCCCCCGCCCGTTCGACCTGCGACGCCGCCGCGCTACGCGGCGGCAACGGCCCCCTGGGCTCGATCTGCGAACGTCTCAGGTGCAATAACACTTCGTCCGGGAGTGCCGGGGGCGACTCGTCGGTCAAGCAAGCCCGCAAGTCGCCGTCGGAAATGGGGTCGCCGCGACACACGAAGATCATGTCCGTTCCCTCGGGCGGCCCAACCCGCGCCGGGCGTGTCGCATCAGGGAACCTGATGCCATCGAGCTTGTCGCCCGTCGTCCGTGCCGTCGGCAAACTTCGCACCTGGCCGGCCGCGTCGAGCCAGACCATCGTCACCGGCTCGCCGGGCGATACGTCGAACGTGACCGTAACTCGGTCGCCCGTGCGTAACGGCAAAACGTTCGACAGGTTGACCACTTCGTCGTTGCGAATGACCAGAATTTCGGGCACCGACTGCACCGTCGGTTTGTTCGACATCCAATCCGCCGCTTCGATCAGCACCAGCGCGGCGAGCAATACGATGATGGCGACGGTGCCGCGGCGCATGCCCGCGAGCCGCGCCGTCCAGTGCCGCAATCGGCCGGCGCAATCGGCGGCCGTGGGGCGGTGGGCCGGATCGGTTGCCAAAGCCTGTTCACAGAGTCGCACCAGCCGGCGCGGTGTGCCCGCGGCTCGCAACGGGCCGAAGTCGACTTCGCCTCGCCGCGCGCGCTCCAGAGACTCGATCACGCTTGGCGCGGCAAATGGGCCGCGACCGGTGATCAACCAATACAATGTGGCCCCGAGTCCAAACACGTCGCCCGACGGACCGGCGTGTTTTCGCGGGCCACCGGCTGCCGCGAGCTCCGGCGGCAGGAACTCGGGCGTACCGCCGCAGGGACCTGCCTCGTCTTGCCAAATACTCTCCAACCGGGCCAGGCCGAAGTCGATCAGCCTGGTGCGTCCGTCGGCATCGACCATGATGTTGCGCGGCGTGACGTCGCCATGTACCACACCACGGCCATGCGCATACGCCAGCACGCGGGCCACTTCGCCGATCAGCCGCGCGGCATCGCTGGGCGGGGGGCGCCGGTTGTCGAAACACTGTTCCAGGTTTCGGCCGGCCACGTATTCCAGCACCAGATAAGGGCGGCCTTCGAAGACACCGGCATCGAACACGTGCAGCAAGCCCGGATGGTCAAGCGTGGCCAACAGCCTCCCTTCCGCGATCGCCGCATCACGGTGAGCTTCGTCATCGCGCGCCGCTCGGCGCGCGAGTTTGAGCACGAGCGGTCGTGCCAGCTCAGGATCGACCACGCGATAAACGTCGGCCTGGCCGCCGGAACCCAGCTCGCCGACCACGACGTAGCGGCCGATGCGATCGTGCCGCGGCCGATCGGTCGCGCGCGCGTCGGCGGGCGCCGCCGTCGCTTCGGCCCGAGCGGCCGGCAAGCGGCTGAAAGAGCGGCTGAACGATCGCAATGCGCCGACCTCTTGCCGCAATTGCTCGATGCGCTGCCGGCAGGCTGCACAGCCTTCGGCGTGCAGCCGGACGCGGCCCTCGCCGTCGTCCTCGGTCGCGGCCGCCAGCAATTCGTCGTCGGAAGGACAGGACTCGTTCATTTTTCGTCCAACGGTTCGGCGAATTGGTCGCATTCTTCACGCACGCGCGCCCTTCGAAGCAGGCCCAAGAGGCCGGTTGCGCCGATTCTCGCACGCGTTTCAAGGCCACGTCGAGAATGCGCCGGCGATAGAGCTCGTCCCAGTCGTCGTCGGGATGGTCCGCCACGCTCGACTCATGTTGATCGAGCCATTCCTTTTCAGCGCGTGTCCTCACTGCCCGGCGACGAGCCCCGTCGGTAAGGGCGGCATGGGTGACCTGCCAGAGCCAGGTGCGGAACCTTCCGCGGTGATGATCGAGTTGAAATTGAGCGAGCGCCGGCACAAGCCGCGCGAATACCTCTTGCACGACGTCGAGGGCATCGTGCTCGTTGATGCCGCGCTTACGCACGTACGCCAGCAACAAAGGACGGTAGAGGGCCACGAATTCCCCCCAGGCCGTCGCGTCGGCCGGATCGCGGACACGCTCAAGCAGGGAAATGCGCGTTTCCAACATAACGGGGTCGTCTCATTCGTTTTTCGGCCGCCGCCTTGGCCCGGGAGGTGTCGCCGATTCATGTCTCCCACGAACAACCGCCACCCTTCATCACATCGTGATCTTCGGCCCGACGTACACGACGTAAAGGGGCGTGTCATTGCGGACGGGCCAAGAGAAGTGGATCCTGTACTGGGGCGTCTTGACCTTCCCATGCCATGTACAAAACAGTTTCTCATTCGGCGCGTCCGGGTGCGGAAACGTCAAATCCTGCTTGAACTTGTTCTTCTACGTGTACGAAGAGTCCGAGAACCATGCCTTGTCGCCCGTGAAATGATCGGTGTAGAGGCTGTGCCCCTCCGCGGTTCGGTCCCCGTCATCATTGAAGCAACCCTTGAACTTGTGCAACGTGTGCAATAGCACTTGAATTCTTTCCGCCGCGCCAGGAACGAAAGGACGACTATCCAATGGCTCGAATGCGTTTTCGGCAAAAGTCAGTCGCGTACAAGCTCGCACCACATGTTCGGCAAGCGATTTCCAGGAATTGATGCGAATGGGATTGGCCGCCAGGCACGTTTGCACCGTGGCGATTGTCCAATGATTGGGGATCGAAATACTCTCGCTGGCAACGACGTTATGCACCCATGTAACATTGATGGGCGTGCAACACCAATCGGACGGATCGAAGCTCACGAGCTCCCGAGCAAGGCCCCGGAAACGGCAAATCGCGGCCTCGCCCACCGCTGTGTCGGTCACGATGCCCGCGTTCACTTCGAGCCAGTCGTCAGCGGCATGGAGACGTGCGTCCTCCCAGTAAGGGCCGTGTTTCGTCAGCCACTGCATCAACGCAAGGCGCTCCGGCATCGGCAGACGTTGAACCGCTTGTTGCATTGCGAACTCAGCGCTGACCTGCGCATAGGCCAATTTGCGGTGGCAGTAAAGCGACGAGCCCAGTCGCTGGATCTCATCCCGAATCTTCATTACGTGGCCCACCGCGCCCCGAAAGGACTGGATGTCATGGAACTGGCCGGCCATTGACAAGTCGTTCACCAGAAAATCCACATCAGCCCCCCCAACCGGCAAAATGATTCATGTCCTTGTCAAACTGGTCGAAAAAACCATAGGGCCAAACATCGATGTTTCCCGTCGGATCAATGGTCGGGCTGATAACCTGCGCATTATCTGAGCATCGATCGCCGAAGAAATGAACTATCACGTCACTTGCGTCAATTTCCCCTGCCTTCACCGACCGTCGTATTCCGTTTAGCACATGATCGCTGTGAGTCTCAATGATGACCTGGGCGCCCGCGGCGGCCAACGTCGACAGAAAACGTCCCATGGTCGCCTGTCCCGCCGGATGCAGATGCACTTCCGGGTTCTCGATGAGAAGCAGATCGCCCGGCTCTGTGGAAAGTGCCGCGACAATGATGGGAAGCACCTGGGTGAGACCAAATCCCACATGCACGGGCCGATGGAAATCTGTGTCGTCTGAGGTTCGAAGCCCTAGCGTGACGCCATTCGTCTGGGGCACTTGCGTCATCTGAAGCCTGCAGCCCGGGAAGAACTGCCTCATGCGCGCCTCGACTTGGTGTAGCCGTGTCGGTGGGCTACCGTCAATGACAAGTCCAGCGACGACATCCTCGCCGCGGCCCCAATGAAGCAGGCTCACCGCGTTTTCTCCTCGCGGCCCAACGACCTGAGTCGACTTGGGATCTGCCAAGGGGTAGACCTCGCGCGGTCCAACTCGCTCGGCCGTCAGATACGTGAGACGCCGAAGCCGCTTCGCGAGGTCCTGGTCCTGTGGATCGGCATCCGCCGGCAGAAGGAACTGCAGCGCCGCTGGTGACGGGTGTTCAACTGACCCAGTTCGAACATTGGCAACAACCGCCGACATACCGCCCCGGTCGTCCTCAAACGTCCAATGGATCCCGCGGTCGCCGTCGACGAGGCCGATTCCAAAGGTGTTCCGTCCAGTGACCTTATCGACGACATCTTTGACCGTGCCAAGATGAAGTTCTCCGCCATTGAGTAGAAGTCTTGTCGACCATTCCTGTTCCCGGATGGTCTGATGGAGCAACCCGAGTGATTGCAGTACCGACGATTTGCCTGATGCATTCGAGCCAGACAATACGCTTAAGCGCCCAAGTGGAAGCTTGAGTCGCTGGAAGCACTTGAACTGTTCCAAGTCAAGTCGCGTTAGCACCGAACACCTCCTGGAACATTCTTCTCGCGACCTCAAAACGGTACTTCACCTTGTTCGTGCTGTTGGGACTGTAAGTGATCGAATCAATGAACGCCGTGTCGCGCATGAGGGTGAAGAAGGCGGCGCGCAATTCGTCCGCATGTTCCTTGATGGCATGTTCAGGAATTCGAGAGAGTCCCGTCGACATCACGTCCCAGAGAGAGGCGTTCAGCACGCTGCGGTCCTGTTGCCCTTCGGCGTGCTTGCGAAACGCGTGTTTTCCGAAGATCGTGTAGTTGTTGTTCATCGAAGCTCCAAAGTCCGCCGACAGCTTTGCAAGTTCTTCCGTGCTGAATTTGTTCATCTGCATCAGCGCGGCGGCGAGGAATTCGTCCATTTCCCCCTTGTATTGATCGAGTGTGAGCAACTGAAAAGCGCAATAGCGGTTCACGAACTCGCGATCCCGCATTGTGGTGGTCGGCAGGCTGCGTCCGGTCGCCAGCAGGAACGGATTGGTTGCGGCCTCCTCCTTCAGAAAGCGGGTTGCTTGCCCCATGTAAAGGCAGTTGCGCATCTGTTGGCGTGTGAGCGGTGCTCCGCCGTTCACACGCTCGAAAATGTCGAGCCGTGCGCGCTCAGGGACTTTCGCGTCAATGATATAAAGCGCCAGGTTGCAATCCTCGACGCGGTTCTGAAACTTCTGCGAGAGCTCATTGAATCGCTTTTTGTGAAGTCCCGGTTGGCCGGGAAGCTTGAGTCGCAGATGATTGCCGAAAAATCTCTGGAAGGTCGATAGCCGCTGCAGGCCATCCACGACGATCATGCGGCCCCGCTCATCCTCAGCGAGATAGAACACCGGCAACGGGATTCGCATCAAAACCGATTCAATCAACTTACTCTGCTTGTCCTCCGGCCAGATGAAATCCCGCTGGAAGTCCGGATCCATGACGAATGAACCCTGTTCGATGCGACGGACCACGTCAAAGGCTGTTCGGGTTTCCGTGCGAATCAAGAGAGTGTCAATGGGATAATCACCCCAACCGCTCTCGTCTTGCTCACCGAGGCCGTCGATATCATCGTTCGTCAAAGTATTCGTCTGCTGGGTACTCATGCTCTGCTCCCCGAACGGCCTGACGTGCGGAAAGGTGTTGAGGATAGCTGGAGAAAAGGAGTGTATCCTGTCTATCGGCGGTGCGGGAACTTGTCAAGGAACAACCTTACGGACTCCCGGCGGCTTCACGCTCGATGACAACTCGCGGTTCCCGATGAGTCTGGCCGCGACAGCGAACCCTCAGGCCAGCAGCCCCCGTACCACCTCGCCGTGGACGTCGGTGAGTCGGAAGTCGCGGCCGGCGTGACGGTAAGTCAGACGCGTGTGGTCGAAGCCCAACAGGTTCAGTACCGTGGCGTGCAGGTCGTGGACGTGGACCCGGTTCTCGACAGCCTGGAAGCCGAATTCGTCGGTCGCCCCGTGGACTTGTCCTCCCTTCACGCCGCCGCCCGCCAGCCACACCGTAAAGCCGTAATGATTGTGGTCGCGGCCGTTGACTTTGCCGGCGTTGGCTCCGGGCTGCGGCAACTCCACTGTGGGCGTCCGGCCGAACTCCCCTCCCCAAATCACCAGCGTCTCGTCCAACAGGCCCCTCTGCGCAAGGTCCTTCAACAGCGCTCCGATCGCCTGGTCGCATTCGCCCGCCAGTCGGCGGTGGTTGACCTCGATGTCGTCGTGGTTGTCCCAAGGCTGGCCTTCGCCGTGCCACAGTTGTACGAACCGCACGCCCCGCTCGACCAGTCGCCGAGCGACAAGCGTCTGCCGCGCATGCACTCCCGCACCGTACATGTCGAGAATGTGCTTTGGCTCGCGGCTGACGTCGAACGCCTCGGTTGCCTCGGTCTGCATTCGAAACGCCAGCTCGAAGGCGTGCATGCGGGCTTCGAGCGCCGCGTCGGCCCCGCTCAGCGCCAGTTGGTTCCGGTTCAGCTCGGCCAGCAAGTCGAGCTGCCGCCGCTGGTCGCCGCGCGCCACGTCGCGATTGACCACGTTTTCAATCAGCCTTTCGATCTCGGTGTGCTGGGTGTCGATGTAGGTGCCCTGGTAGACGCCGGGCAGGAAAGCCGACTGCCAGTTCTCGGCGTCCTTGATCGGGTAGCCGCGGGGACACATCGCGAGAAAGCCCGGCAGGTTCTGGTTCTCGGTCCCCAAGCCGTACGTCACCCACGAGCCGAGGCTGGGCCGCACCAGCCGCGCATCGCCACAGTTCATCAGCATCAGCGAAGGTTCGTGGTTGGGCACGTCGGCATGCATCGAGCGGATGACGGCGATCTCGTCGATGCTCTCGGCCACGCGCGGAAACAACTCGCTGACCTCGGTACCGCTCTCGCCGTATTTCTGGAATTTGAACGGCGAAGGATACGCGGCGCCCGTCTTGCGCTCGGTGCGGAGGTTCTCGGTCGGCAAGTTCTGACCGGCGTATTTCTGCAAGGCGGGCTTTGGATCGAACGTGTCGAGATGGCTTGGGCCGCCGTTGGCGAAAATGTGGATGACGTGCTTCGCCCGGCCGACGAAGTGGGGCGGCTTGGGGAGCATCGGGTTGGCATAGCCGGCGGCCTGCTCGGCCCCTCCGGCCTTCGCGCGGCTGTCGGAAGCCAGCACGCTCGCCAAACCGGCCAGGCCGAGGCCCATGCCCGATCGGACGACGAATGCGCGGCGCGACAGCGGGGCAGGGAGCGCGGAGTGCGGAGCGCGGAGCGCGGAACTTGATGCGGCCGGTTGTCTATTCATGATATTCCTTATCTTCCTGTTCTGCATTGCGCTCCGCGCTCCGCACTTGCCTCACTCGACAAACACGAATTCATTGGTACACAACAGAACTTGCGCCAACAGCTCCCACGCCGAAAGCTTCGTCTCCCCGGAAGCCGGCGGCGCGGCGACGAACCGCGCTGCCAACTCGACCTCGTCGGGGGTCGGCGTTCGGCCCAGGGCGAGCCGATAAAGCACCCGCACGCGCCGTGTCGCATCGGGCTCGTTGGCCACCTCGGGCCGAGCGGTAAGCGCCTTAGCCTGTTCGAGCACGAAGGGCGCGTTCATCGCGAAGAGTGCCTGCTGGGGCACGGTGGTCCGCGGACGTTGGTCGTTCGAGACATCGGGGTTGGCGAAGTCGAACACGCGGAACACGCCCGGCAGGTCCTGCCGGTCGATGAAGCCATACACCGTGCGCCGCGCGGTGTAGGGCGCTTTCCAAAGATCGACCGGGCGGCCTCCCAGCAACGGATCGAGCCGAGCGGCGACGGCCAACATCGCGTCGCGCATCGCCTCGAATTCGAGTCGTCGCCGGTTCATGCGCCATAAAAGCCGGTTCTCCGGATCGACCGCCTCGCACTCGGGACGCGCGACGCTCCGCTGCTGGTAGACACCGGAAAGCAAGATCATCCGGTGCAGTTTCTTGATCGACCAGCCCTCGTCCATGAACGTGGCGGCCAGCCAATCCAAAAGCGCGGGGTGCGTCGGCGGATCGCTCCGCGCGCCGAAATCGCTGGCGGTCCGCACCAGCCCGGCGCCGAAATGGTGCATCCACACGCGGTTCACCAGCACCCGGGCCGTCAGGGGATTGTCGCGGCTCGCGATCGCCTCGGCCAGTTCCCGTCGACCGCTGCCGTCGGTAAACGGACGTCGCTCGGCGGGCGAAAGCACCGCCAGGAACTGCCGTGGAACTGGCGGCCCGGGCCGATCCTGGTTGCCACGCAAGAACACGTGCGGCTCGCGCGGCGTCGGGGCGTCGGCCAGCGCCATGGCGCGCGGCGGCGCCCCGGGCGAGTTGACTTCCCACTCTTCGACCTTCTTGCGCAGCTCGCCAAGCCTTCCTTGTACGTCGCGGCTGAACAGCCGCCCGGCGGCCTTGGGGTCCACCACCGTCGGCGAGCCGGATGCGTACAGAACCTGTCGAAGTTCCTCGGCCGCGGGCTCGGCCAGCTTTTCAAGCGGCGGCGACGACCCGCCGGCGGCGGTCCATTGCTCTTCGACCTGTGCCAAAAGCGCGCCGTAGACCTTGGCCACGTCGGCCATCGTGGACGGCGGCTGTTTGGAAAGCGCGTCGCGAACCAGAGCGTTGACGGGCCGTTGGGGATCGGCGGTACGAGAGATGCAATCGCGGGCTTTTTCGGCGAACGTGGCCGCTTCGAGCGCGGCCAGTTCCTGCCACGGTGCGAACACCGGATCGTGCCGCGTGGCCGACTGTTTGACGTACTCGCGCCAGCGCTCGACGATCCGCCGGCGCAGCTCGCCCGATCCCAGCGAGATGGCGGCCTGGCCGTCGGCCGGCGCGCCGGACTTTTCAATTGCGATCCGTCCCAGGTAGTCCCCGGAACGCAGACGTAGCTCGTGCTCCAACGCGCGGTGTTGCTCGACACGGTATTCTTCGAACGCTTGCTGCCGCGAGGTAAGGTCTTGCACGAACGCCTGGTAGGCGGCCGATTCCTCCGGCCGACCGAGTAGCGGTCCCTCGTCCGGCTCGACAGAGCTGGCAAAGACGCCGTACAGCGAATAGTAGTCGGCCGTGGGTACCGGGTCGAACTTGTGGTCGTGGCAGCGGGCGCAGGTCACCGTCAGGCCGAGCAGGCCACGCGACACGACGTCGATCCGGTCGTCGATGATGTCGTTCTCGTTGAACATGAAGCGGCGGCCGAGTGTCAAGAAACCCAGTGCCGCCTGCGCCCTTGGGTCGCCGTTTTGCAGCTTGTCGGCCGCGAGCTGCTCGACGACAAAACGGTCGTAGGGAAGGTCCTCGTTGAACGCGCGGATCACGTAATCGCGGTAGGTGTACGAAAAGGCGTAACGCCTTTCCTGGGTGAAGACGTACCCCTTGGTATCGGCGTAGCGGGCAATGTCGAGCCAGTGCCGGCCCCATCGCTCGCCGTATTCGGGCGAGGCGAGCAGGCGGTCGACGACTCGCGCCCAGGCGTCGGGCGCCTCGTCGCTCTCGAACGCCTCGACCTCCTCGGCCGTCGGAGGCAAGCCCGTCAGGTCGAATGCGGCCCGCCGCATCAGCGACCGGCGATCGGCCCGCGGCGACGGCGACAGACCTCGGGCTTCGAGCTGCTGGAGAATGAACGCATCCAACGGCGTCGCGCACCAGGAAGTGTCGCGTACCACCGGCGGGGCAGGCCGGACCACGGGCTGGTAGGCCCAGTGCGCCCCCCTCATTTCGTCGATTCGCTCGGCGGGCGGCCGAGCGACGGCGACGGAGGCGCCACCGCTGCCTCCGGCGTCCCCGGCCGGCCAAGGCGCCCCCAGCTTGATCCAGGCCACGAGTGCCGCCACGTGTTCGTCGGCGAGCTTGCCGTCAGGAGGCATTTGGATATCGCCCGCGTAGCGCACGGCCGCAATCAGCTTGCTCCCCTCGATATCTCCCGGCACGACCACCGGACCGCTATCGCTTCCCTTGAGCATGGCTTCGCGGCCGTCAAGCCGCAATCCGGCCTCTTGCTTTTCCATTCCGTGACACGTTTGGCAATGCTCGACCAACAGCGGCCGCACCTGCTTTTCGAAGAACTCGACTTGTTCCGACGGCGGGACAGCGCCCGCCGGCGCGACGTCGTCCGCGCGCAGACCCACTTCCGCGCCGAACCGGGCCACCGCGAGGGCAACCAACAGCGGGACACTTCTTGCGGTGTGCGACTGGCGGGTAAAAAGCACGATGCGGCCTCGGTGGGAATTTGGAAGTCTAACGCCGATAGACTGTTCGCGGGGTAGTTCGGCGTACGCTTTGGCTTTCCAGCCTGACAGCGCAACTCGTGATCCTGTCAGGCTGGAAAGCCTAACCTACGCTGGTGCGCCCTGGTCTCGTTCTGCCGCTCAGTATACCTGGCGAGTGCGCTTCGTATCCAGTGGCGACCACGCCATGTTCTCATGGTCGGCCGCGTGGAAAAATGTGGAAATACAGGGTCCAAGTCGTCCAAGTCGTCCATCTACTAATAGGGGGGTCGATCGTGCGCGTCGCAAATCTTTTCCACTGTGCGACTTGCGAAAGCCACTGCCCTCTTGACCACGCCCGTTTGGTCGGCTCAAGTCGTCCAATAAGTCGTCCAAAAACGGCGCGCAAGTCGTCCAGTTCGGTTGTTTCGCCCGCCAGGCGCTAGGGATGTGAACGTCACCCATCGTCACTCCCCCTATGCGGTGGGTCGTCAGGCCGCAGGAATCTTGGTTTTTGACAGAAAGATTACTGACAGAAAAATCTTTCTGTCGGTAATCTTCCTGTCGACGACTGCCTGTCTCTTGTAACCTGTAACCTCTCCCCTGCCTCGTCCCGCCTGTCGCCCGCAGAAGCCTGCCCAATTCTTGAGCACCTCGCGGCGATCGGAAGTCCCGCGTTAACGGTCCGATTTTGTGCTAAATAGCATACCCTGAAAAAGTGTATTCTATCGAAGTTTTTGGTTCTTTTCATTTCCGCTTGCGTTCTCGAATCGATCGGCTTTCGAACCAGCGGTGCTTGCTGTTTGGGCTGCCATTGCGCAAGAAACAGGCACATCCGCTGGACCACGATTACCGGCCGAGCCCACGCTCGCGAACTTTTCGGACCCATTGGCCATCTTTGGGACCAGCGAGAATCAAGCGTTCCGCGTCCGCCGGCAACCCATAGCCGGACACCAACACACTTCGAGACGGCGCACCCGCCCCCCCATTGTTAATAATACCGGTGTCCAGTAGTCGAGGCAAGGGCCGCTGAAGTGGCGCGCTTGATTGTGCGCCGGTTCTCGACTACCTTCGCGAGTGGTTCTGCGATGATGGATTCGGAAGCACTGGCAACGGCCCTGCGGCCGCCGCCGGAGAGGACTTCCCAACGGCGTGCGGCAAACGTCGGCGGCGCGCGGCGGCGCCAAGAAACGTCCGGGACTTTCCCGCCCGCGAGGAGTTGGGCGGCGCCGAACGCGATTGAGGATCGAATCGCCGGCGACGGCAGAGGGGAACAAAAGGCAACGAAGTACGAGGAAAGAGTGGTCCTGGGACCGAGCTTGAAAAGGGAGCCAATTTCGAGCGTCTGATGGGAGCCACCCAGCCGGCTTTCCTTCCTCGTCT
>Ga0307374_10008792_pt1 | contig 15014 bp, 14 predicted proteins | sample OX3MG_FD_202532 | JGI IMG/M metagenome (GOLD analysis project Ga0307374, IMG submission 202532) | Soil microbial communities from Risofladan, Vaasa, Finland - OX-3 | ecosystem: Environmental > Terrestrial > Soil > Coastal area > Acid sulfate soil | place: Finland: Risofladan, Vaasa | collected... | reverse complement strand
GTGCCGTTGTTGCGCGCGATCTCGCGGTGCATTTCCGCGCGGTCAGCGGCCTCGATCCCTTCACCCTCGATCCGCTGCGCGGTCGCGCCGATCTGGCTTTGTGGCTCCAGCGCGATGCCCTGCGCCTCCAGGCTGCGATGGTCGATGCGCGCGTCGATGTCGAGTTCGGCCAGCCGCTCGTTGGCAAGCTCCGCCCAGCGTTCGCGCCAACGCTCGACCATCTGGGTAGCGTTCCAGTCCCTCACCTTTTGACCGAAGCCGTTTTCGTCCACGGATCGCATGGTGAGCATGACATGGGCGTGGGGCTTGGGCGTCCCGTCCTTGACCATGTCCCAATGCACATTGAGGTCGGCGATCATGCCCTGATCGACGAACTCCGCCTGCACGAAGTCGCGGGCGAGTTCGATGCCCTGGGCTTGCGTCATCTCGCGCGGAAGGGCGAACTCGACCTCGCGGGTGAGTTGGGCGTCCTTCCTGACCTCGAAGGCTTCGACATCGTTCCAGAGCCGTTCGCGGTCGCTCCACACCTCGGGCGCATCCTCCGGCAGCATGACCTCGGAGTGGACGACGCCGCGCTTGTTGGAGAAGTCGTGGCTGCGCTCAAGCCGATCGTCGCGCAGCCGCGAGGCGGAGCGGTAGGCGGCTGACGCCACCGCGCTGGAACCGGCCTTGCGGCCGATGACCTTAACGTGAAGATGATAGATCGCCATCGCGATCCGAACATCACCACGGCGAAGCGCACGTCGGAACGACGTATAAGCGCGCCCTCGAAACTAATTTCTCGGGACTGCTCGCGCCGTTTCAACCCGTCCCGGCAACCTTACAGCATTGGGGCAGGCGCTCAACTATCATCGCTCCATCGACAGCTTATGGAGGATATGATGCGCAAGCCACGGGACTTCGATGCGGAACTGAAGTCGCTCGAAGACAAGGCGCGGGACCTGAAAGCCCGAAAGGTGCAACAGCTCGGCGAGTTGGTCATCTCGACCGGCGCCGACGCCCTCAGCGCCGACGAACTGGCGGGCGCGCTGATCGTGCTGGCGGAGACGAAAGATGCCGGGAAGAGGGAGGCATGGGCGAAACGTGGGGCCGCGTTCTTTCAGGGACGGTCGCGGCGATCTGCATCGGCGCCTGACCGCGACGCTGGTGGCGCTCAGCCGCAACCGGGCAGCGCGCAACCGGCATCAGGGAGCGCGGGCGCGGCATGACATGCGCACCTGGCAGGTCGAACGCCGCAAACGGACGCGCCATCTGATCGAACTCGGCGGCCTCGTCGTCAAAGCTGGGATCGTGGACCTCACCGGCGACGACCGCGCCATGATCTACGGCGCGATGCTCTGGATGGCCGACAAGCTCCACAGCGATCAGGGCGAACACGCGCGGGCGCTGTGGGCCGCGAAGGGGAAGCAGGCATTCGGCGATGGCTAGACTCCAAACCGTTTCCGCATTTCCTTGGCCTTTGCCCATTCGTCGCCCGGTATCCGGTCGATCAATTCCTTCATCACCCTGACGAATGTGGCTTTGAGCGTTTCGTCGGTCAGCGCCCTGGCGCGATCCGTCGAAAGCAGCGGGCGCATGTCGATGAAGAAGGTCGGGTTGACGAGTTTCTGGAACATGCGCTGCTGCGCCTCGGCCCTGGAAATCGTCACCTCCGACTTTTCAAGGTAGAGCACGAAACATTCGACGATCCGGGTCGTGTTCAACCTTTCGAACACAGTGAGTGCATGATCGAGGTCGAACAGATCGCGGCCCTTGTTGCGTTGAAGCAAAGCCCGCAGCTTGGTCGCCAGCATTTCCTCCCGCGAGAAAGTCGGGATCGCGGCTTCGCCGGCGAACCACGGATTTTCGACGCCGAACGGAATCTCGGTGGGCGAATCGTAGGCTTCCCGCTCGCGTGTGTTGATTTCGATTTTGAGCCTTATCGGGCTGGGCGAATCTCCGCCCTCGGCTTCGACCGTATATTTGAGCTTGGGCGCAACGGGGCTTTGATCGAAGCGCGGTTTGCCCAGCCATGGATCAAGGACGTCATGCAGGCCATCCAATAGCGGGCTGATGGGACCGGCGGTCGTTCGCACGAGGTCTATATCTTCCGAATAGCGCAGCGGCGCTGGGAAATGCAGCTTGTTGAGCGCCGTGCCGCCACGGAAGCGCAGTTCGCCGCGCAGGAATGGATCGGAGAAGATGGCAACAAGCGCGCGGCTGATGATGAGGTCTTGCTCGACCTGCCGCTGGCTTGCCCACGGCGCGACGCGGCTCCAAGCGGTGATGTAGTCCTGCGGGATCATTCGTCGATCTCCGGTGGTCGCCGAACGATCACGCGCCAGCGTTCATCGCGTTCGGACGGCGGCGGCGACAGGTCGGGATCTCCCGCCTGTTTGGGGTCGAGTTCGACCCACGGCAGCGGCCCGCGCGCCGACAACGCCGCGAACATCGCTTTGGCTATCTGCGGGTGCCCCAGCCTTCCGAGCAGATGCCCAAGGCGCTGCACGACTGCTTTCTCGAAAGCGCCTGACAAGGAGGCGAGCTTTTCCGGTTGCAGCCGTTCGGCAAGCTCGGAAAGCACCGTCGCAATGTTGTCCAGGCCCGCGCCGGATTGCGGGTAGCGCACCAGATCGAGCGCCGTGAGTTCCGACGAGGACAGCTTCATATAGCCCGATTGCGTCTTGCGATCCTCGATCCCCGCCGCCACCGCCGCCATGTCCTTGCGGTAGGAAAAGACGATCCGCGTCCGTCCGGCCTCGATGGCGGGCAGGAGTTTGTCCGTGACTACCTGAAACTCCATGACGGCCTGATGGGAAGCGCCGTGGGCCGCCGCCGCGGCCAGCAGCCCCACATAGTAAGGCCGTTTTTCGTGGCGCATCAGGGCGTCGATGTACCACTCGGGCGGCGGCGCTCCCGTCGTGGCGTGCTGTGGCGGTACGACCACGTAGAAGCCGCGCCGAGGCCGGATGAGCTGGCCGCGTCGCTGCAATCGCTCGGCGGCGTCGAGGAATGCGCCCCGACTGATGCCGATCTCCTTCTGCGCTTCATCCGCAGAAAAGACTCCCCGGCCCGCAGCAAGCAGGCCGGAAGCATAGGTGGATAAGGCTGATCGCTCGACTCGAATCATATCTCATTATCCGCTCTTAGAGCGGAATTTTCAATATGGCACTGAAATTGAATTACCCCTAAAAATCCGCTTTCAAGGCGGATTTCTCAATATGATGCTGCGGCAGCTCCGGCCCTGTCGCCGCTGCTCACCCTCCGGATGGGCAGCTACCGCTATCTTCCCTGATTTTCTCCGATCTTCAATATACTTCCCCAACCACAAGTCACGGCGGGTGCATGGCCGACGAAATCCTGACGATCCGGGAGGTGGCGGAACTTCTCAAGATCAATGAGAAGACCGCCTACAAGCTTGCCTCGGCGGGCAAAATTCCTGGCTTCAAGGTCGGCGGATCGTGGCGGTTCCAGCGGCAGGAAATCGCAAACTGGATAAAGCGTAAGGTCGAGGAACAGCAGGGGGGTAGCGGGGGCGCATGACGAACGAAGCCGACACATGCCGAAAATTCGTCGTGCCCAAACTGCAATCCGCCGGTTGGGATAGCGACCCTCATTCCATCGCCGAGCAGCGCACCATCACGGATGGCCGCGTCATTCCCGTGGGCAAGGGTTTTGTCCGCAAGCCGCCCAAGCGGGTTGATTACCTGCTGCGCTTTACGCGGGATTTTCCGCTTGCTGTGGTCGAGGCGAAGGCCAGCTACAAATCAGCGACCGATGCCGTGCAGCAGGCCCGCGACTATGCGGAAATCCTCGACCTCAAATACGCCTACGCCACCAACGGCGCCGAAATCATCGAGATCGACTATTTCAAGGGGACGGAAACGCGCGTTGCCGACTTCCCCACACCTGATGACCTTTGGCGGCGCTATCAGGCGGGCAGCGGAATCGACACGCCCGAGCGCGTGGAGCACCTGATCGCTCCCTACAACACGGTCGGCGGCAAGCCGCCGAGATACTACCAGCAGATCGCCATCAACCGGGCGGTCGAAGCCATCCTTGCCGGAAAGAAGCGCCTGCTTCTCACCATGGCGACGGGAACGGGCAAGACCATCGTGGCCTTCCAGATTTGCTGGAAGCTCTGGTCGAGCCGCTGGAACAGGACGGGGGAGCATCGCAAGCCGCGCATCCTGTTTCTCGCGGATCGCAACATCCTCATTGACGACCCGAAGGACAAGACCTTCACGCCCTTCGGGGACGCGCGCCACAAGATCGAATCCGGCGAGATCGTCAAAAGCCGGGAAATGTATTTCGCCATCTATCAGGCGCTGGCCGAGGACGAGCGCCGCGCCGGGCTTTTCCGGGACTATCCGCCAGACTTCTTCGATCTCATCATCGTTGATGAATGTCACCGGGGAAGTGCGCGGGACGACAGTTCATGGCGCGTCATCCTTGAGCATTTCAAGCCCGCCTATCAGCTCGGCATGACCGCGACGCCGCTGCGCGAGGACAATCGCGACACCTACCTCTATTTCGGCAACCCGATCTACGAATACAGCCTGCGCCAGGGTATCGACGACGGCTTTCTCGCACCCTACCGGGTGCATCGCGTCATCACCCAATGGGACGCCGCCGGATGGCGGCCCAGCAAGGACGAGGTTGACCGCTTCGGCCGCGCGATCCCCGATGATGAATATCAGACCAAGGACTTCGAGCGGTCCATCGCCTTGCGCGCCCGGACGGAGGCCATCGCCCGCCACCTGACCGACTTCCTTAAAAAGACCGACCGTTTCGCCAAGACCATCGTGTTTTGCGTCGATCAGGAACACGCCTCGGAAATGCGGCAGGCTCTGGTCAACCTCAATGCCGACCTTGTAGCGCAGTATCCCGACTATGTCGCGCGCGTCACCGCCGACGAGGGCGCCATCGGGCGTGGCCACCTCTCGAAATTCCAGGACCTCGAAACCAAAACGCCGGTTATCCTCACGTCGTCGCAACTGCTGACGACTGGCGTCGATGCGCCGACCTGCAAGAATGTCGTTCTGGCGCGTGTCGTCGGGTCCATGAGCGAGTTCAAGCAGATCATCGGGCGCGGGACGCGCCTGCGCGATGACTACGGCAAGTTGTGGTTCAACATCCTCGACTACACCGGGTCGGCGACCCGCATGTTCGCCGACCCGGACTTCGACGGCGATCCGGCCCGGATCACGGAAGAGGAGGTGAACGACGCCGGAGAAGCCATTGCGACGACGGAGACGGTCCCCGAAGGGCAGGAACCGGAGTCTGTCCCGCTGGAGGAAGGCGAGCCCGGTGTGATCGAACCGCCGACCGGCGAGCCGCGCAAATTCTATTTCGACGGCGGCCAGGTCGAAGTCGTGGCCCACCTGGTCCACGAGCTTGATCCGAACGGCAAGCAGCTTCGCGTCGTCAAATACACCGACTATGCCGCCGAAAGTGTCCGTTCCCTCGCTCCGACCTCCGCCGAGCTTCGCAAGCGGTGGGCGGACGCGGACCAGCGCAGCGAGATCATCGCCGCTCTGGCCGAGCGCGGCATCGACTTTGATGTGCTGGCCGAACAGACGGGCCAGACCGACGCCGACCCCTTCGACCTGCTTTGCCATCTGGCCTTCAATGCGCCGCTTCGCACCCGGCGCGAGCGGGCACAGCGCCTCAAGGCCGAGCGCAAGGACTATTTCGAGAAATTCTCCCCCGAGGCGCGTCAGGTGCTGGACGAGCTTCTGGAAAAATACGCGGAACACGGCGACGCGCAGTTTGTCCTGCCGGACGTGCTGAAAGTTCCGCCCATCTCAACCCACGGCCAACCCGCCGAAATCATCAAGCTGTTCGGTGGCCCCGATGAGCTTCGCCGGGCCGTAAACGACCTGCAAGGACTGCTCTATGGCACGAACTAAAAAGAAGAACGGCGCCGACGCCGCACCGATGACGACCTCCCAGATGCTGGGAAGCCTTCTCAAGTCCGCGCGCGACATCATGCGCAAGGACAAGGGGCTGAACGGCGACCTTGACCGTCTGCCGCTCCTGACATGGATCATGTTCCTCAAATTCCTCGACGATCTTGAGCAGCAGCGCGAGGAGGAAACTGCGCTGTCGGGCAAAAAGTTCAAAGCGGCCATCGAGGCCCCCTATCGCTGGCGCGACTGGGCCGCCGATCCGCAGGGCATCACGGGCGATGAATTGCTTTCCTTCATCAATTCCGACGAAGCCGTGCGGGCGGATGGGACGAAAGGTCCTGGCCTGTTCGCTTATCTGCGCTCGCTCTCAAGCTCCAACGGCGATAACCGCCGCGACGTGATCGCCACGGTGTTCAAGGGCGTCGATAACCGCATGAAGAGCGGCTATCTGCTTCGCGACATCATCAACAAGGTTGGCGGGATTCATTTCACGTCGTCGGACGAGCTTCACACCCTCGGCGCGCTTTACGAATCTATGCTCCGCGAAATGCGCGACGCGGCGGGCGATTCCGGCGAATTCTACACGCCGCGCGCCGTCGTCCGCTTCATGGTGGAGGTCACCGATCCGCGCCTTGGCGAAACCGTCCTCGACCCGGCCAGCGGCACGGGCGGGTTTCTGGTGGAGGCGTATAATCACCTTGAAAAGCAGGTGAAGACCGTCGCCGACCGCAAGCGTCTGCAAAACGACACCATCACCGGCTGCGAACCCAAGTCCCTGCCGTATCTGCTGTGCCAGATGAACCTGCTGCTGCACGGGCTGGATGCGCCGCAGATCGACCCTGACAACGCCCTGCGCTTCAAGCTCTCCGAGATCGGCGAGAAAGAGCGCGTCGATGTGATCCTGACCAACCCGCCCTTCGGGGGCGAGGAAGAAAAAGGCATCCAGGGCAACTTCCCACAAGACCGGCAGACGGCGGAAACCGCGCTGCTGTTCCTGCAACTCATCATGCGCAAGCTCAAGCGCCATCCGACACCGGCGGGCCGTTCGGCGCGCGCTGCCGTCGTCGTGCCCAACGGCACATTGTTCGGTGACGGCGTATGCGCCCGCATCAAAGAGGAGCTTCTTAAGGAGTTCAATCTTCATACCATCGTACGGCTGCCAGAAGGGGTGTTCGCGCCTTACACCAACATTGCGTCCAACCTGCTGTTCTTCGAGCGCGGCGGTCCGACGGAAGAGATTTGGTATTACGAACCTCCTCTGCCCGAAGGCCGGAAGAAATACAGCAAGACGGCACCATTACAGTTCGAGGAACTATCACCCGCATTGGCTTGGTGGAAGCGGCGCGAGGAAGGCCCACAAGCGTGGAAGGTGAGCGCCAAGGATGTCGCCGCCAAAGGCTACAACCTCGACATCAAGAATCCGAACGCCAAGCTCGGGTTGGAACATGCCGATCCCAGGGAGTTGATTGCCTCCATGCGCAGCCATGAGGCCGAAGTGCTGCGGCTATTGAGTGAAATTGAAATATTGGTCAGCGGGGTAGAACCGTGAACGCTTGGCCGACTGTTGCCCTTGGCGATGTGATTGACCACCGAAAAGAGTTCATCATTATTGATGACCTCGAAACCTACCGGCGCCCGCGTGTTCAACTTCACGCGCAAGGAATAGTGTTGCGCGATACCGTACCCGGCGCGCAGATCAAGACCAAGAAGCAGCAGGTGGCCCGCGCTGGTGAGTTTCTGGTCGCAGAGATTGATGCAAAAGTAGGTGGCTTCGGCATCGTTCCTGACGACCTCGACGGGTCAATCGTCAGCAGCCACTATTTCCTTTACGGCCATAAGCCTGATCGCCTCGACAACAAATACCTCGGCTGGTTTGCCAAGACTCGTGCTTTCCGTCAGCAGGTCGAGGCACAGGGTTCGACGAATTACGCCGCAATACGGCCGGGTGATGTGCTCCGATATGAAATCCCGCTCCCGCCGCTCGACGAGCAACGTCGGATCGCCAGCCGCCTCGCTACGCTGGCCGAAAAAGCCCAGCAGGTTGATAAACAGTTAGACGTTGTAGAACGTGACGCAGAACTTTTGCTCGCGCTGTATTTCCGAGACATCACCTCCAACGCACCCCTGCTTTCGATATACGACGTTGCGCCTGTTGTTCGTCGCCCCGTCGAAATCCACGTCGACGTCCGTTATTGCGAAATCGGCGCGCGCTCGTTCGGCAAGGGTCTGTTCGCCAAGCCGGACTTTGATGGCGCTACGGCCACTTGGGAAAAGCCCGTTTGGGTCAAGCCAGGCGATTTAGTGTTGAGCAACATCAAGGCATGGGAAGGTGCAATTGCCGTTGCAAGCGATGCGCATGACGGCTGCATCGCGTCCCATCGCTACATTACTTGTGTTCCAGACCCGATGAAGGCAACCGCAGGCTTTCTCGCATACTATCTTTTGAGTGGGGATGGTTTGGAGAAAGTAATTGCCGCGTCACCAGGCACGGCGGACCGGAACCGAACATTGAGTCTCGGCAACCTCGGCAAAATTGAAGTCCCCGTTCCACCACTAGCCGCACAACAATCCTTCGACCGCCTTCATGTCGAAATCACTGCACTGAAAGCGCGGCATACCGCTATTCGAGCCGCCAACTCTGCGCTGCTGCCCGCAACGCTGGAACGTGTATTCTCATGACAAATTGCAAGATCAGCATACTCGCCAAAACAAGCAACGTGCTGCCGTCGATCTTGAGCAAGGCGTTCAAGGGAGATTTGTGACCACATGAGCGCCGCGACCACGCAATCCGCCCCCCTGACAGAGAAGGCTGCCCTTACCGACTTGGTGACATGGGCGGAGAAGCGCCCCGCATGGCAGAGGGACGCCCTTTGCCGTCTGGTCACGGGTGAAGCACTCGACGATCAGGTGATTGCGGAACTTACGGAGCTTTGCCTTGATACCACGCGCACTCACACGCCGATTTCGCAATCGCATATCGTGGCCGAAACCAGCGCAGCAGAACCGATCTCACTTGTCTCGATAAAGAACCCCACAGCCATCAACGCGCTTGCCAGCCGGCAAGAGCTATCTTTTGAGCCTGCCGGGCTGACGGTGATTTACGGCGACAACGGTTCGGGAAAGTCCGGCTATGTCCGAGTCTTAAAGCACGCTTGTCGGTCACGGGACGAGAAGTTCGCAATTCACAGGGACTTGGAGGACAAAACCGACACGCCGCAGTCTGCCGAGATATGTTTCACCCGGGGCGCGAACGCCGAACAGTTCAATTGGACGCCCGACGGCGAACCGCACAGCGACCTGCCATCAGTCAGCATCTTTGATTCCCGAAGCGCGAGCATCCATGTCGAAAGCACCAACGAGGTAGCCTACATTCCCCGGCCAATGCGCTTGCTGGAGGCGCTGGCCGACGCTTCCGACCGCATCAAAACGGCGCTCGACGGCAAGATTGCAACGCTCAAGAGCCAGGTTCCGCTTGCGATTTCAAACCCCTCGCTGAGCAAGGAAACGGCGGCTGGCAGTTATGTCTTCGGATTAAGCGCGAAATCCAACATTCCCCAGCTTGATAAGCTCGCCGCGCTTAGCGATCAGGAAACCGCTCGCCTCACCACGCTGGAAACCGACTTCGCTCAAGACCCCAAGCGCGCCGTGGCGCGGCTTGATAATCAGCGCGGGGAAGTAGAGCGTAATCAGACGACCCTCCAAGCCCTTATTGGCGCTACGAACGCGACGGCGTTCGGGGAAATCAATACGCTGCGAAAGACCCACGGCGATGCCGTGGAAGCCGCGTCGGTAGCGTCACAACAGCTATTCAGCGCATCGCCGTTGCCCGAGGTAGGCCAAGCTGCCTGGCAAAAACTGTGGGAGGCCGCCCGCACCTATGCGGACACCGTGGCCTATCCGGGAAAGACATTCCCTTCGAGCGAACCGGATACGCTTTGCGTGCTTTGCCAGCAGCCCCTCAATGCGGACGCAATCGCTCGCCAACAAACATTCGAGTCGTTTGTCAAAAGCTCGACGAAGGCTGATGAAGCGGCGGCGCGCGCGAAGCTGGACGCTGCGCTCACCCAGTTGAAAGGGCGAATACTGCGCCTTGGCGATGTCCTGAAATCGAGCAAATTCCTCGCCACGGAAATCGGCGATGCGGCGCTTGCGCAGCAGGTCCGCCGGGCCTTCGTCGTGGTGCTCTGGCGGCTTCGGGCGATGGCGAGGGCATATGGCGAACCTAAACCGCTCGGCGCCGATCCGCTCCAGGCGCTTGCGGCCCTCGCAACCGATCTAAAAACCCGCGCCGCGCAGCTTTCCGCCGATACGCAGAGCGACGACTACAAGAAACTGAAATCCGAGTACCTTGAACTCAAGGAGCGCGCGGCCGTTGCGCCGCTGCTCCCAGACATCAAAGCGCACATCGCACGCCTCAAGGAAATAGAATCGATCAACACCGCACTCAAGGCGACCGCCAAAAAACCGATCACTGATAAGAACAAGGAACTATCGGATCGCTTGGTGACGGATGCGTTGCGCGGTCGGTTTGCGCGCGAGATCGGAAAGCTCAAGCTGTCCAGAATGCCGGTTGAGCTACGCAAGGAGAAAGATCGGCAGGCCGTGTCGTATTTTCGCGTTGCGTTGGTGGAGAACCCGAGCGCCAAGGTCGGCGAGATATTCAGCGAAGGCGAGCACCGTTGCGTCGCGCTCGCCGCGTTCCTTGCCGAACTGGTCACGGCGCAGCGTTATTCCGGCATCGTTTTCGACGATCCGATGTCATCGCTCGACCACATCCACAGGGGCGCGGTTGCGTCGCGGCTGGTAGAGGAAGCGGACCACCGCCAAGTCGTCGTATTCACACACGATCTTGTATTCCTGTACGAACTTCGCCGGGAAGCGGAGAAGGCAAACCGGCCAATCGCGTTTCGCAATGTCCGGCGGCAGCAGGACAAGCCCGGTTACATTGAAAACGAGTTGCCGGATAAGGCGAAATCCGGGCTTGAGATGTGCAACGCGCTGCGGTCGTCGCTGAAATCGGTTAAACCCAGCTTTGACAAGCTGGCTGACACGCAACGCACCATCTTCTGCAAAGGCACTATTGGTCAGTTGCGCGATGCCTGGGAACAGGCAATCTCCGACTATATCCGCCCCGTGCTTGAACGGTTCGACAACAAGGTCAAGCCGACCTCGATGTTCAAGCTCGGCATTCTCACCGAGGACGACGTGAAGCGTGTGATGGCCGCCCAATCGAGGCTGTCCGAAGACCTTCATTCGTCGGCACAGGCACTGAACCCCGAAGCTGTATCACTCGATGACCTGCTTAATGAGGTCAAGGCGTTGGAAGAGTGGATTCAATCTATCCGTGACCGCCAAAAGAATGCGGTCAAACCTGTGCTGAGCTAGGACGCCGTCTAATTGGACGCCGTGCTTCCGACCGTGCTCGACGAGGCGTTCAAAGGAGATTTGTGACGACATGGCCGACGACAAGAAGAATGCTAATCCCGAGCCCCCGGCTCCTGAGTCAGTCGCGTCGCACCCGGCATGGTTCCGGCTCGTTGATCAATTGAACTGGTACGACCGCAAGAGCCAACATGCCCAGGGGTGGTACAAGCGCTTGAAGATCGCCCAGTTCGCGTCTGCGGCGCTGATTCCGGCAACAAGTCTGTTGCCCGCAGAGTACGCCAAGTGGGCTGCATCTGCTTTCGGCGTCTTGATTGCCATTCTGGAAGCTGTCCAACAAATGAATCAGTATTCGACTCTGTGGTTCAGCTACCGGGCAACAGCAGAGCGCCTCAAGCACGAAAAATACCTGTTCCTTTCCGCCGCTGGTCCCTACAAGGGCTTGGCCGAACCTGAGCGGCTGGTCGCGCTGGCTGAAAGAGTCGAGGAGCACGTCTCGACAGAACACGCCAACTGGTTCAATGAAACCCGTCGCGCCGCCAAGCCACAGAAGTCGGAGGGCGCTTGATGCCGGTCGTGCGCCCCACGGAGCTGACTATCGGAGCACGGTCGTTGCCGCTGCCCGTGTACTTCCCATCCATTTCTTCGGTGAAGACGGCGCTACGCCCGCAGGATTATTTGCAGTTGCTGTCGTCTCTGGGCAGTCTGAACGGCCAGTTTCTGGTATCGGCCTTCGATCTGGCGGACGTCGATCAGCCGCAGTCAGCGCAACAGGAACTGGCTTCTGCTCGTCAGGCGGGCATCATCACGTTGATGGATTCCGGCAACTATGAAAGTTTCTGGAAGGATGCGCAGGCAGACTGGAAGCAAACAGACTTTCACAAGATTCTGGCCGACTTCCCCTGCGATCTGGCCTTTGGCTTCGATGAGCAGCAGCCACCAGCCAACGCGGACGATCACGTTGCCTTGGTCGCGGAACGCTGGCAAGCGGATCAAGCCGCTGCGGGTAGCTGCCAGATCATCCCCATCGTCCACGCCTCGGCCAATGACTTGCCCGGCCTGTGTGTGGCTGTCGCTGCCAAGACTGGCGTCACGATGCTGGCGGTTCCAGAACGCAGGCTGGGCGATGGCGTTCTGGAGCGTGCCCGCGCCGCAAAGGACATTCGGACGGCCTTGAACGAACTCGGGCGCTACGTCGTTTTGCACCTGCTGGGCACTGGCAACCCCATCTCCATCGCCCTGTACTCGGCGATGGGCGCTGACAGCTTCGATGGGCTGGAATGGTGCCAGACGGTGGTCGATCATGAATCCGGCCTGCTCTACCATCTTTCGCAGGCTGACTTCTTTGCCGGTCAGACCACATGGGGGGATGACGACAAGCTGTCGTTTCAAGCGCGCACGTTGGCCCACAATCTCGAGTTCTTCTCCGATTGGATGCGAAGACTGCGCGATGCGGTGAGCCAAGATCGCTTGCTAGAGTTCTGCCGAACCAATCTGCCTCCTCGCGCCCATCGCCACGTTACCGATGTTGCCGGCTGGGGTCAGCCATGACCGTGGACATCATCAACCAGACCATTCGCGCGATGTGTCTTGAAGTCGAGACGCAAGCATCTGCGGCCCAGAACTGGCAACAGATGGCGGAAGAAGAACTTCTGTACGAAGCGGCGATCTGCATTTTCGGCAGCCAGATGGTGTTCGAGATGGCGGTGGCAACGGCGGATCGGCTGCGTGAGAAGAAGTTGCTCCAGCCTGCGCCACGTGGACGAAGCGTCCAGGTCATTGAACGAAAGGTTGTTGCGGCCCTATCCGATCCGCTGCCTGTCCCCGCGTGTAATGGGACGCAACGATGGGTTCGGCCGCGCTTCAAGAACCGGCTGGCGTCCTTGCTGGCCAAGACCATCATTGAAATTTATGGGCAATCCCAAACGATCCGTGGACTTTTGCTCGATGCCCGGAATGCGAAGGAAGCCCGCGAAACCCTGATGCAGCACGTTTGGGGCTTCGGCCCCAAACAGGCCAGCCTCTTTTTACGCCGTGTCGGTTACTGCGCCGACCTCGCCGTTCTGGACGTCCATGTGTTGGATTATCTGCAACTGGCGCGCGGCCTGTCGCTGTCGCCCAGCAGGTTAGGCCGCCTCTCGCTCTATGAGGAAATCGAGAACACCTTTCGGGAGATTTCTGCTGAATTCGGCCATTCGATGGGCTGCGTCGATTTAGCAACCTGGCTGACGATGCGCGTGGCTAAGAAGGAAGCCTTCCTATGAGTTTCGTGAACCTAGTTTCCGGCGGTCTTGATTCGACGCTCGTCGGCGTAATGGCGAAGGAGGAAGGCATAGAGCACTTCCCACTGTTCATTGACTACGGACAACGGGCAGCCAGCCGGGAATGGGAAACGTGCAAGCTCGTCCACGATGCTTTGGGTCTTCCGGCGCCGACGCGGATGGATTTATCGGGTTTCGGTCGCGTCGTTGCATCTGGCCTGACCCGTCAAGAACTGGATGTCAAAGCCGATGCGTTCACGCCGGGCCGCAACCTGATGTTCTTGCTGATGGGCAGCGCGTATGCGTATCAGCAAGGCGCATCATCAGTGACCATTGGCCTGCTGGCAGAAGAATTCAGTCTGTTCCCCGACCAGAAACGGCAGTTTGTGGCCCAGGCCGAAACCACAATCTCCGCAGCAATGGGGCAGCAGATCAAGGTCCTCACGCCACTGATTGAGTTCGCCAAGGCAGATGTGGTCAGGCTGGCACAGGCCAAGGGAATCACAGGCACCTACTCGTGCCACACCGGCAATTCAGAACCTTGCGGGCGGTGCATCGCCTGCTTGGAGTTTCAATTCGACAAGGAGAAATGACATGGGTGGAGGTTCGGGCGGCGGTCTTTCTAGTTCTGACATCAAGCGACTTGAAGAACAGGCAAAGCAGAAGCTATCTGAGGCAAAAGGTGACGCCAGCAGGCACGTTTTCATCAGCTTCGACCATGAAGATTTAGATGAAGTGAACATGCTTCGCGGTCAGGCGAAGAATGATAAGGTCGATTTGCAGTTCGACGACCATTCCCTCAAGGAGCCATTCGACAGCGCTAACGCCGATTACATCAAGCGCCAAATTCGCGAGAAAATTGACCGCTGCTCCGTAACGGTGGTGTATCTCTCGGAAAAGACCGCTTCAAGCAAATGGGTGAACTGGGAGATCGAAGAGAGCATCAAGCGCGGCAAGGGCGTCATTGGCGTCTACAAGGGAGACAAGGCCCCGACCAGCGTTCCCCAAGCGTTCGGGCAGAACGGCTGCAAGGTCGTAAAGTGGGAACACGCCGCGCTGATGAAAGCCATCGAGGATGCAAGCACGAAGAGATAGCCGGTGAGCGTTCTTGCTGGAGTGGTATCCGGTGACGCTGCCTGACCAGGGCGGGTGAGCGCCTCCATCACCCCCCGAAGCTCTGACTCTTTTGGTCTGCATTCTCGCGGACCTCGTTTATGAGGCGCGCACGTTTATGGCGGGAAGGATCGCCATATAGAATCCACGAATCCAGCGCCCTTAGCTTGGTGGTATCGTAGTTGGTATGGGTTTGGAGCGCGGGCGGAAAACCCAATAGCTACAATGCGAACTCAATCCTGTTGACCATCGAGTGGGAGTAGGCAGTCCAATCGGAGTATAGAAGATGGCGTATCGCAGTTCTTTCATTTGAAATGGAATAATGGGGGGACACATGGCCGGGAAGAAGCAAGATTCGACAAGTGCA
>Ga0307374_10008789_pt1 | contig 15016 bp, 14 predicted proteins | sample OX3MG_FD_202532 | JGI IMG/M metagenome (GOLD analysis project Ga0307374, IMG submission 202532) | Soil microbial communities from Risofladan, Vaasa, Finland - OX-3 | ecosystem: Environmental > Terrestrial > Soil > Coastal area > Acid sulfate soil | place: Finland: Risofladan, Vaasa | collected... | reverse complement strand
TCGCCTGGCCCGGAGACAAGCCGCCGATAGACGCCGGCCGTTCCCGTCCGGACCGGCTCTCCCGCGATCAGCGTGCGATTCGTGGTGTCGGGATATGCCGGCATCCTGCTAGCGCCGGCCAACTGGCTCGGCCAACGCCGGAGCGCCTTGCCCCGCGGACGGCAGATGCCCATCCGGCCTGGAGGTGAGGCTGATGAGCCTTGGCGCTTCAGGCTTCCAGGCCAAGCTCACATTTGAGCCAATAGGGGCCGACAAGGCGCGGAGGCTGCCAAGGTCCACCATCAACTCTCCGACATCGGTCGCCACGTAAAGCCTGGTGACGGAGCCCAGGAAGATCTGCGACCTTACCGTGCCCGCCAAACCCTCGCCGGTCGCTGGGCGGCCATCCGGCCCCCACACGACCTCGATAGCCTCGGGCCTGAGCAGGAGCAAGACTCGGTCGTCGCCTACCCAATCGCGGGCCGCCTGGGCCGGTAGCCGCGTCCCGGCCGCATCGACCACTCCCGCGCCGCCCGATCTGGCCACACCCTCGATCCGGTTCATGGTGCCGACGAACTGGGCCACGAAAACCGTGCTCGGGTTTCCGTAAATCTCGGTCGGGGCGCCCACCTGCTCAATCTGCCCCTGAGAGAGTACGACCACTCGATCGGAGATCGATAGCGCCTCTTCCTGATCATGCGTGACGAACATGGTGGTGATGCCAAGCTGGGTTTGCAGGCGGCGGATCTCTTCCCGAAGCTGCAATCGCACCTGGGCGTCCAGGGCGGATAGCGGCTCATCCAGCAACAGCACGCGAGGCTCGATCGCCAGGGCGCGCGCCAGGGCGATCCGCTGTTGCTGGCCGCCGGAAAGCTGATGGGGGTAGCGATGCGCGGCCGAGGCCAGGCCGACAAGATCAAGGAGTTCCATCGCCCGCTTCCGGCGCTCCGCCGCGCCCACGCGCCGCACTCGAAGGCCGAAGCTTACGTTATCACACGCGGTCAGATTAGGGAACAGGCTATATGCCTGGAAGACCATGCCCATCCCACGCCGGTTCGCCGGAAGATTGGTGATGTCCTTCCCCTCCAGCAGCACCTGGCCGCCATCCGGCCGTTCGAAGCCGGCCACGATGCGCAGGGCGGTGGTTTTGCCGCAGCCGCTTGGCCCGAGGAAGGCGACGAACTCCCCGGAACCGATGGTCAGATCGAGGCCGTGTAGGGCCACGACCGCGCCAAATCGTTTGTACAGATTCCGCAAAACGATATCCGCCACGTCAGTTTGTCCCTACAACGTGAGCGCCGCGCCGATTGGAGCCGCGCCCGATAAATAAGATGGCAAGCATGGCGACCCAGGTAAGAGCCAGACTGATCATCGCCAGCGCCGCCGCGGGATTGGCCTGGGAGCCGCCAATGTAGTTCATGTAGACCGCGAAGGTATTGAACAGCATCAGGCTCGACATCGTGTATTCGCCCATCACCAGGGTGACGGTCAAGAACGCGGCCGAGAGCATGGCAAAGCGAAGGTTGGGGAGAATAATGCGCCAGAGAACGGTCACCCAATTCGCCCCCATGTTTTGCGCCGCCTCGGTCAAGGTCCTCAAGTCCATCGCGCGCATGCCGGCGTCCAGCGAGCGGTAGGTATACGGAAGGGCGAGAATCACATAGCTCACCACCAGGACTTGCGGGCCCGAAAGCAACCAGGTGAAGCTGGCGAACAAGCGGAGGATTCCCACCGCCAAGACCACGGGCGGGACCACGAACGGCAAAAGGGCGATGGTTTCCATCACCCGCCGCAACCGCGGCAGCTTCAGATTCACCCAATAGACGGTCGGCACCATGAGCACGGTGCTGATGATCACGGTGAAAATGGCCAGGCGGAGCGAAAGCAGAAAGCTATTCCGGAACTGTGGATCATGAAGGATCGTGCGATAGGCATCAAAGCCGTATTGGCCAGGCCCGGTCTCCAGGCTAAACTCCAGGCTCCCATAGAGCGGCACCAGAAAGTACACGGCGGCCAGGACCAGCCAGAGAATGTTCCACGGAGAAAGGCGGCTCCTTTTCATCGTAGCCACCGGTCGGAGCGCCGCTGCAGGAGAATATTGAGCACCACGGTAAAGCCGATGATCACGATCATCCCGAGCGCCAACGCATCGCCGAATTGTGGATCAGAGGTATTGTTCCCGTTTACCACGTTGCCGATCAGCAGCGGCACCAAATTCAACTCGGTGCCGACCAGCGCGGCGGCGGTTGCGTAGGCGGCGAAGGCGCTACCAAACAGGAGGACAAACGCGCCCAATAGGGACGGCCAGAGGATGGGGATCCCAACATAGCGCCAGAATTGCAGTTGGCCCGCGCCGAGATTGGTCGCCGCTTCCCGCCATTCCGTCCGCACGCCATCCAGCGCTGGGCTGATCACCAGGATCATGAGGGGCATCTGAAAATAGGTGTAGACCACGGTAAGGCCGGTGAAGGAGTAGAGGGTAAAGCCGTGCTGGTAGAGATCAATCCCATGGTTCGCGAGGAAGGCCGTAATTACGCCCGTTGTGCCGAGGGTGGCCACCCAGGCAAAGGCGAGCGGGATCCCGGCGAAGTTGGCGGCCACCCCCGAGAAGGTCGTGAGCAGGGGACGAATCCACCCCGGCGCCCCTTCCTTCACGGCCGAGTAGGCGACGAACAGACCGCAGACGCCGCCAATGAGCGCGGAGGCAAGGCTAATCTCGATGCTTGTCTTGTAGGCATCAAGATACTGTTGCTGGAAGAGCGTATGCACTTGGACCGTGGTGAAGGCGCCGCTATCGGTCTGAAAAGCGCCGACCACAAGCCAGATCGAGGGAACCAGCAGGAAGGTCGCTACATAGGCGAAGAACGGCAGCACGCCCAACCAGGCAAAGGAGAATTTCCTCTGCCTGGTTGGCAGGCTGGGCGCCTGTGGCAGGGCCGAACCGGCCTCTTGGGCGCCGCTTGTCATCTGTTTCCCTATTCCTGATGCCGGCTAGTGCTGCTCAGCTGCCACTCACCTTGGGGCCCCACTGTTCCTGCAACACCGCCGCCGCCGCCGTAAGCTGCGCCAGACTCGCGAACTGCACCTTAGCATAGGCGGACGCCGGAGGCAACAGTTTGGACACGGCCGCGGGGATGACATCCCGCTTGGCCATATCCAGGTAACGGGCGGGGTGCGTATAGCCTTTCAGCCATATCAGTTGTCCAGCATCCGAATACAAGAACTCAAGCCACAGCTTTGCCGCGTTCGGATTGGGCGCGGATTTGCTGATCGCCTGGAAGTACGGTCCGGCATAGACGCCGGATTTGGGAATGGTCACGGTCACCGGAGACGTTTTGGCCAAAAGATCCCGCGTGGCCAGATTGAGGTAATCCCATTTAATGGCCACCGGGGTCGCGCCCTTGGCTATGGTCGCCGTATAGGCGTCGCTCGGGTTAAAGTTCCCCGCCTTCTTGAGCTTTACGAAGAATTCGATGCCGGGCTCAATATTGTTGAGTGAGCCGCCGTTTGCCAGCGCCGCCGCGACAACCGCGCCCTGAGCGTCGCCCGCTGAACGCGGATCGCCGTCGATCGCCACCATGCCGCGAAGCTTGGGGCTCAGGAGATCGGACCAATCCTTGGGCGCTTCCTTCACCAGGTGGTTGATCGACAGGAACGACATGGCGCCCCAATAGTCGCCCGTGTAGAGGCCGCCGGCATCCTTGAGGCTGTCGGGGATGGTGCTCCAGGTAGATACCTTGTAGGGCGTGAAGAGCCCCTGCGTCTTTCCCTTATCGGCAAAGGTGAGCGAGACATCCACCACATCGGGCGCCCGGCCCTGCCCTTTGAGGCGGGTAATCGCCGCCAACTCCTCGGCGGAGGTGCCGAGCGGGTTGGCGTTGCTGATTGGGATGCCGTAGTTCTTGGTAAAGGTATCCAGGGCCTCGCCGTAATTCGCCCAGTCACGCGGCAGGGCGATAGTGTTAAGATGCCCTTCCTTTTTGGCCGCCGCGATCAGGGCGCTCATGTCGCCCATGCCGGCGGCAAGGGCGGGAGCCAGACGCATCAACTCAGTGAGCGACCCGAGTCCCGCCAACCCGATGCCACCCAGGGCCCCACGCTTCAGAACTTCTCGACGGCTAATGTCGCGCGTACTCACGTGTTCCTCCCTTGGCTAACCAAACCTCAATGTCTGAGCTGTCTCGGGTACTTCGCCGCGTGCGCGCTATGTTCCTGGGCGTGCATGGTCCCCCCCATGCGTACATCTATAATACAGATCAATCCTTAACCGCGCGCACGACGCGATCCCCCGCGGCCAGCCAGCCAACCGACACCGCCCACCATAACAGAGGAGAACCGGTTTGCCCGGCTCCCACCATGATACGGAGAGAAATGTTAAGCATAGTTTAAGGCCAAGCTAAGAGCTTGTAAAATGGCGGCGCCTACTCTGCCGATGACGACCTACCGCCGTATAAAGCTACGATGCGTTTGAACGGTGAGTAAGGAGGGAGAATCCATGTCGCGCCAGGGCGAAGTGTGGCGGGGAGAATTGGCTGAGCGCATTGATGAACATATGGCGGGACTGATCTCCGTCGATGATCTCCTGGGTTGGGCGCTCGACCACCCGTTCTTCGAGGATCGCGAATCATTGAGTCCAGACGAACAGCGGCTGCTTGGCCGTGCGCTCGGCACGATCCTGCAAGCGGCGGCCGACGAGCCCCTGGCTACCAGGACCACCCCCGAGCAACTCGCGGTCCTGGCCCGCGAGCTGTGGGGCGGAGATCGCCTTCAGACCTGATCGGTGTCCAGCAGAATCGTCACCGGCCCATCGTTGGCGATCTGGACCACCATGTGGGCGCCGAACTCTCCGGTGGCCACCACGAAGCCCAGGCCGCGGAGCCGCTCGGCGGTGTAGTGGTAGAGGGCCTCGCCAGTTGCCGGATCGGCGGCCCGAATGAAACTGGGGCGGCGGCCTTTTCGGGTGTCGGCCAACAAGGTGAACTGTGAGATCAACAGGAAACTGCCCTCAGCCTGGAGAATATCCAGATTCATTTTCGCGTCCGGGTCGGCGAACACGCGCAATCCGGCCATCTTGTCCACCAGCTTGTCCGCCTGTTCCCTCGTATCGCCCTGGGCTACGCCCAAGAGCACGACGAAGCCGCGGCCGATCCGGTGTACCGTATGCGGCGCGGCGGCGTGGGCTTCGGCGAAGATTTCCACCGATGCGTTGATCACTCGTTGCAACACTGCCTTCATGCGTTCCTCCAGAGGAGGATTTTATCAAACAAAGAGCGCCTTGGGCCCGCTATTCGCGGGACCAAGGCGCTCTTTGTTTGACAGAGTAGGCTGTCACCGCTGGTTTGCTACGTACTCCGACCGCAGTCGGCCATACGCTACCACCCGACCGCAGTCGGGGGGGCATCACAACTTGCAGTCTTCCTAGCCGACGCGGGCGCCCGATGGCTTGCGGACGGAACTCGCGGTCTTCCAGTCGGTCTCACGCCGCCGCGGGGCGACGTTCACCGGAGGGCGGTTCGCGTCGTCCTCATGGCTCAGCACGAACTGGTCGACAAGGCCCCGCATGTCGGTAGCCAAGCTGGCCAGACGCTGCGCTCCGGCCGCCATCTCCTGAGTGCCCGCCGTTTGCTCTTCCGTGGAAGCGGAGACTTCCTCCGCGCCGGCCGCGCTTTGCTCGCTGGCGGCGGCGATCGATTCCATGACTCCCGCCATATGCTCCGCCGCTACCCGCATGGACTGTGTGGCCTGGACGGTTTCCGTGGTGATGGTGCTGATATGTTGGGCCGTCGAGCTTACCGAGCCAACACTGGCGGTCATCCGCTGTACGGCCCCGCTAATGGCCTGCGCTTGCTGGGTAGTATCCTCGACCACGGAGAGAATATCGTGCAAGGCCGACCGGGCTTGCTCGCCCAACTCAACGCTCTGCTCGACTTTGGCGCTGCCCGCTTGCATGGCGGTCACAACCTCGGACGTCTGCCGCTGGATCGCCTGGATACGGGCGGCGATTTCCTTGGTCTCGTTGCTGGTCCGCTCGGCCAGTTTGCGGACTTCGGCGGCGACCACGGTGAAGCCCTTTCCGTGCTCGCCGGCTCGCGCAGCTTCGATAGCCGCGTTCAAGGCGAGCAGATTCGTCTGGGCCGCGATATCGTCGATGGCGTCGACGATCACGCCCACTTCGGTCGAAGCCTTGCCGAGCGCGGTCACCTGCTCCGCACTCTTAAGAACGGCGGAGCGCACATCGCCAATGCTCTGGATGGTCTGGCTGACCGCCGCGCCGCCGTCACGGGCCGTGGCCGCCGCGCGCGTCGCCGCGCTGGTCACAGCGTCGACTCCCTTCGTCGTGTCCTCCAGGGCTAGCCGCAAATCGCCGACCGCCCGTTCCGATTGCCCCATGGCGGTCGCCTGCTGTTCCGCTCCAGCCGCCACCTGGCGGACGCTGGCCCCCAGCCCGGTGACCTGATCCAGCGCCTCGGCCGCGCTCCGGCTCTGGCTGGTAGCGCCGCGAGCAACCTCTTCGATGGCACGGGATATTTGGGTGCTGGCCTCGCCGATTTGTTCAGTCGTGCCGGCCAGTTGCTCGGCGCCCGCATTCACCTCGCCGGCGGCGTTGGCTACCTGACGGAGGGTGGTCTGAAGACCGGCGCGGGCGGTCTCGTAACTGCCGATCACCGCTTGCAGTTTACCGAGCATGCGGTTCGTGACCTCGGCGGTCTGGCCGATCTCGTCCTTCCCGAAGCTGGGAATGGGCCTGGTCACCAGCGTAACCTCGGACGTCAGATCGTTGCGGGCAAACGCCGCCAGAGCCTGCTCTAGCTCGGTGGCGCAGCGATCGGTCATGGAGGTCAGCACCACCTGAACGGCCTTGACGCCGCTGGTAATCGTGCGAGCGATTAGGAAGCCAAGAGCAATGGCGAGGATCACCGCCGCGGCTATCACGGCGAACACCAGGGTAATGGCGGAACTGACCGCAGCCTTGGCCTGAGCCGAGCGGTCGTTCAGTGCCTGCTGATTGATGGTTACCAGTTGTTGCAATCCGGACGACAGCGGGAGCGCGATCCGCGTCTCGTTACCAAGGCTGAGCTTGATGCCTGCCGCGTTGGCGGCGGCCCCGTTGAGCATCCCGAATTGCTGAACCTGTGCATCCACCGGCATCCACTGCTGGAAGAGCGCCTGTACATTGGCCGCCGTGTTGGCTTCTTGGGCGTTGTTATACGGGAGAGCCTGATAGCGCTGCCATTGCAGCCAGGCATCAGCACGAGCCGCCTGGGCGCTATTCCCGAAGCTATTGGACTGGGCCGGATCGTTGGTGAGGATTGCCCCGCGGGTGAAACGGATGGCGGTGCTGAGGTCACCATCCGCCTTGAGGAGATAGACCAGGCTGGGCGCGGAGTTGCCCGTCACCCAGTCCATCTTGCTTTGGGTGGTGCGCAGGCCCATATACCCTGCCCCTCCGACTACGGCGGCGAGCAGTGAAACCAGCACAAAGCTCCCCAGGAGCTTGGGGAGGAGCTTGATATTGTTGATCCATCTGATCATAATGTGCTCTTCTTTCTTCATTCGTAGCCCTGGCGAGGCGGGGGCGCGGATCGCTCAAGGATGGGGGGCGAGGAAAATGGCAGTCCGGTGCTCTTGGCCCCTTTCTGGCTGGTGGATCACGGCTGTTCGTGGCTCTGCTTACGTTATCGTCACCCGTTATCGCATCACGAGGGAGATAAGCGGTCTATTGACAGGGCGCGCGGACCATTGGCTTTCGCGATCCGTGGCCCAACTCACTCCCGCGTATAGGCGCCTTTCCGGTAAGCTGGAGGCGGGAGGGCAGGGGTATGGCGCGGAAGGGCAGCCGGGAAAACAGATCGGGAGCCATGGAGAGGCAGCCCGCGGGCACCAGCTGGGCGCCCGAGGATCCGCGGGTAGGCCCGCTGTTGCGGTCGTCCGTGATCACGCGGTGCCGGCCGATCATGTGGGGCTCGAATGGCACGTTCCTGGTCACCATGGAGGCGGAGGACGCCGGCGAGAGCCATGCTATCTACAAACCGCGTCGAGGGGAGTCACCTCTCTGGGATTTTCCCCATGGCACCTTGTTCAAGCGCGAGATGGGCGCGTATCTGATCAGCGAGGCTCTGGGGTGGACCCTTGTGCCGCCCACGGTGACTCGGGACGGTCCCTATGGCATGGGCTCCGTCCAGTTGTTCATCGAGCATGATACGGAGGACTACTTCCGCTCACCGGTGCGCCGCGATCCGAAGGCGGCCGAGCGCATCGCGCTCCTCGACCTCATTCTGAATAACGCGGATCGGAAGAATGAACACTGCCTGCGGGATCTTGACGGACGCACCTGGGCCATTGACCACGGGCTGACCTTTCATCCCGAGCCCAAGCTTCGTACGGTGATCTGGGATTTCGCGGGCCAACCAATCCGCCCCAACCTGTTGGAAGACCTGCTCTGCCTGCAAACCGCGCTGCACTCCGCCGCCGGCCTGTACACTGAGCTAGGCGCGCTGGTCAGCGAGGAGGAAATCGCGGCGACCCGACGACGCGTATCTCGCTTAACGCGAAGCGGCAAGTACCCCGACCCTGGGGCGAATCGCCGGGTGGAGCCGTGGGCCTTTTGGTAAGTACCCGGCATCATGCATGGAAAGAGACTGCCCCCGATGCCCAGTAAACCAAATCAAGCCGAGGTATCGGGGGATAGCCCAAACGAGTACGTCGGCGGCCGCCGCGAGCGCCTAGCGCGGGAGCAGTCTCGTGAGCGAATCGACGCGCTCGGCGCCTTCCGCGCCTTGATGCACGAGGAAGCGCGCGATGACGATCTCAGGAGCGCCTGGTGGCGCGCGGTGCGGCTCGGCTGTGACCTCTCTCCCAATCTCCGCGAGGCAGGGCGAGCCGCGTGCCTTCGAGAACAGCGGCGGCGGGCGGTGGCGGCGGATGGGGACGCCGGCGCGGATACCATGCCGCCGCACTACTTTCCCCAGCCGCCCAGCCCAACCCTGGCCCAACTCTTGGCGGTCGGCGAGTTGGACCAATGGCGCGCTCTTCAGGGCCTCCGAACCGCCCTGGAACAGAACGACCCTCGCCAGATTGCCCGCGCGGCCGAACTTGCCCGGATGTCTGGCGCTTTTGACCCGGAAATCCCCTGGGCCGGAGTTGAGGATGCCGAGGCGCTGACCCAGGTTGAGGGTGAGTTGCACGCCGCCCTCAGAGCGGAGGATGTCAGTGGCGCGGCGACGGCTTGGTTTCGCGCCAGGTCCGTGTGGCCCAGAGCGCTGAACCAGGGTGATGATCGAGCAGGAAGGGACATGTTCCGCGCCTGGGGTCACACAATGCGGCGAAGCGCGCCAAAGGCGTACGGTCAATGATGTCGAGACTGCCTCTGATCGGAGGCGTACTCCGCCGGCCTTCCAGCGGCCATGTCGTCAGCATGAGCGCCCTCCGGCATCTCGGCCAGGCGTTGGATTCTCTGAGTGACCAGTCCGAGCCTGGTGATCTGGCCCAACTGGTCCATCCATTCGACATGCAGGGGGCCGAACGATTGCGGACCCTGGATCACGACCTTCGGCAAGGGGGAACCCCAGGCCGCTGGTCGGGGGTAGATGTTTTTCGGGCGATTGATCCGCCCTCGATCGCGAACGCGGTCCGCAATACAGCCTTCGAAAGCACCATCCTCGCCGCCCTGGAAGTGCTGCGAAATATGCTGGTGTTGGTGCCCGTGCTCCTCACCTGGTGGGGGCTTCGGTATGCCGCCGACGCCTACGCCGGCGCCATGCGAAATCCTGCCCTGCACCAGCAATCCTTTCTTCTTCTCTGGCAGAATCACTTCGGCAAGCCCGGGCCCTTCGCCTGGACTCAACCTACCCTCAGCGATATCGCCACCTGGGACGTGGGCGTCCTGGCGCTCATCCTGGGCGCTACCCTCCTTATCCACCTCGGCTTGAACGTGGTGCAAGCCCGGCGCGAGGCCGTGGCGCGCGTGCTGGAGCGGGAATTGCAGCATACAGTCTGGAAGGCGGCCGGAACCCTGGCCCAAGCCACCACCCTTCCAGCGGCGGTCCTGGAGTTCCGCGCCGCCAGCCAGAACCTGCTGGATGAATTGGCGGGCTATAACCAGCAAATCGCCGTGCTGGCCGAGGCGCGCCAGATCGAGGTGGATGGGTTGCTTCGCTTCGGTCAAGAGCTTCGCCAGACCATTGGCGGGCTGAATGGGTTCCACCAAGACGTGGCGGCCATGCTGGCCGGCGCGCGTACCATCGCCACCACCCTCAGCGACCAGCTAGCCGGCCTCACAAGCCAGCAAAACGTTCTGGCCGCCAGTCTGAGGACAGTAGGCGCCCAAATGAGCCTGCATAACCAGGCGTACGGCACGGCCTCGGACCACCTTGCCTCGACCGGTAGGCTGCTGGCCGACGCGGCCGAACAAAACGTGGTCGCTATCGCGGATGTCGGCCGGCAGGTGGCCCAGTTCTCAGCCGACTTCGCCGACCTCCGTGATCATTTAACGCACGAGCATGGGGCCATGGAAGCGGCGTTACGCGCCCTGGCCGACGCGACGGGAACCATGGCCCGAGCCCGAGGCAGCGCGGATCTGGTAGTACGCGAGCCACGGCGAGAGACCGAGCATGCGGAGACCGTCGCGCCGCAATTGGCGGCGGTACAGGCCCAGCTACAGGAAATGACCAGCGCCCTCACCGTGGGAGCGCGGAGCCTGGCCGGCTCCCTTGGGGCGGCGGACGCGCGGGTTTCCGGATCGAGTACGTCCTTCGAACGCTCGGCCGCCGCCCTCTCCGCCGCCACGCAAAATCTCTCTACCACGCTCGGCGGGGTCCAACACCGGCTGGATGACTCAGCCACCTCGCTGGGCCGGGCCACCGAAGCTTTTCAGAACACGCTTCCCGCTCTACGCTCGCTCAATCCGATCAATCTGGAAGCGGCGGCGAGCGCTCTCGCGCGGGCCATGACCTCGGCCGAAAGCCGTCAGATGGGAGCCACGGCCGCGATCGAGGAAGCGGCGGCCGCCCTCCGCGATCTGGCCCGCGCCGTCCAGAGCCGAAGCCTGCCCGACCCGTCGGCGGGCCCTGGGCGGTCCCGCGCCGGAACCGACTAACCGATGCGCGGGCGGTCTGGGTTTCGCGACACGTTCTCTCTTGGGGGCTGGCTCTTCGCCGATTTGATGCTGGCTCTGATGGTGCTTTTTCTGGCCTCCAACACGGTCTCCGGGGTCCCGATGCCGATCCCGACCAGCACGCCAACCGCGAGCGACACTAACACCCCGACCTCCACCCCGACGGCAACTCCCCTACCGGGCCGAGCGCCAACCTTCACGCCCACGGCCACCGCCAGCGCCACCGCGACCTCCACGGCCACCGCGACCGCGACCGCATCGGCTACCCGCACTCCCGTTCCCTGCCAGCTCACCCTCGTATTGCGCAAGCATGCCTTAACGGTCTCCGGAAGCCCGGATGGAAGCGGGCCGTCGGCAAGCCAACTACGGCGTGCGTTCGCCCCCTTCGCGGGCCAGCGGTTGGGGCTGCTCCTCACCTTCGGGCACGCCGCCTCCCCCGCGGCGGGCGAGGCTCTCGCCGCTGGCGTAAATACGCAACTGGCGAGCTTGCTCCCGAGCCTGTTCACGCACGCGACGATCCGCGAGTCCTATCACTTTATCGATTCAGGCAGCCCCGGCACGGTAGACTTCAATGCCTACTTCTTCGCGAGCACCTGCGGCGAACACTAATTCCCACCCATGAGGAGGCTGACGCCTAGGATCCCGAGGCGCGTCCGCCGCGCGCCCAACTGACCAAGGAGCCCGTGGCCTGGTCTACCGGTCGTTTCAGCCCCCTCAGTAGGCGATGCTGATCGCGGCCTGGATCGATGCGGGATCGTCGAGCAGCTTCAGGAGAGCGCCGGCCAGATCGGCGCGGGCGATAGAATAACCGCCGCGCACGCTACGATTGACCTCCGTCCGGTACCGGCCGATCGCCGGTTTGTTTGTCAACCTGGGCGGGCGCACGATCGTCCAGGCGAGCCCGCTCTTGCTCATCTCATCCTCCATTCTGGCCATGTCGGAGTACACCTCGTTAATAAAGGCCCACATCAGCTTGTTTACCAACCGACCGGGTAACGTGGTACCCTCGTTTGGACCGAGCGGAGCGGCGGTGACCGCGATCAGCCGCGTCACCCCGACGGCGCGCATGGCCTGGATGATGTTTTGCATCCCCGCCGAGTAGAGCGTGGTGGGCGCCCGGAAGGAGGAGGTGACGCCGAGGGAGGACACCACGGCGTCGCAGCCGGCCATGGCCGGCGCCAGGGTGGCCGGATCGAGCACGTCACCGCGCAGTACCGTCAGCCGCTCGTGTGAGACCTCCACGCGGGCCGGATCCCTGGCCAGCGCGGTGACCGCGTGCCCTGCCGCCACCCCTTGCCGCGCGACCTCCCGGCCGGCGCCGCGGGTGGCGCCGATGACCAGCAGCTTCAGCGCCTTCTTGCCTGCCTCTGGAGCATGATTGTCGCGCGAGGGGAAAACGACTGGGGTATTTGCAAGTTGAGCCATGGTTCTTTCCTTCGTGTGTTACGATTTTACGAGAGTGGCGGCGGCCTTGGATATTAGCCCGCGACGGCGGCCAAGGGAGCGTCCGCCTCGATTGGCTGGATGCCTTGCCGCTCATGCCGCAAATCCGTGCGCCGCACCAGAAACGCGCTGGCCAAAAAGCCCACGGCCAGCAGTCCGGCGGCGATTCGGAAGATGTCGACCGTGCCGTCCACGAAGGCGGCGCGCGCGATATGGCTGAGGCCCGGGAAAAATGGCAGGTGCGTGTATTGACTGCCGGCCCCTTGAAGCCCGGCGCTGCCCGCCAGGTCGCCCGCATGCTGGGCGCCGGTGATGAAGCGCTGCCGGAGCGCCGGGGTGAGGCCCGGCGCCTGCCAGGTCATCACCCGGTCGTGGATGTAGGTGTTGTAGCGGCTGGTCAGCACGGCGCCCAGGAAGGCAATCCCGACGGCCGTGCCAAGTTGGCGACAGAGTCCGGAAATGCCGGAGGCCATGCCGGCGAGGCGTCGCTCCACGGTCCCCACCGCCAGAGCGGAGATCGGCGGGTTGGCCATGCCAATGGCGATGCCGCCGAGCAGGAAGGCGGGCAGGAGGGCCAGCCACTGTGTTTGGTCGAACCTCGTGGACGAGACGCGGGTCATCAGCAGCACCGAGACGACCAAGAGGGCCGTGCTCACCAGCAACAAGGGCTTCGGCCCCACCCGATCGGTCATCCGCCCGGCCAGTGGGGCGCCCACCAAGATGAGCCCGCTGAGCGCGAGGAAGCGAACCCCCGCCTGCAGCGCGTCGAAGCCCAGCGTGTTCTGCATATAGAGGGTGAGAAAGAACAGCAAGCCGAAGAACCCGCCACTCAGGGTGAAGGCCACGATGGCGCTCCCGGTGAAGCCGCGGATCGTGAAGAGGCGTGGGTCCGCCATGGGATGGGCTATCCGTAGTTCCCCGAGCACGAACACGACCAGGGACACGAGGGCAACCCCGAAGAGGGTGAGGATATACGGCGAGGTCCAGCCCTTGTCGGGATCGCTACCTTGCACAAGGGCCAGCACGAGGCACAGCACGCAGGCGGCGCTGGTGACCAGACCGAAGAAGTCGATCGAGCGAGGGGCATGTTCATCGCGGGATTCGGTGATTGCCCAGGCGGACAGGGCGATGCCGACGATGCCCACGGGTATGTTGAGCAGGAAGATGGACTGCCAGCCAACATCCTGCACCAGCACGCCGCCGACCACCGGACCGATGGCCGTGGCCAGGCCGGTAACCCCACCCCAAATCCCGATAGCCGTGCCGCGTTCATGGCCGGCGAAGGTGGTGGTGATGATCGCGAGGGAAAGGGGCAGCATGAAGGAGCCGCCGAAGCCCTGGATGGCGCGGCCGACTAGGAGGACGCTGGTATGCGACAGGCTGCCGATTGTCAGGTCGCTGGAGAGCGCGCAGAGGAGCGAGCCAAGGGTGAAGATGCCCAGCCCTACCATGAACATGCGCTTGCGCCCGAACAGGTCGCCAAGGCGGCCCACCGTGACCAGGAAGACGGCAAGGGCGATGGTGTAGGCATTGATCACCCATTGCAGGTCCGAGAAGCTCGCGTGCAGATCCCGGCCGATGGTCGGCAAGGCGACGTTGACGATGGTGACGTCCAACAAGGCCATGAAGAGGCCGAAGCAGGTGGCGGCCAGCACCCACCAGCGGCGAGTCGGGGCCACCGTGCCGCGCGAGTTGAGAAGAGATGTTCCCGTGGTCATGCGGATTCCCTCCGTGTTCTGCTACCCTATGGTCGTGCTACTGTCGATGGGCATGTGCCCACTCACCATAAATGAGTGTATACTCATATTATACAAGTAAACGCCCATTGTCAAGTATCGGATGTAACAGCGCCATGGGAATACGAGAGCGCATCCTTGATGCCGCGGTCGTGGTATTGCGCGAGCGCGGACCAGCCGGAGCTACGACCAAGGAGATCGCGCGGGTAGCGGGCTGCTCGGAGGGCAGTTTGTATACCCACTTCGCGAACAAGGAGACCCTCCTGTACGCGGTGATGCTGGAGCGCCTTCCTCCCTTCATACCCATGCTCTATGCCCTGCTGGCGCGGGCCGGCGAGGACACCCTGCGTGAGCATCTCGAGGAGATCGCCGGTATCGCCCTGCCGTTTTACGTGGAATCGATGCCGCTGGCCGTCGCCGTGCTGGCCACCCCCGAGTTAAACGAGAGCCTGCGCCGCCAGAACCTGGGGCCGCATCGGGGGAACGAGTCCTTGGCGGCCTATCTACGGCTTGAGCAGCGGCTGGGCCGCATCCGGGCTGACGCCAATCTGGACGCCGTCGCCGCTCTTCTGCTTGGGGCGTGCCAGCAGCGGGCCATGCACATGCAATTTACCGGCCAGGACCTGAACACCGAGGCGGCTGAACACTTCGTCAAGGATCTAGTGGCTACGCTCATGCAGGGGCTGTAACCCAAACCGATCTCATGGAGAGCCTCCGGCCGCGGCCGGAGGCTCTCCATGAAGAA
>Ga0307374_10008788_pt1 | contig 15017 bp, 10 predicted proteins | sample OX3MG_FD_202532 | JGI IMG/M metagenome (GOLD analysis project Ga0307374, IMG submission 202532) | Soil microbial communities from Risofladan, Vaasa, Finland - OX-3 | ecosystem: Environmental > Terrestrial > Soil > Coastal area > Acid sulfate soil | place: Finland: Risofladan, Vaasa | collected... | reverse complement strand
CAGCCCCAGAACATCAACGCTTCGTGGAAGAAGCATTTCATGGCGAAGCGGTTGAAGACACGGTAGAACTTGAGGTATCGCCGCTTCGAGTAACGCAGGTACAACAGACTGGCAACCAGCCGCGTCGATTTGCCCGCCAGGGGGATTCGATACACCGTCGTGTCGTGCTGCATCTCCGCCCCCGGTTCGTCCGGCACGCGGTCACAGCGCACTTGCCGCGGCTGGCTCAACCCCAGCTCTCGCACCCGACGCGTCAAGGTGGGATAGCTGACCTGGATTTTGTGCTCTTCCACAAGCTTCTCGTGGATCCGCTGAATCCAGCCCTGACACTCCTGGTACAGACGCCGCAGCAGCTCCGGGTCGATCTGGATCTTGTCCTTGCGGACCGTTCCAGGCAGGGTCCCCTGCTGCCGAATGACCGCGCGCACGACACTGCGGCTGACCTTCATCAGCCGGCGGATCTCGTGCTGGGATCGCCCGGCCAGGTGCAACTGGTAGATGGCCTTACGCTTGTCCGGATCGATCATGGAACTCCTTCATCCTTTCGTGAAACGTAGGCAACTGACTCAACAGGGCGCCCGTCAAGAGGTTGGCCTGGGCGTAAAAGGCACGGCTCGTCAGACGCGGGTCGAGGGATTTCGTCAACACCCGCCGCAGGTACGTCCGCAGGGTCTCTAGATCGGCCAGCAGGATCCGTTCGAATTCGTTGCAGCCTTGCTGGTCCTGCGGCACCTGCTTCATCTGGTCCAGCGACCAGCCCAGCCTGCCGGCCTCGATCGCCTCCCGCAGAGACGCCGGTCCGCGGAAGTAGGCGTCGGCCAAGAGTTCGATCTCCCGCACGCTCAGCCCTCGGCCGGCGACCGCCGCCACAAAGCGGTCGATCTGCTCGGGCGTCAGCCCGTTTACGCGCTTAAACGACCGCAGCGTGTACAGGTAGCCGTAGACGGGAAAGGTCCCGTGGAACAGGGCCTCTCGCACCACGGGGCTTAACTCGGCCAACAGACTTCGCCGCAAGCTGACCCAAGCCTTGCTGCGGCAAAGCGTCTCGGCCACCTCCGCCAAGCTCATCCCATGCACGGTCAGCAGATCGTCGACGAACCGGGCTTGTTCCAGCAGGCCCAGCCCCTGGTCCGTCGAGGCCCGCATCAGGCTCAGAATGCCGGTCGCCTCATCCCAGCCGAGCGAGACGTAGGGCACGCAGGCGATCCCCAACTTCTTGGCGCAGCGGTAACGCTTGAAACCGTTGAGCAGGAACCGCGCCTGCGGCGGATCCACGCCCTCCAAGGGTTTTTCAATGCCGCGCTGCGCCATCGACGCCAGCAGGCGCGCTTCCCAAGCCTTGTTCCGCAGCCGGTGGCCCTCGTAACGCAGGTCGAAGCTCGACAATTCCACGCTTTCGCTCATTCGTTTCCTCCTAGGGCGGGTGTTGCCGCAGATAACTCAAACGGTAATCACGCCTTTTTCGCCTGGCGATGCTGTGTTGTCTCAGGGACTGTCGCAGCCTTTGCAGCAGCTCATCCGAAGTGAAAGCGATGCCCTCGATCAGGCTCACCATCATTCGCAGGTACGGCATGACCGGCGAACTCGCCAGCGTCGACTCGTCCACCACCACCCCGTCCAGTCGCAGCTCGGCCTGCGAGGGTGCTGAAGCGGTCGCTCGATCTGGACCTGGCGGCTGGTCCGGCTGGCCCTCGAGCAGCGTTGGACCTTCGCCAAGCGAGCGACGGTCGGCGGAAGCAGGCGCGCGGCGGCGATTCTGGGCTTGCTTCTTCCTTCTTCCCGCCGCCGTCCGATAGTAGGCGGTGCTTCGCCGGTTCGAACTCTGCCGGCGATGGTGTTCCCGGCAGCCGAAGGGGCAACGCAACTTACGGCGGCCCGCGTTGCGCGGATGGGTCAAGAAGCGAATCCCGCAATGCGCGCAATGCACCACACAGGGCTGCAGGTCCGGATGGGCCTTCAAGACCGAGTCCAGCGTTAGCTGATACTGGCCAACGAGCCGCTGGGCGTGCTCATCCTGGTGCCAATCGGCGCGAAACGAGAAAACTTTCTCGATGGCCAGGACAAAAACGCCAGACTCTCGGCTATAATCGAGATACCTTTATGCATAACCTCGGCTTACCAAATCGAAGCCCACGCTTCGAGAGGCGAGCCGAGGTTTTTCATGCGCTGGAGTCGAAAGCAACCCACGCTCGCTCCTACAATCGCTCTACGACGCAGCGTTTAGCCGAGCGGCACGACCTGCCAGCCGCCGCACCAGTGCCGCCAGCGGCCGCTGCCTCGACCTACTTTGACGAAGCCCCCCTTTTTCTTTCCAAGTAGTGGCTCACTTTACCTGAGCAGAGGCCGGTCCTTTTAGCTGAGCGGCATAGCAAGAGATCCATCGTTTGCGCGCGCGAACGGGGACCGAGCAAACGTGGTGAGGGATCCGGCTACGGCGCGCGGTCGGCCCGGTTCCGCTGCGCCCCGCAGCCGAGGGCCTGACCGAGGCTGAGCCGCGCGGCGGCCCCGCGGCCCGCGCGGGGCGGTTCCGGCGGAGTTGCGACCCGTTCTCGAGCGGCCGGCGATCACGCCGAGACCTGGCTCAACCCGAAGCGCCAGCGAGGAACGTGAAAAAGGCGGCAAAACCTCGCTTGCGCTTCGGGTTAGTGTGAAAATGGGGCCGGGTTCGGCGAGGCTTTACCTCATGCTGGGCGACGCCGCACCCGCGTCCGCGACGGCGCCTAAACAAAAGCGACACGCGCGTGTCGCTTTTGTTAAGCAGCGCGCCGCCCGCGGCGCGCGGCAGGCGCTCGGGGTGCTCGAGGACCTCAACGTGCTGCGGACGGACGTCCAACCGATGTCGCACCAGCTCTTGAACGCAACCCATTTCTTGCGCTGCGGGATCGGCCACCCCGAGAACACGCGACAAACGTGTCGCCCGCCGCGCACTGCTGGGCGTGAAAGCAAATGGTGTCAGTTGGAGCGTCCTTGCCGAGCTTTTGAATCTGGCGCGCCGCGGTGAGATCGTTCTCGGCCTTCTCCACCCACTGGCGCAGAACAGCGAGTTGCGGGTTCTTAGGTGCGGGCATACAAGACTTTGCCCTCGTGGAAGGCGGGCCACTCGATCGTACCAACCACATCCTTGCGCCACCCAAAGTCCTCGGGCGTCGTAAGGAGGATGTCCGTCGGCACCGTGATGTCGCTCAGGACCTCGCGCAGCTCGACCATTTTGTCGAGCTTCGATCCCTCGAACTCCATCACCACGAGCATGTCGACATCGCTATCGGCGGTCGCGCTTTCCCGCGCTTGCGATCCAAAAAGAATGATTCTCTCGGGGTGGAACCGTTTGACGATCCGCGCGACGATGCGTTGAATCACAAGCTGAATGCTCTGTTTCCTGGCCGGTTTTCGCATACTGGTGACCCCGTGAGCCGCGGTTTTCGCGTGGAAGGCGGTGGCGACGCCATGGTCGAGCGGAATGTTTACGCTGCCTTAAGGCTAACACATGCGGCCTGGCGATGCACCTGTCGGCATGGGTGATCTGCGGGACGCTTGCCGTGAAGGGCGGTTACTGATTCCCTTTTCCGGGTCCCTTTTCCAGGTCTGCTTTTGCGGCCGTGGCGACCGCGTGATGCGGTGCGCGACGGTCCAGACCTCTGCTGCCGATAGGCTGCGGCAATCCGTTGCTTCATTTTGGTCATTTCACCGCTGGTCGACCGCTTCAGCACAACCCCTTTTGCCGCGAAAACGGACTCGGCTTTTCGATGCGCAGTGACAACATCGACGGCCGAGAGCTCGCCCGTCGAGCCGGGGGCCAATCCCCGCAGGCCGCCAAGCAAGGGCAGGTCTACGGGAACCAATTCTATCATGCAAGCGATCCACAGGCGATGTCGGGGGGGCCGGCCGATTCGGCTACCAGCCCAACCGTTCGGCGCGGCCTCCAGGGAATGGCGCCCCGTTGGGGCTGACAATGCCAATGCCGCTACTAACCCAGGGTTCCGCTGCGCTGCACCCTGGGCTATCGAATACGACCCCTTCGGGGTCTGCGGCCAGTGGCCGCAATCATGCGATGCCGAAGCAAGACACCCATCGTTGCCGCGCGCGAACGGGGACCAAGCAAACGTCGTGAGGGATCCGGATACGGCGCGCGGTTCGCCCGGTTCCGCCCCCCCGCAGCCGAGAAATGGTGAAGCAGGACACCCACACTTATCCTAGAGCGACTGACAGGCGGATTGGATGCGGCAGGGCGAACCGAGCGACGAAGATGTGTTAATTTGTTCATTGTCGGCATGGAAATAGCTGCAACAACCGGCTGGCTGTCGTGTCGGCCAATTTGGCAGTGGGACGGCTGACAGGGCAGGCGGCGCGGAGCGCTCCGACTAAGCTCTTTGAAATCGAAAATTGGTTTGTTGTCCGTGGTCGCATGGTCGCGAGGTAAACGGCTTTCCTCTCGCGGAGCGAAAGGGCTACGGTGGGCAAAAGCGTCGCGCGCGACGCTTTTGCCGGTGCCCGGTCAGTCTCCGGTGGCAGGGGCCGACCGCTAACCATACATCGCCGCGAACTCGCGACGGTATACCTGCGGATCGTCCGGCAGCCGCTCCGCCAGCCGCTCGCGAGCGCCGGCGCCGTGCTGGAAGCGACGCTTTTCGAACACCGGCATCGACAATCCGGTGACCGCCTGCACGCCGCGGCGCACGATTTCGCCCTTCAACGCATAGAGCCTGTCGTGCTGCCACTCGGTCAGCTCGATGAACGGAATCCCTTCCGACACTTGGATTACATTCGGCAGCGCGTAGGGGCTGAAGCCCTTGAATCCGCACAGCCGGGCCGGAGCGTACGACCGCACATGGCCGCGGCTTTGCCCACCGGAATACGTCAGCGAGTGCTTGATCGCCTCGACGCCCCAACCCTCTTGATAGAGCATCAGGTTGTTGAGCACGCTGCGGACCGTCAGCTCGGGGTTGGCTTCGATGGGGTAGTCTTTGAGGTTTTCGTCGCCGCCGTCGCCGTCGGCCAGGTAAGTCCAGTCGGCGTATCGCTGCCGGATGCCGCGGCACAACGCCAACGCAAAGGCCGCCGATTGCACGTCGAGCGGCTTGTAATCCTCGATTGCCCGGACCGCCTCACGCCGGTCGACGGCCGAAGCCGGCACATCGATCACTTCCAAAAACAGACCGAGGTCCAGTGCCGCGAGAAACTCGCGGGCCTGACGCACATCGTCGCCGTCGCCGTCGACCGACAGCGTAAACGCCTTCAGTCGGGCGGGCGACTGGCCGGTGGCCAACAACAGATGATAGAGCAACACGAACACCGCCCCTGAATCGACGCCGCCCGAAAAGAGTACGCCGATCGGTTCGCGAGGCCCGATCTGTCCTAACCACTTGCGGCATTCTTCAGCCAGCGCGCCGATGTACGCCCGGCCGATCGCGTCAATGTCGGCGGGCAGACTGTTGCGCTGCGGCGTGAAGAAGCGGCGATAGGTGGGGTTCGGGTCGGGGCAACCCACCAGCGCAATCTCGACCAGGTGATGGGCCGGGACCATCCGCGTATACGACGGATGAAACTGTCCCACAAGTCCCTCGGCGGCCAGGAAGTCGCGGATGGCGTCGATACGTTCGGCGACAACGAGGCAGGGACCTTCCGCGCGTTTGGCGATAAAATACCGCAACGGCCGGCCGATCGAGCGGGCCATGCGCACGGTCTTTCCTTCGCGATGCACGAGAGCAAATTGCCCGTCGATGGCCCGCACCTGTTCGGGATCGCCCGAAGCGAGGCGTGCGATGGCTTCGTCGAGCGACATATTCAAGATGAGATTGGCCTCGGGATTGCTCAAATCGACGAGACGTTCAAGGGCGATATTTTGGTGCATGATGAACTCCGAGAATCAAGAGGATGCTGTGTTTGAAGGCGTTGGGCGATAGGCGTTAGGCATTAGGAAGGTCCTGTTGCCTCGCCCAACGCCTAACGCCTAACGCCTAAACATGGTGGGCCGGCGCTCGCAAGCTCGCTCGCTCCCATACTACGATCATAACAACCAAAAATAAAAAGTCGTGGCCTTGCAACCGGGGCCATTGCAAGTCCAGAATCGGATCAATACCGCGAGTCTCCCTGCACCCTGTTTCCTGCTACCCTGTATCCTACCTGCAATGGCTAACGCAAAGATCGACGTCGTAGGCGTGGAAGACATTCCGCTGATCACCGAACTGTATGGCCAGATTTATCGGCCCGCCAAAGAGGCGGCGTTCTTTCAGCGCCGTTTTCTCGGCCGCTATAATGGGCTACGACTGATCGCCGCGCTGGATAATCGGCCGGTCGGGTTCTTTCTGGGCTTCGAGTTGAAGCCGAGCGTCTACTTTTCCTGGCTCTATGGAGTCTTGCCCGAATTCCGCCGCAAAGGCATCGCTTCGCAGTTGATGGACGCCGTCCACGCCTGGGCTGCCGAGCATGATTATGCCTGGGTCCGCTTCGAGTGCCAGAACGGGCATCGCCCCATGCTGCACCTGGCCATCGCCCGCGAGTATAACCTGGTCGGCATTCGCTGGGACCCGGACTTAGGCAGCAACCTCGTGATCTTCGAGAAGGAACTGTCGCCGGTGGAAGAGTAGGCAGGTTCAGGGTTGGGACGGCCCGGCCGCCTGCTTCTGACGCACGCGCTGCAAATGTTGCTGGATGCGGGGCGATTGCGGATCGAACCCGGCAGATAATTGGTAATACTCGACTGCCGCGTCGAGGTGCCCTTGCAATTCTTTCACGATGCCGAGATTTTCCAGCAACAGCGGATGCTTCGGCCTCGACTTCAGCGCCGTCAGCAGATGGCGCTCGGCCTCTTCTTGATGCCCCTTGTTCGACAACACGATTCCCAGGCCGGAGTTGGCGGCAAAGTCGTCGGGGTCGATGGCCAACGCCTCCCGATACCAATGCTGGGCCTCATCGGTCATTCCGGCCTCTTTGAGGGCCGAAGCGTAGTTCACAAACGACAAGACCGCAGGCGGCGCGACCGATACAGCCCGCTGCCAAAGCGTTACACTGTCGTGCCATGTGGCCACTTGCCGGAATGTCAGCCCGGCACAGGCCAAGAGGCAGATCGTGGCCGCAAGTACGAGCACCTCCCGACACCGCCAGCGAACTGCCAGGTCCCATCCGCCCCAGCATGCGCCGATGAGCAGGCCAATCATCGGCAGATACATGTAACGGTCGGCCGTCGCCTGAGCTCCCGTCTGGACCAAGCCGATCACGGGCAACAAAGAGATCAGGAACCAGAACCAGCCGACGGTCAGATAAGGGCGTGTTTGGCGAAGCCATCGTGCGGAGATGGTGACCAGGGCCAGGACCACGGCGGCGGCGAGCGGCTGCCACATCGGCAGGTCGCCGCCGGGATGCCGATAGAACACCGCCAGCCCGGCCGGCCACAACGTTTGCCGCAGGTAGATGAGATAATTCACGGGCACGGCCAACAGCCGATCTGCCAACGACAACGACCTTCCGTAGGCCAGCGCGCCGCCGTGGCCCTGGGCCAAGACCGTAACAGCGGCACAAGCGGCGCTCACTAAGAAGAACGGCAGTTTCTCGGCGACCAGCATCGCTTTGCTCGGCATCCACGGAGTGCGATTCGGTCCGACCTCGCCGCCGCGCGCCAGCGGCCAGAAGTCGAGCAGCAAGAGCAGCAATGGCAATGTGATTCCCATAGGCTTGGCCATCAAACTGAGAATGAACAGCGTCAGCGACGCCGCATACGCCCCGACGCCCGCACGCCGCACATAGACCTGCCAAGCCAGGAGGCTCAACAACAAGAACAGGGTACTAAGCACGTCTTTGCGTTCCGTAATCCAGGCCACCGATTCGACGTGCAGCGGATGCAGTGAAAAAAAAGCGGCCACGCACGCACTGCGGCCTGCGGCGCCGGTCCAGCGGCGCAGCAGCCAGTAAAGTAGAAGCGTGTTGGCGACGTGGAGCACGAGGTTCGTGGCGTGAAAGCCCGCCGGGGCTGGGCCGAAGAGTTGATAGTCGAGTTCCAGCGATAACCAGGTGAGCGGATGCCAATTGGCCACCGCCATCGTGGTGAATGCCCAATGCACCGAAGGACGGCTCAGGCCCATTTGCACCCAAGGATTGCGCGTGACGTAGTAGTCATCGTCGAGATTGACGAATCCGCTATTCACCAAGTTCTTATAGCAGGCGACGGTGGCCAGTGCCAATGCCAGGCAGATGAAGATGTCACCCCAGGGAGCACCACCCGTTGCGGTAGAGTCCGAGCGAATCGAACGTCGGACGAGTCTGGCTTTGTCACGCGACCGCTGCGTTGTTCGACTACGGGCCACCGTTTACCTTCTCTTCCGCGCTCGTCCCGGCACGCACGTTTTCAATCATTCAGCGGCTGCGTGCTCCGCAGATAAGCGAACAGATCGCGCACGTCCTGCTCGGTCATTTTCGCCAGTACCCCTTCGGGCATGAGCGATTTGCGCTGCGGTAACATCTCCTCGATCTCGCTCTGCACGAGCGACACGGATTGCCCGTCGGCCCCGCGCAGCACGACCACCTGATTGTCGCGGTCGACCAGAAAACCGCTCACCACGCGGCCGTCGTCGGTGAGCACCTGGTAGGTCTCGAAACCCTCGCGGACCTCGGCGCTCGGGTTGACGATATTCACCAGCATGTTTCCCACGTCGTCGCGCTTGTAGCTGGTCAGGTCGGGACCGATCTGGCCGCCCTGGCCGAACAGCCTGTGGCACTTGGCGCAGTTGGCGGTGAACAGCTTCTTGCCGGTGTATGGACTGGCCGGACCGTTGCGAATCGTGTCGGCCAGCCGGTCGATCTGCTCCTGCATCTGGGCGGTGGTCGCCCCTTCGATGCTGCCGAAGTGCCTGGCAATCAGAGCGGCGATCCGCGGGTCGCGGTGGACCGTCAGCTTGCGGGCAACGTCGAGCGGAATGGTCGTGGCGTCGACCTTGCCCGTGTCGATGGCCTCCAACAGGGCCAAGGTGGTTCCCTTGCGGCTGGCCAACAGGCTTTGTGCGACGCTGCGCACGTCGTCGGTCCACTGGGGATAGAGCGTCAGCACCGTGGCGGCGATTTCCGGGGCGTCGTATTTCTCGAGCGCCGCCAGGGCCGCGGTTCGCAGGCCGTCATCCGAGGTCGCCTGCAACAGCTTGAGCAACACCGGCACGCACGCCGGTTGACGAACTTCGCCGAAAATCTGAATGTATTGCAACCGCTGGTTCCCGTCGGCTTTGTCGTCGGCAATCAGCGCCAGTGCCTGCTCGACTGCTACGGGCTTGCCTTGCCGCAACGAGAGCGTGAGCGACTGTCCGCCGAACTTGCTCATGGCGTCGACCAGTTCGTCGGGCAAGCCTGCCAACGGCCTTCCCTGAAAAGCCTCCTCAAAGCCGCGCATCAGCGCCTTGCGCTGGTCATCGCCCGTGGCGAGGTTCAGCAGCTTGGCACATACGACCAGGTCTTTGCGGCTGCCCGTGGCCGCGTACCGCCGCATCAAACGATGCAAGATGTGCTTGTTGACGATCGCAAGTTGCCAGACCGCCGGTTCGCTGAACAGACCGACTACTGCCTCGCGGTCGTTCTCGGCCTTCGACTCGATGGCCCACCACAGCAAGAGCGGCAGATGGACGTCGTCGAGATCCTCATCGCGGGCCAGCAAGCCGCGCACGAGGGCCAGGCACTGCTCGGCCGGCAGCCGGCGCGCGGTGCAAGCAAGCTGGCTGCGCACTTCGACGTTCGGCTCCGATTGGGCGAGCTGCGACAGACGCGAGGCCAGTTCGAGCGAAACTTTGCCGGAATCGCCCAGCAGCCGCACCGTCCAATCACGCACGTAGGGATTGGCGTGGCTCAGCCCGACCATCGCCGCCGACTCATCAAATCCGCCCGACAGGTTGAGGGCCCACAGGCACTCCAAAGCGAATTGGCCAGTCTCGCCCTGAAGCTTTTCCCGCAACTCAGGCACGAGGGATGTGTCTTTGCGGTCGCCCAACAGCCGCAGTGCGGTCCGGCGGGACCATTTGTTCGGCTGCTTCAATTGGCCGATCAACTCGCCGCTCGACAGCTTCGCTAAGTCGAACGACGCGGCAGGGGGCTCCTTGGTCCGTGCCCGCAGGCGATAGACCCGTCCTGTCGAGGTGTCGATTTTCCCCTCATGATGCCGCAGATGGGCGATCTGGGCCTCGTACATGTCGCAGACGTAGATCGCGCCGTCCGGCCCGACGGTGATGCCGACCGGGCGAAACCAGTCGTCGCTCGACTCGATTGCGTGGCCCACGTCCTCCGTCTTGAACGTCGAGCCATCGGGCAGCAGCTTGCTCATGACCACATGGCTTTGCAGCGGGGCCACGCCGAAGAGCAGTCCGTTGTATCGGTCCGGCAACGCGGCCCCTTCGTAGATCACGAAGGCGTGCGTGAACCTCGGCACCGCGGCGTGCTTCATCGCCGGGAAATAGCCGAAAGTGTAGGGATTCGACAGCGGCCCATGCTTGCTGAAGCCCTTCTGGAAATAGCCGCCCTGCACATAGTGAAAACCGCGCGTGTCGCCGCCGTTGTGGCCCGAATAAATGCGGCCGAGCGAGTCGATCTCCAGGCCGAACGCATTGCCGCCGCCCTCGGCAAAAATCTCGTATCGCCGCTGCTCGGGGTGATAGCGCCAGATGAGCTGGCCCATCGAATGCACCGGCTTCTTGTCGCGGCCGGGCCGCAAGATGTCGCCGCTGACCGTGCTTCCCTGACAAGCATAGAGCCAGCCGTCGGGACCCCAGCGAAGGTTGTTGGCACAGGAGTGCGTATCTTCCAGCCCGAAGCCTTGCAGATGCACCTCCGGACCGCCGTCGGGAACGTCATCGCCGTCGCGGTCGGGATAAAACAGCAGGTAAGGCGGGTTGAGCACCCAAACGCCGCCGCGGCCACGGGCAAAACTCGTGACGATGTTCAGGCCGTCGAGAAACTTCTTGTGCTTGTCGAACTTGCCGTCGCCGTCCGTGTCTTCGTGGATGCTGATCTTGTCGAGGCCGCGGAAGTGATTGGGCGGCGGCGGGGGCACTTTGTCGTAAGTCGCACGCAAGAACTTGTCTTCGCTGAGGATTTTGATTCCGGCCGGATAGGGATACTGAATGTACTCGACGACCCACATCCGGCCGCGCTCGTCGAAATCGATGAACAGCGGCTGCCGGGCATCGGGTTCGGCCAGCACCTGTTCGACCACAAGATCGTCGGGCGTTTTGAGAGCGGCCAGCGCCTCGGCCGGCGGTCTGGCCGACTGGTCGGTTCCCGTGGCGGCCTGCAACGAAGCGACGCGGCCGAGGAGCGCGGAGGCAAACAAAAGACGAGGCAAGACGCGCGTGATCGACATAATGGAATCGTGTGGCAACGGGAAGGCGGGAGGGCCGCGATGGCGCGGCCCGGCGGGTTACTTTCAACTATCAGCCTAGCCGCTGGCCGCAGGCATGTCGAGGTTTACCCGACGGCGAAGTCTGGATGCGACCGGTCCGCAACGCCTCCAAGGCTTCGTTCGCCTGGCCGAGGGGAAACGGCTCAGCCTGCGTTTCGATCGGCATCTTCGCCGCGGGCCGCATGAATTCAATGCCGTCGCTGCTTAGCGGCGCATGGCTTGCCGCGCTTCGGTGGCGTAGCGGTTCGGCTCGCGGTCGAATTGCCGGAACGTCTCTTCGCTGGCAAACAGATAGACGCGCTCGTTATAGAAAGCGCCGTGCTCCCGTCGGCCGGGCACGTTTTGATGGTGGTCGAGCCGCATCACCGGATCGTTGCCGGAAAAGACCGGGCTGTAGCGGTCCGGATTGGCAAGGAACGCCTGTTGCGCATCTTGGCTGACGAACAAATACGTTCGCCCGCGGTGGACTGCGCCCCACCTCTGATCGCCTCTTTGCCATTGCCGCTTGTCAACCAAGGCGACGGCACAATAGCCATCCAATGCGAGCGGTGGATGCGCGGCGGGTGCGGACATCTCGCGATCGCGCACCGGCACATGTGTGTGCAAGTCCGCGGCAGCGGTGGCCGGCGTCGCGTCGCCGGACCTTGAGGCGGTCGCCACGCCCGTTGGCCGGGGCGGTGCCGGCGCGACCTCGCCTTGATACTGCGCGGCGGTGGCCAAGCGATTGCCGCTGCCGACGGACGAGGCGTTCAGGCCGTTCGGTCGCGGTTCCGTGGTCGAAGCCGTGCTGTGCGCGTCTTCCAGCGGTTTTGGCTGCCCGGCCTGCGCCCGTGCCGCCGGGGGTTTCGCCGGCGGTCGACTGCGCTCATAAGCCGCATAGCGATCGGCGGGGTCGTGTACTTTGTTGGGCTGGGGCGCTGCCGGCTGGGGCCGTGGCTGCGGTTCTGGTTTAGCTTTTGGATCCGCCGCAATCGCGTCGAGCGGCATCACACTGGCCGCAATCCGATTCATGGTTTCGGTATAAGCCGCGCGCGTGTTCGGGCTGCCGACCTTGTACACCAGTTGTCCACGAGCAGTGATGACCACATCGGTCGGAAAGGTGCGAATCCCGTACTTCTCGGCGAGTGCCCGATTGGTATGGGGATCGACCTTGACGGCGACGTATTTCGCTTGGAGTTCGCGGCCGAAACCCGGCTGGTTGAACACTTGCTGCTCCAACCGCTGACACGGCGGGCACCACGGCCCGCCGAAGTGAATCAGCACGAGGCGGTTCGTCTGCCGGGCGGTCCGCTGGGCCGCGTCGAGATCGGTTTCCCAGCGCCATCCGGCTTCGCCCGCCGGCGAATCTGCGAACGACGGCGCGGCGAAAGCCCAAACAAGCAGCCAGTTTGCCAACATAGGAGGACGGGCCTTTCCTGCAAGCGTAGCGTGACTTCTGCCCTATGCGGGACACCGTTTTTACATCGGACGGGCCGGAGACAAACCTTCGGGCAAATCTGCCGATCGTTCCGATTGTGCGGCTGGCTTTGGCACGAGGCAGCGTGGCAGATGGGGGGGCGGTCACGGATTTAGAAAAACATCGCTTGACACAGCCGTAGATGTGGTTAAGATTTTCATAGTTTTACGTCTTGCCTGACAGACAGGCACCGTCCCGCCCGCGCAACGGCGGCCATATAGGCTGGCTGGGTTGCAAGGGTCCTCTGAGCGGGTTTTGATGGCAGTTCAGAGGTTGGAGCCGCTTCTGGCCCGGTCGTTAAGAGCTGCTGGTTTTCCTGGAAAACTTCAGTGGATCAGGGCTTTGGCCGCTTTTTTGTGGGCGGGCCGTGCTTGATTGGCATACCTGTCGCCCGCTCGGCATAGGGTCCTCGGTGATTTTCGAGGGCCTGGCATGAATTTCAATGCCAGCCGAGGGGGTCGACCCCAGATTCTTACGATTTTCGTCGCAAGGCGAAAGTTGGCTTCTGTTTCGGTTTTTCGGCAACGGGCCGAGGGCCTCGTTCTTAATCTTTTGGGATCACCCCCCAACCATCGCGCGTGGTTTGCGCGTTGATATTGGCCGCAATGGTAATGGCCAATGCAAATCCGTCTCTTTTCTGGTGAACTATGGCGAAGAAGAAACGCGGCCGCGGCGGACGCGGCATGAACGGTTCCAGCTCCTTTAACGGACATGCACCGCGGCGACGACGACGCGGAGGAGGCGGCGGCGGTGGAGGAGGCGGCGGCGGTGGAGGAGGCGGCGGTGGAGACCGCATGCCTCCCGACCTCGAACCCCTGATGGAAAATGGCGAGCCGGTGCCTCTCGAACCGGCGGTGGGCGTTCTTGAATTGCACCCCAACGGCTACGGCTTTCTCCGCGATCCCAAAAACAACTATCAGCGCGAAAGGACCGATCCCTTCGTGCCGGGCACCATGATCGAGAAGTTCGGCCTCCGCGAAGGGGTGCTGATCAACGGCATGGTGCAGCAAAGCCGCAAGCAGCAGGGACCGCGGCTGCGGGAAGTCATCGACGTCGACGGCATCAAGCCCGAAGAGTATCTCAACGTCAAAAGCTTCGACGCGCTCACGGCAATCAACCCCGAGTCGTGGCTGCAATTGGAGACCGGCCCGCAGCCGCTCAGCCCGCGGGTGATGGATCTGCTCACGCCGCTGGGCAAAGGGCAGCGGGCCTTGATCGTGGCCCCGCCTCGCACGGGAAAAACCATCCTGCTGCAGCAGATCAGCCAGGCGATTTCCACGAATTACCCGGAGGTGAAGCTCTACGTGCTGCTCATCGACGAGCGGCCCGAAGAGGTGACCGACTTTCGCCGCAGCGTACTCAACGGCGAAGTGCTCGCCAGCAGTCTCGACCGCGACGTCGAAAGCCACGTGCGGCTTTCGCAGTTGATGGTCGAACGCTGTAAGCGGCTGGTGGAAATGGGCCACGACGTGTTCCTCTTGATGGACTCGATCACCCGCATGGCCCGCGCCTTCAACAAGTGGGTGGGCAACACCGGCCGCACCATGTCGGGCGGCGTCGACATCAAGGCCCTCGACATTCCCAAGAAACTGTTTGCGACGGCGCGACTGTTCGAGGAAGGCGGTTCGCTGACCATCGTGGCCACGGCCCTGATCGACACGGGCAGCCGCATGGACGAGTTGATCTTTCAGGAGTTCAAGGGCACGGGCAACATGGAGCTGGTGCTCGACCGCAAGCTGGCCGACCGCCGCGTCTGGCCCGCCATCGACATCAGCCAATCGGGCACGCGCCGCGAAGAGAAACTGCTCGACACTGAAACGCTGCACGCCGTGACCATGCTTCGCCGCACGCTGTCGAGCATGCACCACGTCGACGCCATGGAGCAGCTCACCAAGCAGCTCTCCAAGTTCAAGAGCAACCGGGACTTCATCGATTTGATCGCGGGTGCCAAGGCGGTGGATTAGAGGCCACGAAATGAAAAGCCCTTTTCCCGGCATGGATCCATATCTCGAATTGCACTGGCGCGATGTGCATCAGAGCCTGGTTACTTACGCCCGCGATCACCTTCAGGGCAAGCTGCCCGGCGATCTGGTGGCCCGGATGGAGGAGCAGGTCTACGTGGAGCCCTATGATCTCGACGTCGAATACCGACGGGCGATCTACCCGGATGTACGGATCACGGAGCATCCGCATCGC
>Ga0307374_10008786_pt1 | contig 15018 bp, 15 predicted proteins | sample OX3MG_FD_202532 | JGI IMG/M metagenome (GOLD analysis project Ga0307374, IMG submission 202532) | Soil microbial communities from Risofladan, Vaasa, Finland - OX-3 | ecosystem: Environmental > Terrestrial > Soil > Coastal area > Acid sulfate soil | place: Finland: Risofladan, Vaasa | collected... | reverse complement strand
GCCCACTGACCGACGGTCGCGCCGCGGCGTGTTCGACCAGGCGGCGTCAACAGACTTGATCTCACCGCCGAGCGACGCGGCTGTGGCCACACGGCTGGAGCGAACGTAGCGCTCGTGATTGGCTTCCAAGCGCTGCGGCTCGTAGATGTAGTTGACCATCACCGCGTACGACTGCCGTCCAATCTGTGAGAGATCACCATCGGGGTTGATGCGTTCGAGTCGCGCGCCGTTCGAGAGATGGAAGTGGCCCACGCTGTCGGCGATGCGGCCGCGGACCTTCACATGCAGGAGGTACGCGAGCGCCAGTCGCCCTGCCAGCCGGGCAACCACCGGCGCATGGGGGCCGGGCGCGTGCACGAGCCGTGTCAACGCCTCCAGCTCATCGGTGGACGACGCGAGGCGACGGAGCTCGTCGTGGTGACCGGCGATCAGCGCTCGCAGCCGCGCGTCGGTGAAGCCCTCGGCTTCGCTCCGATCCGCGACAGCTCTGGCCAGGCCGGGCACCGGGGACAGCGTCGCGAACGTTCGCAGCCCCGGCAGCTCCGCCGAGAGCTCGCGAACCACCTGCTTGATCAGGAAATTCCCAAAGGAGATTCCGCGCAGGCCCGGCTGGCAATCGCTGATCGAGTAGAAAACAGCCGTATGGGTCGCCCGGGCGTCGGCGATGGGACGACCCACGCCGAGAAGTGGCGCGATGGCCGTCGGCAGCTCGCGAGTGAGCGCGATCTCAACAAAGATCAGCGGTTCTCCCGGGAGCAGAGGATGGAAGAACGCGAAGCATCGACGGTCGTCGGCCAGGCGCAGGCGCAGATCGTCCCACCCGTGGATCTCGTGCACCGCCTCGTAGGCAATCAGCCGCTCCAGCGTCGCCGCAGGTGTTCCCCAGCTGATCTGCTCGAGACGCAGGAAGCCCCCGTTGAACCACGATGAGAGCAGGTGGCGCAGGTCTGCATCGACACCGCGCAGATGCGGGCGGACTGGGAGCAGCTCGAGGAGGTGACCGCGCAGCTTCACGAGCGCCGCGGCTCCGCCCCCGACCATGTTGAGTCGCCGGAACAGCTCCTGTCGGGGTGCCTCGGTTGCCATTGCGAGTGCCATCACCGAGTCATCGGTTGGATCGGACCGCCAGCGCGCGACTGCGGCGCCGACGGCCGTCGGCGAGGGAGAGAACGAGCCGCCAAGCACCTCCAGGAAAGCGGCGGTCTCGGCGTTGTTCATACGCTCCAGGGCACGTACGACTTCGGTGGCGAGCGCCAGGCCGGACGCTTCGCCGCGCCGGGCAATCAGCCGGTCGCAGGTCGCCGCCAGGTTCGCCATGTTGTGCGTTCCCCCAGAGCGCCCGAGCATGGCGCGGCCACGCTCGGCAACCCCGGTCACGTGCTCCAACCACGACGGTGGGGTCATGGCAGCGAGGGATCGTCCACGGGGGGCTCCCAGCGGAGCAGCGCGACATCGGCAACCTGGCGCAGGTGCGCGCGCATCGCATCAGCCGCTTCGGCGACCTGCTGCGCCTCGATCGCTTCGAGGATGCGGCGATGAGCCAGGAGCGAGTTACGCGGCCGGTTCGGCTCGCTGAGCGACTCCAATCGAGTTTCGTGAATCGCCTCTGCGAGGCCGTCGATCACGTGCTCCAACACCTTGTTGTTGCCGGCGCGGTGCACGGCATGGTGGAACGCGGCATCGCCATCCATGCCGAGCCCGGCCGAGGCGATCTCAGCGTCCATGGCAACGAGGGCAGCGCGCATCGAGGCGAGGTCCTCTTCGCTGCGCCGCGTCGCCGCCAGCTCCGCGAGCCTGACCTCGAGGAGCTCGCGCGCCTCCAGCACCTCGGGGAGCCGGGCGCGCCGTTCGACGAGCTTGTGGAGTACACCCCCGAATCCGCGGCTGCGACGGAGGAAGACGCCCCCACCGTGACGGATTTCGATGAACCCCTGGGCTTCGAGCACCGCCAGGGCCTGGCGCAGCGAGGCTCGGCTGACCTCGAGCCGGGATGCCAGTTCGCGCTCCGGCGGAAACCGCTCACCCACCCGTAGGTTGGTGCGGGCGACGAACTCGCCAAGCCGTTCGACGAGATCCTCGTAGAGGCGGGTGCGGCCCAGTGGGCGGAGAGGCGACGTGTCGAGGGTCACGGTGCGGATTATCGCGCAAACTTGGACTATCCACTGGCCCATTGACATAGTTATCCAGCGCGGAGCAGACTCCCGCCAATATCAGGGACGGCCCGTCGTCGGGCCAGTGACCGAGGTTGGACACTGTCGCCGACAGCCATGGCCCGGATCCCACGAACGCGCGCCCCAAATCGCCTGCTCACAGGTATCGGGGTCGCAGTCGTCGTCGCCGCGTGCGGCAGCTCCAACCCGCGCGTTGGAGACGCGTACACGTCGCGCGTGGCAGCGTCGGGTATGGATCCCTGACACCTGCTGCCCATTGGTGGCGTGAAGGATCTGGTCGCAGCGTACGAAGCGGATCGGCACGCCGTAGCTGCCGGTCACCCGCTTGCTGGCGTTGGCCACGGGCTGGTAGGTGCCCGACGTAGTGTGCGCGAACCGCCGCTCTAGACAATTAGGGACTCGCCCGATGGCGACGGCACCGGCGTTGAATATCGCCGCGACTCCTCTGATGACGTTCACGGACACTTTCGCAGAGCTCGGGCAGGTGGCACTTCCTTCTCCTCGCGGAAGAGGAGGGATCGGGCTGCGATGTGGCTCGCGAGCGACTCGCCCGAGCCGCGGGACCGGTACAGTCCGCCCGGCCGCGGCCTGGTGGCGGAGCTAGTTGGAGAGACCAGGCGCCGTCACTCCACGTTCCCGTTGGCGGTCGCCGCTCCGGCGATGCCATAAGCAGAACATAGCTCGGCGGCAGCATTCGCTCTATGCGCGGGCGCGCAACGAGCCGCGATGTCCGTAGCGACGGCACGTCAACCCCCGCATGGCAGGCCGGTGGACATTGCAGCGACCCTGGCCCGCCTGCAGGATCTCGCCGACCACCTGGTCGGGTCGAGCGGCTGCACGGACGGCGCGAGCTCGACGGTCTGTGGGGGATGCCCAGGACAGTCGTCGTCCGACGGAGCCGGAGAGCAACGAGCGCTTCGCCGCCGACTACGGGTCGGCGGGCGCGGACCGGGTGGTCAACTACGGGAGCGACGTGTGTTGCGAGTGCCGCCGTCTTCAGGCGACGACGTGCTGGCCCGATAGGCGTATGGGATTCGCCGCTTGACGTCCTCGAAGCCGTGGAGCACGTGACTGCGTGTGTAGAGTCGCCTCCTACCGCTACGCATTCGGCGCACACCCTGCTCATTGCCCTGCAGCGGCCGGACACCACCGTCGGCCGCGGACAGCGGCGTCCGAGCTGGATGCCGACACCTCTGACCACTCGCGGTGCACGCGGCACGAGCTCGTGGCGCCCATCCACCACGAGGAGTAACCAATTCGCAAGCAGCGTGTCGGCAAGGGCGACAGCCACTGCTCCGGCCCAGCGGTCAACCAGAGCGCGCGCTTCCTGACGCGGGTCACCGAGACCCTGGCCGCGGGCTCGATGAGAGGAGTAGCACTGTTGAATATGCGCTCCTTGACCCGGGGCTAGCAGTAGTGTAGGGTCACCCACATGCTCAGTGGACTGCTGGCCTGTCCAGGCCGTAAATAGTGAATGATGTCAGCTGGCCGACCATCGCGCTCCAGTCAGAGCCCGGCCAGCCCGCCGCACTCGCGGGGCTGCGGGTTCTCGATCTGTCGCGCGCGCTCTCCGGACCGTTCGCGACTCTGGGCTTGGCAGATCTGGGAGCCGATGTCGTCAAGATCGAGGCTCCGGAAGTCGGCGACGAGACCCGGCACTGGGGCCCACCGTTCCAGGGTGATCAGGCCGCGTACTTCCTGTCGGTGAACCGAAACAAGCGAAGTGCCGCGCTCGACCTGAAAGACCCCGACGGCATCCGGGTAGTCCGCTCGCTTGCTGCGCAGGCCGATGTGTTCGTCGAAAACTTCCGCCCGGGCGTGGCGGCACGTCTCGGTCTGGGCTACGAAGAGCTGTCCAGGACCAACCCAGGGCTGGTCTACGCGTCTATCAGTGGGTTCGGCCAGACCGGGCCGGACTCGGAGTTACCGGGTTACGACGCAATCGCGCAGGCGCGCAGTGGCATCATGAGCGTGACCGGGGAACCGGACGGCCCTCCATTGCGAGTTGGTGTCCCATCGGCCGACCTTGCCGCTGGCATGTGGGCGATGGTCGGCATCCTCGCGGCGCTGGTCGAACGACAGTCGAGCGGTCGGGGCCAGTGGGTGGACATCGCGTTGCTTGATGCCCAGGCCTCCCTGTTGACGTATATCGCGAGCTCTTACTTCGCGACCGGCGTAACCCCGAGGCGGCAGGGCGCGGCGCACTCGACGATCGTGCCCTACCAGGACTTCGCAACGAAGGATTCGCGGATCATAGTCGCGGTGGGTAACGATCGGTTGTTCCATGCCTTCGCCCGGGCCACCGGACTTGATTGTCTGATTGGTGATCCGCGGTTTACGTCGAACGCCGACCGTGTCGTGAACCGCGATGCGCTGGTTGAGATTCTCTCTGACAGAATGGCGACCAAGACGTCAAGCGAGTGGGTCAAACTACTGGCGGAGCACGGCATTCCGGCCGCGACTATCAGCACGATCGCCGAGATGGCCGACGATCCGCAGATTCAGGCGCGTGGAATGATCCTCGAGACCGAGCATCGAACCGCCGGACATATCAAGATGCTTGCGTGCCCGCTGCGATTGTCGCGGACGCCGCCCAGCCTTCGACTACCGCCCCCCACCCTCGGAGAGCACACTTTAGAGATGTTGCGCCAATGACCACCAGCCCGAGTTACGTGGCCGCCGAGGTTGCCTGCATCCTGGTCGGCTTCGGCATAAAGCACAACGCGTTGCGCACGGCCGATTGGAGCGCACTGCCAGCAGTGGCCGACGAACTCGCGTCACGTTCGGGCCTCAACGTCGTCGTCATTCGCGGCGTCGACGGGAGCTTCAGCTCAGGCCCGGATCTGAGCGAATGGCAGACAGCGGACACCCGCTACGTTGACCGAACGTTTGCAGCCATGGAGGCCGCTCTCGAGGCGTTCGACCCAGCTGGTCGATCGCGTGGCCGCCCAGCCGCGTGGCGCGCTGATTGTGGCCAAGCAGTGCACGAATCGCGCTGTGGAGCAGTCTCGGAGTGACCTGCGCAAACGGGCTTGGCATACGTTGACGAGCAAGACTTTGTCGATCGCATTTCAGAGTTCTTCAAAAAATGAGCACGAACAAGTGATAACAATGCGGTCGCGGTGTTCCCAACCAATTCAGAAGGAGTCGTCGTGTCACTTGTAGACAGTCTCGAGCAACTCGTGTCATGGCGCGACGGCCTGATATCGCCGGAGATCTATTTCGATGAGGATCTCTACGCGCAGGAGATCGAGCGGGTCTTCGGTCACGCCTGGATTCCGGTTGGCCATTCAGACATGGTCAGATCCCCCGGCGACTACATCACGAACTACATCGGTGAAGTGCCGATCGTTATTCTCCGCGACTCGACTGGGACGGTCAGATCATTCATCAACCGCTGCCGTCATCGAGGGAACAAGGTTTGCCTGTTCGATCGCGGCCAAGCGCACAGCTTTACGTGCTCATACCACGGCTGGACGTACGGGCTCGACGGCGGACTTGTCGGCGTGCCGCGCGAGCGTGACCTGTACGCCGACCTCGACCGCGCCAGTTGGGGACTGGAAGAGGTTCGTGTGGCGGACTTCAACGGCCTGCTGTTTGCGACGCTTGACAAGGACGCGAGTTCGTTCGAGAACTGGCTCGGGGCTGACGCTCGATGGTGGCTGGAGACGTTCGTGCTCGGCGTGCCGGTGGGCGGACTCGAGGCTCTTCCCGGTTGGCACAGATGCCGGGTTCCGGGCAACTGGAAGCTCATGGCCGAGAACTACATCGGCGATAACTACCACGTTGCGCTGACGCACGCGGCGTGGCTCCGCACTGCGCAGGAGCTTAGGGAGCGTGGGTCAGATATCCCGATGGCCACCTCTCCGCTGCCGATGCGCACCAAGGAGCCTACATACGAGGTTACAGCTGGGTATGGATCGGGATGCCCGTTGGGCCTGGGCGCGCTGCGGCCCTACAGTAACGCGATGTTCGAGCGCGACCTGGACGAGGCGAAGCGCCTCGGTCCGCACGTCGTCTCCTGGCTTCGCGACCGGCAGGACAGGATGCAGAAGGCCCTCGTCGGCACGGATCCCCCGTTGTACGGGTTCGTCAACGGACTGCTCTTCCCGAACCTTGGCCTGATGGGCTACATCTCGCCCATGATCGGCCGGCACCTGCTGCTGTTCCACCCGCACGGCGCGACTGAGCACGAGCAGTGGCAGTGGACGATGGTCGAGCGCGAGGCTCCCGACGTCGTCAAGGAGCTTGCTGTCCAGCGTGTCTACCAGGGCCAAGCGATGGCGGGCGTCATCGGACCTGATGACGTGGAGAACTTCGAGCGGATCGTCGAGGCGATGCGTGCGAAGCGCGCGCAGCGACTGCCATTGAACTTCCAGGTGCATCTAAACGACGACGGCGACCAGCTTCCCGGTGTTCGTGGCAATATCAGCAAAGAACCCAGCGAGGTCAACCAGCGCCAGTTCTACCGGTTCTGGCTGGAGCTGATGGCGCGTGAGCCGGTCGCTGCCTCGAAGGGAGTGTCCTAGAGATGCTCACGTTCGAAGACAAGTACCAGATCGAGGAGATGCTGCGCCGGGAGGCCCACCTTCTGGACGAGCGGCGCTTCCGCGAATGGCTAGACCTGTTCACCGACGATGCCGAGTACGTGATTCCGCTGACCGAAGCTGTGCAGGGCGATGTGGCCGCGGCAGGGCACCCGATCGTCAAGGACACCAAGGAGATGCTTCTCGCCCGAGTCATGAAGGACGAGACGGGGTTCTCTCACGCCGAGATCCCCACGTCTATGACGTGCCACTTGGTGGGCAATATCGTCGTCGACGACAGTGCAAAGGAGGATGCGGAGGTTCGATCCGCCTTCATCGTCAGGCAGGCCCGCAAGCTTCGCGACGAAGCGTGGTGGGTTGGCAGGCGCAAAGATCTCGTACGGCGAGTGGATGACAGGTGGCGGATTGCTCACCGGGAGATTGTCCTCGACACGACCCTCTTACCGAGGGGTATCTCGATTTTCTTCTGAGGTACTCGCCACGAGCCTGTCGCGAACGGTCCAGTGGGCAGCTCGTGACGTCGCTGACCGACCTAACTACGTAGCCTTATGGAGAATTGGATGACGCAGCAGCACAATTTCGACCAGTACAGACGAGTTCAGACTGAGATGGTCGGCCGCGCGATGACGCAATGGCGGTCGTTCGTTGACGACCAGGTCGTCGTGGTAACAGGCGGTGCGAGAGGGATCGGGAAGGTACTGGCCGAGGGCCTGCTCGATGCGGGCGCCAAGGTGGTCTGTGCCGACATCACATGGAAGGACGCGGACGAGTTCGGGGACAAGCTCAACTCGTCCGGTCGCGGGTTGGCACTGGACATGGACATCACGGGCGACGCCGCGGTGCAGGCGGCGTACGCGGAGGTGATGGAGAAGTTCGGCCGCATCGATACCTTGATCAACAATGCCGGGCTCGTTTCCGAGACGCTCTTCGCGCCGAAGGGTCACGTCCCGACGCTGGAGACGACCGACCAGGACTGGCAACGGATGTTCGGCGTGAACGTCTTCGGGACTGTCCGGGTGATCAAGACCTTTGTACCGGCCATGATCTCGCAGAGCAACGGAAGCATCGTCAACGTCGTCAGTAGTGGCGTGCTCATGGAGTCGGTCGGCGGTGGTTACTTCGGCGCCAGACCGTGGAGCACCGAGATGCCATATCAGGCCAGCAAGGCAGCGCTGACGACGTTGACGTTCTATCTGGCCGAAGAGCTGAAGAAGACGGGCATCGCGGTCAACGCGTTCATGCCCGGGCACACCCGTGCCTCGTGGTTCGACGACACGGCTCGCGCGGTCAGCAGCGAGGGGCGCGTCTACGCACTTCGACCGATGGCGCCGCAGCACGTCCTGCCACTCGTGCTCTTCTTGGCCTCCCAGGCACGGTCGAACGAGCCGGCGACCGGCCGCCTCTACCACGTGCCGGACTGGAACTACGACCACGGCTACGGGGGCCTGCAGTCGTGGGGCGACCATGACCTTCCCGCAGACATCGAGGAGGGGTATCGCAAGCTTGAGTCGGCCTTGCCCGACTACTGGCGCTCCGGCTTGGCCCGGGCACGGTTCGATGCCGAGCGCGTGGCCTACGCGGCAGCAATGGACAAACTCAAGCGCGGGGCGCCTGCTCCCGGCCAGAACGTGGGCTAGTCGTGTACCTCACTGCACGAGACGGCGTACGCCTTTACTTCGACGACCGCGGCGCGGGCGTGGCGGTGATACTGATCCACGGCGCCGCCGGGTCCGGCAAGTCCTTCGACCAGCTTGCCGCTCACCTGGAGCATGATTTCAGGGCGGTGGTCGTGGATCTGCGCGGCCTGTCACGCAGTGAACGTGTCGAAACCTTGTCTGCGACAGCTTGGTGCGATGACGTCGTAGAGGTCGCCGACTTCCTCGGCTTGAACAGATTCCATCTGATCGGGTGCTCTCTTGGCGCGCGCATCGCGGGCCGCATCGCGCACGATCACCCCGACCGGGTCGTCACCCTGTCCGTGGATGCGCCGTTGCTCGCGGTCGCCGAGAACGCGAGCACGTCGCTGAATCGCCGGTTCGAAGACCTCGATCACGCGACTGCCGAGGATCTGGAGCGCTGGCAGAGATTCCATGGGGAGGACTGGCGCCGGGCTGTTACGTTCTACGGCCGGGTGCGCAACGATCCCGCCCTCCAGACTCATCTCACGATCCGGCCGTGGCTGTCAGAGCTGACTCTGCCGACGCTGATTACCCGCGGAGACATCGATGACGCGGTGCATCCTCTAGCGCACACCGAAGAGTGGCACCGCGCTCACCCCGCGTCGTGGATGTGGGTAGAGCCCGGCACCGGTTTCGCGCTCACGCAGCGTCGCCCCGCCGAATACGCAGCCACATACAAGCGATTCGTTGCCCACGCGACCGAGTAGCAATTGCGCAGCAGTCACTAGGAGGATTTCAGTGGAAGACTCTCCAATATCGAGCTTGGGCTACTTGACGGTCTACTCAGATCAGAAAGACGCCTGGCGCATGTTTGCCACCGACGTTCTGGGCATGTCCGCGGAATCCAACGATCGCGGCGACTTGCTGCTCCGCATGGATGACCAGGTCGCGCGGTTCATCATCTCCGCTCCGCCTGCGGGAGGCTATTCCTCGGAGGCAAAGCACCCGGTCGTGGTCGGCTGGGAGTGCCCGGGTCAGCCGGAGTGGCAGCGTGCTGCCCAGGCGCTGGAACGGGCCGGCGTGGCGGTGAGCCCGCTGCCGGAGCGCGAGTGGTACACCGAAGCGTTCTCCTGCGTCGATCCGTCCGGGACGCAGTGCGAGCTCTTCTACGGCGCGACGGTCGATCCGGCGACCCACTTCGTGTCGCCGACCGGTGTGAGCTTCGTGACCGGTAAGCAGGGATTGGGGCACGTCACGATAGGCACACCGAAATGCCGCGAGTCCGCCGAGTTCTATCACGAGATACTGGGATTCCAGATCCGTGAGACGAAGATTGGCGGCCCGGAGCGAGGATGGCGCTGGGCCTTTCTGAGCCCCAACTCGCGCGAGCACAGCGTCGCGGTGATCGATACCGGCGCTGTCGAGCGACTGCTGCACGTTCTGGTCGAGGTGAGCGACCTCGATTCGGTCGGGCGCGCGATGGACAAATGCGTCGACGGTCACGCTCCTATGAGTGTCTCGCTCGGGCGCCACTGGAACGACGAGATGGTGTCGTTCTACGTACGCACTCCCTCCGGATTCGACATCGAGTACGGACACGGTGGACGATCGGTCGACTTTGGACAGTGGAGTCGACGGGCGCAGGGCGGCAGCGGCGCAGTCAGCCTCTGGGGCCACCGCGTGGTGCGGTCGGACGGGACGCTGGGACCGCAGATCGGCGGTGGCCATTGACCATCCGAAGCCGGGTGCGCGTTAGCGCGCCACTGGGACCGTTCGCGCAGCGTCCGAGAGACGCTCGAGTGCATAGACCACGGGGAGGCACTTGGTGAGCCGTGAAGTCAATGTCGCCGCAATCGTAGCCGAGATCCACGGACATCTGGCGGCTGAGAACGCCCAGGATCTGGATGCCCTTCTCGACGGGATGACCGAGGACTGTTTCAACCTGATCGTCCCTGATCCGCATCGGCTCTACGCCGGGCCCGTGGAGGTGGCGCGGCGCTACCGCGGTCTGTGGGCGACGTTCCCTGATCTGAATGTCGAAATGCGTCGCATCATTTCGGTCCAAGAGGACTCGGCGGTGTCGGAACACATACTGTCCGGTACCCAACGGGGCAGCTTGTTCGGGATCCCGGCGACCAACTTGCGGGTGGAGGTCGAAACCGCGGTCGTCTGGGACATCAAGGACGGCCGGATCAAAGGCGAGATCGTCTACTTCGACCTCGCGACCATGCTGCGTCAGGTCGGTTTCCTCAGGTTGCCGAACTCTTGATTAGCGCTGCACCGCGACGCCCTGCCTCATGACGCCTGACGAGTTGCCGAGATAGAGCGAAGAATGGAAAACAAATTGGGATGGGAGGTCTTCATCGACCACCAAGCGTGCCAAGGCTACGCCTGCTGCGTCATGGCCGTGCCGTCCGTTTTCGATCTTGACGACGACAGTGGCAAAGCGGTCGTAATCGAGTCCCATCCCGACGACTCCCTGCGCGTGGCAGTCGAGGGCGCCGTCCGCGGCTGCCCAGTTCATGCCATCACCATCAGGCGCCGTAGCCCGTGAACGGAGTCGTTATCGTCGGCGCGTCGGTCGCGGGCGTTCACGCCGCGGAGGCGCTCCGGGATGCGGGCTTCGACCGGCCGGTGACCCTGCTCAGCGCAGAGACGGACCTGCCCTACGACCGGCCACCGCTGTCGAAGTCGGCGTTGCGGGGCGAAGCCTCAAAATCGCAACTGCTGCTGCGTCCCGAGGGTTGGTACCAACAGCACGGAATCGACCTGGTGCTCGGCCGTCGGGCGCGGCAACTCGACCCCCAACGCAAATCGGTGTTGCTGGATAGCGGCGCCGAGCTTGGCTACGACGGTCTAATCCTGGCGACCGGAGCCGCGGCGCGCAGCTTCGAGCCGGTCCACGGCGAGTCGGCAGACGTTTATCGCCTTCGCACCGCCGACGATTGTGCTCGGCTGCGGGACCGCCTGGTTCCGGGCGCACGCGTCCTGGTAATCGGGGCCGGCTTCCTGGGCCTCGAAGTTGCCGCGACGGCGCACGAGATCGGCGGCGAGGTGTCGATCGTCGAGCTCGGCCCGGCGCCCCTCGCCATGGCGCTCGGCGTCGATGTCGGCCAGTGGTTCAAGCGTCTGCACGAGTCGCACGGTGTCGCGGTGCATTGCGACAACTCCGTCACGGCGATCGACGTCAGGCGCGATCGGAGCCGAGCATACCTTCGCGACGGAGGGGTCATCGACGCCGACGTCGTCGTCGCGGCACTCGGCGCTGTCCCGATGGTCCAGTGGCTGGCCGGCAGTGGGCTGGAACTCGCCGGCGGTGGGGTGCGCTGCGACGCGTACTTGCGGACCTCGGCTGCGGACGTGGTGGCCGCAGGCGACATCGCGTACTGGGACAACGAATTGTACGGTAGCTACATGCGCGTCGAGCACTGGACGAACGCCGTAGAGCAGGGCGCCTTTGCAGCGAGGTCACTGCTGGGTGCCAACGAGCGGCCCTACGTCGGACCGCCGTACTTCTGGACCGATCAGTTCGCGGCGAAGACACGAACCGTGGGATACCTGGACGGTGTGGACGCGATCAGTATCCAGCGACAAGACGACCACTCGCTTGTGGCGCTGTACGGTCGCGGGGACGTGTTGCGCGCGGCCGTGTGCGTCAATGCACCCCGCAGCCTACTGAGCTGCCGTCGGGCAATCACAGAGCGAGCCCCTTGGCGCGCCGCCATCGAATCGCTGTACTGAAGCTCGAAGCCCGATGAAAGCGCGCGGAATCGTTGAAATGGCCCCCTTGACCGAAAGAGTGCAACAGCGTAGAGTCACTCATAGCTCTAGAGGCCAATTGGCCTAGCCACTAGACCATAAAACGCACGGTTTTCCGGCTCTCAGCCCCGATCGTTCAAGCATAAGGAATAGTGAACCTGTGCATCTGGCAGCGTTGGCGACGCAACTGGACTGGCACTTGCTTTGGGACCGCATCTTCAATGGCGACCCGGTCTTCTGGGGCGCCCTCGTGGCGACGGTGTACATTTCGGTGGTTTCAGAAGCTCTCGGCATCGTGCTTGGGGTGATCACCCTCGCCGCGGTGCGATCGCGGTTACTTCCGCTGCGCGTGCTGGCCTGGCTGTACCGCCTCGTCATGCGAGGCACGCCAGCAATCGTGCAGATCTTCTTCATCTATTACGGCGCGAACCTGCTACTCGGCTTCGATCTGTTCCCGACGCAGGTCGTGGTGGGGCCGCTCGCGGTCTCAGGCGCCGTCATCGCCGGCATCACCGCGCTCGGCCTCAACGAGGGGGCGTTCATGAGCGAGATCATTCGTGGTGGCCTCAAATCCGTCGAATCCGGCCAACTGGAGGCCGCACTCGCAGTGGGGATGACCCGCCGACAGGCCATGCGACGCATCATTGCCCCGCAGGCTGTGCGAGTGATCGTTCCGACCGTCGGCAACCAATTCAACTACATGTTGAAAGCTACGTCGCTGCTGTCGTTCATTGGCGTGTACGAAATGTTCCAGGATGCGCAGGTGGGATATGCAGCTACCTTCCGCCCAGTCGAGTACTTTCTCGGCGTTGGCTTCTGGTACCTGGTGCTGACGACGCTATGGGGTCTGATCCAGTCTTGGATCGAGAGGAAGCTCGGTGCATCGGATGCCGAATACAGAAGAGAGCGGCGCATATGGACGCCATGGAATGCGAACACAAAGCCGAAGGTGAATGGAAGCCCGGAGGCAGAGAAGGTAGCGTGAGCGGCGACGGTTCGGACCCGGTCTCGGTGCGGGCGATTGGTGTCACGAAGAGCTTCGGCCCGGTCGAGGTTCTGCACGGCGTCTCGATCGACATTCCCTCGCACGGGACGACGGCCATCATCGGACCGTCCGGCTCCGGCAAGACGACCCTCCTGCGCTGTCTGAACGGACTCGAGTTGCCCGAGCGCGGCCGGATCGAGGTCGAGGGCGACATCATGCCCTGGTCCGATGGGAGGTCGATCCTGGGCCGCCGCCGCGAGCGCGAGGTAGTTCGGTTCCGGCAGGAGTTCGGATTCGTGTTCCAGCGGTTCAACCTGTGGCCCCACATGACCGCTCTGGAGAACGTCACCGCAGGGCCGGTGCGTGTTCGCCGCATGCCCGCGGAAGAAGCCAGAGAGCTGGGCCGGACGCTGCTCCGTCGAGTGGGGCTGGAGCAGAAGCTCGACGAGTATCCCAGGCGTCTGTCCGGCGGGCAGCAACAGCGCGTGGCCATTGCGAGAGCGCTCGCGATGGGGCCGAAAATCCTGCTTTTCGACGAGCCCACGAGCGCGCTGGATCCGGAAATGGTCGGCGAAGTGCTCGCGGTTATCAAGGATCTTGCGCTTCAAGGAATGACCATGGCCTGCGTGACGCACGAGATCGGCTTCGCGCGGGAGGTGGCGCGCAAGGTGGTCATGATGGATGAGGGATGCATCGTCGAGGAAGGTGATCCGCAGCAGGTCTTTGATGTGCCGAGCAGTGCGCGCACTCGTCAATTCCTGTCAAAGGTACTTTAGTCGGACGGGCACTGGTGGCAGTTTGAAACGGATTGGCAAATCGCAAACGGAAAGGTAGGCGGCAGATGCGTCAGGTCAGTGCGATATACGATCAGCAGTGCCACTGGATCGACGGCACGTGGGCGCCCGCCCACGGTCCCGGCGGGTTCGATGTGGTGAACCCGGCCACCGAGGAGGTCGTCGGGCGCGTGCCCGCCGGTGGCGCGCAGGACGTGCAGCGCGCTGTTGCGGCCGCGGAAGCAGCGCTACCCGCCTGGCGCAACACGCCGGTAGACGATCGGCTGGCCCTGCTCGAGCATTTGTGCGATGTCGTGGACGCTGATCGCGAGGGGCTGGCCGAATTAATCACCGCCGAGGTTGGCGCGCCGGTGTCGATAGCAGCCCCGCTGCACGTTGGCCTCGCCTCGGAGATCTTTCGGGCCTTCGTCAAGGTCGGCCGCGAGTTCGAGTTCTCCGAGCCGGCCGGCGGCTCGACACTGCTTCACGAACCCGTCGGTGTAGTCGGTTGCATCACGCCGTGGAATCTGCCATTGATCCTGATCGCCCAGAAGCTCGGCGCGGCGCTGGTGGCGGGCTGCACGATGGTGCTCAAGCCCAGCGAGATGACGCCGCTGAGCGCACTACGGCTCGCGGAGTGCCTGGCCGAGGCTGGGTATCCACCCGGTGTCTTCAACGTGGTCACCGGAGACGGGCCGACGGCGGGCGAGCCGCTGGTGATGCACCCGGCTGTGCGAAAGGTGTCATTCACGGGCTCCACGAAAGCGGGACGGCGCGTGGCTGGGCTGGCAGCCGAGACGATCAAGCGGGTCAGCCTCGAACTCGGGGGCAAGAGCGCGAACCTCGTGCTGCCTGATGCAGATCTGGAGCAGGCTGTTGCCACCGGGGCGCGCCAAGCCTGCTTCAACACGGGGCAGTCGTGTATCGCTTGGAGCAGGCTGCTGGTTCCGGCCGATCGACTGAGCGACGCGACTGAACTCGCTGCACAGACCATCAGCAGCATCCGGGTCGGAGACCCGGCAGATCCGCAGACTGAGATGGGGCCGTTGGTCTCAAGCGCGGCGGCGGACCGGGTTCGTGGTTATGTACGGAGCGGTGTTGAGGAGGGTGCGCGTATCGCGCTCGGCGGCGCCGGTCGTCCGGCCAACCTGGCCCGCGGGTACT
>Ga0307374_10008780_pt1 | contig 15024 bp, 14 predicted proteins | sample OX3MG_FD_202532 | JGI IMG/M metagenome (GOLD analysis project Ga0307374, IMG submission 202532) | Soil microbial communities from Risofladan, Vaasa, Finland - OX-3 | ecosystem: Environmental > Terrestrial > Soil > Coastal area > Acid sulfate soil | place: Finland: Risofladan, Vaasa | collected... | reverse complement strand
ATATTTTTCCCAGCCGCGGAACGTAGCGCCCTGCCCCGGCTGAAGCGAGGCGGCCAGGCCGAGGTCCGGGGCGGGCGACGATTGCCGGTCGGTGCCGGCACGCTGCGTGAGACGCTCGCCACCCTGCAGGAGATGGCTGCCGAGCGACGCGCTATTCGGCAGCGTTCTTCCCGCCGTAGCGTCGCACCCGCAGATCGGCCTGTTCCTTGTGGCCCCAGAAACGCTCGATCGCGCAGAGCCGGCTGCAATATTCGCCGATCATCGCGCTTGCTTCGGGGGTCTTGACCTCCTGGTAGGTGCAGGTCTTGAGGAATTTGCCGACCCACAGCCCGCCGGTGTAGCGCGCCGCGCCCTTGGTCGGCAGCGTGTGGTTGGTGCCGATCACCTTGTCGCCGTAGGAAACGTTGGTGCGCGGCCCGAGGAACAGCGCGCCGTAGTTCTTGAGCCGGTCGAGATAGCGGCGCGGTTCGCGGGTCAGCACCTCGACATGCTCGGCGGCGATTCGGTCGGCCTCGGCGATCATCTCGGCCTCGTCGGCGCACAGGATGACCTCGCCATAGTCGCGCCAGGCGACTCCGGCGACATCGGCGGTCTGCAACACGTGAAGCTGGCGGGCGACCTCGTGGATCGTGTCGTGCGCAAGCTTTTCCGAGGTGGTCAAGAGGATCGCCGGCGAGGTCGGGCCGTGCTCGGCCTGGCCGAGCAGGTCGGTCGCGCACATCTCGGCATCGGCGCTGTCGTCGGCGATGACCAGGATTTCGGTCGGTCCGGCGAACAAATCGATGCCGACCTTGCCGTAAAGCTGGCGCTTGGCCTCGGCGACATAGGCGTTGCCGGGGCCGACCAGCATGTCGACCGGGGCGAAGCTTTCGGTGCCGACGCCCATCGCCGCAACCGCCTGGACCCCGCCGAGGACGCAGATTTCGTCGGCGCCGCCGAGATGCATCGCGGCAATCGTTTCCGGGTGCGGCAGGCCCTGGTTGGGCGGGGTGCAGGCGGTGATGTGGCCGACCCCGGCGACCTTGGCGGTGACGATCGACATATGCGCCGAGGCGACCATCGGATAGCGCCCACCCGGCACATAGCAGCCGACCCGCTCGACCGGAATGTGGCGATGGCCGAGCACCACACCGGGCAGCGTTTCGACCTCGACATCCTTGAGGGAGGCGCGCTGGATCTCGGCGAAATTGCGGATCTGCGCCTGGGCGAATTTGATGTCGGCGATCGTCTGCGGCGACACCTTGGCGACAAGCTCGCGGATTTCACCTTGCGACAGCTTGAAGGTCTTCGGCGACCATTTGTCGAAGCGCTCGGAAAGCTCGCGCACCGCCGCGTCGCCGCGGGCGCGGATATCGGCGATGATGCCCTCGACAGTGGCGCGGGTCTTGGCGTCGGATTCTTCCTGGGTGCCGGCGAGTGCGGCGGTCTTGATGTGGCGCGGCATGGGTTCCTCCAAATCAGTGGCGCGGGGCGGCCGCCGACTGCCCCGCTTCCTAGCGGACGCCCGAATTGCGGAACACGGTTTCGAGGTCCTGGGCGGACAGGCAAACGAAGCCGATATTCGGCTCCGCCGAGGAGCCGAGCGCGCCCTTCGCCGTGGCGGCGGCGGTTTCGCACGCGGCTTTGCTGGAAAACGTCGCCATCGCCGTTAGCGAGGCGACGCCGTTCGCGCCGTGGATCCCGAGCATCAGCATGAACGCGGCGGCGGCAGCGGCACCCATTGTCTGGTTCCTCTCGAAGGTTCTGGCGGTCGGCAGGCTATATCACCACGCGGTCCAGCCGCCATCGACAAGGAGGCTGGATCCCGTCACCAGTCCGGCGGCGGGCGAGGCGAGAAACACCACCGCCTGCGCCACCTCGTCGACCGTGCCGGCGCGGCCGAGCGGGATGCGGTCGAGGATCCATTTGCGGGTATCGGGGTCGTCGAAAAACGGCTGGGTCAGCGGCGTCATCACAAAGGTCGGAGCGATCGACACGGCGCGCACCCCTTTGGGTGCCAGTTCGACCGCGATCGCCTTGGTCAGGCCTTCGACCGCATGCTTGGTCATCACATAGACCGTGCGGTTCCGCTCGGAGCCGACATGGCCCATCTGCGACGACATGTTGATGATCACGCCGCTGCCCTGCGCCACCATCAGGCGGGCACCGGCCTGGGCGGTGCGAAACAGCGCGCGGATGTTGAGATCGATCATCGCATCGAGCGCGCTGTCGTCGACCGCGAGAAAGGGTTGCGGCCGGTTGATGCCGGCGTTGTTGACCAGGATGTCGAGCCGCCCGATTCCGGCAAACGCGGCGCGCAGCGCGGCAGGGTCGGTCACGTCGAACGCCAGTGACCGGGCCTTGCCGCCGAAAGCGGCGATCTCGCCGCTGACGGCGTCAAGCTCGGCCGGGGTACGGCTGTTGACGATCACCTCGGCGCCGGCGGCGGCCAACGCGAGGGCAATCGCCCGCCCGAGCCCGCGCCCGGCGCCGGTGACCAGGGCGATCTTGCCGTCGAGACGAAAGGGGTCAGATGCCATGTCTCGGATCGTCGCCGGCGAGCCTATGAGCCCAGCCCCGGGGCGTGGGTTTCGAGCAACCGCCATGTCGCCGGCGCGAACTTGGCTTTCCAGCGGGCGTAAAAATCGCCGAGCCGGGCTCGGATGCCGGCGCTGTCGGCGGTGTTGACGATCATCCCGGCCTGCGTCAGGGCGGCGACGCCGGCGGCGTTGACCGCCTCGACATCCCGGCGCTGCGCCAGCGCGGCCTTTTCGGCGTTGCGCGCGACGACCTCCTGGATGTCGCGCGGCAGGGCCGCCCACGCCGCGCCGTTGGCGAGCAGCGTGAATCCGGACCACCAATGCCCGGTGAGGCTCAGATGGGTCTGCACTTCGTAGAGCCGCAGCGACTGCACGACGCCGAGCGGGTCGCTCTGCCCGTCGAAGGTCTTGGCCTTCAGCGCCTCGTACATCTGGCTGAACGGCACCATGCCGGCCTCGGCGCCGAGCGTCTGCAAAAAATCGGCGGCGAGGGCGCCGCCCGGCGAGCGGATTTTCAGGCCGCGGAAATCGGCCGCGGTGCTGATCGCCCGAACGCTGGTAGTGATGTGGTGAAACCCGTTGAGCATCGCGTGGCGGAACGCGTGGAGGCCGCTTTTCGCCAATTCGCCACGGATCACATCGCCGAGCGCGCCGTCGAGCGCGGCAAAGACCGATTTCGTGTCGGGAAACGCGAACGGCATCATCGGCAGCGCGCTCGCCGGGGCAATGCCGCCGAGCGTCGCGCCCGAGTTGAAGAATTCGAGCGCGCCTTTCTGGAGATCGGCGAACATCTGCGGGTCGGGGCCGAGCCGGCTTTCGGGATGGACATCGAGGCGCAACGCCCCGCCGGTTTCCTCGCCGATCGCCGCGGCCATCTCGGCCAGGCGGCGGGCGGTCGGGCTGGTCGCCGGCTGGTTGAGGCCGAGCCGGTAGTGGAAGCGGGGCGATTCAGGTGCGGCCATTGTCTCGGCTCCGTGCTGCGTCGGGAGTATAGCGGCGGCTGGACGGCAATAAAGATGTTGCGGGGCGGCGCGCATAGGGGTTAGGGGGAGTGGAGCGAACGTGGAGGCAGAAATGATCCGGACCTGGCAGAACATTTTCGTCGTCGTTGCGCTGGCGGCTGGCGGGGCGGCGGTTTCGGGCGCCGCGACGGCGCAGATCAAAGGCCCGGATCGCGCAACCTTTGTCTCCGCCTCGACCAAGAGCTGCACCCGCACGGTGACGGCCAACCATCCCAACTTTCCGGCGGCGACGGTCGCGGCCTATTGCAGCTGCATGGCCGAGGGTGAAGCCGATGTGACGACCCCGGACGACATCGCCTACATCAACGCACACCACGAGGCGCCCCCGGATTACAAGACGCGGATCTCCAAGTTGGCGGCGAACTGCAATGCCAAGGCCGGGTTGCACAACTAGCTGCGGGCCCTGAACCGGCTCAACGGCCCCGGCTTCCGGGCCGTGGCCGGCAGCGGCGGATGGCTCCGGCGCAGCTGCAACTTGACAGGTCACCGCGAGCCGCATGGTACACCGCCGACCGCGGTGATTTGAGCCGACTGGCTTGCGCGCCACGTCCAATATGCGAGGGGATGCCGGACCGGCCGACGCCGCACCGTAGAGGCCCTTGAGCGCAACGTTAATTCAGACGGTTGCCTGCAAATCCCCGGCGAGACGACCGCCCCGAGACAACCCTGTACCTCAAAAAAAATGGAACAACGATGAAATCGCTTGCCTACGCGTTGTTTTTCGCCGGCACCGTCGTCGGCAGCACCGTCTTCGCCAGCACCGCCGCCCTTGCCGACGCGGATGACGCCAAATGGGTCGCTCAATGCGTCCAGGACAACGCGGATGCCAAGGTGTCGATCGAAATCGTCACCAAGTACTGCACCTGCATGAACGACAAGATGAGCAGCAACGAAACCCGCTCGATCACGCAATGGGAAAAGACCCACGTCGCCGAACGGCATGCCTGCGATCGGCAGGCGGGCTGGCGCTAACGGCAACCCTGCGTCGGGTAACAATATACCTGACTCAGTAACTCGCGTGCCTTATATCATAGGGCATGACGACCGAACCCCGCACCCTCATTGAAGCGATCCGGTATTTCGCCGATCCCGACGTTGCTCTGCAAACGATGGTCGAGCTTCGCTGGCCCGATGGCGTGCATTGCCCAACGTGTGGCCGCACCGATCCGCGCTTCATCGCGACCCGTCGCATGTGGGAGTGCAAGGAGCGGCATCCCAGGAAGCAGTTCTCGGCGAAGGTAGGGACGATTTTTGAGGATAGCCCTATCGATCTAGGGAAATGGTTTGCGGCGATCTGGATGGTCGCGAACTGCAAGAACGGCATTTCAAGCTATGAAATGCACCGCGCCCTTGGCGTGACGCAGAAGACCGCATGGTTCATGGATCACCGCATTCGCCTTGCGATGAAGACCGGATCATTTCTCAAAATGAGCGGAGAAATCGAGGCGGATGAAACGTTTATCGGCGGCTTGGCAAAGAACATGCACAAGCATGAAAAGACGCGGAAGATTAAGGGCACCGGCGGTTCCGGCAAGGAAGCGGTACTCGGCATCGTCGAGCGTGGCGACGAGAATGGGAAGAGCCGGATTAAGGCGTCTCATATTCCCAACGTTCGCCGTATCACCTTGCAAACCGCAGTCCGTGATACCGTAGAGCCGGGATCGCATCTCTATACCGATGCTCTGCGCTCCTATCTTGGTTTGGGCGATGCATACACCCACGAGACAATCCACCATGCTGTCGCGTTCGTAGACGGAAACGTGCACACGAACAGCGTGGAAAACTTCTGGAGCCTTCTGAAACGTACTCTCAAGGGAACCTATGTCAGCGTCGATCCCGCCCATCTTGACGCCTATCTCGACGAACAAGTCTTTCGTTTCTACGAGCGCGGATACAACGATAGCGCTCGGTTCCGCAAGGTGGCATCGTCGGTCGCCGGACGGCGGCTGACCTACGCTGAATTGACGGGGAAGAATGGCCCGACGAGCAAACCCAACTGAAAGCGCCACTCAAACCGAGACCAGCGCAGCAGACGCGATGGAGAGGTTTAAGCGTCTATCGCGCGGCCTTCTAAATGTTCCGCGTGACGAGTTGGCGAAAGAGCAACGCAAACACGCTGAAAAGCGGAAAGGCGCGAGGCCGAAGCCCCGCGCCGCTAGTGGTTGAACCAGCCGCTACGTTATCGACGCAGAGGGTATGGCGGCGGCTTAGGCACGAAAACCCGCTTCCCGCTCTTATCGGGGTTTGGCGGCTTCTGGTAGTTCATGAACGCCTCCGTAGATGGCGTTCCCCTTGAACTTTGGCCGAGTTCGTGTAATATCAGAAGCGGTGGCTTCTGAGTAACGACGCTCTTGACCATCATTCCGGTGTTCGGGGGAACCCGCCCTACACCGAGACCCAAAAGCAGCCCCTTGGTGTCCTACCACCTCGGGGTTGCGCTGCTTCTGGACCGTGACGATCTTATACGCGAGTCCCCGAGTGCATTGCAAGAGGTGTCTCAGTCTGATACCTTGCGCGTCGCGATACGCTGGACTCCTGCGAAACTCGCGGAATAGCACCGGCTAGGGAATACGGATATGACAATCGACCCGATCGTGAATGCCGCGAATCGCCTCGCAGCGATCAAAGAAGAGATCGCGACATTACAGGTCGAGGCGCGCGAGATCGAAAACGCGCTGAATGTGATGCGTCGCTTCGTTGAGGCACCAGCTGCTAAGGCAACCGAGCAACAGCCTCTTGCATTGCCGATTCCCGAGGATGTCGGCCGCCACATAGAGGCCACAGCGCGACATGCTGTATCGCAAGGCTTCCAGATGTCGCAGGCCGAATTCGAGGTGATCGCGTCGCGGGCGCTTGAACAAGAGAGACGACCGTTGACCCGGACTCAATTACTGCGTTGGATGGAAGAAAATGGCACGCCGGTAACAGGTATAGATGCGAGCAAGAACGCTGGCACGAAACTGTGGCGCGCGCGTGATAGGTTCGTCAACATCCGGGGTGCTGGCTATTGGTTCAAAGGGCGTCCATGTCCGGCAGTTGGGTATGACCCGAAAAGCGCCGAAGGAATCGTGGATGGTGAATTTCCGATGCCTCCCGACGATATCGACACCGAGGAGGCGGCATAATTCAGCCGCCGTCTACTGAGTCAAATATATTGTTGCCCTGCGTCGCGACCGCGCGGGCGGCCTGGTCGTCCGCGCGGTTCACGAGGTGCCGCGGTCGGTTCGAGTCCGGCCCTTGACAACGGGCGTAAGGGCGATCTAACAACGTAATCCGTGGTGATTTGAGCCGGCCGGCTTGCGCGCCACGTTAAATAACGCGCTAAAAGGTCGGGGTGTGTTGGAAAGCCCTGGCCCGCGCGGGACCGGGGTTTTTTGTTGCCGAGCGCAACCCGGTCCGGCGCGGCTAGGCAGCCGGAGTGCCGAGCCGATGTCGAAGCCGATCCTGTCTCCCGAGACGCTGGCCGAAGTTTCGCCGGCGACGATTCTGGTACGCGGCGGCGCAACCCGCAGCCCGTATGAGGAAACCTGCGAGGCGCTTTATATGACCTCCGGGTTCGTCTATGGCAGCGCCGCCGAGGCCGAGGCGGCCTTTGCCAATGACGGCTCGCGCTATGTCTATTCGCGCTATCGCAACCCGACCGTGGCGATGTTCGAGGACCGGCTGAGGCTGCTCGAAGGCGCCGAAGCGTGCCGCGCCACCGCGAGCGGCATGGCCGCGGTGTTTGCCGCGCTGCTGTGCAAGCTGCGCGCGGGCGACCGGGTGGTGGCGAGCCGAGCCCTCTTCGGCTCGTGCGCCTACATCATCACCGACCTCTTGCCGCGCTATGGGGTCGAGACCGTGCTGGTCGACGGCCGCGACCTGTCGGCGTGGGAGACGGCGATCGGCTCCGACGTCAAGGTGACGTTTTGCGAAAGCCCGTCGAACCCGGCGATGGACGTCGTCGACATCGCCGAGGTCGCCCGCCTGACCCACCGGGCCGGCGGCATCCTTGTCGTCGACAATGTGTTTGCCACCCCGATCCTGCAGAAGCCGCTCACGCTCGGCGCCGATGTCGTCGTCTATTCGGCGACCAAGCACATTGACGGGCAGGGCAGGGCGCTCGGCGGGGCGATCCTCGCCAGCGAGAAATACGTCAAGGAAGACCTCGGCCAGTTCTATCGCCACACCGGCCCGTCGCTGAGCCCGTTTAACGCGTGGCTGCTGCTGAAGGGGCTGGAAACGCTGGAGCTGAGGGTCGAGCGGCAATGCCGCACCGCGACCGCGCTGGCGCAGTTTCTCGAAACCCACCCCAAGGTCACCCGCGTTATCTATCCCGGCCTGCCGAGCCACCCGCAATACGAGCTGATCCGGCGGCAGATGAGCGCCGGCGGCACGGTCGTCGCGTTCGACATCGCCGGCGACAAGGCCGCCTGCTTCCGGTTTCTTGACGCGCTGAAGCTGGTCGACATCTCCAACAATCTCGGCGATTCGAAGAGCATCGTTACCCATCCGGCGACGACGACGCATTCGCGGCTCAAGCCCGAGGCGCGCGCCGAACTCGGCATCGGCGACGCGCTGGTGCGGCTGTCGGCCGGGCTTGAAGGCGAGGGTGATCTGATCCGGGATCTGGGGCGGGCGCTGGCGACGGTGTAGGCACGGATAATAACGATATAATATCGTATTATTGTATATTTGACATTCGTATAGCGTTATAATTAGCTGAACCACGTCAGGACGCTGGCATTTTCCGGCCTCCGCGCAGACAAGGTGCGACGTGGCACAGCTCGACAGCATTTCCAAGCCCGAGGCGGTCAAGCAGCAAAGCCATCAGCTGCGCGGCCATATCGCGCGCGATCTCGGCGACAGCGAAGCGCCCTTCGACAAGGAGGGCTATTCGCTGCTCAAATTCCACGGGATCTACCAGGGCTACGACCGCGACAGCGCGACCGAGCGCAAGCAGCGGGGCGACCAGAAGGCGTGGCAGCTTATGGCCCGAATCCGCATTCCCGGCGGACGGCTGACCGCGGCGCAATACCTCGCGCTCGACGCGCTGGCCGACCGCTATGCCAACGGTTCGCTGAGGGTCACGACGCGGCAGAGCATCCAGTTTCACGGAATCGTCAAGCCCGGGCTCAAGGCGGCGATGGGCGAGATCAACGCCGCGCTGCTGACGACATTGGCGGCGTGCGGCGACGTCGTGCGCACGGTGACGACGGTGCCGGCGCCGATCCGCGACGCCGTGCATGACCGGCTGGAGGCCGACGCGCGGCTGTTATCGAGCGAGCTGCTGCCGACGACCGGCGCCTATCACGAGATCTGGGTCGACGGCGCGAAGTGGACCGACGGGACCGACGAGGCGCCCGATCCGCTCTATGGCGAGCGCTATCTGCCGCGCAAGTTCAAGATCGGCGTCGCGGTGCCCGACGACAACACGATCGACGTGCTGACCAACGATCTTGCGATCGTCGCGCTGTGGGAAGGCCGCACGCTGCAGGGCTACAATTTCCTGCTCGGCGGCGGGCACGGGATGACCCACAACAACCCGGCGACCTACGCCCGCCTGGCAACGCCGGTGGCGTTTGTCGAGCCGGACGACCTGGTGGCCGCGGTGAAGGCGGCGGTCGGGCTGCACCGCGACTATGGTGATCGCGGCAACCGGCGCCATGCCCGGCTCAAATACGTGATCGCCGAGCGCGGCGAGGAATGGGCCCGCGCCGAGATGAGCCGGGCGCTTGGCAAGGCGCTGGCGCCGTGCCGCGCGATGCCGGAATTTGCGGTGCCGGAGCATCTCGGCTGGCACGAGCAGGGCGACGGGCGCCTCTATCTCGGCATTCCGGTGCCGAGCGGGCGCATCGTCGACGGCCAGAGCCGGCGGCTGCGCACTGCGCTGCGCGAAATCGTCGCCCGCTTCGGCTGCGACCCGATCCTGATGCCGAGCCAGGACATCATCTTGAGCGAGATTGCGCCGGAGAGCCGCGCGGCGATCGAGGCGGCGCTGCGCGAGCATGCGGTCGAGCTGGTCGAGGATCTGCTGCCGGCCGAGCGCTGGGCACTGGCCTGCCCGGCGTTGCCGAGCTGCGGACTGGCGCTGACCGAGGCCGAGCGGGTGCGTGACGACATCGTCGGTGCGATCACCGCGCGGCTGGCGCGCTGGGGGTTGGAGCGCGAGCGCCTGTCGATCCGCATCACCGGCTGCCCCAACGGCTGCGCCCGCCCCTATACCGGCGATATCGGCATCGTCGGCCGCATACCGGGGTTCTATTCGCTGTATGTCGGCGGCGATTTCGCCGGCACGCGGCTCAACGAGGCGGTCGCCGAACGGCTGTCGATCGGCGACATTGCCGATGCACTCGACCCGCTGTTCGCGCTTTACGCCGCCTCGCGCCGCCCGGGCGAAGGGTTCGGCGATTTCTGCCATCGCGTCGGCATCGCGACGCTGCAGCAGGTGTTGGCCGGGGTGCGCAAGAAGGCGGCGTAGCCAGGACCGCGCCGTTCCGCCCGCATGCGGGCGAGACGCCCGCGGTCCTACACGGTAGACTGGCGCCAATTCCGGCTTTGGCAAGAGGTGGGGCATGGGCATCGTCGTTGCCGTCGTTGCCCAGGGCACGATGGGCGCCGGGGTCGGGCGGCGCCTGCACGAAAACGGCGCCGAGGTGCGCACGCTGTTGTCTGGCCGCAGCGCGGCGAGCGCCGCGCGCGCCCGCGAGGCGGGGATGATCGCCGTCGCCGACGAGCAGGCGCTGGTCGAAGGCGCCGATTTCTTTCTGTCGATCCTGCCCCCGGGCGAGGCCGTGGCGCTGGCGACGCGGATGGCGCCGGCGCTGTTGGCGCTGGCGTTGAAGCCGGTCTACGTCGATTGCAACGCAGTCAGCCCGCAGACCGCGCAGCAGATCGCGGCAGCGATTGCGCCGACCGGCGCCGAGTTCGTCGATGGCGGGATCATCGGCAGCCCGCCGCGCTCTGGATATGGCGGTCCCGCCATCTATGCCGCCGGGCCGGCGGTCGGGCACACGCGGGTGCTGCGCGATTACGGGCTCGACTGGCGGGTCATCGACGGCCCAGTCGGCGCCGCCTCGGGCCTCAAGATGTCCTATGCCGGGATCACCAAGGGCACCACCGCGATCGCCGCGGCGATGCTGCTCGGCGCGGCGCGATTCGGCTGCGGCGAGGCGTTGATCGCCGAGCTGGCGGCGAGCCAGCCGGAGATGCTGAAACGGATGCGCGGCAGCATTCCCGGCATGTACGACAAGGCCTATCGCTGGGTCGGCGAGATGGAGGAGATCAGCGATTTCCTTGGCGCCAGCCCGCCGTCGCGCGACATGTATGCGGCGATCGCGCGGCTCTACGCCGACCTTGCCGCAGCCGAGGTCGAGACCCCGCGCGGGCCGGATAATGCGATCAAGGCGCTCGACCGCGTTCTCGGCCGGCGATGAGCGGGCTTCCCGTCGTCGACATTGCGGGGGTTGGGGCCGCGGCAACGCTCGGCCGGGCGCTCGAGGAGATCGGTTTCGCGTACATTGTTGGTCACGGCGTGCGGCAAGATGTCGTCGACGCAGCCTTTGCCGCGTCGCGCTCGTTTCATGCTTTGCCCGAGGGATTGAAGCGGTCGCTGGCGATCAATGAATGGCATCGCGGCTTCATGGCGATGGCGACCTCGACCGTGGTGACATCGAGCGTCGCCAAGGTCACGCGGCCCAATCTCAGCGAAAGCCTGATGATCATGCACGAGCCGGCAACCCCGGATATCGGCAGGCCGCTGCAGGGGCCGAACCAGTGGCCGCAAGGGCTGCCGGAATTCCGCCCGGCGATCGAGGCCTATCGCGCCGAGGCCGAACGCGTGTCGCGGCGCATCATCCGGCTGATCGCGGTCGCCCTGGGGCTCGACGAAACCGCGCTCGATCCCCATTTCGCGAAGCCGACGACTTTCCTGCGCCTGCTGCGCTACCCGCCGCATCCGGTGGGGGCCGGCGACGACCAGTTCGGTTCGGCGCCGCATACCGATTACGGCATTGTCACGCTGTTGGCGCAGGACAGGAGCGGCGGATTGCAGGTGCGCCGGAGCGACGGGGGCTGGATCGATGCAGTGCCGCTGCCCGGGGCGTTCGTGCTCAACGTCGCCGACATGCTGGCGCGCTGGACCAATGACCGGTTCGTATCGACGCCGCACCGCGTGACCAACGACCGCACGAGCGCCGATCGCTACTCGCTGCCGTTCTTCTTCGACACCGATATGGACGCGGTGATCGAATGCCTGCCGACGTGCACCGGACCGGGCAACCCGCCGCGGTATGAGCCGGTGCGCTACGGCGACTACCTGATGGACCGGCTCAATCGGAACTACGACTACCGCAAGTGCGCCGCCGCCGAGTGAACGCTCACCGTCGCTACGCCGAATGCGTGGCGACGACGCTCACGGGCACCCGCGCGGGTGCGCGACCGAGATCGGGCAGGTGCAGTTCCACCTCCCGCGTCTCCGGCCCGATCATCGAGCCGACGAACATCAGCACCGCGGCGACCGCCAGCAAGACGATGGGCGTGAACAGATAGGGCATGACGCGCGCCAGCCATAGCAGGTAGATCCCGGAAAACGACGGGATCACCACCGCGACGCTGTAGCCGATGCCATAGCCGCTGGCGCGCACTCGGGTCGGGAAGCGCTCGCAGATGTAGGTGGTGACGATCCCCCACGGGGATATCGCCAGCACGTGAAACAGCCCGGCGAGCATTGTCGTGACGAGGGCCGAGCCGCCCATCTGGGCATGCACGATCATCGCGTAATAGATCAGCGGGCAGACGACCAGCTCGATCACTGCGGCGAGCATGATCGTCCGGCGGCGGCCGATCGCCTGGCCGAGCAGGCCGTACCCGACAAACGCGAAGAACAGCACGACACTAGCGACGAAGAACCCGTTCGAGGTCATTTCGCTCGGCACGTGCAGATGCTGGATCATGATGCTGGGCAACACCGTCGACGGCTGGCTGACCAGCCAGAACCCGCTCATCATCAGGAACACCTGGCCGAGACTGCGCAGATTCGAGCCGGACATCACCTCCCTGAGCGGCGCGGCGCTTTTCTCGCTGGCCTCCCACAGGGGCGATTCCGGCACGGTGCGGTAGTAGGCGAGGAACACGAAGGCGAGGGCGCAGCCGAGCAGGAACGGAATACGCCAGCCCCAATCGGCATACTGGGCCTTGGTGGTGAGTGCGAGCAGGATCGCGGAGACCCCCGAAACCGCGGCGAAGCCGACCGGGAAGGCGCCTTGCAACAGCCCGCCGACAAAGCCGCGGCGATCCTTCGGCACCATTTCCAGCGCCAGCGTATTGTTCGAGGTGTATTCGCCGCCCATGAAGATGCCGCCGATGAAGCGGATCGTGATCAACAGCGTCAATGACCAGATTCCGACTTCGGCATAGCCGGGAATAAAGGCGATCATCGCGGTCAGCGTGCCAAACCCGGCGATGCTGATCATCGTCGTGCGGCGGCGGCCGATCCGGTCGGCCCAATGGCCGAAGATGACCGCGCCGCAGGGGCGGCCGAGCAGCGTCGCGGCAATCGTGAAGTAATAGATCGTGGTGGTAGCCGTCGAGCTGAGCCCTTTCGGCTCGAAAAATGCCATCACCGGGGTTAACACCATCGCCGGCAGGTAGATGTCGAAAAAGTCGACCGCAAAGCCGATAAAACCGGCGAGGATGGCGCGCTTGGCGCCGGGCGGAAGGTCCTGGTTGCCGAAGATACCAGATGCCATGACGTCCTCCGTTGTGCCCGGTTTCCCGGTTGTCGGGTGTTGTCCCGTTCTATCGTTGGGGTTTTCCCCGCCGTGCACAATTCGTAGCACCAGGCACCCGGGCCAGACAACACCAGCGGCTCGGCAGCGGTTCGCTTGTCCTGCGTCAGCGGGACGCAGGGCGAGGCTTTACCCTTCGGCGACCTTGTGGCCGGCGAGGTGTTCAAGGACGCGGACGAGGCCCGAATGGTCCCAGTCCTTGCCGCCGAGCGGGGTGGCGGCGTTGAACAGTTCCTGCGTCGTTGCGGTGTTGGGCAACGACATGCCCATTGCCCGCGCGCCGGAAAGGGCGAGGTTCAGGTCCTTCTGGTGCAGTTCGATGCGGAAGCCCGGGTCGAAGGTGCGCTTGATCATGCGCTCGCCGTGGACTTCGAGGATGCGCGAGGCGGCGAACCCGCCCATCAGCGCCTGCCGCACCTTGGCCGGGTCGGCGCCTGCCTTGGACGCGAACAGGAGGGCCTCGCCGACCGCCTCGATGGTCAGCGCGACGATGATCTGGTTGGCGACCTTGGTGGTCTGCCCGGCGCCGACCTCGCCGACCAGCGTGATGTTCTTGCCCATCAGTTCGAACAGCGGCTTGACCCGGGCGAACGCGGCCTCGCTGCCGCCGACCATGATCGTCAGGCTGGCGGCGCGGGCGCCGACCTCGCCGCCGGAGACCGGCGCATCGACATAGTCGCAGCCCTTCTTGGCGATCTCGGCGGCGAACTGTTTGGTTTCGATCGGCGAGATCGAACTCATGTCGACGACGGTCTTGCCGGCCGACAGCCCGGCGGCGACGCCGTCCGGCGAGAACAGCACATCGCGCACGTCGGGCGTGTCGGGCACCATGACGATGACGACTTCCGAGCGCTCGGCGATCGATTTCAGCGTGTCGCACACCGTGGCGCCGGCCTCGCGCACCGGGGCCGGCAGCGTGCGCTTGCCGTAGACGAACAGCTCGTGGCCGCCCTTCAACAGGTTGAGCGCCATCGGGTGGCCCATGATCCCGAGCCCGATAAAACCGATCTTCATTTTTTCCCTCCGCGCTGCGTCCACCGGCGAAGGCGGCACAGTGCTACAGGTGCCGGCGATGGCTCAAGCGCTTACCGTGCCGCCTCGCCGCAGGGTTGCTCCGAGGTTTTGCTGACGGGCGCTTTCGGCATGTGTCAACCGGTCGCGCCCGATGCTAGGTTGCGCCTCGCTCGCTGCCTGGGGAGTGGCTGATGCTTCGCACCTTGTCGTTTGTTCTGGTCCTGGTCATGGCATCCTGGGCCGCGGCGGCGGCGCCTCCCGTAGCCCCGGAATACCAGAACAAGGAGCTGGCCGACGCCGGCGCGAGCTATCGCCAGGATTTGCTCAACAGCATCCCGGCGGCCAAGCACCAGCCGGCGCTGATCCCGCGGCTTCGCAAGGACGCCGAGGCGGAACTGCGCGCCCAGCGCTGGCAGCAGGCGATCGACGACCTGACCCAGGCGATCGCGTTCGGCGCCAACGACGGCGTGACCTGGCTGCACCTGGCGCAGGCGCAATATGGCGCCCAGGACGACCACGCGATGGCCAGCGCCTACAACGCCTATCTGCGCGCGACCGACAAGGCCGACCGCGCCGGGGCGCTGTTTGTGATCGGCCGCGACCTCGACCGCCACAGCAAGTTCAAGGAAGCACTGACCGTGTTTCGCGCCGGGCTGGCGATCAACCCGTCGCCCGCGGTCGCCGAGCGCGTCACGCAGTTGG
>Ga0307374_10008778_pt1 | contig 15026 bp, 16 predicted proteins | sample OX3MG_FD_202532 | JGI IMG/M metagenome (GOLD analysis project Ga0307374, IMG submission 202532) | Soil microbial communities from Risofladan, Vaasa, Finland - OX-3 | ecosystem: Environmental > Terrestrial > Soil > Coastal area > Acid sulfate soil | place: Finland: Risofladan, Vaasa | collected... | reverse complement strand
ACGAAGGAGGGCAAGGGGGGAACAGGGACCGGTGGGGCCGATGGTGAACGGACAAGGGCCTGCCGACCCTCGTCCCGGGTGGGCGGAAGGTACTGCCCCGGGCCTGTCACCGAGCCGCCGTCCGGCGCTGCCGTTCGCTGCACTCCGTGGCCTTCTTGGCCGCGACCCGTCGGGGGGAGCAGCAGTCTCCACCCCGGCCTCACCCAGTGTCCCTCGTCGAGGGAATGGCCGTCTGCCTGCCGTATCCCGTAGTTGAGCTCGGCCAGCTCGTGCCATCGAAGCGCAGACCCCAATTCTTCCTCGGCGATGGACCACAACGTCTGGCGGGAGCGAACCAGATGCGTTCTCGGGACACACGGAGGATCCGAGGTTCCCAAGGGGGAACGAGGGGAACTCCGGCGGAGTGACTCCAGCGCGGGCTCCTGGTCGTCCGGCGCGTTCGCCCGATCGGGCCTCGAGGCTCCTCGGACAAGTCTCGACCCGTTTGCCAGCAGATCGGACACCGCAACGAGATCGTCCATAGTCACGACGTCGCCGCCTCGGGCCGGCCGGTCAGCCGGCCGGTCAGTGGCACCGGGGAGCCGAAGCGGTGCCGACGCCACTCCGGCCCGGGGCCTCGATGTCGTCGCTCCTCGCCCCACGGCCGAAAGGGCAAGGGCCGTACCGACCAGGCACGCCGCAACGGAGTGCAGCGTCCGGCTGGCCGGGAACCGGGCCTGGGTACGACCGGTGCTCCACGTCCGGAACTCGGTGGCGACGCAGATGGTCATCCAGACCCACACCAGCCAGGCCATCACGAGGGCGCACCCGCCTATCCAACGGGCCACCAGACCGGAGTCTGCGGCGTGGGAGGTGGAGAGCGAACCGGTGATCGCCACCACACCGGGGTGGGAGAACGGCACACCTCCGATCTCGATGAGGCCGATCGGGACCCCCACCACCACGAGGGCCAGCGCGGCCACTGAGGACACCCCTTTGAGCACCCACCACCGACCGGGCGGAGGGGCGACGATGGAGCGGGTCATGGCGCAGCCATGGTCACTCCCCGGACATCGACGGCCGAGGCCACCGCCGACACGGGGAGGGACGAGATGCCGATGATGCCGAGGATCTCCGTCGGCACCCGATAGCTGACCCGGACGGTCACCACACCTCCGGCCACCGAGGCCGTTCCCGGATGTCCCGCCACTGACGCGAACAACTCGGCGGAAGCCACTGCGGCGGTCGGGTCGAGCCGGAGGGACCCGCTTCGCAGCGCCTCCACCGAGAGCGCACCGGCCCCAGCCCGGGCGGCCTGTTCCGCCTCGTCGGCAGCAGACTGTCGGGCGGACAGCGCTGAGCCCCCGTCGACGACCAGACCCAGCAGGGCCATGCACGCGACGAGCAACAGCACGACGAAGGCGCTGATGGAGCCGTCCTGACCCGAGCGGATCGGCCTCCGGCGTGCGTCCCCACGCACTCCCCTCAACCCACGGATCGGTAGGGATCGATGGGCGCTGTCGACGAGGCACTCACGGTGGTCGAGGCCGGCATCCCCGGAATTGCTACATCAGCCAGTGGTACGTCGCACACCACCGTCACGGTGACGAATCCCCCGGGTCGGAATTGTCCGGTGTCGGTGATCACCAGAGGGGCGACACAGGTGCGGGAGAGGCTCCCACTCCCCGCGACTGCCGCGGTCCTGGACGCCACCTCGGCGCTGGCGGCGTCTGGTGCGGTCGATGCCGCCTCCGCCCCGGCCCGTGCCGCCCCGACCACCTCCTGACGCGTCTCGGCCACCCGACCCAACCCCAGCATGGCCAGGGCCATGATCAAAAGGACCGGCGTCATCACCACGAGCTCGACGGTCAGACTCCCCCGTTCGTCCCGACGGGCCGTCCTCATCCCGAGGTCCTGAACTCTTGGACCGGACCGGCCTGGGTCGCCGAGACCGGGAGGACCATCCACGGCAGAACGGCCACCGCCCTACCGGTCACCGTGACGCGCGCCTGGTCGGTGGGCAGGATCGACACCGAGGTCGACACCGAGGTCACGGTAGAGGACGATGCCGACAGCACGGAATCGACCCGGGCCCGACCGGCCGCCGTTCCGCCTCCCATCGTCCGTGCCGCCTGATCGCCCTCGGAGGCAGCCAACTGGACCACCTGTGCGGCGTGGGCCCACAGCGCGAATTGGATCACGACCAAGACGATGAGCATCAGCGCCGGGATCACCACGACGGCCTCGACCGTCGACGAGCCGCGGTCGGACTCGGAAAGCCAGCTGCCCCGGCCGAGGTGCCCCCGCTCTACCCGAGGTTGATGGAGTTTGCCTTGGCTGTCACCTTGGCCACGATGATGGCGCCCACGGCGATGGCCAGCGCGGCGAAGATCGCCGTCAGGATGACCTTCTCCACGACGGTGCCGGCCTCGTTCAATCCACCGGCGGCCCGGGAGCGGGCTCTGAGATACGTCCAGAGGACCATGACCTGTTGGGGGAGCATTGGGGTTCCTTTCTGTCGAGACATCGGACGGGTTCGGTCTACGAATGGGGCCCGAGCGCGGATCGACGCAGCCGTCGTCCCGGTCCGGCCGGTCGGGTCGGGCCATCACCAACCACCGAGGATCCGACTGAAGGCCGGGTAACCCACAAAGAGCAGGAACCCGACCAGCAGCAGCGCGCCGGGGAGGAACAGGCGCTCGGTCATGGCATTGGCCGTCGACTCCGCCTCGGCCTGCTCGTGACGGCGGAGGGACACCGCCCGGGCACTGAGGGAGAGGCGGATCCTCGCACCTTCGGTGCCTGCCAGCTGCAGCGTCGCCGAGAGCTCTTCCAACTCCGGCACTCCGAGCTCCTGGCCCAGGCGCCCGAGTGCGTTCCACGGGGATTCTCCACTGTCCCGGGCCCGGAGCAGCACGCGGCCCATCCGCTGGGAGGCCCAGTCCGAGCTGACCTGGGACGCGGCCAGAAGCGCCCCTTCGATCCCCACCCCGCCGGCCAGACCCAGCACCACCAGGTCCACGAACGAGGCGACCACGCCCCGGAAGTGCCTGCGCCGTTCCTTCGCCCTCCGGGCGAGGGCCGCGAGAGGTACCCCGGCGCAGAGAGGCAGGGCCACCAGCCCGAACGCCACGGCCATCCCGAGCGGAACGGCGGACCCGAACGGCCGAAAGAGTGCAGAGAGCAACGGGGGACCCAGGAGTCCGGCGGCACCCGCCGCAACCACGGTGGAGGCCAACCGGTCCGCCGACTCGCCGGTCACCTCCAGACTGGAGGTCAATGCCGACCAGCGGTGACGTCGGGACAGACCACCCTGGTGCAGCTTCGAGACCACCCACCCGCCCAGTCGCTCGGACGGCCCCACGGACCGGTGCCGCCACTCCACCGGTCGGCCGAGCACGGCCTCGAGTGCCTCCAGGCTGGGGGGGACCGACGTGAGCCCGTGCACCGCGGCGAGGACACCCAGGCCGGCCACGGCGCCGACCACGATCGCCAGCATCATGTCGCCACCACGTCGGCGCCCAGTAGGCGGACCGGGGCCGGCGGACGAGCCAGCGAGACCATGAGCGTGAGACCGACGGCGTACAGGGCCCCGACGACTGCCAGCATCGCCTGGCCCTGCGGCGTTCCGAAAGGAGCCAGGTAGGTATGGGCCACCACCACCAGGGCCGCGGCGAACGCCACCGAGAACACCAGCACCGTTCGGACCCCGCTGCGGACCGACGCACGGCTCGTCTCGATGCGCAATCTGAGGGCTACCTCGTCGCGTGTCGAATCGGCCAGCGACGTCATCAGGTCCCCCAGTCGATGTGCCCGCGCCCCCGCCGCCAGGAGCAGGGCACAGACCACCCGGTCGGCGCTCGGGTCGGCCAGCTCGTCGGCGAACTGAAGGAGCGCGTCGCGTGACTGGGTCCCCGCGGCGAGCCGGTGGGCCAACCGCGTGGTGGCCGGCCTGATCGGTTCCGGCGCCAGGGGCGCGGTGGTGATGATGGCCTGACCCAGTCCGGCTGATGCCGCAAGGGTCCCCTGGAGCATCTCGGTCCAGGTGGCCACGGCCTCGATACGCGAGATCACCCCCGAGGCCGACGTCTGGCCGAACAACCGGGGCACCCCGAAGATGGCGGCGGCGGCGAGCGGTAGAGCAACCGGCCAGCCGGTGGCCACCGCGCTCACTGCGCCCCCGATGACCGCCGCTCCCAGCAATGGCAAGTCGCTCCGCCTCGTCAACGCGGAGGCCAACCGGCCTGAGCCCGGGCTCCGGCCGGCCGCGGTGCGCACGGTGCCGCGGCCACCCCACCAGGTCCAGGTCGATCCGACCAGGCCGGCGCCCAGGCCCAGGCCACAGAGCACGACCATCGGGGTCATGCCGGCATCCCGAACGAGCCGGTCCCCGTGGGCTCGTAGCCGAAGCGGCGCAGCTCCTGCACCGTGTCCTGGCGCAACGGGGACGCCGCCACGGCGCGGCGGTCGGCGCCCGGTCGGTACACCTCGTTGGAGACGACCTGGACCCCCTCGGCGTCCAGCACCTCGCGGATCGACGACACGAATCGCCGTCGAGACATGACAGCCGGGAAGTACTCGACCGAATGGTCCCGGCCGGGCGCGACGCCCCGGTGCATGCCATCGGCGGCGCCGTCGCCATTGCCGTCGGCATGACCGGCATGACCGGGATGACCGGGATGACCGGCGAGAGCTGCGGCGCCGGCCGCGGGGTCGTACGCCTCGCTGTCGAGGTGGACCACGAAATGGAGAGCGCCGGCGATCAGGAGGTTGCTGGCCTCCAGGGGCAGGCGCTCGGGTGCCTGGACGGCATAGGACGAGATCCGGCGGAACACACCGGCCGACGAATCGGCGTGGATGGTGCACATCGAGCCGGAACGACCCTGGCTCATGGCGTTGAGCATGGGCAGCACCTCGTCGCCCAGCACCTCCCCCACGATGACCCGGTCGGCATTCATCCGCAGCGCTCTGCGGACAAGGTCCGACACGGTGATCAGGCCCTCTCCCTCCACATTGGCAGGCCGGGCCTCGAGCGCCACCATGTCGGGGTGTCGAACCTGATCGGCTTCGAGACCCAACTCGAGGGCCTGTTCGATGGTCACGATCCGCTCCCGCGGGGGAACCTCGGCGGCGAGGGCGCGGAGCAGTGTGGTCTTGCCGGAGTTCATGGCCCCGGACACCACGATGTTCTTCCGGGCCCTGACCGCGGCGGCGAGCATCGAGGCCAGCCCTTCGGTCAGCGTGCCCAGCTCCACCAGGTCCGTCAGGGAGAGCGACCCGTATCTATGCCTCCGGATGGATACCGACGGCCGTGCCGTGACCGCCATGAGGGCGGAGAGCCGGCTCCCGTCGGGCAGGCGGAGGTCGACCTCGGGACGGGCGAGGTCGAAACGGCGCTCGGCCAGACCGAGCCTTCCTGCCGCCGCCCGGACCATCTCGATCACCTCCTCGTCAGACTCGGCGACGGCAGGCATCAGTCGCTTCGAGCCGTCGGCGAACGTCGCCCAGACCCGGTCACACCCGTTGATGTCGATGTTCTCGATCGCAGGGTTGTCGATCAGCCCCTGAAGTCCTCCCATTCCGAACAGCGCATCGAGAACGGCCTGGGCCAGGAGCTGCTCCTCGACGGGATCCACGGGGACGACGTGCCCGTGTCGGCCACCAAGTGGGCCGAGCGGTTCCCCGGGGCTCGACGGCGCAGCGACATCGAATGCCCCGGCCGGCGATCGTGCAGACACTCCTTCGTGGGACAGTCGGTCGACGTGGGCGAAGATCCGCTGTCGGGCGAACTCCCGGCGGTGTTCGCCGCGCAGCCCGGCCGCCCCGGGTCCGGCCAGGTCCTCGGCAACGAGCTCGCGGAGTTCGGCGGCCAGGGCGCGGTTCATTGCAGTGCCCCCTGCTCGAGGTGATCAGGGCCGGGGGCAGCCGGAGGGGTGGAGGGCGGCACGCCCGGGGTGCCCCGCGGGGCGGGACCCGCCCCGAGGTCCCTTCCTCGTCGCCTCGATGGCCGACCCGACCTTCGAGACCGGGCCGGCCCGGTGGCCCGGCCGACGCGGGCGATCCGGGCGATCCGGGCGATCCGGGCGATCCGGGCGATCCGGGCGATCAGGGTGCCACTGGTCTCAGCCGGTGGTTGCGCCGCAGGTGCGGCCGGCGCGCGGGAATCGGGCCGCATGCCATCGGCACCGTCATGGGTACTTCCGCGCTCCCCTACCTCGGTGAGATCGCCGAGGGCGGCCAAGGCCACGGCGAGCCGGCGTGCCGACACCACCAGCAGCGAGCGCGACAGGTGACGGCTGGCCCCCTCTCCCCCTGCGGCGATCCGGCCCGCGACGACGTCGAACGGCACGTCACCGATGACCGGCAACCCGATGAACGCCTGGATGGAAGCATTGTCGTGAGGTCCCCGTCCGACCACGACCAGGCGCAGCCGGTCCCCGTACCGCTCCGCGAGCAGCGGCATCCGTTCGCGCACCTTGAGAATGGAGGGAGGATCCCTTCGGGTCACGACGACCACCCGGTCGGAATGGTCCAACCATGCACCGACCGCGTCCGTCGAGGGACTCCGACCCGGAACACGATCGGCAGAGCTCCTCTCATCGCCGTCGAGCAGCAGCCGGCCGCAATCAACCATGAGATCCAAGACCCCGGGGACCGGGTCCCTCGAGCGCTCGAGCAGTCTCTCCACCAACGGCACCGAGGCCGTGCTCGCCTCCGCTCCGGCTCCCACCAGCACCTCGAGACCACCGGGAAGCGGCTGGAGGTGGGGATCGACAACCGCGCTCTCCCCCGACCTCCGGCAAGCGGCCGCATAGCTGGTCCATCCGGAGAGTGCGGACAACCGGAACCGGGCTGCCAGGTCTCCGCCGAACGGGTCCGCCTCCACCACCGCCACCCGGCGGTCCTCGGGCCAGGTGGCACCCACCAGGCAGGCCAGAGTGGTGACCCCCGGAGCGCCTTTGATCGAGGCGAAGGTGACCACGGTCATGAGGACCCCGACGTCGTGCCGGGACCGGCCGGGGCGGCAGGCAGGAGGACCAGTGTGACCTGGGACGCGGCAGCAGCCGTGGCCACTGCCGCCGCCTCGGTCGACGGCACCTCGACCGAGACCAGTTCGGCTGCGCCCGACGCCGACGACGCCGATGGTACGGCCGTCTCGAACACAGCCGCCTCGGCCACCAGCACGCCGGACGCGTCCGCAGTGGCACTCGCTCCTACGGCGGTGCCGATGCCGGGTCCGGCCGTCGGCAGGGCGGCGCCCGCGGCCGCCGTCTGGACGATCATCACCAGGTCCCCTGGCTCGAGGCCCGATGAGGGAAGCTGGCCGTCCTTCAGCGTCACCCCGACCACGGCACTCCCGATGGGGAGAGGGCGTTTCGTGGTGACGTCGGCGAGGGTCAGCAAGGAGCCCGCCGGCAGTGTGACCGCCGCCCACGTTCCCGACAGCACGGCTGCACCGGACTCCGGGATCGGAACCAGGTTGGACGAGGTGGCGACGTCGGCGGTGCCGAGATCGGCCCCGATGATGGGCTGACCCTGGTGGACGGTCTTCACAACCGTGAGAACCGCTATCCGGTGGTCTGCCGATGAGTAGATGCTGGCGAAGATGGCGACGCTGGCCAGTACCAGCAGCAACGACCCCACCGTGACCAGCGGCCCTCGACGGCGCGGGAGGACCGGGAGTTGGTACTGGCCTGTCGCGCCGGATGACGACCTGGGAGTCGCCAGACGCTCGAGCAGGGATGTCATGTCGGGATTCCTTCCGTCGGAATGCGTAGATCGGACGGCCCGAATGATCCGGAGTTGACGCTCTCGACCTGCACGACCCTGAGCGACGCCTCGGCCGAGGTGGTCAGGGTCGGCAGGATCCCCTGGCCGGGGGCCCCCTGCGCCGTCCACGACACGTCCCAGGTGATCGTGGCCCTCACCCTGTAGGCGGCATCATCGGGGTTGCCGTCGGGAGACGGCTGGCCGATGGACGAGGTGCGGTAGGTGAACGTGCACGCGGTGCCTTGCCCGCTTGCCGGCAGGCCGACCTCGAACGGGTGGCCGGGTCCGACGCAGAGCACGACCCTGCCGTCTCCCATCTCCCAGGTCACGGATTCCGGCGTGGCCACCGCGGTGGCACTCACCGTGCCCACGGACGCCGTCACCGAGTACTGGCGCCAGACCGACGGGTCGATCCAGAGCCAGGTGGGCAGGTTCACCACCGACGGACCGGACGGATTGAAGTAGAGGGAGGGCACCGGCAGGTGAAGCGAGTTCTCGGCCTGGAGTGCGACCTGGCGGGGATCGACGGCCGGTGCCGTGGCCACCGCCGAGAGGTCGGGGATCCACTCCGTCCGGGTGGTGGCAGCGCCGGTGGCGTTGTCGATGCACGTCACCGAGTACCACCCGCCCGGAGTAGGCCCCCCTGGAGCGAACCCGCCCACGTCGTTGAGGAGGAGGGACGTGGAGATGCAGACCCACGGGCTCCCGCCGGTGCTGCCGCCTCCACTGCCGCCTCCGGCCCCACCGGCCGGGGAACCCGGTGACGAGCCTCCGTCGGATGCACCGACCGTCACGGTCCCGCCCGGCCCATCGGTGCCGGCCACACCGGCGAAGGCGGGACCGGCATGCACCACCGCGGCCGCCACGAGGACTGCGACCGCCGCAACGGTGCCCCACCGGGCCGCGATCGAGGTCGCCTCGTCCATCATCCACCGCCACATGCGCCCACCGTCACGGACTGGGTCTCCAGCTTCCAGCCGCCGTCGGCCCGCTCCATGATCGAGGTGAAGAGCTCGAAGTCGGCCTGACCGGCCGGGCCGGCCACCGGCCTGCCGGTAGCCACCGAGAAGGCGATCTCACTGTCGTGCACACAGGCCCGGACGACGGACGGGCCGACGGCCTGCAGATCGACCCGGGGCTCCCCGAACGACACCGGTCCTCGGGACTCCTCGCCACTGGCCCGCATGCCCTCCAACAGGGACTGGGTCCACGGAAGCTGTGGAGCCACCATCGTGGCCGCCAGTTCGGGTGCCCCGGCGTCGGCGGTGCGAGCGGCATCGTCGAAGGCGCGCTGGGCGGCGACCCACGCTGTGACGACTTCGACCGACGTCGGTGACCCGGTAGAACGACCCGCCCCGGTGGCTTGGGTGGCGTCCGCTCGGGACTGGGTCTGCGCCCTCCCGATGTGGACCGCCTCGGCCGTCATGACTCCTCCGGCTCCGGGGCCGGCGCACGCCGACACCAGCGCCGCGCTCCCGATCACGGCCAGCATCCCGCTCCAGGTGCACGAAGCCCACCACACCGTTCTCGGACGAGTGCCCTGCGTCATAGGCAGCGGACCATACGATTTGGACCCGATCGGTGCAATGAACGTTTCACGTCGCGTGCAATCAATTGGGAGGCCGTTCGCTCTGGTGTCGTCCCGCGCCACGGACCCACGGGGCTCAGGGATCGGCCGGTCACTCACGTTCCGATCGTCGGCTTCAGACCTTGCACCAGGCCTCACCGTCACCTTGCACGACATCGTCGATCACCCGGGTGGGATCGGCAGCGTTCACCGAAGGGACGAATTCCGCTGGCGCCCAACGCATTCTGCCGGTCTCGTCAGCGGGCCGCCGACCGCCCGAGCCGAGCGACGCCAGGAGGGAGACCAGCGGGTGCCAGCCATTGCAAGGCCGACCAACCCCGTCGATCATCGGGTGCGGGGTGCGATTCCGGAAGAAGTGCCGGCGCGCGCGGCCATCCCACTTGCTGCGCGACCGCGACCGCACACTGCGGTCAGTGGAATTTTCGGATCGATGCCCCTCCGACCCGGCTCCCCTGATTCAGCCGTCGTCCGAGACCGAGACCACACCCGATGGGTCCGGGGGAGGGGCGTCCGGGTTCGGCATCGCCGCGTCGGCGTCCGGGGCGACGACCCCTGACGCGGCGTTCGAAGTGGCCGATTGGTCCGTCCGGTGCTCCAGCGCCACGGCCTGGCCGGTGACCAGCTTGGCGCTGAACTTGACGGCCTTGGTGGCGGTCACCGCCCCGGTCTGCAGCGGGACCGCGATGACCAGCAGGACCACGCCGACCACGAAGAACGTCCGTGACCCGAGCAGGATGATCCCAACCCTCCCGAGCAGGTAGGGAGGGGAGCAGACCACGGCACCCACGGCACCGCCGATGGCCGTGGCGGTGAGCTTGTCCCTTCGGGAGCGGTCGGACTTCGCTCCGATGATCCGTGAGGGGACGGCCACATAGGTGACCATCATCACCGCCACCACGATGCTCAGGATGAGAGCGAACCAGAACCGGCCCCAGCGGGCGGTGACCATGGTGGCGAATCCCAGCAACAGGCCGATGGCGAACCCCCACCCGACGACGGTCCGACGGTGACGGCGGGCCTGGGCGAAGGCCGGGCGGATCTCGGGATGGCGGGGGTCGGCCACCGAGAAGGCGAAGACGGCGTTGAGGAAGTAGGCCGCCGCGGTCACGGCGGCGATGGCCAGCACGATGGGGACGAGGATGGGCCCCTCGATGACCCGCAGGCTCTTGCCCCGGAGCAGGTGGAGCTTGAGGTCCAGCATGGCGAACCAGATCAGCATGGCCGGGATGACCTGGATGAGGGTGAGCCGCCAATTGGTGAAGAGCAGCTTGACCCCTTGGAACAGCATGGCGAACGCCCCGACGACCAGGGTGAGGGGGGCCAGCAGGCGGTTGCGGCGGCCGAGGGAGAGGATGACGCTCTCCACCAGGGCGTCGTCACCGTTGCGGATGGCCACCACCATGCGCTGCAGCTGGCTGTAGACGCTGGCCCGGCGGTTGCCGGGGGCGGCGGACTCGAGGCCGGCCGGGGAGACCGGTGCCGACGCGGGGCCTGGTGGGGCCGCGGCCTCCGGTTGCGGTGGCGGGCTCACAGCCCCGAACTCCGGCGCGCCCTCGGCCATGGTCCCCACGCTACTTCTGGGCCCGGACCGGCAGCGGCCGGCGGATCGGGGGAAGAGCCCCTGGCCCCACAGCCCCTCGGGCTGGGCCACACTGGACACCATGGCAGCCCAGTACATCTACACCATGCGCGACCTCCGGCGCTTCTACCCGCCCGACCGGGAGGTGCTCAAGGGGATCAACCTCTCCTTCTACCCAGGGGCCAAGATCGGCGTCATCGGAGGCAACGGATCGGGGAAGTCCTCGCTCCTGCGCATCATGGCCGGAGAGGACGACGGGTTCTCCGGCGAGGCCCGGCTGACGGCCGGGTTCACCGTGGGCCACCTGGCCCAGGAGCCACAGCTCGACCCCACGAAGGACGTGCTGGGCAACGTGTCCGACGGTGTAGGCGAGACCAAAGCCCTGGTCGACCGGTTCAACGCCGTGTGCGCGGCCATGGGAGAGCCGGACGCCGACTTCGACAAGCTGCTCACGGAACAGGCCGACCTGCAGGACAAGATCGACGCCGCCGGCGCCTGGGACCTCGAGCGGACCTTCGAGATCGCCATGGACGCCCTTCGGCTACCTCCGGGGGACGCCGACGTGGCCACCCTGTCGGGCGGCGAGCGGAGGCGGGTGGCACTCTGCCGGCTGCTGCTGTCCAAGCCCGACCTCCTCCTGCTCGACGAGCCCACCAACCATCTCGACGCAGAGTCGGTGGCCTGGCTGGAGCGGACCTTGCAGGAGTACCCGGGCACCGTGGTGGCCGTGACCCACGACCGCTACTTCCTCGACAACGTGGCCGGCTGGATCCTCGAGCTGGACCGCGGGGCGGGGATCCCCTGGGAGGGCAACTACTCGTCGTGGCTCGAGCAGAAGCAGGCCCGACTGGCCGGTGAGCAGAAGGCCGACCGGTCGCGGCAGCTTGCGCTCCAGAGGGAGCTGGACTGGATCCGGATGTCGCCCCGGGCCCGCCAGTCCAAGGGCAAGGCCCGCATCAACGCCTACAACGACCTGGTGGCCGAGGCCGAGGCGGCCGAGCGGCGCGCCGACAAGCTGGAGATCACCATCCCGGCCGGGCCGCGGCTCGGCGACCGGGTGGTCGACGCCGAGGGCCTGGTCAAGGGGTACGGGGACCGCCTGCTCATCGACGGGCTGTCGTTCCTGCTCCCCCCCGGGGGGATCGTCGGCGTCATCGGGCCCAACGGGGCCGGCAAGACCACGCTCTTCCGCATGGTGGTGGGCGAGGAGAAGCCCGACGGGGGGTCGCTCGAGGTCGGTGCCACCGTGCAGCTGGCCTACGTGGACCAGTCGAGGGACGAGTTGGTCGGGGATGCCACCGTGTTCGACGAGATCACAGGGGGCCAGGACCTGCTGGTGGTGGGCCACCGCGAGCTGCACGGCAGGGCCTACGTGGCCAGCTTCGGCTTCACCGGAAGCGACCAGCAGAAGAAGGTCGGCCAGTTGTCGGGGGGCGAGCGCAACCGCGTCCAGCTGGCCAAGGTGCTGAAGGAGGGGGGCAACGTGCTCCTCCTCGACGAGCCCACCAACGACCTCGACGTCGACACGTTGCGAGCTCTCGAAGAGGCCCTCCTCGGGTTTCCGGGCTGTGCGGTGGTGATCAGCCACGACCGTTGGTTCCTGGATCGCATCGCCACCCACGTCTTGGCCTTCGAGGGCGACTCCGAGGTCCGCTGGTTCGAGGGCAACTTCAGCGACTACGAGGCCGACCGCAAGAAGCGGCTCGGCGTCGACGCCGACCAGCCCCACCGACTCCGCTACAAGCCACTGGTCCGCGACTGAGCCCGTGGTCACCCCCCGAGGCCGGACCTTCGCCAGCGACAACTGGGCAGGTGTGCACCCCAACGTGATGGCCGCCATCACCGCCGCAAACGGGGACCATGCTCCCTCCTACGGCGATGATCCGGTGACCGAAGAGGCCATCCGGCACCTCCGTCGGCACTTCGGCCAAGATGCCGAGGTCCTTCTGGCCTTCAATGGGACCGGGGCCAATGTCATCGGGCTTCAGGCGCTCCTCCGTCCCTTCGAAGCTGTCCTCTGCGCCGAGACTGCCCACATCAACGTCGACGAGTGCGGTGCCCCCGAGCGGTTCCTCGGCAGCAAACTCGTGGCGGTGGCCACGCCGGACGGCAAGCTCACCCCGGAACTGGCCGAGGCGGCCGCTGCCGGCACCGGGGACGAGCACCATGTCCAGCCCAAGGTGGTGTCGATCACCCAGTCCACCGAGGTGGGGACCTGCTACTCGGTGCAGGAGGTCGTGGCCCTGGCCGAGTGGGCCCACGCCCGAGGCCTGTGGCTCCACCTCGACGGAGCCAGGCTGTCAAACGCCTGCGCGTCGCTGGGGGCCGGGCTGGGCGCCTTCGGCTCGGAGGCCGGGGTCGACATGCTCTCGTTCGGAGGGACGAAGAACGGGGCCATGGGGGCAGAGGCCGTGGTGTCGTATCTACCCGCCGACACGGCCGGCCTGCGCTACATCCGCAAGCAGTCCATGCAGCTGGCCTCCAAGATGCGCTTCATCGCAGCCCAGTTCACCGCCCTGCTGGCCGACGACCTGTGGCTGACGAACGCCGGCCACGCCAACTCCATGGCACGACGCCTGTCGAACGGGGTGGTCGGCGTGCCGGGGGTCACCCTGGCCTATCCGGTCGAGGCCAACGGGGTGTTCGCCGCGCTCCCTCCGGTGGTGACCAGGGCGCTTCAGGACGAGTACCCCTTCTACGTGTGGGACGAGGCCACCGGAGTGGTGCGGTTGATGGCGTCGTTCGACACCACCGAAGGGGATGTCGACGCGTTCGTGGAGGTGCTGGCCGAGGTGATGGGCGAACTGGGTGGCAATGCACACGGGTAGGACAGTGGTCGTCCCAGAGGCATGCGTCCCGCGCACAAGAGGTGTTGTGAAACCATCCACGGTCACCGGTCGAGTCCACTGGTCGCCTCTCTTGCATACTTGGACGCCAACTGATGGGAGAATCCCCACGATCGACCGATCTCGATGACGCTCTTCCCCTCAGCCCGTTGGGCCAGGATGATCGCTCCTCGAGTGAGGTGGCGCTGACTCTCGAAATCCTTCAATGCGTCCGTCAACTCCTCCCGGGCGGCATCGAACCGATTCGTCTCGATCGTGGCTGTGACTTTCGAGCGTCGGCGAACACTCCTGAGGATCCGGTGGTAGAGGGTCTCGGTTCTCAGCAGGGTAGCCCGGAGGCGCTTAGCGGCCTCGAGCAGATCCTCGACTTGATGCTCAGCAGCGGCGAAGGGGTCGTCCACGGCTTCAGCATAAGCCTCGGCGTCATGACGGGTGACAGATACCCGACTGATCCGCCACAGCACCCTGGGGTGTTGTTCGGTCACAGTGGATGACGCCCGGCTGATCCGGTTTCGACGGGGAATCCAGCTCAGCTCCCGGTTCCGTCACTCGGATGAACGCCACCGTGTCCATCGGGATCGATGATCGGTGCCTTCCGGCCGGCAGGGGGGCGTTCTGTCCGGGCGGGCACTGGGTCCCCCATTTTGTCAACTTCACCAAAGACGGAGTCGAGGTCGGACACGGCGACACGGACGAGACCTGCAGGGACCTCGTCGTGAACGGCGCCCACCCAGCGCCATCACACGCCCGCCGGAAGACTTCGTGATCGCTCGCAACGACATCGGTCGGTCGCCCCAACAGGGTGCCGTACGTCGGGCCGAATCGAAGCCGGGCGCCGGGACGCCGAACACTGCACCTCAGCCTTCGTGTCCAGAGGCTGCCAGATCTTGTCGGCTCCGGGGACGGATCACCAGCTCCCGGTGGCGTGGGCAGGGTCCGAGGGAGATCATGGGTCCCCTGGTCCCTTAGTGGCGATGAGGCCGTGTTTCGGACATGATCCGCGTAGTGGCAATTTCAAGTGTGGGGTCCTTGCGGACTTCCGGACCAGCTCCCGGGGGGGCGCCCGGTGATGTGAGGGTGGGGCATGTCTCGTGAAGGGACTCTCACCGACGTGCTGCAGACCCCGCGCCAGGACGGATCCCTCGGACCTCGTCTCGCCCCCGCCGGCACCTCCACCCGAGTCGGATGAGGGAGCGAGGGCAACGGGGCCGGTACCGGAAGGGCAGGCCTACTGCCGCACGGCGGGCCGCCCCGAACCGGGTGG
>Ga0307374_10008775_pt1 | contig 15029 bp, 29 predicted proteins | sample OX3MG_FD_202532 | JGI IMG/M metagenome (GOLD analysis project Ga0307374, IMG submission 202532) | Soil microbial communities from Risofladan, Vaasa, Finland - OX-3 | ecosystem: Environmental > Terrestrial > Soil > Coastal area > Acid sulfate soil | place: Finland: Risofladan, Vaasa | collected... | reverse complement strand
GTTTGTTTCTCCTAATTTTATTTCCCCAACTCCCTCAACCTCACATGCTTATTATATACCGCACGGCGTAAAATGTCAAGGTTTTTTCATGATATTTTAACCACTTTCACGAACTCATCGAAAACTCGTTCAGTTCATAGGAAAGGTACTCTAAATAGCCAAACATGATTGTCCAGTACTCGTGCCACTCTGGTGAGTGATGGTACATGCTTTCCGCTTTATTCCATAAGACGGTATGCATGAGCGTAGTTAGTGCATCAACGATTTCCTTTGGCGTCTGATACGTTTCATTTTTCAACAATGCCAGTATTTTGGCGGCGGCGCTGTAGGCGGCGTCGGTCGGCGCGTTGAAGAGGAGCTGCTGGTAGCGCGTCACCAGTGACGGGCGCAGTTCGGTGAAGGATTTCATCTTCGAGTTCCTTTTTACGGGTATAATCCGTTATTTCCCAGTCCCCAACCGCGATGGTGTGGAGAACAACTAAGCTTTCCACCGGCATGCGCTTGACATGCGTTTTCCAGTTCACATCCGCCCAGCTGCCGTCTCGTGCCACCCGCTCCACATAACCAATGACCATTGATTCGTCTTTTGTGCGCACCCAATCGCTTTTTTTCATATTCATGTATCCCCCCGTTGCTAGATGTGTTCCCGTTGGACAAACTGTTCCTGCTCAATCGCTCGCGCCTCTTTTTCCGTACATTCCGTCCAATCGGTTTCCCCATCGTTCTTTTCAGACTCAACGAAATACGGTGACAGCCCATCCATGCTTATCAGGTCAGAGACCGTTCCATCCTCTATACGCTCTTCATTTTCAACTTCAAGAAGATAATACTCCGTATATCGAATCGTGCGAGACACTTTGTAAATGACCATACCCTTACCCCTTATAGATATCATACTGGTGATGAATCCAAGTTCATCGCACTCGCGAACGCTATACACACGTTGTGCTGTACTGCCAAACCGCTCACTGGTAATAAAGTACCGCCCACCATAGACCGTTGGCAGTACCTTGCTTGCGAAAAAGTGCATCGTGCCCGGAGAAAAGAAAAACTCACCAGCACGACGATTCGCCTCCTTGATTTCATGAATACTTCTATAGCCCATTGTCTTCACCGTAGAAAAGGGATAGCCAGAATAGCTATCCCCTCACCCAATGGTTTGTTTCAATCCTCACCCGACCGCGATCAGCAGGATGCAACTAAGAAATCATGTCCAGGATGCGTTTGGCAACGGCCTTGCCGTCGCTCATGCCGCCCATCTCAACAACGCCGATGTTCGAGTACTTTTCGGCCAGCCGGGTGTATTGCTGCACTACCGCATCATAATCGGAACCGTGCCCAATTGGTGCAATCACTACAAACTCGTTTTCCACGTTCTTTGCAAGCGCCCGTTCAAACATGGCTTCATCAGTGGCTTCACCATCAGTAATCACTACCAGTAAAAGCTTCGGAGGCGTCACCTCTTTGCCTAGGAATTCAGACGTATAGTGCGTCTGAATGGCATTGTATCCCGGCATAATCTGCGTACTGCCGTCCCAGTTGCGGGTATCCCAGAAATGCTGGATATTCCCTTTGATGCCGCGCTCCTGATTAGGGACGTTCACGTCACCGAAATCATCGGCACGCCCGCCGGCAAAGGTTACGGTATATACACCACCGCCGCCAGCTTCGTTCTCACCGGCACTGTCCTTGCTCCCAAGCACTTCAATCAGATCATACAACGCGTTCCCTACCACCTGGTACTTTTTTACGGAACTAGAAGCTGACGCACCGCCTCTCATACTGCCAGTGGTGTCAAGCAACAGCATCGGCTCAGTATCGGCATCTTTCACATCAGCAATGTCTAATGGCATATGTTTTGTCTCCTGTACGTTTCTATCGTGGAAAACCGTTCCACACGGAAGAGCTATACGGCTCTAGTGGCTTCAGATGGACTCGCACCATCAACACACGGTTTTTCAGACCGCTGCTCTACTTTGGAGCTATAAAGCCAAAAAACAACGGAAACGACACAAAATCAGAAAAGGATCGTTCCCGATTGTTCAATCTGGTGCTGTTTCCTGCTACGGATTCCAGACACCATCATTATACTATACGCCGTGCATAATGTCAAGGTTTTATATTGATATTAAACTTCCGGGTCGAGAACAACCATCTGCTCCGCGTCCATCAACCAGTTCCAGGCTGCTGAAAACTGTTCATGCTTCGTGCAGGGAACATCCATAAATTCCCACGGATGTCCCTGCGGCAGCGACATGTTAAAACACAGTCCGTCAATCGTCTGCTCATCAATGGCAATGCTAAGCTTCTTCATTCCTTTCCACCATTCCAGGAAGACTTCGCCCCAGCACCCTGACGTCATCGTGTCTATACGTCCATCGCATACTGGAAGAGCGATATCGCGCAGCCAGACGTATGCGCGAACAATGCTTCCTCGCGTTGGCGGGTTGCACCCGTACCCATTCCAATTTTCCGGCCAGTTGGCGATTTCAATAAGTTTTTTTTCAACGGTGAGCAAGTCCATGTGCTATTTCCTTGATTTCCTTGATGTTCTTGATTTTCTTGATATTCTTCTGACACTCCCCGACCTAAAGGCGCGGGGGTTCTTCTTTCAACCAGCCTACTTGCCCGTTTTCAGTGTCTGAGAACGAGTAGGGGTAGATTGTCCAGAAGCGTTACGTACACTCGCGGGTGTACCCGTTGCCGAATGCCCTTCGGTACGGTCTGCCCTGGCTAAAATGTTGATGGCGGCATTGTGGTCACGGTCAAGCACCAGCCCACAAGCAGTACAGAGGTGTGTTCTGACTGAGAGGCTTTTCTTGAGACGTGTGCCACACGCTGAGCAATCCTGGCTTGTGAAAGCTGGCTCTACCGCGATAACCGGGATGTTGTGCACCCGTCCATAGTAGCACAGCCACATCAGGAAGCGCCCCCATGCGGCATCACTGATGCTCTTTGAAGTCGCGTGGTTTTTTACGAGGTTGCGTATCTGAAGGTTCTCATAGGCAATCAAATCGTGAGATGTGATGAGCGTGCTTGCCGTTTTACGGGCAAAGTCTTCACGCTGCCTCTGTACTTTCAGATAGCCTTGTGCCAGTACCTTACGGGCTTTTTTGCGGTTCTGCGACCCTTTTTTCTTGCGCGAAAGCCGCCGATGCAAGGTCTTCAATCGCTTTTCCGCTTTTCTCAGATGGCGGGGATTGGCTATGGTATTGCCCGAACTGTCGGTCAAGAATTCCTTGAGGCCCATATCAATACCGGCGTGTTTGCCAGTAGGAATGTGCTTGACCGTGCGTTCTGCTTGTACGGCAAACTGGCAATAGTAGCCATCGGCCCGTCCAACAATGCGTACCCGCTTGATGTGCTTGATAGGGAACGCTTCAATGCGTTGATTCTTGCTGCCTATCAAGCGTAGCCGTCCGATCCCACAGCCATCAGTGAAGCTGATATGCTTGCCATCAGCTTCCACCTTCCAACCCGTCTGTTTGTACTCGACTGAGCGGTTGTCATGCTGAAAACGCGGATAGCCCTTCTTCCCTGGCTGGTGATTTTTGCAGTTCTCATAGAAACGGGAGATAGCGAACCACGCCCGGTCTGCCGCCGCCTGACGGGCCTGGGAGTTGAGCGCGGCGGCAAAGGGGAAGGTGTGGGCAAGCACCGCGCAATAGCATTGGAGGTCATTGCGGGTGGTGCCGTGAGTATCGGCCCACAGGCGCACGGCCTTATTGCGGATGAACTGCGTTATCCGTATCGCCTCATCAATAGCGGCATATTGCGCGGTGTTGCCATGGACCTTGTACTCAAAAATCAGCACTGCGCTTGCCTTTCCCTCTCATTTCTGCTATACTGATTATACTACAGAATAGCGTAGTATGTCAAGCAATGGAGGTGTATAGTATGCCCAAAGCCCGAACGAACATCTACATCACCCAACGGCAAAGAAAACAACTGGAAAAGCGGAGTCAAGAGGAAGATTTGCCGATGGCTGAAATCATCCGGCGTGCGCTTGACAGCTATCTGGCGTGGGATGACCCAACCTATGCGCCCACCCCCAGCACGCCCCATAAGGAACGTCTTTCATCCCCCGCTTGAAAGACGGGGGCTTTCAGACCCTCTTAACTGTAACGTAGGGTACGCGCACGGCACCAACCACGCCGATATCACCCGGCTCAAAAAACAGGCAGAATTGTCGCCATAGCGAGAATAATACGCTTCCTCACGTTCCTTGCACGTCACAGTATCCCCAAGGAGAATGCTCGCCCGCGTTGCCATGTTATTTCCGTTCTGCCGTCCAATACGAAACACCCCGCGTTCCAACAAGATTTTCCCAATTTGCTGGATCAAGATTTAGTTCAACAGCATCCTGCTTGGAAAGACCAGTGACGACAATACCTTCGTGAACACTTTTTTTCCACACAATTTCATCTACCAAAAAGAAGCGCCCATCACCGGCACGACCCACAAAAGCATGCTTCAGCCGGTGATAAAAAAGCTGCGTATCGCTCAGCTTGCGTTTGATCTGATTGATGCGTTGCCGTGAAACACTATAGCGACGAGCAAGCTGTGTTTCTTTCCCCCTGTGAGTTCCGTACAGCCCATGTAAGCACGTGATTACTTCATCCTCCAGCAATTCCCTTTCAATTATCAGCTTTTCCGCTTCAGTCAAAAGCTGATCGCCGCGTTTCCAGCCCGACATTACAGATACTCCACTCCGGCAAACGCCAGGAAAAAAGCCAGTTCAACAGCCCCCTCACGCGTTGCCGAAAATGAACGCAAGAGTTCTTGCGTATCGTCATTTTTCTCAATAACGTATGCATCCTTCGCACGCCGGATCAATGTTTCATCGTCACGGATAATTCCCGGTGCATAAAACCAGGCCCCCTCGTCCAACAGATGCATGATGCCTTCCGGCGTCGTTTCCTCTTCTATAACTCGTGGAAAACTCAATACTGTATTCCCCCTTCTTTCTCCCAGGAAATAGCTTCAATCGGAACAAAACGCGAATCGGCCCGGTGCAATACCTCCACGGTCTGCCCGTTCGTATTCCAGATATGCACCGATCCTGTACTTGATGCCGAAACAACCTGCAATCCATCAGGAGACCAGGCAAACGCTGTAATCGTTCCTTTGCGGCTGATGCCGTCACGATGCCCATAATAGGTGCACCAGACAGTGCCGTTCGGAGAAATAATTTCCAGCGTGTGTTCCTCACGCATGCTGGCTCGAAGCTTCCACCCGTTGGAAACCGCAATACGCGGCTGCGGTTTGCTTATATGCATAGAACTCATACCTCTTGCAACAGCTCTAAATATCGTTCGTAAATCGGCACTTCCAACCAGCGTTCAGGATTCTCGGAAAGCGTATTGACAATAATCTCCAACTCCGTTTTCACCAACACCTCAACATACCGCTTTGATGCCCTTCCATCTCGCAGCAGCTCCGTGTACCTCCCGATCACCGACAGGCACGTCCCCTCACTCGCCCGTTCAGGAACGGTTGTCGCTCGTACCGGCCAGTGCCGGAACTCCTTCTGCAATGCCCGCACATCCATGAAAAACGCCTCTCCTCTTAAAAATACCGTGAGAAGCACCAACGTCTTCTCACGTCCTACCTGTACGCCTGTTCGCACCTCGCTTTCCTATTCAACGATCAACAGTGCTTCTTTCCTCACCACTACTCTTAGTATACGATACATATCGTTAAATGTCAAGGTTTTTCATTGACATTCTTAAAAATCACGCGGAAGGTTGCGCAGTGCGGCGTCACGCGTAAACCATGCGCGTTGTGTATCATAGCAGCGTGCGGCATGTTCAATGCGTTCAATCAGCGTCATGTCATCTACACGTGAAAGCGGCTCGCCGGCCATGGCGATCAATTGACCCAGCCTCAGATCAGGATGCGCCAGCCAGACCGCATAGAGCCTGGAAATGAGTGCGAACTGGTCAGTGTTCATTGGATTGTAATGCCGCAATCTCACGTAAAGCTTCGTCAAGACGTTTCGAGAGCGATTCGTTGATGGAAAGAAGCGCCGCCAGAAGTTTCTGCGTTGCCTCATCGTACTGCCTGTCTTGCTGTGCCAGGTGTGCCATCATTACTTCCGTATCATCGAATGTTTTCATCGTGGTATGATATTGTTCTTCTGCCTGCAATTCGGCGTGCTTCCCCAGCAACGTTTGCCCAACTGCTAAAACAGACAACGCGACAAGCTGGATAAACGTCTGGCTAATCCATTGCACGTACTGTGTTGGTGTCGCATGCAGCCCTGGAAAGCCGATGATTGCAAGGATAGTGAAAATATAGGCACATACCATCGTGCCTAAGCCTTTCGTAATGCCGACCGCGATCTTCATGTTAAACCCGGTCAGCGCGTCTGCCGCGTGCTTCATCGTAATGAGACGCGGCGTATGTTCCTTCGGCATAGCCACCCCCGCAGCTATTGCGCTTGATTGATTCGCACCCTTTTATTGGGACACGCTGTAAATAGCGGCTCCTGCAATAAGTATACCATAACGAGCACCTGTCAGGATGCTTCCTCGCTATTCTGTTCCCAATCGCTGTTTCGTCCATGATCGAGCCAATCGCTCAGCGCGTCTTCGTACTCCGTCATAGATTTTTCAACGATGTTTCCTTGCGCATCGTACTGCTTCTTCCAGACGACGTATGGCATGAACCCGGCCCGATCGCCAAGCACCCGCTCGCACAGCCGCTGTCCCTCTGTCCAAACGTCACGCGAGCCATCAGCAGAAATGTGCGTCTGCATCGTTCCAAAGCGGTAAGCAAATTGCAAAAGCGCCGCCGATACCAGCAAATCATACGGCATATGCCCTGTTTTGCAAAATGAAAAGAAAAGCCCGGCGTGATCGGGATAATCAAACCGGTCAAGCGTCATGACACGCGGCACATAAAACGACTCCCAGCTCATATCTTCCCCACCAGAAGCCTGATCGTTGCTTCCGTTCAATCTGACACATTCAACAGCAAACTCCGGTTCGCCAATCCCTTCTGGCCCGGCAATACGAAGCGGCTGTCCTTTATAGGTTGGTGGAAGCCAGCGGTGCAATTCTTTCACCTCTTCCACCCATAATGAAAACCTTTTCTGTTCAAGTGTTTGCTGGCGATGCCAGTAGCGTGTAAAACCCATACTTCTTTTTCCTTTTTCTTGTACATTTGTATAAAAAGCGGGCGTCCCGAAAGACGCCCGTACTGTGCCGCGTATAGGAGCTTGTGTTTCCATGCCCGCTTACACACACGACAGTATAGCACACTAATCCATACGGCGGTGCCCAAAGCCAAGCCGGGTCATCGTCGCCTCGGTCAAGTAATATTTCTGACCTTTTCTTATGTTGAGTAAGATGTCTCGCTCACGAAACCAGCTAATGAGCGGCTGGCACTCCGTATCGAAGTACCAGAGCTGCTGGTTGCGATCCTGCATCTTTCTCATCTCTTCACGACGGCGGTTGAGTTCCGTCAATTGCTTACGAACTTCACTCTCCGTTACCGCTGGCGGCATAATTCTCATTTTTCCTCCCAATAATCAACGAGCATCTTATGTAAGTGTACACAACCATGCTACGATATGTCAATGTTTTTTATTGACAATTGAAATTTCTATTTTATGTTGGCTGCGTGAAAAATTGTTTTAAGTACGCATATGATAGATTTATACGCGTCGCCTCCACATGTTCACCGCCCTTATCTTCGTGATGGGTGCGCATCAGCGCGATCCATCGCTTGCGTGCCTCCTCTGCCGTTGGAAGCGAACGAAAACCCAGGATACGCAGCGCATCCGCGAGCGTTTCTACCGTCGCACGTGGAATAGCATAGCGATTGGTAGAAAGCTGGCGCTGCTGCTCTTTACGTGCTTCCATCACCTCCTGATAGTCATCTTCCGCCTGTGCAACCATCTGCTCGTAGTTGTCGAAAAACTCCCGATAACGTGCGAGCAACGATCCAGTCATCCACCATGCACCTTTTCCCTCGTAGGCGCCTTTCGCCCACCGGCAACTGTTTCTCTGCTGCTTTACCAGGTCTTTGAACGTCAGAAACTCATCTGTCGTGTCACCGGAAAAGCGCACATAATATGCGACAATCAGCGCTGTTTCACTGTCACGCAAGAGGTATCTGAGCGTCAGCATACATCTTTCCCCTTCCCAACTCAAAAAAAATCATCCGTGGCACAAAACGCCACGCCGGCATCCCTGGCTGCCTCCGCGTCTTCCGGCATATCTCCAACATAAAGCACCATCGAAAGCGGGACGCTCATCATATATACCAATGAGATATCCTCAACTGCTTCCACAATCATCTTTCCACCCGGCTTGCGCCTTGGGGATTCCGTATTCCATGGCGCTGTCTTTCCTTTCGGGTGATTGAAACAGACCTTAACGGTACTGGCATGCACCGTATGTGCCAGAAGATACAGCTCTTTCATGATATCACCTGGCTGATATATTCCAAATGCCACCCCGCCTTGATTGGTCACAAGACCGATGGGAATGCCGGCCTGAACAAGTGCATGACAGCGTTCCAAACGCTGTGGATACACGTGCCAGTCCGTGAGCGTTTTCGGAAACTTCTCGCCGATAATCGGACGACGCAGCGTCAAATCCACATCAAACAGGATAATTGCGAATGCCTTCGCCTCTTCCATCGTCATCATAAAATGCTCAAGCGCAGCGTATCCGCTGCCTTTTTGCCTTCAGCTAATTTCGCTTGCTTCAGTTCCTCTTCCGTTAGTGGACGCTTGCGAAAAAGTCCAGGCTGTACAAGCAGCGTCGCCCGCTGCGACTCCCAGAAGAGCTGCTGCGTCTGCTTATACAGCAACCCGGCAAACGTGTTGGAAGTCGTCACCCAGTGACCTTCTTCCATACGCATCGTACGTGCCTGGTGATACCAATGTGCAAGGCAACCCTCTTCTGATTTCTCCAGGTCGAAACCGCCTTCGCTCAGTATCAACGCCGCCTGATAAATCGGCACCATATCCACAACAGCAGAAATGTGTGCGCCACGAAACAGATGCATCGCCGCCGTGAGATTGGTTTTCACTCCAGCTTCGACTTCCGCCGTAATATCACCGTCATATCCGCCTGATGCGAGCGGCTCCAAACTTTCCGAGCGCAAGTTTGCCGGCCAGAGAAACGTCTCTAAGTACAAACAGATCAAGCACATATGAAACGTCTGCATACGACCGAGGTCGGTTTTCTTGCCGTCCTTGCGCTCGCGGAAGGACATTTCTTTCCAGAACGAATGCTCATAAATGCGTGCCAGCGTCTGCGCGGTTTTCGTGCGCAGGTCATAGACGTAACTGTGCAGCGTCTCACCTTTCGAGAGCCTGCGACCATGCTGAAGCCTGCGGAACAAATCAGACTGCTCCTCCGCGCTCATGCCTTCAACAACCACGACGGGCAGCGTGCGTGCCAGGAAGCGTTCTGCTACTATGGTCGGCAGCTTCTCGAAATAACTCTGGAACGGAATATCCTCGCTGCTTTTTGTCAATGGCGAGAGCCGTGAAAGCTGTGCTTTTGAGAGCGTGCGAAAATCACCTGCCAAAAAATGCAGCACGGCATTGAGCCGTTGCTGTCCGTCGATCACATCATTATAGATGCGATCATTTTCTTCGCGCGGCGCAAACATGAACGATGCCACGTTATAGCCGCGCAGAATGGTATCGCAGTAAAACTGCATGTCTTCGTCACGCCAGACAACGCCGCGCTGGAACGGCGGAATAATCAAGCGATCACGCGAATCCCACAGACTCTTAATCGTAAGGTTCTGCGTTGGGCTTTCTGGATTGATTCGTTTCTTCATTTCTTTCCCCTTTTTTCATGTCATTGAAAACGACTGATATGATTATAGCATACCGTTTCAATCCCTATCTCCATCTGGCATGACGGTGACATTCCCATGCAGCATCAGCGTGCAGGAATATCCGCTTCCGCACGCACATGCATGCACCGGTGTTCGAGCCAACCAGACGTAGCCAGGATGCGCTTCCTTCACAAAGCAACACGGCTTTTCGTCAAGCGTCACTTTCCAGAAGCGTGGTACAAGCGACTCGCGACGTATCGTAATAGTTTGCGCGTCTAGCTCTCTATCAACCGGCGTTAATTCCGGGCGGCATTTCCAGCACGCGCATGCATGCGCTTCATACAGCGCTGATAATTCCGTCCCTTCAAAATGCGTCGCAACCAGAATACCAGCAAAAACCGTTTGCAACGGATGTGGTCTTGCATTCAACCCACGATACGAAAGAAGGTTGTCATACCTGACATCCAGAAAACCACCGTTTTCACTCATATCTCCGCCTCGAACACGTGAAATGAAACGCCGTTCGAGGCAATCGTACCAATATACCCGGAGTAAGGAGTGACATCCTCCCCTGTATATGCCGTAAAGAAGAGCCGTTCTTCTTTCTTGCCGCCATAGATATCCTCTGGTTCAAGCACAATCAAACAGCCAATACTCAGCGCTGATTCCGGATTGCCGCGTACCCCCGCTACTTTTGCATCGCGCGGCAAGCGGAGTATCTGGCCTTTGCTGCCATCGTACAACTCATATTCCTGTACTCTCATCTGCTTTTCCTTTTTTTATCTGCCTAGCAAAAAATGCAATGCCAGGTATATCCCAGTGCTCACGCGTTGCCAGTTCATTCCACTCTCGTTCTGCCTGTATATATTTTTCAGGTGTCCCAGCATACGATCCAGTAAGAATATACCGCTCCATGCCATCATGCTTTTTATGATAGACCGTCACTTCATCACACACGCGGAGCATATCGAACAACGCTTTTTCGATATACCGCCAGGGAACGGTCAGCGAACAAAATTGCCTCATACTGCTCTCAGTTTCTTTCCATCAGGCGTTCTGAGCATCCAGAGCGGGAACTCCTCAAGAGTATGATTGAATTCGACGCTGTACTCGTTCCAAAAAAAATGATCGTACACACGCGTAATTCGGCCATGCATCCCAGCATATGGCCCGGTAATCACGACAACCGGCGTATCAATATACGCCCCAACTTTTTCTTCTTTTTTTCCAAACATTCTTTTACTCCACTTCTTCATAGGAAAACGTGCAAGGCACTTCCGGGTACCATTTTACGCGTAAGTGCCGCCGTGCGTTTCTAAGCGTCTGCTTATCCGTAGCGCCCGCTGCGACATGGAAGTAATGATTCGCCATCCATGAGCCAACACGCACATAGGTTCCTTGCGCATCCTGCTTATACGTCCACTGGTCAATAGACCAGTCAATGACCTTGAGCGGACCGGCATCGCTATAACACGAAACGGGATGCTCAAACGTTTGGCGCAGTACTAATTGCTTCATATTTCACCATGCTGGTACCGATCAACCAACGCCTTCCAAATCATGCTGTGCTGCCGACTCTGCTCGGCAAGGGCTTCCGCGGCGGCGCCACTTTGTGTCTTCACGTAAACAGCCATAAGCGAAATGCGCATGATATCCTCTATATTTTTCTGAAATTGCTCAGAGTTCGGGATATATATCCCGGCACTTTCCAAAACCTGGTCAACCGACCAATCAATTTCCTCCTGCACATACGTAGGGATATCGCTCTCCATTCTTTCTCTCCTTTACATTTTCAACATCCGGGCAACTTCTACCACTGACTGCGGACGCTTCGCTGCGTCCATCTGCACGCACTGCATAATCACCCGCTCCATTGCTGCCGGAACCATGTGCGCCCGGTCAAATGGAGCGAAATGGAAAATGTTTCCAGCCGGATCATCACCAGACAACAGATTGTGCAACGTTGCGCCCAGACTGTAGATATCCGCCGTAACACCCGTTTGCGCCTTGCCGTATTGTTCAGGAGCCGCGTACCCGTTAGTGCCGAATGCCCGTGTATCCGTAGACTGACCGGCTTTATACAACCGGGCGATGCCAAAATCAATCAGATAGACCTGATTGTCAGGAGTCAGCATAATATTGCCTGGCTTCAAATCGCGGAAGATGATTGGTGAGCGCTGCCGGTGCAAATAGCCCAGCACATCGCATAGCTGCAAACCGATATCACGAACTTCACCCACCATAAAGATACCCTTGCGATTTTGGATTTCTTCCAGCGTCTCACCTTCAATGAAGTCCATCACCAGATACCACGAACGGTCTTGTTGGAATTTATCGTAAATACGCGGCAGATTCGGATGCTGTAAGTTCGCCAGCAGTCTTCCCTCGCGCTCAAACGCCTCTACCGAGTCGGCAATCTGGCCGGTGTTCATGCTGGTCAACTTCATCTCTTTGACCGCAACGGTACGTCCAAATAAGGTGTCCTCAGCCCGGTAGACCGAGCCAAAACCGCCCTGACCAATTTTTTTCTCAACCCGATACCGGTTCGAGAGCAGCCCGCTTGCTGCTGTTGCTTTGCGTGCCAGCGGCAAAAGCGCAATGCGTGCAGCCTGCGGATCAATCGCTGCCGTTACTGTATGAGTAAACGCTCCTGCCAGTTCCGCTCCGCATTCATCACAGAATTCTTCCGTGATCGGCGTCTGTTCCCGGCACACCGGACACGGCACCATACGCGGCGGCGTATTTTTCCGCGCCAGCAGAATTGGCTGCGGTGCCGGAACAACCGGCGTCGAAACTGTTGGCGGCAATTGCGGTGCATACTTTGGCGTAAGCGGTACTGACTGCCCAGGCCAGCGTTGAAACCCGTAATTCGGGTCGCTGGAAACAACGGATTGATACCCCTTCATCTGCTTCTCATGCACTATACGGTCGTAATAGGATTTCGCGGTATATTCTCCAGGAAAATCTTTGCTGGAGAACGTCAGCCGGTTCCCACGCCGACCATATTGCGTGGTGAATAAATACCCCCCGCCGGGTACCTCTTCCAGACATGCCGCCCATACCTTATCATGGCCCTGAGACGGATCATAAAGGGCCCCATGCCATTCTCGTACGATCATACGCTCTCTCCAACCGGCACACGATATGCCTCTATAAATAATACCGCCAGACTGGCAAACAGTTCATCGCTTGGAACCACCTGCTCGTCACGGAAATACCGCAGCGCCCAGATCAGCGCATATTCCTCCAGCGCACTCATCTGCGCACCAGGAAGCATCTCATCCGATAAGAACGCTGTTCCATTTCTCGCATACTCACGACTATGCTGAAAACGTATCCGGCGTGCCGCTATCCGCGCATCCGCCGCGCATTGATTAAAAATTGCCTGCATCTTTTTTCTCCTGATTTCATTCACATTCCTATTATACTATTTTTTCGTTAATATGTCAAGGTTTTTTCATGATATATTAACGAGAAAAAAATTACGCTTCGAGCGGCTCGCTGTGCGCCGCTTTCGTTAAGAACGGGATTGTTTCATTCATTTTCGTGACTGGCGGAGCAACCGGCAGCTCTTTCCCGGTTTTGACCCAGTACTGTGTCGCCTTGAATTCGTTCTCGTCCATTTGCAGGATATCGGTATAGAGCACCACCGGGTCATGCTCCGTTTGAAAATCTTCAAGAAAAAAGACATCCCCGTAACGCATAACCAGTTCTTCAGCACGGTTCAACTCTGATCTCGTTTTAATCTCAATAGGATGATACTCAGCATCCGGCTTGCGCCGGATGCCGGCGCTTGACATCAACGGCAATCCCATTATAGCCCTTCCTCTTCATGACCATAGCGTGCTCCCAAAAGCAGGTATTTTGCCGTAAGCAGCTTCAACCGAAGAAACGACAACTGGTCAGCATGAAACCGCCAGGAATGACGATCTATAAACTGCTCTAATGATAAAAGCGTACGCTGTATTTCATCTAGTGAAAGTTCGGAATACTTCATATCCTCACGAAGAATTTTCCGTAGCTCATCAAACGCTTCGCTATCGCTCCACTCGTTCATACGCATCAAACTCCCGAAACACCATGTGGATTTTCCTGGCCGTCTGCTCAAAGCGCTCGCGCTGTGCCTCGGTCAGTTCCTCCCAGGAAAATGCCTTTAGTAATTCCAACTGCTTCTCTACCGGAAGCGGTGCAAACCGCTCCATGCAGAGAAGAAAAAACTCTTCGCCTGTCATGCTTTTAACGCTCCTGCAACAGCGCCTGCCAACTCAAGCGCGTCTTCAACATCTTCCGTTTTCCAGAGCGGCAATCTTTCTGTCTGCGTCCTTGACGCCCTGACTTCAATCATCCAGACCGGCTGGCGCATTTTTCCATACTGTTTGATTTCGTCAGCGTACTTGCACGCCCGCAGCGGGCACAGAAGCATATCCCCATCTTGCCCCCATGTTCGGTAGTGAGGAATATCTATCGTCATGCTGTCAAATCCGAGCGTAACCGATAGATTTCCGTCATCAAGAAGAACGAGATACGGGCAATTCCATACATCGCTTGCAGCTGCATCCATCAATTGAAAAACAGCTGATTCTACCTGTTGTTTCACAGAAATGTTCAATTCCGGAACAACAGACAACCGCTCCAGTATCGCTCCAACCGGCATCCGGTAATAGCCGTCCTTCACATCACTTCCACTTCCCGTTGCATTCGCCCGCGTCCACCAGAGCGCCTGCGGCAATCCCAACGCCTCCGCCAGCTTATTTTCCGGTTCGCGACCAACATATGCCGCGTACAGCCCAAGCGCATAGAAGCCATCCCCAAGGTCCATCACATCAACGCTCGTCTTGTGGAACCGGCTCCCACCATTATAATCAAAAGACTCACCGCACTTGTAATAATGATCGCGCTTCTTGCGCCACTTCTCAAACTTCGGCAGCAGCACTTTTTCCACAATCGCGTTGTCTCCATCACCGAATCCGGTAAGCAGTGCAAACGCGGCGCCATCTCCAGGCATCTCGGAAAGCATCCGGCTGAAAGCATGCCGCGCTTCCGCAACACGCCCGCTGCCATAGGCCCGCAAAGCTAAAACCAACTCGTCCCACGAGTTGAACAAGATATCCGCGTAATGCGATTCCGTCTCCACGTTTACAAACAGTTTTTTCATCGTGCGCAATCCTTTCAAGGGCAATGCAGCAGCGCCAAAATGTCCAATACAAACCCACTGCTGCTTA
>Ga0307374_10008774_pt1 | contig 15030 bp, 17 predicted proteins | sample OX3MG_FD_202532 | JGI IMG/M metagenome (GOLD analysis project Ga0307374, IMG submission 202532) | Soil microbial communities from Risofladan, Vaasa, Finland - OX-3 | ecosystem: Environmental > Terrestrial > Soil > Coastal area > Acid sulfate soil | place: Finland: Risofladan, Vaasa | collected... | reverse complement strand
CCTCAGGTTATCTCTCGGGCTCTCGGCACCAAAGGCTCGTCACGAGTTTTTCCCGCCCAACCCGTGCGTTACATACCACGTGGCGCGGGGGCCTGTCCCCCCGTATGGGGGGTTATCTTGTTACGCCTTTTGGCGTCATTCGTCACCACGTTGCCGTCATTGTTCACCACTCCGATCGAGGGCGTAAACCGGCGTCACAATGAACCAGCGCCCAAGTTCGCGGCTCACGGACCGGATCGGGCGCGAGCTCTTCATCGGTCGCATCGAGCATCTGATGAGGTCAAGACCGAAAATGGCGGCGAGACTGATTCAAATGGACGCAACATCTCCGGACGGACTGCCGCCCACGGTGGCAACCTTGCCGGGGGATGACCTCAAGATCGTTGCGAGCTGGCTTCGGTTGATCGAAAGCATATTTGGCGAGGCGCCGGACGTCATTGGCGATCTTGTCCTCCTTCGGACGCTACTGACCGAAGTCGCCCAAATGGCCCCTCGCCCGTATCCCGATGCGCTGGCGATCGTGACGCTTAGGTACGGGCTCACTGATGGAATGCCCCAAACCCTGCAAGAGGTGGCTGTGCAATTCGGATGTACACGGGAGCGGGTTCGACAAGTGGAGAAGGGTGTGTTCCATCGGCTGCGCTTTCCGCGGTATTCGCGGCCTTTGCGTGGCGGTTTCTACACGAGCGTGCACAGGCGAGAATCTGGTGTCCTTTAGCCTGAGGAAGGCGTTCGAGTCCGTCGATTCCGATGTGCGGCTCAAGGCGTTCATGAGATCCGTATGCTCCCCGAGCAGGCATGGCCAGTGGCCGACGAATCCGTCATAGCAGCGGGCGCGAAGCCCCGGATCGTCAGCCAGCGATCACCGAGGTCAGTTTGGGTTGAAATTGGACCCGGTCACCAGACCGGCTGGGATCCAGACCGCCAGTGGCAGGCCCTCCCAAAAGATCATCGTTAAGTCACCTGGTAGCGCACGGTTCTTATCCCTCAAGATTGCGGTCCAGGCCTCCAACTCCAGTCGGCCAACATGCGTCCAGAGGACTGGACGAAATTCCTTAGGAATCTTCCGACTCGTCCAGCCCATGACGTAGCCAATATCCTCGTCCTTCAAATCGGTCACTGTGATGTTCTTGCCGTCGATGAGCATGTCCAGAAAGCTTCCTTGGTCATTCGGAGCATCGCCACCCGTCGAGGCACGCCGTGATGATTTCTTGAGCTTGGCGACGAAGCCGCGGAGACCGCCCATCAAGAACCCCGCGACGTTAATTACCGATCGGTGCTGGCTACGAGGACTCATGACACCGACCTTGCCCTATCGGTAATCGCGCCGAATATCGATGTGTCTGGCATGTAGAGACCGCGCGGAAAAGCGACCTGGCACCTGGCAGCTGATTACCCATGGCTTGTCCGGCCAGTTGGTATGGCCCATCCTCTCGTCACTTCTCCAAGCCGATGAAGACAACCTTGGAGCCGTCCCAGTACAGGTCAGCGATGTATTGGCCAGATGAGGTGTCATGAATCCGTCGGGTAGGGGTGAAGGGCGCACTTGAGTTGTAGACCACGCTGAGGTCATAACTGCCCGACACGGTGAAGACTGCGCGAGATCCATCCCAAGCCAGGATCGCTCCCTGCAAAGGATCGCTGACCTCATGCCAAGTGAACTTCGACGCAAACAGGGCGTTGACGATCTGTAGGCAGCCGGGCGCAGATCCCGCCTGCAGCTTCAGACAGGCATCGAAGTGAGTCTTGAGGGCTGCCAGAACCTGGGCGTCGGTGGCAGCTGGGTGCGGCACGTCGGTCACCGCGGAGGCGTCCTGGAAGTCAGAGAATTTGAGCGCTTGGCCATCCCACGAGAGGGCCGCCGTGTAAGGGCCTCCCACGGCCAGGATTCGCGGCCGTTGGGTGGTCGCGCTTCCATAGCTCAGCCGCATCAGGAAGTGACCGGTGACCAGCAGCGTCGATGTGTCGTCAAGCCCAATCGATGATCCATTCAGTGGATCGCCGAGGAGCGTCCAGTTCGCTGCGCCGGTCGCCAGGTCTTGGCCAAACGTCTGTGGGCAGCCAGTCGGAGACAGCGAGGTCGACCCTGCGCAGGATTTGATGGCCTGCGACACCGCTTTGTCGGCTTGCGTGGTACCCGTATCTGACAGCTCAAGCATGCTGAAGCTCACCGCGGTCAGGGCCGGCAACGCCAATTGGGCTTCGACCTCACCGGCATAGGGCGTGAAAAGGGTCGAGGCGGCGAGAGTCACTGTGTGCTGGCCGGGGAAGACAGCCACCGTAACTTCGCTCCCTGGACTGGCGACAACCGCCTGGCCATCGATGGCGAGCGCGCCGGCTCCGCTTGGAATGTTCAAGTCGAGGCCCGCGGGCTCGACCAGCACCGGCCATGAATTCGGACGCTGAGCACGCATTATCAGGTTGGTAGTCCTTCGTCCGGCGGACGTGTTGTAGGTCAGCGTGACCTCGGTATCTGCGTTGACGTAGCTCACGTTCTGAACACTGAATCCAGAACGGGTGTGGGCGGTTGCGGCGAGCTGGGCGCCCAGCGCCGAGCGGTCAAGAAGGGAAGTGTCGGTGCTCGACGCGATGGCGGAGTCGATGATTGAGTGGCTCGAGACGAAGCCAGTGTCGGCGCGGTCGACCGCCGCCATGTAGGCGAGCGCCGCAGCCGCCGGCGTGACCTGGTTCGTAAGCAGGGTGAAGCTCAGACCGCTGGCTGCAAGCAGACCGAGAATGACCACGGCGATCAGTTCTTCGCGCGCCCCGAGTCGGCGTTGCAGGTTGCGCAGTCTTGTATTCAGACCGTTGATTTCAGTTCTCCTGACCGCCGGCGAAACGACGGCGAATCTCCGCGGCACGGGTGTGTTGCCCGCAGTCGCGGAGGGCATTGATCAGGGTTCGGGCGAGGTCGTCCCGCTCGACCGAGCGGGCGACGATCGGCTCGAGCAGCGCCACGGCGAGTGGCGCTTGGCCTCGGTCTAGAAGCGCCTTGGCGACCGCGTCGGCAAGGTCGGCGCGCATGCCATCGATTTGGACGCGGACTTCGGCCACAACTTGGCCGGCCACCCCGCGTCCTTGGGTGACGCGCTTTTCCATATCCTCGAAGCCGGTCAGGAATTCACCATCGCCGAGCTCCGAGAGCAGCAACCGCCCGAGCCGCAAAAGTTCGTCGTCGAGGGAGCCACTAGCTTGGCGAACACGTAGGGCCAGGCGCCTGAGTTGAGCGTAGTCGGCGTCTTGCTCGCCGAGATCGAAGCCGATCATCTCGTCCTCGACCTTGATCATCGAGCCAAGGGGCGCCGGCAGCCTCGTGAGATCGCGGAGGTACCCGCGGAGCCGGCCGCGGGGGTCATTCACCCCATGTGCGACCTCATCGGTAATCGATGCACGGGTGACGCGGTCACCAACGGTTCGCACCGAACGCGCAAGCAGGTAGAGCCAGAGAAATCCGATCACCGGCTTACCCATCAAGCTGGCAGTGAGGTCAGCGGAACTGGTCAACAACTGGATTCGCCCGATGGTGCGGAAAATCGGCGCCGCCGGTGCCGGCTTATACCCAGGTTCGACGCCACCTCTGCCCGCGGAGACCGATGGCGAAATTGGCTCGGCTAGTGGCATCGGAGCCGCCACGAGCGCCGACGCTGGCGCCGCCAGACGTGACTGCGTCGCAGGGACGTCGAGCTCCTTGGTCGCGGTCGGCCGGTGGGACCAAATGGGTAGGGCGACAAAGCCGAATCCGAGACCGGCGACGACCCCGTAGAAGCCGAGATCGTTGTGGGAGGCGACCGCGACCCCACCGGTGAGCAGGACATAGATCCAGACTCCGACGCCGAGCCAGGTGCGGTGGATGAAGAGGACTCCGGCTACGGCGGCGACCATCAGGACCAGCCCGTTTGGATCGGCTGCCAGTATGAGAAGGGCGCCCGCGACGAAGCCGAGACCGTAGCCCACCGCGAGCACGATCCGGCGCCAGTCCCAAAACCTTTCGCCAGCCGCAGCTTGCATCCCCGCCTTGCCCGTGGCGGCGAGGATATCTGACATGACGCCGTAGCGCGCGGCGCTCATTGCTCGTCCGCCATGGGGTCCTGGCCCAGCTCCTTCAGCCGGACCTGGTCCAACTGGCGGTACCACTCCCGCTCGAGGCGTCGGGTGAGCCGCTTGGCGGCCCCCAGCATCAGCCGACGAGTCAGGAAGTCCGGGCGCGTCAGAGGCAGTGTGTGGCTCAGCCTGAGCAACTCGGTGGTCAGCTCCTGCCGTAGGTCGTTACGGCCATACAGTGGCGGTTGAGGATTCATCCGGCCAGCCTTGTCGCGAACCGCCGGCATGAGCTCCGTCACGATCGCGTCAGCGACCGGCTCTCCGCCTCGATACCGGATCAGCAGATCGAAGACTCGCCGGTCGCGCCGGGCGAATGCCGCCAATTGCTCCGGGCTGAAGGTTCGCTTGCGACGTCCCGTCACCAGTTCCTCGATAACGACTTCGGCATCTGCACTTGTAGCCATTGGCCACCTCCTTTGAGATGGCCCCAGGCTCGCAACCGACCGTGCGGACACCGTGCGGTTTGAGGCATTTGGCGCGCTTCTAGGACGCGACCGCCGATCTCAGAGCGTGCGTATTGCGTGCGAACTTCAAAAACGCACGGTCTCCGCACGGTTTTCGCCCCTTCCCAATGCCCAGTAACTAGGTGTGGGAACTTCACGCGGCCACCGCCTACAGGTCAGCTTCACCGAGGCCCAACGCGCGGCGATCGCCGAGCGTGCTCGGGGCGCTGGACTGTCGCTGAGCGCCACGGTGCGTAAGCTGGTCTCAGCCGGCCTGAGCCTCGATTCGGTCGCTGTAGGCAGCAGCGATTCGCCGGCCGCGCTGGCGGCTCTGACTGCAGCCGAGCACGCGGTCCTGATGGTCGCCTCAGTGCTCCCCGAGGGCGAGCGCCGGATGCGCTCGCTCGCCGAGCGCGCAGGCGTCGCAGCTGAGGAGCGTCTGGCTCTCTTCCGCTCGTCGATTGAGGAAGAGCAGGTATGACCGAGCGCTGCATCGTCCGAATCAAGTTCACGCCCGCCGGCAACGGCAGCGAGGTGCGCCGGGCGGTGGGCGGCTTCTTGCGCTACGTCCAGCACCGCGACCTCCACCCCGACTCCAAGCCTCCGCGTCCGGCACCCGAGGTCTACGGACTTCTCAAGTACGTCGCCTACCGCGATCGCGCCAGCGCTCGGGCGGAGCTCTTCGGACCCCAGGGCCCGCTCGGAACCAGAGAGCGCAAGGAGTTCGCAGAGTTCGTCGCCCGCTCGATCGAGGGCTCAAAACCCCAGCTGTACCGCGGCAAGGATGGCCAGCAGCTCGATCGCCGGCGCGCGGTCTCGCGGCTGATCCTGTCGCCCGAACGTGCCCAGGGTCTGGACCTGCGCGCGCTCACGCAGGCAGCGGTTGGAAGCCTCGAGGCAGAGATGGATGTCAGCGGCCTGCGCTGGATTGCAGCCGTACATCGCAATACCGCGCACCACCACGTGCATCTGGTGCTGGCCGGGATGCACGAGGACGGCGATGGTGGCTACCGCCGCGTCCACATCAGCAAGGCACGACTGGCGGCGATGAAGGACGCGGTGGCGCTGGAGATCGAGCGTCAGCGCAGCGAGCGCACGCCGTCCAAATTGGTTGGTGCGCCGGCGGCGAGCGGTGCCAGGGGCAGGACTTCCACACAGCCGGCTCTGAAGTTGCTGGTCGAACGACCGGCACTCATCCGGACTCTGCCCCTGACGCCGCTAGCTCAGTCCAGCGTGGCAACCGGTGGCAACCGGCCTGAACCTCGACGACCCGCTCAAGCCGGCGGCTCGATCCTGGCTTTGCGTGCGGTGGCGCGTCGCTACCAGCGACGCATGGAGCGCGAGCTGGCGATGGAAGCTCGGCGCTGGGGCCAGGAGTGGGTGGCCTGTTGAGGCTGCTCATTCCGGCGGCACGCTTTGTCGGCGAGATTCTCGCGATTGCCGCCCGCAGCCTCCTCCCCGCCTGGCTGTTCCCGCCCTCAACACCGGACAGTCATGGCGCCAGCCGCTGGGCGCGCTCGCGCGAGCGCAATCTGCTTGGCCGCGCGGCGACCGCCGAGCGCATGCATGGCGACGGCATCGTGCTCGGCTGGCACGACCGCCGGCTGCTGCAGTCGCCGGCCGAAGACAACGTCCTGCTCTTTGGCGTCCAGCGCTCGGGCAAGACCTCGACTGTCGTCGTGCCGACGCTGCTGGGTTGGCGGGGAGCGGTGGTCGCCACCTCGACCAAGGAGGAGCTAGTCGCCCTCACCGCCCGGCACCGCTCCGAGGGCGGACCGATCTGGGTCTTCGCGCCACTCGACCGCGATCACGCCTGGATGGAAGACTTGGGCCTGCGGCCGGCGACCTGGAACCCACTCGAGGCGGTCGAGGATTGCGGCGACGCCTCCGAGCTCGCCGACCACTTCACCGCCGCCGGCAAGCGCGGCGCCTCCGCCCACTGGTACCTGGCCGCCTCCAGCCTGATCACTGGGCTTGCTGTCTGCGAGCGCGAGCGCGGCGGCGACATGCGCTCGCTGCTTATGCGCCTCAATCGCACCGCCAGCTCCGAGTACATCGGACTCTCCGCTGTCGTTGAGGACGCCACCGCGGCTGAGCTGCTGGTCGCCTTCGCGATCACTCCGGATCGGGAGGCGGGCTCGATCGCCTCCACCGCTCGTTCCTCGCTCTCGCTCTGGACCGACGAGCGCGTCGCCTTGGCCACGACCTCCAGCCCGGATGCGCTGGATCTCGATCGACTTCTGGCTGAGGCGGGCACGCTCTATTTGGTCGCCCCGGCTGAGGAGGCCGAACGCTGCCGACCGCTCTTCTCCGCCCTCCTCCTCTCCCTATTGCGGCGCGCGACCACGCGCTCGCGCGCCCAAGGAGGTGTGCTCTCACCGCGCTTGCTCCTGGCTCTGGACGAGGCGGCCAACTTCGCCCGCATCCCACGGCTTGCCGGCTACGCGTCCAGCGGTCCTGGCCAAGGCATCCAGCTCCTGCTCTGCTATCACGACCTCGCCCAGATCGAGACCGGGTACGGCCCCGAAGCCGCGCGCACGATCTGGAACAACTGTCGCGCCCGCCTGCTGCTGCCCGGCCAGGGCGACATCAAGACCCTCGAGCTCTTTAGCCGCGCCATCGGCGATGAGACCCGCACCTATCGCGCCACGCACCAGGACCGCGGCCGCTCCGGTTCCTCGGAGCAGCGTCTGGGCCGGCCACTGGCCCCGATCGAGGAACTGCGCCGTCAGCACAGCGCGGTCCTGCTCTACGCCAACGCGCCGCCCGCCCAGCTCGAGCTCCGGCGCTGGGACCAGGTCCCCACCTGGCGCCAGCTCGTCGAACCCAGTCCATCCATGAGCGCCGGCCTTGCCGGCAAAGGAGACAAGTAGTGAGGGGAATCTTCACCGACATCTCGGTGACGCCCGATTTCAGAGGCCTACCGCCCAACGTTCTTCACGGCCTGATTCAGCTCACCAACAACGCTGCCGCGCTGCTAACGCTGGTCGCCGGACTGGGCATCGTCGTCTCGCTCACCGGGCTGGTGCTCGCCTCCTTCACTGCCAACCGTGAGCTCAGCGAGCGGGCCAAAGGTGGCATCACCGTCTCCGTTGGCGCACTCGCGCTGCTCTATATCGGCGTCGCTGCCGCCAACTACTCCAGCCACCTCTTCGGCCACTAGCGTGGGGTCGTACCAAGCCCAAGCCGATCAGTGGGTCAACCAGATCATGATCGCGATCGCCAACTGGTCGACCGCGGCCGCCGTCGCCAGCATCCAGTGGCTGGTCGCCGGCCTCGGCAAGTCAAGCGAACCAGACCTGAGCGTGATCGTTCCGGTTTACGACCGCGTGCTCGCGATCTCGCTCCTGCTCCTCGGCGCGGTGATGGCCCTGGCATTGATCGAGCGCATCGCCTGGGGATCGCTCGGTGCGGGCATTTCACTCATCCCACGCGTGGTCGCGGCCACGTTCGCCGCCTTCGCCGGACTCGGCGTGGTCAAGTACGTCGCCGGCTATGCCGCGCTACTCGCGACGACCTGGACGCCTGACTTCAAGAGTCTGAACAACCTTCTCATCCACAGCGTTGCCGTCACCGATGCCGTCGTCGCCCACGGCGGAGCCGGTCATCACGTCAGCACCTTTGGCCTGATCGTCACGGCGGTTTCCGTCAGCTCGCTGACGGTGATGGTCCACCTGGAGCTGGTCGTCCGGTCAGCCCTGATTCTCACCGTCACCGCGTTCGTCCCCCTGGTCTGCGTGCTTTCGATCTGGCCTCGCGCAGCGGGTGCGGCTACGACCCTTTGCGAATTTCTCGTCGGACTCCTGCTCAGCAAGTTCGTGGTCGCAACGGTTGTCTACATCGGGTTCCGGCTTGTAGTTGTGGCGCTGACCGCAAACGCAGACACCGACACGACCGAGAACTGGATGGCTTCTGGCTTCGCCGTGCTCCTGATCGCCGCCTTCTCACCTGTGGTCATTTTCTCAGCACTGCGCTTCGCGCACGGTTCGGCTGGGTCGGTCGCCCGTGGCTTTGCTGGAACTGCCGTAGCAATGGCGCCGGCTGGCAAGCTGCTCGGCAGCGCACGCCATGCCCTGCGACCGCTAACGCGATCTGCTTCTCGGCGTATCACGTCCGCCTTTACCACCAGTATCGCTCGCAAGCGATCTCGCCAATGATGAGATCGCGACTGCCACTCAGCCCACAACGCGCGTCTCGCGGCGGGCCCAGCAGGGGTTTGCGGGAACTGGCTTCAGCGCCGATTCTCAGTCGTCCCGCGGAAACGGATCAGCGGCCACTTCTTCTTGACTCGCGTGCGGTTGCAGAACTCCTCGATCTCGGGCGCACCAAGGTCTTTCAGATGATGTCCGCGGGGGAACTTCCAGTGGTACGCATCGGCCGTTGCGTCCGAGTGCCGCGCTCGGGGCTAGAGTCGTGGATTGCCTCCCGAACTGAAAACTCAGAGGTGCGCGACGATCGTCGGCCAACGTTTCGGTGGGGTGCAACCAACTCTTAATGGCGCCCCGACGCGCAAACCGAGAGGGAAGCATAGTTCGTCGGAAGGATGGTCTCTGGCAGGGTGCCGTCACCCTTGAGGACGGTACGCGCAAGTACTTTTATGGGGGATCTCGAGAAGAGATTCGCCGAAAGGTCGGTGCGGCCCTCCATGCTATCGACGCTGGGACGATGTCGGAGTCGCACGGCATCAAAGTCGGGGACTTCCTGGACCAGTGGCTAGCCGAGGTAGTCAAACCTAATGTCCGGCCATGGACCTTCAAGGGATACGAGGTTCATGTTCGCCTTCACCTAAAACCCACTATTGGGAAGCTGCAATTAGACAAGCTGACGCCGCTGCACGTCCAGCAGTTGCTCAACGGCACGATCGCGCGCGGACTCAGCCCCAAGACCGTCCGTTACATCCGGGGCACGCTGCGGACAGCCCTCAATCAAGCGGTGCAGTGGGGCCTAATCTCCCGTAACGCCGCCTCGCTTGTGGCCAGCCCCCGAGTCGAGCAGTTTGAGATCCAACCTTTTACGCCTGATGAAGCCCGGACATTCCTGGCGGCAATCAAAGGTGATCGACTCGAGGCCCTGTACTCGGTGGCCCTGACAATGGGACTGCGTCAGGGCGAGGCGCTCGGGCTCGAGTGGAAGGATGTAGATCTCGAACTCGGATACTTACGGATCAACAAGCAACTTCAGAGGCATGACGGAGAGTTCCACCTCGTACCAACCAAGACGGCGACGAGTAGGCGGACTCTTGCTATGCCAGCGTCAATAGCCCAGTCGTTGCGAGATCACCGCGTTAGGCAAGCAGACGAGAGCCGAGCCAAGGTGCCGCCGACGAATGGCCGGGACCTTGTATTTACAACAGAACGTGGCCGGCCGATCGACGGATCTGTTGTGAGCCACCACTTTCACGAGGTGCTCGAACGTGCGGGGTTGCCTCAGCGTCGTTTCCACGATCTGAGACATTCGTGCGCGACGTTACTGCTCGTTCAGGGCGTGTCGCCGCGCGTAGTAATGGATGTGCTCGGCCACTCCCAGATCGCCCTCACCATGAACACTTACTCTCACGTGATTCCGGAATTGAAGCGGGACGCCGCCGAGCGGATGGAGCAACTCATCGCAGATCGAGACCCGTGACAGCGGATTAACCGACGACTTAGGAAATTATTTGCACCGACTGTTCGTTAACGGGACGAGGTGTCCGGTTGGCGAGGGCCGTTCTTGGCGAGTATGAACTCTGGTCCGAACGAGACAAAAGAGGCTGGCCCCTGACGAGGCCCTAGGCGGCACATCGATGGGAGAGGGCCACGCCGAGAGTCTCAACCTCCCACCCGGAACTGCGTCGCCATCGGCAACGGATCTGACCGGCTCGATGTTCAGCCCTATGCAGATCCTTCACAACATCACGAATCGTCTTCTCGACTGTCCTGTCTCTTTGAATTTGCTCTGGGCGAGTGCGCGGAGCAGTCAGCCAAACTCTTTCTGTATGCGCGCAGATCTTCTTGAGTCCGGCGTCGCTGGGAAGTGACGCCCTGCCGGACCTATACGGAGTAACCGCGGCGACTGGCGACTGCGCGAAAAGGTCTTCCCAGACCTCTTTTAAGTAGGCGTCGGACGATCCGTGATGCGGCACCTTGAAGAGATCGGCGCTGATGGAGTCGACCAAGCTCGACCCTAGAACGGCCGGCCATCCGACCTCGTCGCTCTCTAGATCCGCCCCGAGGATTATTGACGTTGCGTCAAATCGCACGAGCAGCGCAATCGACGTCAAGTTGGCAGCTGGCCACGCGGGATATAGGCGACGTACTCCATCACTCATTGCGAGTTGGCCCACTGCAGAAATGGCCTGCAGAACTGCTTTGTCTGATGGTCCCAAGGAGTAGATCTCAAAAGGAGGGAGACCCTCAGAGCCACTACGCCGACCGATCAGTCGATCGGGCCCAACTAAGTGAACCGTCTTACCGCGACTCGCCAAAACGTCGAGAACGCTGCGCAGCTCGGATGCTCCTCCGGGATTACCGCGACCGTACTGACCGATGACGGTGAGCACCTCCCGTGCCCTCAACGCTGATGAGCAGTAGAAATCGGCAGCTGCGCATGTATCGACGGTTTCGGCCAGACCGCGAACGTGGTCGTCATCCCAATGGCTTGCAACGATCCATTTAACTGCTGAGGGATCGACGCCAATACTGCGTAAATATGAGACCGACATCACGCTTCGATCGTCAGGGTTGCGACAGCTATCTGCTAGCAGCCACTCACCCCGGCCGACGTGTACAGCGATTGCCTCGCCCCAGCCCGGACCAAAGATTGAAACCTCGAACTGGTCGCTAAGAGGAGCTGGATCCATTCTGTTCAAAGAGTTGAGACTTCGAATTTACCCAGTCGTTGGCACGCTCCACTTCCTCGCTCGAGTATGTCGGGAGCCGACGCATTCGAATTACCGAGGTGCGAGTACGCTGCCGAGCAGCGCTGACTTGATAGCCAACCACCCAGTAGAACTCAGCGCCCGGTGAAATGAGGGCAACATCATCGTCCGATAGCTCACCCACCTGAAAGGTGCCGGTCTCCTCCGGCGCGTTGCTCACTTGATCACTAAGAACCGCAGTGAAGTCCGATCCGCGCGTTTCCAAAATCCGTCCCCGCCAAAACCCGAGTTGAATGAAGTGCGCGCCTGAGGGCAATATTTGCTTGAGCGTGGCAATTGCATCGATCGACTTGTCTGGCCTTTCGTCCGCCTGGCCGCGGGCGGTAGAGGCATCGCTAGCGGCTGAGCCCGTTTCTCTAGCGGCTTCAGGGGCACCGTGGCCGCCTGGATACGTAAGCAGGTAGGCTCCTGCGCTGATTGAACTAAACGTCGTGGCGCCAGGCTCTATGGCGAGATTGCCTACGGCTGTGCCAAGTCCAAGCGGTCTGGAACTGCTCAAAGTAGCGTGCCTATGTGCTCGAGTATGCTCCTAGCCCGCTGACGGGCCGGATCCCAATTTGCCTCAAGCGCATCGGTGATTTCGGCAGCTCCCTCCGGGAGGACCGAAGGATCGCTCAGTTGGATGTGGTCGTTGATCCCGATAAATAAGCCGAACCGCACGCGAGCTGATGGCTGCACGGTGATGTCGACATGCCCCGCTCGACTGTCGGGGCGCTCGCTCCGGATCGTAAGACTCTGGGTTCCGGGTCGTTTGGTGATTGGCGTCCAGAACTCCTTCGGGGCGAGACTGTGGCCAATCTCATGCCATTTCGCCTCGGACTCAGTCTGTAAATGTACGTTGCGGTTTACGCCGACCATAGTCAGCGGCGTATGCCGGAGTACACGAAAGGTGCCAATCACCAAATCTCTCAGTAGGTCGTCAACGGGTTCTCCGTCGCTTCCCACCGAAAAGAGATCGGGTGTTACCTGGACGATGATCGTGTCGAGCCGAAAGACGGCGATCTGCCTGTTTACTAAGCTGATGTCTGCCGCGCTTGCCTGCCCTTCGGGAATTAGGCCTTGGTGGCTGAACCAGCTAGGTTGGAAGATGCCGGGATTAAACGACCCCCGCAGAACAATTCCGTAGTCCTCAAACTCCGGTGAGGGAATCGGCACTACGCGCGGCAGTATACAAGTGGCAGCATGGTCCGCGACCAGATTCCGGCAGGTAGGGGTCAGCCGCGCCGGTGCCAGAACCAATCGTATTGATGTAGAACTGATGTAAAACTGATGTAGTTGCCTCAGGGAGTGACCACCCTGGAGCCGATTTCGAGTTCAAATTTGGCTCCGGAGCAGGGATTCGAACCCTGAACCTTGCGGTTAACAGATCGAATCGGCACGTTCAGAAATGCCATCCCGTATTCGTTGAGTACTGCTGAGTACCGTCCTTTAACACGGTTTATCGCCCGCGTTGCTGTACGAATCCGGTCGCGATGGGTCTCGCGCCCGAGGCGCGTACATCCTTTGTAGTTGGTGCGAAGAAGTAGCAACTCCGCCTCGAGGTCTGGAACCCGCAAGTGCACGTCGGCGACGTCGAGGGGAAGGCGCAGGAGGGAGTAGGCACACGCCAGCAACATCCGGAGGCGATGCTAGCGCTTAACCTAGGCGGCCGTCCTGGTGACCACCCACCCGAGGAAAATATGTGGTCCCGGCGCTCAGTTAGTGACGAAAGCAGAACCTATCTCAGGCTCGATCTGTACAGAAAGGTTGCACCGAAACAATACGAAGTAGAAGTCTGACAACTACCGCTTTTCGCAAGGCCTGGCCACAGAACAGTTACTACCAACGGATTAGATAACGCGCGCGCGTCACCTTATATGTCTGGAGCTTTTTCCCAAGTTTTCGAGATGCGTCACTGCAGACGTCGTCCAGCGATAGCTACGATCACCATAAGAGTGATCATCATCACAAGAATGAAATTGCCGGTTGCGATTGGATGACCAACGGCGAAATCTCGTAACCAGCCTCTGTAGCCGGTTCCCCTCAAACCCCCGGCGGACTCGTGCCACTGTCGCCAAAGCCTGCCTGATGACATTCCGTAGTAGACGAATCGCGAAAAGCAAAGTAGAGCTACAAGCGTAAGCAAACCCACTAGAAACCAGGCCCAGGCGCTCAGCTCGGCTATTAGTGATGAAAACAACGTGAGAATCACAAACACAATGCCGCCTGAGAACCATCGGCTACCTGCGCTGACCGCGTCGTAATAAGAGTCTGGCGGGCCCGCAGTTCCAGGGGATCGTCTCATCATAGAAACGTCAATCGTTTTGGGTTCCAAGTCGGAAATTGGGACATGTAGTTATTGATCAAGCCGGCCGCACCCTTAGCGACATCCTGGGCAGCCGATGCCTCATCGCCCAATTGGAGGGCTGCTTTAAGGTTGTCATAGGCACCCAAAGTAATCTTTAACCCGCGCGCGCCTCGCGTCAAGTTCCACCCCCGCGTCTTAGACAACTGGTCAAGCTCACGCTCGTAACTAGCCGCTTTCAAATCAGCGCGCCAAAGGCCTAAAGCAGGTACCAAGCCAAGCGCATCCAGGCCGACGTCCGTGAAGCTACCTTTATGGGCTGCCGCCAAACCTAGGTCGGCGCTCATCGTCAGGAGAGCAACTCCAGTTGAAGCGTATTCAAGGGGTACGGCGGCTTCTGGGACGAATGCAGCAGCTAGACTCAACGTGCCGCTTAGGAGTGAGCCGACGAAAGAGAATGTTCTGACGGTGTCGGCGTTGTCACTAAACCAATTTACAATCCGCGTGAGTAGGCCAGTTGATGGTGCCGGCGTGTAAGAGCTGGCGGCGGGCTTGTCTTGACCCGGAACCCCGTGATACGTGTTGTCGCTGCTGTTCACTTCGTTCCAGCACTTTTCGGTCGTGCAATGACCGGTTGGATCAACGCGATTGATAGGGTTGCCCTCGACGTATGCATAGCGCGAGAGGCCCCAGATGTCATAGCCGTCACCTGATCGAGATCCTTGGCTTCCTCGCAGTAGCAGCCCTGATGCTCTGGCTCGTGGTGCTCGGCGTGAACGTTCAGCGATGGAACGGGCAAGCCCGCCCGGTGGTGTCAACTGTCAGTACACGAAAGCCGGCCTAGATCTCCTTGGAGCCTTGCTCGAGCCAGGCTGCAATTTGCTCCAGGCTAATCCCATGCGAGGCGATCGCAAGGGCAAGGTCACGCAACTCCCCTCGCTTTGCCTCAATGACATAACCCTCTCGTTCAAGCCAGGCCGCGATCGCATACATCGCAGTTCGCTTGTTCCCATCGACGAAGCCTTGGTTCAGAACCAGGCTCTCCGCAACGGCCGCAACTCGCTTGAAAGGTGTGTCATATAAGTTCCTTCCATTAAAGGACCCCAACGGGCGTGCGAGCGCTGACTCAAGCAAGCCGCGATCCCGAATGCCGGATGAACCGCCGAATTCCTCAACGGCGACTGCATGCATCCAGACCAGCCAGTCGAGGCTGACAAGGGCCTCAACTGGCCTCTTATCAGAGGTCAGCAAGCTCGGCGAGGTCTTCTCGGTAGCGCTCAGTGAAA
>Ga0307374_10008771_pt1 | contig 15033 bp, 20 predicted proteins | sample OX3MG_FD_202532 | JGI IMG/M metagenome (GOLD analysis project Ga0307374, IMG submission 202532) | Soil microbial communities from Risofladan, Vaasa, Finland - OX-3 | ecosystem: Environmental > Terrestrial > Soil > Coastal area > Acid sulfate soil | place: Finland: Risofladan, Vaasa | collected... | reverse complement strand
TCCTGTCGCTGAGACTCGCGGAGGGAACCTCGCCGGGCATCCTGCGGCTCACCTCGGACGGGTCGTCCCTGGGTCACTTCGACCGGGTGACCGCCGTCATGCTCGGCGCCGAGGAACTGCTCGCGAGGCCGACGTCGTCGTGGAAGGACTACTGCGGCACCACGAGGACCTGCGGGGCGTGCTCGCGGTCCTACCTTTCCGCCGCCCCGTCGTGCCGGTTCTGCGGCACCGCGAACCCCGATCCGGTCGCTGCGCCGGAGCCGAGGCGGGAGCCGGTCCCGGCCGCGCCCGCACCGGGGTCGTGGGCGTCGGCCTACCTGCCGCCCGATGCGCGCAGGTGCCCGAAAGATCATCTGTACGCAGGGTCGCACGGAGATAACTGCCCGCAGTGCGCCCAGGTCTCCCGCTTCCCCGCTGCGGGCCTGCCGGGTGCCCTCGCCGGGCTGCTGTCAGGTTCGCGCAGGTAAACGAAGTAAACCGTCTAGGAGGCGTGTGAATCAGTGTCCAAGAAGCATGCGGAGGCCAGGCCCCCGCTGAACGAGTGGGTCGTCCACATTCACGGCAGCACGAAGCAGCTCGCGATCGCCTCGTCGCGGATGCTGCGGGACCAGTACGGCGGCTACACCTTCACCGGCCCGGACGGCGTCATCGCCGACTTCCCGCCCGGCACGGTGCAGTACGTGACCCGCAAGCCCCCGCCCCCGCGCGTCCCGGCCGGCGGAAGCGGCAGCACGATCACGGCCACTGGAGGCACGATCACCGGAGGTGGCGGGGCTGGCGGCAACGGAGGTACCGGCGCCACGGGCACTGGAGGGACCAGCGCGCACGGCGCAGGTGGTGGCGGCGGGACTGGCGCGGCGGCATGATCCCCCCCGTCCCTCCCGGCATACGGGAGATAGACCCTGACGCCGAGGCGGCAAGGCTGGCGGAAGCGCGCAAGAACCCGCCGGGCCGGGTCTGGGGCGTCGATCACCCGGACGGCAAGGTGACCGTCCGCATCGACGGCCACCCGTTCCCGTCCAGGGCTGCCGCCCTCACCGAGCGCTTCAAGTGCGACGAGGACTGCGACTCGTGCGACGGCGGCCGGCACACCCTGGTCTGGCGCGATACGCCCATGTGGGTGTCGGAATGAGCGACCTCTGCCGCAGATGCGATGTATTCGTCGGTTACTTCGCGCTCGGCGTGGCAGTTCCACCTGCCGAGCACGCGGACGACGAGGAATGGCTGCGCTCGCACTGCTGGGTCTGCCGCCGGTCGCGCGCGGAGATCGCAGCCGCCGAGATGCCCGAAGCGCGAAAGCCACCTGACGGCGGCGTGTTCGACGCGAGCGCCCCGCCCGGGCGCCGCTGGTGCACGTCGGCCGATCACCACGAGTGGCAGCACATGCTTCTCGACCGGGCCAAGGCCGACCTGAAAAGCGCCTACGGGGTCATCCACCAGCAGGGCGCGGCGATGCGCGCAGCCGGGGTCACGCTGCCCGATGAGGCTGCATGAGCGACCTCACCCCTGAGCAGGTGCGCCACCTGCGCGATTTCCTGAAAGCCAACGCTGCCCTTGTCGCTCCCGGCGAGACGCTGGTCATCCGGTCGGACTCCCTGACGCCGGCCCAGATGCGCGAAGTCAGCGACATGCTGAACTGGGCCGGCGAGGAAGGGCCGTTCCTGCCGTTCCGCACCATCGTCGTCCCCGGCGAGGGCCTGGGCGTGGTCGGCGCGGAGACCGATGAGCAGTTCGCTGCCCGCGTGGCGAAGGCGGTCGGCTCGCCTGCCGCCCGCGAGGTCATCGGCGAGATCATCGGCCCGCTTGTCCATGCGCTGGTCACCAGGGGCGACATCTCGATTAACACGGCCCGCGCGGCCCTGGGCATGAAGCCGTTCGTGTTCCGGTGAACGGCTGGCTGCACCTCGCGCCGTACACCGCAGCCGTGGGCGTCATTCTGGCCGGATTCGCGCTCTGGGTGCTGACGCTCTGGGGATGGCCGCCGCAGCTGATAGTGATCGCCGTCTGGTTCGTCGCCGTGCTGTTCCTGCGGTCGGTGCCGGAGTCGCATGACGGGGACGGGCCGCAGATATGACGACGCCCCGGCAGTCCCAGGGAGCGCCCGCGTTCGACGCCCTGGCCCAGGACGTCATCGCCGAAGCCCGGGGCGACCGGCGGCGCTACGTCCCGCCCCCGCAGGCCGAGCCTCCCCTCACCGAGCAGGAGAAAGCCGAAGCCGAGAAGGCGGCCAGGGCGGCGCTGGTCTGCCGGTTCTGCCTCGGCTTCCATGCCCTGCCGAACTCCCCCGGCTGCCCCCGGCTCGCGTCGTTCCGGCTTGATGGCGACGGGGCCGTAGTTGAGGGCACCCTCCTCGGCGGCACCAAGTGGGCGGAGGGCCGCGTCGTCTTTCTGGCCGATGTCAAGGAAGACGACGAGACGTGACTAGCGCGCCGCCATGAGGCGATTTCCGATAGGCTGTTCGATTAGCAAGTAGGGCCCCGGCGACCGTCTCACCGGCCCCGGGGCGCGGACGACCTGATGAAAGCAGGCCGACATGGCTGACGGTACATGCAGTTGCGCTGACTGTGGCAAGAAAGTCCACGCCCGAGGCTGGTGCGTGGGGCACTGGCGACGCTGGCGCAAGACCGGAGACGTCCAGGCCGACGTCCCACTCAGGGATCACTCAACTTCGGCCGAGGATCGCGGAGTTACTTGTCCTCATCGGCGGTGCGTCAACCCCGCGCACCTCGAAGCCGTCACAGCCAAAGTCAATATCGTCCGCAGTCACCGTGATCACTACTGGGCCAGGACGACTCATTGCGTCAACGGGCACGAGTTCACTGCGGGCAACACTCGCGTGGCAAGTAGCGGACGGCTGATATGCCGCCAGTGCATCACCGGCATCTACCACGTTCGGCGTCAGGCGTTCTGGGAGCAGGGCCTGAACGCCCTCGGTCAGCCTCGCCGGTCGTCGGTGCTTAAAACTGTCGTGAGGCTGGCCTTGGCGGAGGCGGAGAAAGGGGGCGGCGATGGCGGCTGACGGCGGCTTCGAGTGGCCTTATGCAAAACTGGCGGACCGCGACTGGACGGTTGACCCGGCAGGCCGGAACGCCACCGGCTGGCCGGCGTTCGCTAACGGCTGGTACGACGGCGAGTACCCGACCGGCCGGGGTCGGCAGCGGCCGATCCTGGGCTGGCAGTGCAGCGGCTGCGGTCGCGGATATGCCCCTCACGTGCGTGAATGTGCGCACTGCGGCCCGAAGACCGAGCAGGCGACCAGCACGAACTGCTGTGGCCCGAACGGGTGCGAGGACGCCGAGCGATGAGCGATGAGGCAATAGAGCGCTACCGTGCCGCAGCGCACGCCATGCAGTCCGGCGTGGCCATGGAGATGAACTACGACAAAGGGCCGACCGAGCCGAAGCACCTGCGCGTCGGGGTCAACTCGTCGATGGTCGAGCATTCGGCCCTCGTGCAGCTCCTGTTCGTCAAGGGCGTCATCACCGATGACGAGTACCACGAGGCCATCGCCGCAGCAATGGAAGCCGAAGCCGAGCGCTACGAGAGCCTGCTGAGCGAGAGGCTCGGAACGAAGGTCACGCTGGCATGAGCACCACCAGCGACCGGAACGACCCCCGCCTCACGCACGGTGCCGACACCGAGCCCGCGCCCATGGCCGACGTCTATCTCGTGCTCAGCGACGAGGAGCGCCTGAGGGGATTCGTGCGGCCCGTCCGCCGCTCCTACCGGCACCGCGACCCCGAATGCGAGACCGTGACCACCATGGGTCAGGCACTCGCCGAGACCTATGCGGCGAAGCCCGGCTTCTACGGAGCGACCTACTGCTGCGGCTGCCGGATGCACCGCCCTGTCGGCAAGCACGGCGAGTTCACCTGGATGACCGAGTCCGGCGAGGACACGACCGAGCTGGTGGGCACGTGAGCGACTTCGCCCTCGACATGGTCACGAAGATCGCCGAGCTGAAGCAGATCGGCGCGACCTGGGCGCAGATCGCCTCCGTCCTCGGGGAGCCGAATGCCGGAGCAGCGAAAGCGAAGGCCAAGAAACTGGCCCGGCAGGCTCAGCGGACGGCGATCAGGGAGGCGGCCTCGTGAACGGCGCCGAGTACTACGGCAACGGGAAGTCGAACCTGCGCTGGAAGCTCACCCTGGCCGGGCTGTGGATCCGCCACCCGTACTGGATGCTGGTCATCCGGCGTGAGTTTCAGGTGCCGCTCATCGTCCCGCCGCATACCTTCGGAGGTGAGGTGCCCGGTGCCTGAGCTTGTTACCGTCGATGCGGACGACGTCCGCTGCGTGTCCGCCGTGTTCGGCATGGCCGCGCGGGCGTTCGGGACCTCGATGATGGCCATCCCCGCATTCGGCGCCGCACTGGAAGCCTGCGGCCGGCTCGACGCCGCCGCTGCGCAGTCCCAGATGCCCGAGGACCCGGTGACGACGCCGCAGCAGATGGCGATCTTCCACCACCAGATGCTGCTCGACTACGAGAACGCCGGGTTCGACCGCTCGGAAGCGTTCGCGGTCGTTTACGCCTGGGTATCGGCCGGGGCCAGCGCGAGCGCGCTGCGTGGCATCAATGGCGGATGACGACGGCAGGCCGACGATGCGCGAGGTGCTGAACTCGATGCGCCCGGATGAGCGGGGCGAGCCGGTCACCTTCGATGAGGTAGCCGATGCCCTGACCCCGCGCCTGGCACCGGGGGTGAGCCGGGCCGACCTGTTCGCCGCGCTCAAGGGCGCGCAGGTAACCGGCGGCCACCAGCCGGGCCGGACTCCCGACATCAGCATCGGCGGCGCGCTCAAGTCCGCGTTCGCCGATGCCATCGCGGCTCAGGGGCCCCGCTGCCCGGGCTGCGGCGCCACGGACGGCATCCCGCACCATCAGTACTGCGGGTACCGCAGGGAAGGCGACGCGTACATCCCGCTGCCAGCCGATGAGCCCGTGCTCGTGCCGCTGGCCGCAGCCCGCATGCCCGAGGACCCGTTCCCCGGTGCCGGGATCGCGGAGATGCTGAAGGCAATGACCTCGGCCGGGGTTTCCCCCGGGTCGGCGGAGCGGATCATCGGGGCGATGCTCGCAGCCCACGGGATCATGAGCAAGGAGGCCGGCAATGAGGTGCCGTAACTTGCCGGAGGTCCGCCGCTGCACGACCGGCGCGTTACCGTGACCTATGCCGTCCTTCCCGGCGCCCAGGCCCCTGTCACCCCGCCGGTCCGCAAGACCCCGGTTTCGTGCTGCTCCTACGTGTGCCTGATGGGAACGCCGTTCGACTGGACCTGCCCGGGCTGCGGCAAGACCTGGGAACCACCAAAGGGTGGCGACGCGGCATGATAGGCACGTGAAGACCGATCGGCTGATCTGGGTGCTCTGGTGCTTGCTGTGGGTGCTGATCTACTGCGCATTCTTCTTCCATGATGCGGTCGCATGGGAGCGCTGCCAGCAGGTCAACTCGGTGACGCGATCCCTCACGGGCGTGAGGCTGTACTCATGCGGGCCGCGCACGCGACCATTCGCGTGGCTCGGTGCGGCAGCGGGTTCTGGTGCCGCAATTCGGCTGCCGGTCGGCACCGGCGTGCCATTGCGGGAGTGGCTTCACGACTGGCTCGACCGGTACTCCCCGTCGCGTCAGGCTGATCGCCAGGCCGGCGCCCCTGATCGATACCGCTAGACGTGCCCGGCAGGGCGGTAGCCGGCAAGAGCCGAACTTAGCGAGCGGGCGTTTCAGCACCACGCGACGTCACACGCACATACCTACGGCGAAGCAGGCTTAACCCGGCCGGGCACCACTACCGGCGCACCTGAGTGGTCAGGTGCCATGCGCGGCATTTCCCGCAGCGGTAAACGCCCGTCGGCACCTTGCCCAGCGCCCAGCCGGGCTGCCTGCGCATGGCCCGCTCGGCTGCGGCTTTCGCCGGATAGCAGACCTTGCCGCACTTGGCCATGATCTAAGGATGCCGCAAGCGAGGTGGTCGCCGTGGCCAGCCGCGCCGCCATCCTCCGTGCCGCTCAGGCCGCTCCCGGCGCCGCCCAGCCGACGCCGCCGCCCCAGGGCTCCGGCTCGCCGTGGATCGGGCAGGTCCCGGGCTACAGCATGGACCCCGGCTCGGGTTACGCCTACAACTACGGCCCGTTCCTGCCGCGGCCGGGGCGCACCTTCACCGAGGGTGCGTTCGGCCCGATGTCCCCGATCCTTCCGGTGCCGATCGATCAGCCGCCGGAGGGCTTCGAGCGCGCCCAGCCGAGGCGCTGGCAGCCCTATGTGGGCTACAACCTGCCGGTCGGGCAGCCGGGCAGCGAGGGCTACAAGCTCGCGTCATTCCAGACACTGAAGACGCTCGCCGACACGTACTCGATCCTGCGTACCTGCCTGGAGCGGCGCAAGAACGAGATCCGCGCCCTCGACTGGGACATCACCCTCACCCAGGACGCCGCGAAGAAGTACCAGGGCGACCGCGCGGCCATGCGGGACTTCGGCGAGCGCCGGGCGAAGGCCCTGAAGTTCTTCAGGCGCCCCGACTCCGACTACGACGACCTGGGGTCGTGGCTGCATGCCCTGACCGACCAGCTGTTCGTCTACGACGCCGTCTCCGTCTACCAGTGCCCGAAGAAGGGCACCGGGCTGGGCCGGGGCCTGCTCGGGTCGGACCTGGACGAGCTGTGGCTGATCGACGGTTCCTCGATCCGGCCGCTGGCGGGCCTGCACGGCGAGCGCCCCCGCCCGCCGGCGCCTGGCTACCAGCAGTACGAGTTCGGCGTGCCGCGGGCCGACCTGACGACGATCACCGCCGGGCTTGACCTCGACGGGTCCGAGGGCAGGCTCCGCGCGCAGCTCCGCGGCGACCAGATCTCCTACCGGCCGTACCTGCGCCGCGCCGACAGCCCCTACGGCTTCAGCCTCGTCGAGCAGGCCCTCGTCCCGATCCTGACCGGGCTGCGCAAGCAGGCTTATCAGCTGGACTTCTTCAACGAGGGCACCGTCCCCCGGGTCTACATCTCGCCCGGTGACACGACGATGACGCCGAACCAGATCCGCGAGCTTCAGGACGCCCTGAACGCCGTCGCGGGCGATATCGCGTGGGCGTTCAAGATCCAGGTCCTTCCTTCCGGCTCCAAGGTGATGCCGCAGAAGGAAATGGCGATCGTCGACGACGCCGACAACTGGATCGCTACCGAGGTCGCGATGGTATGTGACGTGACCCCGGTTGAAATCGGCCTGCTCCCCAAGGTCTCCGCCGCCGCGTCCCCGTTCGCTGCCCGCGAGATGGCGCAGGCGTCCCGCTCGATCCACGAGCGCACCGCGACCAAGCCGACCCTGTCGTACCTGGTCGCCATCCCGAACATGATCCTGCAGGACGTCTGCGGCCAGGACGACATGCGGTTCGTGTTCTCCGGCATGGACGAGACGCAGGACGTCGCGGCGATCACCGACACGGGGGTGAAGCAGGTCCAGTCCGGGGTCAAGAGCATCGACGAGTTCCGCGGCGAGCTGCACCTGCCGCCGTGGGGCCTGCCGGAAACCTCGTCCCCGGTGGTGTTCACGCCGATGGGCCCGGTGCCGCTGGCGCAGGCCGCGATGGACACGATCTCCCAGCAGCGGGCAGCGCTCACCTCGGCGCACTCGTCGGCGCAGGGCGGCAGCAAGCCCCGGAAGGCGCTCCCGGCTGGCACCAGCGGGCAGGGCCGGATGAACGGGCCGGTCACCCAGCGGCAGGCACGCCGCGGCGGTGCGCTGGCACCGGCCCACGCCATGGCGGAAGGCTCGCCGGGTCACTCGGGAGCGTCAACCCCGAAAGCGGCGCTGGCGGAGCTTGAGGCGCTGGGCAGGCATCTGGGCAAGGGCCTGGACCCGGGTGACTGGGATCCGGTTCACATCCCGGGCGCTGTCATGGCCGTCATAGCCGACGACCTGGCGTCCGGCCTGTCAGCGAAGTACGCCATCAGCCAGGCCATGGCATCCCTGCCGAAAGCGAGGCACCTCCGGCAGTCTCAGCAGCAGAAGCAGATGCAGCAGCTGGTGAGTCAGTACCGCGCCCAGGTCGGCGCGGCGTTCTCCTCGGCCATCGCGCAGGCGCAGGCGCTGATCGCCCAGTGGATCGCGGGGACTCTCGCGGTGACCGCCGCAGTCCTGGCAGGCATGATCGCCGCGCTGATCCAGGCGGCGCTCCTGGCGGTCCTGACGGCGCTGTGGACGGCGGCGTGGGACGCTGCGGTGAGGGCGGCGGGCGGGAACCCGGCAAAGACGCGGGCGCAGCTGGAGGCGTTCCTGGCGACCCAGGGCGCGAACTGGGCGTCGCTGATCTCCGGCACCGGCATCGCCGCTCTCCTGGCCGCGATCACGGCCGCGCTGCGGGCGGGCAGCGTCGCCGCGGTGATGCACCAGCTGGCGGACATCCTCGGCGTGGACGTGCGGTCGGAGCAGATCGCCGTGTCCGAGGTCACCCGGGCGTGGAACGCGGCGATCCTGGCTCTCACGAGGCTGGCCGGGACGTACGTCCGCTGGCAGACGAAGAATGACAGCCGGGTCTGCCCGGGCTGCATGGCGAACCAGCAGGCAGGCCCGGTGCTCGCCGGCCAGATGTTCCCCAGCGCGACCGCTTCGCCGCCCTTGCACCCGCGATGCCGGTGTGTCCTTCTCCCCTCGCGGCCGCCCGCGGCGGCGAAGGTGCTGCGCCGCGAGGTCGGGCTGAACGGCCAGGAAACGTGGTCCGAGTACGGCGACGACCCGGACTTCTCGGGCGGCCGGGTCTTCCAGCCGCACCTGTCCGACGGTACCCAGATCCCCGGCGCTTCCGTCGGCACGGAGCCGCCGCGGTGGGACGGCAGCGAGCCGTTCCCCGTCACCGAGTACGCTCCGGATGCTGACGACAGCGCCGCCTACGGCCAGGCGGCAGGCATCGGGTCGCGGCCCGCAGTGAACTGGCCCGCCCCGTACATGGACGGGTACTGGCCCTCGGGCGGCCACGGCATGCAGCAGCCGGAGCGGAGCTCGCCGGGCGCGCGGAACGGCCGCCCCCCGAACGCGGCCGGGAAGGCTGCCAGGGCGGCGGAGTTCCTGAAGGGCGCCCCGCAGGCGAAGGCATCGGCCGTGCGCAGGCAGATGCTGGAGAACTTCCCCCCTGAAGCCCTCGGCTGGGTGGGCCGGATCCGCTGGGCCGGGCCGGTCGGCGTGCCGTACGAGCTCATGGACACCGCAGGGAAAGACAAGTGGGCGGCGAGCCACGAGCAGGACCACGTCGCCCGGATCGCCGCGGACCTGAAAGCCGGGAAGCACGTCAACCCGGTGATCGGCGTCATCCGCAAGGGGCATAACCACATCCGGCTGATCGACGGCCGGCACCGCACCGAGGCCCACCACAGCCTCGGCCAGCCGGTGACCTGCTACGTCGGCTACATCGATGCGGCGACCGAGAAGCCGGCCTACGACACCTACCACTCCCAGTTCCATTCTGGTGACAGCCCGCGCAACAAGAGCTTCACTGCCGGGAACCTCGCTGACGGCTCCGCGCACGGCCTGGTGCCGTTCAACCTCCAGGGCGCCCCGACCGAGCAGGACCGGTTCGCTCAGCGCGTAATGGACCGGCTGCACGACGAGTCGAGCCTGCCCGGGGCGCCGTTCGGCAGGCCGTACTGCGCGGGCCTGGTCGTCCGGGCCGCGGACACGGGCCGGCTGCTGATGCTTCAGCGCGCCGTCTCCGAGCATGATGACGGGGCGGGCCTGCTGGAATGGCCGGGCGGCCACGCCGAGGAAGGCGAGTCGCTGCTCCGGGGCGCGATGCGCGAGTGGAGTGAAGAGGTCGGGCTGCCGGTCCCGGCCGGGCAGGTCACAGGTCACTGGGAGTCGTCGAACGGCGTCTACGCGGCGTTCGTGCTGACCATCCCCCGTGAGGCCGGGCTGGACCTGAACGCGCCCCGGCAGGTAACCAACCCGGACGGCGATAAATTCGAAAGGGCGATATTCATCGACCCCGGGCACCTCGGCGGGAATCAGGCGGTCCGGCAGGAGGTCCTGACCGACCTTCCGCTGCTGCTGCACGCTCTGTCGGCGCAGAAGTCGGCGGAAACGCCGGTCGTCTCGACGCAGCACCACCCGCTCGGCCATGAAGGACTCTGGCACACGCCGGACCGGCACGTCTCCACCGTTCAGCAGCTCCCGGCGTACTTCCAGAACACCGCGCGGGCGCTGATGCGCGACCACGGCATGGGCGAGCAGGAAGCCATCGCGACCGCCGTGAACGCCGTCCGCGAGTGGAGTGAGGGTCACGCATTCGGCGGCAAGGTCAAGGTCACGCCGGAAGTCCAGGAGGCGGCGTCCGCCGCGCTCGCCGAGTGGGAGCGGCTCAAGGAAAGCCACCACTGATGACCGCCGGCTGGCCGGAGCCGTACCTGCAGCCGGACCGGAATAAGGACTGCGGCTACTACGCGCAGGCCTACCTCGCCCGCTGCCTCGGCCACCCCGATGTCACGGCCGGGCAGGTCAGGGACTGGCGGGCGGAGACGCGCTACCACGAGACCCAGTACGCCAGGCGCGTGCTCGGCGCCCAGATGCGCAGTTACGCCGACCACAGGGAAGACGAGAAGCGCCGCAAGTGGTACTGGCTCGGACCGGGCCTTGACGGATGGATTCGCGGCATCCTGTTTACGGGATGGATCGGCCAGGCCATGGTGCACCGCATCCCCGACTTCGGCCATGCCGTGGTCGTCCTCGGATCCACGGTCGAGGGCGTGCAGCTGATGGACCCGCTGAGCGGGTTCGTCACCGAGCCGTGGGACTGGTTCCTCGGACCCGGCCCGGGGCACGGGGCGCACCATATCGAGGGCTGGTACCTGCCGCCGGGAGTGAGCGCGCCGCAGCCGTGAGCAAGAAGCACGGCCGGCGCAAGAAGCGCCGCAAGCCCTCCCGGCCGCTGGCCTGCCCCCGCTGCCACGCCCCCGCCGACAGCACTCCGGGCGCGCTCCTGAAGGCCATGGCAGCGATGCTGAACACGGCAGCGGACTCCGGGCTGAAGGTCCGGTTCGCTCACGGCGCCGTCCTGACCCGCGAAGGCTACATCCTGCCGCTGAAATCCGGCCGGTGGACGGCGCGGACCCTCGCCTACGACCCGCTCTCCCCGCCCGGGGACGACCCGGACGACTAGCCTGCGGGAGGCCGGTTGCCCAGCTCGACCTCGGTGCAGCCCTGGAACCTGAACCTGCCCGCAGGCTCCTATCAGGCGTGGCAGTTCCAGATGACCGAGCGCGGCTCCCTCACCCCGTACCCGTTCTCGGGCACCACCTGGGAGTACGTGGTCCGCGCCACGCCGGCCAGCTCGGGCGCCGCGCTGATCACGGTCACCACGACCGTGTCATCCGACGGCCTGATCACGGTCACTGATGCCACCGCGACGGTGCTCCTGGAGATCTACGCCGCCGCGACTGCGAGCCTGGCCCCCGGCACCTACTACCACGCGCTGTGGATGAACCCGGGCGAGGCGACAGCTTTCGCCTGGGTGTCCGGGCCGCTCGTCATCGCGGGAGCCCCTGAGCCGTGATCTACCGGGCCGCGATCCCCGGGGGCGCGATCCCCGGGGCGCTCACCCCCAGCCAGTCCGCCGGGCTTGCCATCCGCCCGGCGCCGCTGCCCGCGGCGGCGGTGCTCATCGCCCCGGCCGGCCCGCTGGCCGCTGTCACCGTCATCAGCCCCTCCGGGCCGCTGGCCGCCGCCGCCGTCATCGCCGCCTCCGGCCCGCTGGCCGCTGTCACCGTCATCAGCCGGGCCTAGCGAGGAAGGGGCGCCGTGGCGACCGAGCTTTTCGCGAACGTTCCCGACACCACCGTCACCTCCGGCGGCACCGACGCGCCCGCCGGAGGCACCGTCGAGTCGTGGACGGTCGCATCGTCAGCGTCGTTCCCGGCCGCGTCCTCCGGCGCCGGCACCCAGTTCCATGTGGGCGATCCCGGGGCGCCCACCGAGATGATCCTCGTCTCCAACGTGTCCGGCACGACATGGACGGTCACCAGGGGCGCCGAGTCGACTACGCCGGTCGCCCACGCCGCGAACTTCACCGTCGTCCAGGTTGTCACTGCCGGGTTCCTCGGCTCGATCCTGGCGAACCCGGCCACCACTCTCGGCGACATGCTGTACGAGGACGCCACCCCGGCCCTGGCGCGCCTGGCAGGCAGCACGTCGTCGACGAGGAAATTCCTCCGCCAGACCGGCACCGGCAGCAGCAGCGCCGCGCCGGCGTGGGGAACGATCACCGCGGCCGACGTCCCCGTCCTGAACCAGAACACGACAGGCACGGCCGGCGCCCTGTCCGCCACGCTGGTCATCGCCGATGGGGGCACCGGGGAGACCACGGCCAGCACGGCCTACAGCGCGCTGTCCCCGATGACCACCCTCGGCGACATGGAATACGAGGACAACACCCCGCAGGCCGTGAGGCTGCCCGGGAACACGTCGCTGCAGGACATGGTCCTCACCCAGGCCGGGAACGGCACCATCTCCGCGGCGCCCGCGTGGTCGGTGCTGCCCGGCCAGATCCTGGTCAGCAGCGTCTACGCGCCCGGCACCCAGAACGTCCTCAACGTCACCTCGGGCACGTTCACCGCGTTCTCCTCGGCCCTGGTCAACAGCGGCACCTTCACCAGCCCGGCGTCCGGCAACGTCCGCGTGAGCGTCAATGTCGTCAGCAGCGGCGTCGCGGGAGGCTTCGGCTTTGCCCTGGCCGCGCACGGGAGCGTGTCGCCCCTGGCAGCCCCTGCGGTAGGCGTCGCCGACTCCTCCGCGACGCAGCAGCGCCTGTATCCGCTGGCGTTCGAGGTCACCGGCCTGACGCCGGGGAGCAGCTACTGCTACGACCTGCTCGGCGCGACGCCGTCGGGGACGGTCGCCGTCTGGGCGAACGCCGGGACCAGCACCGTGCCGGCTTTCAACCTGAGCGCGAACCGGGGCGCCCCGGTCACCTTCACCGTCCAGGCGCTGTGACACCGGACCCGTTTCCCTTTCCCCTACGCCTCAGAGGAGTCGTGTGGCCGCTGTCGTAACCGCCCCGGATGCCGCGAAGGTGGCCACCCTGACCTCAGGCGGGGAACTGGCGTACTTCTCCTTCCCGATCGAGAAGGTCGAGGACGCAGGCGACGGCGAGGTCATCGTCACCGGCAAGGCCACCGACGGCACCCTGGACTCGGACCTGCAGATCGTGGACCCCGACTGGTCCATGAAGGCGCTCCGGGAGTGGTATGACACAGGCGGGAACGTCCGCGTTCAGCACCAGGCGCAGCGTGACCCGGCCGGCCGGGGCCTGATGGTGCGCGGGCACGACGTCAGGGTCCGGGTCGTCGAGCCGGTCGCGGCGAAGCTCGTCAAGGCCGGAGTGCTGCAGGACTTCTCTATCGGCATCATGAACCCGGATGTCCTGCCCCGCACTGACCCGCGGGTGCGCCACCTCGACCCGGCCGGCAAGGCGGTCGGCGGGATCATCACCGGCCGGCCTGACGGCATGACCAAGATCGGCGAGCTGTCCCTGGTGGACCGCGGATCGAACTTCGGCACCAAGTTCGCCATGGTGAAGGCCGCTGCAGACGGCTCGGCGCAGTGGGTCGGCGAGCTCACCGCGCCCGACGACGTCATCGCGAAGGTCTCCGCGCCCAGGGTCTACAGGTCGGTGTCCGTGGACCTGCCGAAGTCGATGCGGATCAAGGTCAGCCCGGCGCAGCTGGCGAAGATGAACACCCTCGCGCAGCGCACCGCCACCGCGGTCGGGGCAGTGACCAAGACTGCGGACGTGGCGAAGGGCGCCGAATCTGACGCAGGCGATGCGGGGAAGACCGGAGCGGATTCCGGTGCGTCCGATAACTACAACAAAATCTACGGCCAGCTCAAAGACCTCTGGGAGACATCCGGGGACGCGCTGAAGATGACGGCGGCCGAGGAAGATGCCGCGCTCAAGACCGTCGGCGACGCCGAGGACGCCGTTCTCGGCAAGGGTGACCGCACCTTCAATGCCCAGAGCCGGCGCGGCTACGCCGAGTCCGGCACCGCCCTGGCGGACGGCTCGTACCCGATGCCGGACGCCGACGCCGTCCGCCGGGCGGCGATCCTGATCCGCAGCAAGCACGGCAACTGGAAGGCCGCCGCGAAGCTCCTCGCCCGCCGGGTCCGCGCGCTCGGCATCCCGAACCCGCTGAAGAACAAGGTGAAGGGGCCGCAGGCTCACAAGGAAGCAGCCCCGGGCGCGGTCAAGAAGAAGAAGGTCATGTGCTCCTCGTGCGGGGCGCGGCAGAACGTGAAGCACTCCCACTGCCCCGAATGCGGCAGCCCGCTGCGCCCGGGGGCCGTTCCCGTCACGAAGAACCACGACTTCACCTGCCTGAAGTGCGGCAAGACGCCGCTGGACAAGGGCGAGAAGCACTGCCCGGACTGCGGCCAGGAGAACCCCGGCTACCTCGAGGTAGCCGACCAGAAGATCCCGATGAACGAGGACAAGGCCGCTAAGGAGCGTGTGGAGACCGTCACCGAGAAGGCCAGGAAGGGCAAGGGCGGCAAGAAGGGCAAGAAGGGCAAGAAGGGCAAGAAGATGCCTTTCGGCGGCGCCCAGGCGAAGCCGTTCGGCGCGAAGGACGACGACGACGCGCCGGACAAGGCCAAGGCCGCCGCAGTGGTCAAGAAGAAGAAGGGCGGCAAGGGCCGCTCCCCCGCTGTCGGCTCCGTCTCCCAGGACACCGAGGGCCTGCCGCCGCACCGCGAGCCCGACGGGCCGCCCGTGGAGATGTTCGAGCAGGACACGATGCTGCAGGACGGCGACAGCGAGATGAAGGCCGCGATGCGGCTCAAGACCCTCGGCATCGAGCCGGACCTCGGCTACCTCCACGACCTGACCTGCCCGGCGTTCACCGCCGCCGACGTCGCCAAGTGCTTCCCCGCCGCGTCGTTCGCCTCCATCGACACCGGATGGTGGCAGCGCAGGGCGCTCGAGGCCGCCGCGGGCAGCGACATGACGAAGGCCCTCGCCGCCTACAACGAGGCCGCCGCCCTGTCCGCCGCCGCGGTCACGC
>Ga0307374_10008770_pt1 | contig 15034 bp, 20 predicted proteins | sample OX3MG_FD_202532 | JGI IMG/M metagenome (GOLD analysis project Ga0307374, IMG submission 202532) | Soil microbial communities from Risofladan, Vaasa, Finland - OX-3 | ecosystem: Environmental > Terrestrial > Soil > Coastal area > Acid sulfate soil | place: Finland: Risofladan, Vaasa | collected... | reverse complement strand
GGGGTTCCGGGTTCGCCGGGATGAGCCTCCCGGCCGAACTGACCGCAAAGACCCTTCAGACACCCGACCACACCCCTTCGCCCTCCAGGCCAAGATGATGCGGAGGTGCGGCCGGATGGAGCCGCAAATTCCCGAAGAGGGCCGCCCGGCCCCTAAGATTGACACGCCATATTTTGAGATTCATGTAAGAGAAGCCTTCATGGTCTGCGATTCTTGCAACGAAACATGGAACCAGATTCCATGTTATGGAAACATGCCCTCACATTGTGTTGTCCCTTCTTCGTGGCCTATAAGGGGACTCGTCGTCGACAAAAACAATGTCACAAGTTCTGAGCTCGCAGACCAGGCTCGCGGCGCGCAGGTCGGCCTTCGAGGTCGTGATGGACGTCCTGAAGGTCGCCGCAGAAGGAGCCACAAAGCCCACGCACATCATGTACCGAAGCAACACCTCGTGGATCGTCCTGAAGAGGCACCTGGATTCGCTTTCGGCTTCGGGATTCATCTTGAAGAGGGGCGAGGGCTCAGGGACGGAGTTCACCATAACAGAGAAGGGCAGGGAGGTCCTCCAAGATTACATGAACCTGGTCATCAGGGCGGATCCTCACGCGGCGGAGGTCCGACCTTAGGTGGCCTCACAGATTCTTGTTCAGAAACCAATCCAGGATGGCGAGGACGGAAAGGCAGGCCTTGCGATCCAGATAGTCTCAGTACAGACCACCATAGACAGCATTTCCCTCATGAAGGCGGGGAGAGAGGTCAAGCCGTCGACGAAACACCCCTTCGAGTTTGACGTCGACATAGACGAATCGGCCAGGACTAAGGATAGCCTCAGCGTCCGATACTCGTTCACCTTCGGGCGCCCCTCAGCTGGTCAGGTCTGCAAGGTAAGCGGAGGAGCCGTCGTCAGGTTCACTCGATTCAATCCGTCGGGAGAATTTCAAAGCCTGGGCGAAGAGCTCACGAACGAGATTGTCGTGGCGATTTTCCGGAAGAACTTCGAGTCTGTCTACCTGCTGCACGACGCGATGAAGATGGAGGCGCCGTCTCCGTGGATCACGCAAGATGTCTCGCTTTCTTCGCGCACCGAAATCCAACATCCCGGCGACGATGAATCGGCGCAAGACTCCAGCGCGGGGAAACCGTAGACATTGAAGAGCGGATTTTTTGTCCTGGGCGCTGCCTTGCTCGGTCTGATAGGGCTGCTCTTCAGCGTCACGTACGACCTCGACAACGTCTACGACCTCACTGCGACCACATCGTGGCTCTTCACTGCCTGCGTTCGCCCTCTTGACGCATTCCTGGGCAGACGCGCATAGGCGCCCCCGCGGGGTCGCGTCTGTCGAGAGGCCGTGCCGGGTCCAGGCCTCAGCCCCACCCCCTGGAACTGGCGGCGTCCTTTGTCTCGCAAGCCGAATCTGGGCAGTAAGGCGGCAAACCGTAAATACACGACTCTGGGCCGGCCCTTCGATAAATAGTGAACAGCAGAAACTTTGTACTGATAGCGGCCGTGCTCGCGCTGATAGGCTTGGTCATCAACGTCGCGACCGACCTCGACAGCCCCGCCGACATGGGAACGACAGGGGTTCTCTTCCTCGCCTTTGTATTCGCCCTCTTAGGCGCATTCACGGGCAGGAACAAGTAAGGGCTCTTCGCGACAGGGTCTCCCCTTAAGGCTCGTGGAGCGCTAGGCTCCCTGACCTCGATGTCTGCCGTCACTTTGACAGGAGGAAGAGGCCCTGCTCGGCGAAAAGGTTCGGAAACACTCCCACCCGCCTGTCCTTGCTCAGGAAGGCGGACGCCTCGATTTTGAGTCCCCTCAGCCTGCAGTAGTCTCTGAAGTCCGATATGCTGAGGAAGTGCAGGTTCGGCGTGTCGTACCACTGGTAGGGAAGCGAGGGCGTGATTGGGACCTTCCCAGAGAAGAGCATCTGAAGCCTCGTTGAGTAGTGGCTGAAGTTCGGGAAGCCCACTATCAGCTCCTTCCCCACTCGCAGGGCCTCCTTGAAGACCGTGTCCGGCTTCTTCACCTGTTGGATGCTGCCGTTCATGATGACGTAGTCGAACGACTCGTCGGGGTAGCCTAAGAGCCCCTCCTCGATGTCCTCGTGAAAGACACTCAACCCCTTCTCGACGCACTTGTAGATCGCCTGTTCGTCGATTTCGATTCCGTTCGCGCGCACGCTCTTCTCCTTCACAAGAATCGAGAGCAGCTCGCCGTCGCCGCATCCAAGGTCGAGGACGCTCGCCTCCGGCCTGATCCAGTCAGCGATTACCCGATAGTCTAATCTCATTGGACGTCGCCTTTTCGTGGCCGTCGTCGTGGCGGCTAAAGGTCGAGGTCAGGAAGTGCCTGATGAGCCTGGTCTCCTCCGCCGTCTCGAGCAGAAAGGCGTCGTGCCCGTAGGTGGAGTGGACCTCGCAGTATGTCGCGTCGACGCCCGCCCACTTGCAGGCCCTCACTATCTCTTGGGACTGGTGGGCGGGGTACAGCCAGTCGGACTTGAAGGCGACGACGAGGACCTTTGCCCTCAGGCCCTTGAAGATCTCAGAGGGGCTCCTCGCCCCCGCGGCGTCGAAGTAGTCCATCGCCTTCGTAATGTAGAGGTACGAATTGGCGTCGAACCGCTTGACGAAGCTCTCTCCTCGGTTCTCCAGGTATCCCTCTACCTCGAAGTCAGGACTGAACTTCACTGGCCGCCTCGACTCCTTGAGGCGCCTCCCGAACTTCTCTGCCATCGACGCCTCGCTCATGTAGGTGATGTGCCCGACCATCCTCGCGACCGCCAGCCCCCGGGCAGGCGGCGAGTCCTCGTAGTAGTTCCCGCCCCTCCAGTTGGGGTCCGCCATGATCGCCTGCCTTCCGACCTCGTTGAAGGCGATCTGCTGTGAGGTGTGCTTCAGCGCGGTGGATATCGGGATGGCGGAGCGAATCTTTTCTGGATAGGAGACCATCCACTGGAGCACCTGCATCCCTCCCATCGATCCGCCGGCCACCGAGAGGAGGCGCTCGATTCCGAGATGGCTGAGGAGGTGGCGTTGGGCATCGACCATGTCCTTTACTGAGACGAGGGGGAAGTCCGACCCGTAGGGTCTTCCCGTCTTCGGGTTAGGCGACGAGGGGCCCGTCGAGCCCCTGCACCCCCCGATGACGTTCGAGCCTATGACGAAATACTTGTCCGTGTCAAACGCCTTTCCAGGGCCGATCATGCTGTCCCACCAACCGGGGCCCTTGTCGCCTTCGTGGAAGCCCGCCGCGTGGGCATCACCCGAGAGCGCGTGGGCCACCAGTATGGCGTTGGACCGTTCGCTGTCTAGCTTGCCGTAGGTCTCGTAGGCCAGGGTTATGGGCCCGAGCCGTTCCCCGCTCTCAAGCGGCAGCTCGTGGGGCGGTGCGGCGAAGGTGAAGGACTTTGTCTCGACTACCCCTACGCTACCGTCCGGGATCCCAATTCACCTGCCGCTACCCCAGGTGGTCGGGGCGATAAGCTTGACCGAGGCGTCACTTGGCCGCAGCTCTTAGCGCCTGGTCGAGGTCGTCCTTGATGTCTTCGAAGTCCTCGATGCCGACCGAAAGCCGGACGTAGTCGTCGGTCACTCCTGTCGCCTGCTGCTCCTCGGCTGTCAGCTGCTGGTGCGTGGTGGTCGCTGGATGAATCACGAGGCTCTTCGAGTCGCCGATGTTCGCGAGGTGGGAAAAGAGCTTCACCGAGTCGATGAACTTCTTGCCTGCCTCTGCACCGCCCTTGATGCCGAAGCCGACGATCCCCCCGTACTGGCCCTTGAGGTATTTCTCAGCCAGCTTGTGGCTGGGATGGTCGTCAAGGCCCGGGTAGTTCACCCAGGTCACCGACGGGTGAGTCTTCAGGAACTTCGCCACCTTCAGCGCGTTCTCAGAGTGCCTCTGCTGCCTCAGGCCGAGCGTCTCCAGCCCTTGGAGGAACAGGAACGCGTTGAACGGGCTCATGCAGGAGCCGAGGTCGCGGAGCAGTTGGACTCTCGCCTTGATGATGAACGCCACGTTGCCCAGTCCGGGGAAGTTCCCGAAGACGTCCCAGAACTTCAGGCCGTGGTAGCTCGGGTCGGGCTCCGTGAACTCTGGGAACTTGCCGTTGCCATAATTGAACTTCCCGCCGTCGACTATCACGCCTCCGATGGACGTCCCGTGCCCGCCGATGTACTTGGTCGCCGAAGACACTATGATATCGACCCCGTAGTCAAAGGGTCTGACGATCCCGACGCCGATGGTGTTGTCGACGACGAAGGGTATCCCTGCATCGTGGGCGACCTTGGCGATGGCCTCGAAGTCGGGGACATCGAGCTTCGGGTTACCGATGGTCTCCGCGTAGATCGCCCGAGTCTTGCTCGTGATCGCCTTCTTGAATGCCTCCGGGTCGCCCGAATCCACGAACTTCACCGTCCTTCCTAGCTTCGGAAAGGAGTAGTGGAACTGCTCGTAGGTCCCTCCGTAGAGGTTGTTGGCTGAGACGATTTCTTCACCGATGCGAGTGATGTTTAGTAATGCGAATGCCTGCGCGGCCTGTCCCGAGGAGACGGCGAGCGCCCCGCTCCCGCCCTCGATCGCGGCGATGCGCCTCTCGAAGACATCCTGGGTAGGGTTCATGATCCTGGTGTAGATGTTCCCGAATTCCTTCAGCGCGAAGAGGTTCGCGGCGTGGTCCGTGCTCTTGAACACGTAAGAGGTCGTCTGGTAGATCGGTACTGCCCGGGCGCCCGTCGTGGGGTCCGGTGTTTCCTGGCCTGCGTGGAGAGCCTTTGTGCTCAGCCCTTTGTATGACATGGACGAGCTAAAATTCTCACGATATATAAGATTGAGTTGTCGATTATGCTTTAACGAATATCGGCACAACAGACTTACGCTCAGACAGGGAGGGGTGAGGGCGAGAATTGGATAGGCTGGGGCCGGAGGACTACCAGAGCAACAGGCACATCAGGAAGCTTCTCACTCTCGCCCGTGCGACCAAGAAGGACGTCTTCTACGACTTGGGGTGCGGGCGAGGCCAGCTCTGCGTGGTCGCGGTCACGGAGTTCGGGGTGAGGAGGGCGGTGGGGATAGAGATGCACGCCGGCCGGGCCAGGAAGGCGGCCGAGTATGTCGAGAGGCTCGGCCTTTCAGACCGGATAGAGATCAGGAGCGAGGACTTCATGGACTCGGACATCAGCGACGCCACGGTGGCGTATTGCGGCCACTATGAGGTCGAAGGGGACGTCGAAAGGTTCGAGAACGAGCTTGAACGGGGCTCCAGGCTCGTCACCCTCTTCCTGCCGTTTGTCGGAGTGGTGCCCACCGCGGCGGATTACCCATTCTATTCCATGGAGCTCCCATTCAGGAAGACCAAGGACGTCTCCCTGTGGATCTCGAAGGTGCTTTTCCGGAAGGCCACCGTCGAGGAGATGTACCGGGAGCTGGATACAGACAGAGAATACCGATACGACAAGAGGGTGTTCGGGCGGCTCATGAGGAAGAGATTCCCGAGCCGTTGAGTGAGGCTCGAAGGCGGGGCGCTATCCTTTTTTTCCCGTGGTCGTTAAATATCCCCGGCTCGGATATGTTGACATGGATTCAGTAGTTCACTTTGAGATCCCCGCAGACAACCCGACGCGCGCTTCGAAGTTCTACACCGACGCGTTCGGGTGGAATATCATGAAATGGGAAGGCCCTATGGCATACTGGATGTTGGGCACTGCCGATTCGGACAAGAACGGGACGCCCAAGAAACCGGGGTCGATCAACGGAGGGATGGGGAAGAGGGAGGGGCCCCTAAAGTCGATAGTGGTCACCATCATGGTCGACGACATCGAGAAGGCCCTTCAGAAGGTCGAGAAGGCAGGCGGGAAGACGGTCGAGAAGAAGCAGGCCATCGGCGACATGGGTTTCTCGGCGTACTTCAAGGACAGCGAAGGGAACGTCGTGGGTCTCTTCCAAGCGACAGGCCGCATGTAGGAATGGCCAGCGCATGCGACGGGAGAGCCTGCAGGCGGCTCTCTCAATCTCTCTTTATATTTCGCCTTCGTTGAACTCTTTGGATTCACATTCGTCGGTTCCCTGGGAAACCTGGGAAGAATCAGGTAGTTTTATGGACGCCCAATGTTGGTCGTGCGATACGAAATGGTAGTCGAAATCGCAAGCGCCGACGCGGACGGTTATGTTCCAGTCGCAAAGTGAACGACGTCTCTGAAGGAGCGATGATCGGCTCGATTGTCTCTGGAAATCCCATTCTAATCTCTCGCGTGGGAGGCGATTTTTACGCGATGGACGCGGTCTGCTCCCATTTCTATGGGTATCTGCCAAAGGGCGAGCTGAAGAATAGTGTGGTGATCTGTCCCGTCCACAAGGCTCAGTATGACGTCCAGACGGGGAAGGTGGTGAAGAACGTCCCCGGGCTGATGAAGATGGCAGGCGGGGGCAAGGTGGCCGGCGACCTGCGCACCTACCAGGTCCGCGTCGTCGGAGACATCATCCTGGTCAAAGCCTAGGAGCGGAAAACGGCTCTCTGCCAAAGCGTCAGAGGCCGGAGAGGTGGCCGACAGCGGCTACTTCCACTTCGTCAGTATCTCCTCCCTGCGGAAGGTGGCTGTGCTCACGCGGAAGAGAACCAGGGCGGCTGCCGCGAGGATGCCGGCGATGATTAGTAGGGTGTTCGTGTCGAGAGATATCAGGCCTATCTCGCTGGCGAGATAGATGCCCATGAAGGGGAGGAACGCGAGACTTCCGAGCTGCGACGCCGCGCGCACGTCATTGACCCTCGATGAAACTACGATGCTCAACTCGACGCTTAGTGTCGCCGCTAGAGGAGAGAGGACCAGGAGGATGAGGCCGAACTCCCAATTCGGGTAGTAGAGGTAGTGCAGCTTGCCGTAGGTTACGCTATCGATGAGCGTCATGAAGATCGCAGCGCCTACATAGGTAGCAACGATTGCAGGCAAGAACGCGGCTAGGCTCTTCCCGAGCAGGATCTCTCCGTCGGTGGTAGGGGTGGCCAAAAGGGGCTCTAGGCTCTTCTCGATCTTTTCGCCGACTATGCTGTAGGAGGCGATCGGGGTAGGGATGATCGCGGGGATGATGACGTAGAAGAAGGCGAACGCAGGCAGGAGCGTCGGGAGGGCTGCGGCGGAGACCCCTCCAGACTTGCGAGACGAGATCTCGAGTACCACAGGGAAAAGAACTGAGATCAGGAGAGGCAGGGCGACCACTGTGTAGAGGATCGTCTTCTTCCGGATGAAGGATTTCAGGTCCTTCTTCGCGATGATCCAGGACTTTGAGAGCCTCATGTGGATTCCCTCACGAGTTTCAAGTAGGCATCCTCCAGGGACGAGCCGACCACGTTGACGGACACAACGCGGCCGCCGGCACCGACTATCGCCTCAACGATGTCCGGGTTCTGCTTTTCTGGGTCCGCCACCTCGATCGTCACCTTCTTGTCGTCGCTGGAAAGGTTCCCCGGCGATAGTTTCTTCAACGCTCCTAGAATCTGGTCGTTCACATATTCCAACTGAATCACGGTCGTCCTACCCCGTACCGACTGCTCAAGCTCCTGGGGAGCGCCCACCGCCATCAGCTTGGTGTTCAAGATGCCTATTCTGTCGCATATTCGCTGCGCCTCATCGAGGTTGTGCGTGTTGAGAAAGATGGTCTTCTTCTGTTTTTTCAGGTCGAGGATGAATTCCCTGACCACCTTTGACGATTCAGGGTCGAGGTTCGCGGTCGGCTCGTCCATGAAGAGTATCTCGGGGTCATGAATGAGGGCGCGTGCTATCGCAAGTTTTTGTTTCATCCCTTTGGAGAACGACCCCGTCACGACGTCTCGCTTGTCCCAAAGGCCCAACATCTTCAGGAAGCGCTCGATGTTCTCCTTCCTCTGCGATACCGTGCACTCGTAGAGTTTCCCGTAGTAGTCCAGGTTGTCATAGGCTGTCAGGTCCTCGTAGAGACCTACGTTGTCAGGGACGAGCCCAATGGTCTTCCTGATCTTCAAGGAGTCTGCTTCGTTGCCAACGTCGTAGTCTCCTATCCTGGCGTCGCCGCTCGTCTTCGATATCAGGCAGCACAGCATCCTCACGGTGGTGGTCTTGCCGGCGCCGTTAGGTCCGAGGAAGCCGAAGACCTCTCCTTCGTCGACGCGGAGAGTGACGCTATCTACGGCGGTGAGGTCGCCGAACTTCTTTGTGAGATTCTCCGTTTCAATCAAGCTCGGACGCCTCTTGCCCCTTCATTTCGGCGAAACATCGAGTTCTTAACATTTGGTGCGAGCGGCGGGCAGGGGGGCTCATTGGTCCCCCGCGGGCGTCCTTTATCTCGGAGGGACTGAAAGATCCCTTTGGGAGCCTAGGATGAAGACGACGGTCTTCAGAGAAAAAAGTCATCAGAATTCAGCTCTAAACATGTGAATTGTTCTTCGACTGTTTAAATAGACAGGTTTGTACCATGTCATATGCATCAGAAAAGGGGCGGCCTTGCTCCTATCGCGGTCGCTTTGATCATTGTTGTTGTAGTTGCAATCGCTGGGGTAGGCGCGTACGCAGTCCTCTCCGCTCCAAAGTCGAGTTCCACGACTTCCATGAGTTCCTCGGCTTCCATGAGTCTCTCCTCTGTTTCCTCCTCGACTTCGACCACATCGAAGTCTAGTTCGACGACCTCGAGCAGCACGAGCTCATCGTCAACGACCTCGAGCAGCACAAGCTCATCGTCAACCTCGAGCAGCTCCACGAGTTTGGCGTCGACCAGCTGCAGCTCGACCTCGACTAGCAGCGGCACAACGACCTTCAACGTCGTGCCCTTGATCAGCACGTTCTCGGCGATGGAGCTCAAGTACAACCTCACTTCAGGCTCGTCGCAGTCCAACCTTACAGAGTCGTACACGAGGGTGTACGCGAGCGCGACGACCTACAAGGTCACCATAACCACCTCTGCAAACGGCCAGGCCACACCGGCGGAGACGGCCTGGATCCTAAAGGACGGCACCGTGCTTGCCATCAACGTGGCAGGACAAAACCTCACCGGGCCGACAGTTCAAACGATGGTAATCGGCCTGTTCGCGGGCTTCTCGGCGGAGGTTCAGGCCGGTTCGCAGCTCTCCACTTACACTCAGTCCCAGTACTTCCACTCTACGGGGACATCTAGCGTTACCATCGGATCTAATACGTTCACGGTGACGAACTATGCAGCGAACACGATGCCACAGACCATAACATCATGCGGAACCGGATCGACAACCAACCTTACAGCTTACAAACTATCTGTGGGCTCGCCAACCGGGACGAGCTACAAGGTCGTGACATACATGCAACTCGCTGGCTCATCGACAGTCAACGGGCAGCCGACTAGTTTCAACTACACGATCCAAATCGTCTCCCTAACAGTGGGCTAAGTCCATCGAGCGGGCTGTGCGAGTCGCGCTCCTGGTCTCGCGCGTGCTGGAGTCGCGCTAGTTTCGGTTTCGCTTCGTCTCCAAATTTCAAACGCTGACCGCTCGGCCACGCCTAAGGCCGAATGTCCTAGCGAGGGAGGCGCCCTCGGCGAGTGCTCGGCTTGGGTCGATTCACGTCGGTCCCGCCTTAGATTGACCGGTTCTGACCCTATCTTGCCAGAACGAGATTGGATTGCGCAGGTCGAGGCCTAGAGATTCTGGCCATCCGTCCGAACATCCATCCGTCCGAACATCAAGCGCTCAGCGCTCAGCGAATGTGTCAGGCCTTTGTCTCGGCGTTGCGGAATCTTCTGGAAGGCACTCCCAGCAGCAACGCTGCCGCCAAGGCCAAAGTGAAGACGACCGGAACGGCAAAGGACGGAAACTCTGGGGTGGTGACGGCGCCACCAAATTGCAGAACCCTGCCATCTGACCAGTCGGCGACCCAGAGGTTGCCGCTCGGGTCGAAGGCGAGGCCGGTGGGTTGACTCAGCGGCGTCGAGGCGGGTTGAGTCACGGGGGTCGTGGCGCTGCTCGTGAAGTCCGGCTGGCCTATGACGAGGCTGGCGGCTTCAAAGGTGGAGAACGGCGTCGTGTATTCCAGGACTCTGTTGTTGAGCTTGTCCGAGAGCCACAGGTTGCCGCTCGGGTCGAAGGCGAGGCCGCTAGGGGTGTTCAGCCCGGTCGAGGTCGTCGCGGTGCTGCTGTTCGTGAAAGTGTTCTCGCCGATCACGAGGCTGGCGGCTTCGCGGGTGGCGAACGGCGCCGCATATTTCAAGACTCTATGCCCGTCCACGACCCAGAGGTTGCCGCTCGAGTCGAAGGCAAGGGAGTTGGGAGCGTTTAGCCCTGTCTTGCTGACCTCGTCATTGGCCGCTGTGAAGCTCGGCTCCCCTATCACGAGGCTGGCGGCTTCGCGGGTGGAGAACGGCGTGGTGTATTGCAGGACTCTGCCGTCGAGGAGGTCAGCGACCCCAGAGGTTGCCGCTCGGGTCGAAGGCGAGCCCATAGGGGCTATTCAGGGATGTCGAATTCGTCACTGTGTAGTAGTTCGTCGTGAAGCTCGGCTGGCCTATCACCAGGCTTGCAGCTTCGCCGGTGGAGAACGGCGCCTTGTACTCCAAGACTCTGTCGTTGGAGGAATCCACGACCCACAGGTTGCCGCCCGAGTCGAAGGCGAGGCCGTTAGGGGTGTTCAGCCCTGAGGAGGTGGTCGCAGGAGCAAGCGTCGTGAAGCCCGGCTGGCCTATCACCAGGCTTGCAGCTTCGCCGGTGGAGAACGGCGCCTTGTACTCCAAGACTCTGTTGCCATACGAATCCGCGACCCAGAGGTTGTGGCTTGTGTCGAACATGAGTGCGTACGGACCGACGAATCCTGTCGGAGTCGCCCCGGGCCTGAACGACGTGAAGCTCGAGTCCCCTATCACCAAGCTTGCCGCTTGGCCGTTGGAGAACGCGAAGGCATGAGGCACGAATGCGAGCAGAAAGACGAGCACTACGCTCAGGAGAGTTATCCTCACCGACTTGAGATGAGACGCTTCCACGGCGCTCGAGTCTATTAGTTTCTCGGCCTAAGTAATATATCTACCGAGAGGGTGTTCGCTCCGAAATCGAAGGGCAAAACCCACCATGTGCAATCGCCGCATACGTGTAGGAGCGGCTTATGAAATGCACCACTGTTTCATTTCTCTGAACTGCCGCTTCATTTCCCAGATATACTGCGAGGCCTTTTTTGATTGGATTTCGTCGTGAACAAGTTCCGTTGACACTCTCATTCAAGCCACGCCAATTCGATGTTCACGAATGCGATGGCGCGTCGAGCGAGAATAGAGGAGAGCGTCTTGAAATCAAGGCGCGAACCGCGGGCTTTCATTTGTCACGTAAGGTCGAGGAGACGGCAATGTCGTATCCGATGCGACGAGGTCCTGGCCGCGAACGAGCGCCTATGTCGTTGGATTCGACGAGGCCCCCACCCGGCCGATCCCCAAGCTTCGGCTGATTGATTAGAGTTGACGGAAACGACCAAAGAGGAATCATTCAACGAAATCTTCGGCGAGGCGGTCGACGCCGCATTCGCGTCCCTAGGCGAATCGGCCAAGGGGGCGGTTTACTGGTATATCACACGGGAAACAGGGGTCGAGAAAAAGGGATTAGCCTCGCACGTCGAAGTTCTCGCGCCCGCTTTGGAGGCGTTCTTCCAGAAAGGGAGTACGATCATCGAGATGATGATTCTGCAGCAGGTCTCCTCGCGAACTGGGATAGTCCTTCCGAAGGAGCAGTATGGTGGATTCGTTGATGCCGTAAGTCGCTTGAGCAAGGCGTATGACGAGGGTCCAAGAATACGGGTTCGGCTACATTGAAGGGCGACCCCAACCTCAAGCTCGAGATAGTTCGCCGTGCGGGGCAAGACGCGACGCAGCCGAAACAGATCGAAGGAAAGGCTGGAACGATAGATGCGCTCCTCAGCCCGGTCGTGGGAGCAGTCCTGATCAAGGGGCTGCCGGGGACAGGGAAGACATCTCTGGCCGTGGAGATGTTGCGGCGGGCGGGCGGCGGCTTTTATTTCTCCACCCGTGTTTCAAGAGAAAAGCTGTCGCAACAGGTTCCCGGGATCAAAGAAATGCTTGTGGCAGGTGAAACGAGCCTCGAAGGGGACGGTAGCAAGGTCGAGGTGAAGGACCTGCGTCTTGCGGCGCCGAACCAGCTCCTGCAACTCTTGATGACTGCGGTTGAGCGGGGTGAAAAGAAGTGCCCGCTGGTCGTCCTCGACTCGTGGGATGCGATGGCGAAGGAGATGCCGGCCGTCGAGAGGTTGAAGACCGAGAAGGTGCTGCTCGCGATGACGGAAGGCGACAGGGCTAAGCTCGTCTTCATCAGCGAGGAGCCCGAATATTCCACTCTGGGATATTTGGTTGACGCCATTGTCGAGTTAAGAAGAGAGCTGCGCGAGGGCGCGGCAATCCGGACGCTAGAGATACTCAAGCTAAGGGGAGGTCCAATCCTCCGGCCTAGAACGCTTTACACGCTCGCCGGCTCGCGGTTCACGGAATTCGCCGAGAGCGGTGCGCGGACACCCCAGCTGGTGGGAGGGAAGTTCGAGCCCATCAAGCATTCTGAGCAGTTCTTTTCCTCAGGCATTAGGGCGCTTGACGAGAGCTTCTCGGGCGGTTTCAAGAGGGGGTCCATACCACTCCTTGAGTTCGGGGCTGACCTGAATCCAGCGATGCACGCGGGGCTCTACAACGCAATCTTTTCCAATTTCATACTAAATGGAGGCTGTGCCTTGACGGTGCCCACGGGAGGGGGGAATCCCAAAGAAGTATTCGATCTCGTGAGACTGACAGTCCCGCCTCGGTTGCTTTCAAGCAGCTTCTCCATCGGCACTTTCGAAAGATCCGCCGAACCCTGCACGTTCCTTCTCGACACCACCTCGATAGAGGCGTGTTTCAATTCTTTGTGGAAGGAGATGGCTGCTTTGAAAGGCAGGAAGAACCGTTCGCTTGGCGGCATGATTGGGATAGACGAACTTGAATCGCTCTTCGAACCGCAGAAGTTGTTATTCTACCTCTCGAGGACGATTCAGATTGTCCGGAAGAACCGGGATTGCTTGGCTCTTAAGGTCGGGAATTCATCATCCCTCAAGGACAAGCTCGCCGACCTGTCTGATATCCACGCGAAATACGAAGTCATCAACGACACACAGACTGTCCATGGGATCAAGCCGCCGGGACCGGTCATACAGATCTCCTACGAATATTCGCGCGGCTATCCGTACCCTGTCTTCACGCCTGTCCTTTGACCTCGGACACGGGAGAGGAAATCGGGAACGAGCACATACGAAACCAGTCGAATTTCCGCCTCCTTTAGCATGAATAGAGCCGCGGCCGAGCCTTCGCTAGACCGAAGTATGGATTCCTCTTGCGAGAACTAACGGCTAAGACATGTCGAGTAGCTTTTTGGCCACTCATCGCGAACCAATATGCGGCAAACTGGGCAAAAATTCCTTCCGCAGGCTAGCTCTACCTCATTTAGGCCAATAGAGCACAACACGTACTTATTTTCGAGGGATGTCCAGGGGCCTTATTACCATCTCGTACGGGTAAAGGGCAACCTAAGAGCCTAAACGCGATTGCCCGACCAGAGCCGCAGTCATAATGGGGGCCCGATTGTATATTCGCTCGGCCGCAAAATGAATCCCCAAAGGAATTGGTGGATTTTGAAGTCCAGATCTGCCTCTCCATTCCCCGCAGACCTTACGGGGCAGTAGTTTGCTTCGTGAAAAACTCAATAAGTAAGAAGATTCAAATGTTGGCGAAAACAATCTGGAAGCGAAATAGAACTGAAATGCTATTTCTGTAACAACGATGCGAAAGGCGTATGCAGGGAATGTGGAAGGGGTGTCTGCAAGGACCACTCGGTTCTTTCGAAAGGTGAACGAGTGGGCACTGGAAGGGCTTTCGAACTAAGATGCAAGAGCTGTTATGTAACCTCCAACAAAGACTAGGATGTAACAAGTCAGATGGGCAGAGGCATGAGACCGTGCTTCTTCCGCGGAAGATTGAGTAGCAGCTTCACGGTACATACCTGTCGCTGGAGACACGACCCTTCGGGTTCCAATCCGTGAGCGCCAGGGCTGCACGGGTGAAAGGACCCTCAAGAAGGCCTGCGCTAGGGCCCGGGTCGTTCGGCCTTCTCCGCATCTTCCTTGGTCTTGTGGATTGTTCCGGCGGGATGATTCGGTGGGGAATAGATCGTGTAGAGTTTCGATTTCCCCTTTGAAAGGTTGATTACGTTGTGCCAGGTCCCGGCGGGCACGATTACCGCGTCGCCGTTCCCGGCGACGTGTGTCTCCTTCCCGTTGTTAAGGACGAACTTGAATTTTCCTTTTTCTATCCGGAAGAATTGGTCAACGTTCGGGTGCACCTCGTTGCCGATTTCCTCTCCCGCCTTCAGGCACATCACTACGAGCTGCGAGTGCTTTCCAGTGAACAGGACCTGCCTGAAGTATTTGTTCTTCAGCGTCTGTTTCTCGATTGACCCGAAATATCCTGTCATCTTGTTGTCCTCTCTTCTGAAGATTCTCGCAAGCGGCCTACTTAACCTCAGGCCATGATTCTCATTGTTGAGAGTCACTATCTAGATTTGGAGATAGGGGCTATGTGCTTGCCATCGACTTGACAAGGGAAAGGGGATTACCGCATCTTTCCTTTTCATAGGCCTAGGTCGCCGTGAGGTGAATCGTTGCTACTTGTCCCCATTCATCGTAGGCTGCAAACGTATGGACTCAAGGGGGAAAGGATCTCCTTCCAAATCTTCGTGCGAAGCAGCGGAATAGTAGGAATCTTTTCTGCCACTAAGCATGAATCTACAGGTAAAATGAATCTACAGGTAAAATGAATCTAGGTGCTTATAAGCACACATCTGCATTCTCATAGCATGTCAATAAGCGGAAGGCTTCTGAGAACGAAGAGAAAGGGCGACGCCGGAGACATGATAATCTTCGCAATCATTGTCGTTGCTGTCCTCGCGTTCTTCGGATTCATAACCCTGAACTTCCACATCTTCCACTAAAGGTCGATGCCGACGGACCTCTTCTGGTAGTGGTCGTG
>Ga0307374_10008769_pt1 | contig 15034 bp, 12 predicted proteins | sample OX3MG_FD_202532 | JGI IMG/M metagenome (GOLD analysis project Ga0307374, IMG submission 202532) | Soil microbial communities from Risofladan, Vaasa, Finland - OX-3 | ecosystem: Environmental > Terrestrial > Soil > Coastal area > Acid sulfate soil | place: Finland: Risofladan, Vaasa | collected... | reverse complement strand
CGGCCTTCAAGAGTTCCTCGAGGTGAAATCAGTGCAGAGCTTCGCGCAGAGATAACGGCCGAAGTGGAAAAAATACAGGACACGGAATCAGGCAAGGACGGGGTTGAACAGTGACAAGCAAGAGCTGGATCGAACGCGACCGCGCAGTGCGAATTCAATCACGCTATACATTTCCTGAGGTGCTCGAACGCGGAACTGGCACGGTTGTCTACGACACTGACGGTCACGAGTACCTCGACTTCGTCTCGGGGCAAGTGTGTGCGGTTGCGGGCCACGCGCATCCCAAGTACGCGGATGCCATCGCCAAGCAGGCGCACACTCTCATCCAGCGCGGCTCGGCGTTCACCGACACATGCCAGATCCAACTCGCGGAGAAGGTCGCCCAGATGTGTCCGGGTGACCTGGGAAAGAGCTACTTCGCGTGCACCGGATCGGAGTCGAACGAGGCCGCACTCCGGATGGCGAAGCTCATCACCGGTCGGCACGAAGTGGCGGCGCTGGTCCGCGGATATCACGGGTTGACAGCGGGATCGTTCGGAATCACCGGCCTGGGCGGCGTCTTCCGTGAGGGGTACGGGCCCATGCAGCCGGGCGCGGTGTTCCTGCCGGCGCCGTACGTGTATCGATGTCCATTCAAGGGATGTGACCAGGATGGTGACACCTGCGCAATGACCTGCCTGGAGCACGGATTGGACACGTTGCAGCGCACCAGTTCGGGCCGGCCCGCGGCGGTGTTCATCGAGGTCATCCAGAGCGCCGGTGGCGTGATCGTTTTGTCGGAGGAGTGGCTGCGTGAGATACGCCGGCTGTGCGACGAGTGGGGTGCGCTGCTGGTCATCGACGAGGCGCAGACCGGCTTCGGACGCACCGGAAAGATGTTTGCGTTCGAGCACTTCGCCGTCATGCCCGACATACTCACGGTGTCCAAGTCGCTCGGCGGTGGCGTGCCGGTATCGGGGGTGGTCGTCCGCGACGGCCTGGCTGCTGAGCTCGAGGCCAAGGGCTACTACCAGTCGAGTTCGCACACCGGCGACCCCTTGTTGTCCGCGGCAGCATTGGCGAACCTGACGATCATCGAGGAAGAGGGCCTGGTCGAGAACGCGAAGAAGATCGGCGAGCTGCTCCGCGCCGGACTGGAGGAGCTGCACAAGGAGTTCGACATCGTCGGCGACGTCCGCGGCCTCGGGCTGTTCCTCGGAATCGAGGTCGTAGCGAGCAAGGAGTCGCGCACGGCCGCCTCCGACCTGGCGGTGACGATCTCGAGCCACTGCCAGCGCGATGGGCTGCTCATCGGACACGTCCCCGGCGCTGTCAGCGAGAACATCATCCGGATCCTGCCTCCGCTGACGACGTCGAGCTCCGAGGCAGAGCGCGCACTCGAAATTCTCCGATCCGCTCTCGTCCGAGCCAGCTGATGGCCCGCTCATTGATCGCTTGATAGCGCACCCGCGCCGTACGCATTCGCACCCAGCTGGCGATGTCATCCAGGCTGAAAGGAGAGGACTACGTGAGCCAGATAGATGAGGCAGTTCGCGCGTTGGCTGGCGCGGCAAGGACCCGAGTCGCCATCGAGCCACTCAGTTCCCGGGCCAATGGCCTCACCGCCGTTGACGCGTACCAAATCCAGCTGGGGGTGCAGGCAACCCGCCTCGCCGAGGGCAGGACCGTCCGCGGTTACAAGGTGGGGCTGACATCGGGTGTCATGCAGCGGCAGCTGGGTGTGTCGCAGCCCGACTACGGCTACCTGCTCGACGACATGTTCTATGCTGAGTTCGAGTCGATCCCCACGATTCGTTTCCTGCAGCCGCGGATCGAGCCGGAGATCGCGTTCGTGCTGCGCACGGCTCTGGCCGGCCCTGGTCTCACGGTCGCGGACGCCGCGCGAGCCGTGGACTTCACCCTGCCAGCGCTCGAGATCATCGACAGCCGCATCCAGGACTGGCGCATCGGCCTGGTTGACACGATTGCCGACAACGCCTCCAGCGGCGCGGTCGTGCTCGGTAGCCACCCCGTAGCGCTCGGGGAGATCGAGCTGCGGCTGGCCGGGGTGGTCTTGCGGCGCAACGCCGAGGTCGTGGGCACGGGCGCCGGTGGCGCGGTCTTGGGTAGCCCGCTGGTGGCGCTGACCTGGCTGGCCAACACCCTGGGCGCGCGCGGCACCAGCCTGGAGTCAGGCCATGTCGTGCTGTCCGGCTCGTGCACTGCGGCGGTGCCGGTCGCCGCCGGTGACTCGGTCACGGCGACGTTTGCCGGCCTCGGCAGCGTCACAGCTCATTTCGCTGGTCAACCCGCTGATCGATCTGCAATCGAGGCAACGGCATGAAGGCAACCGCGGCGATCGTGGGGCCGGGTAACATCGGCGCCGACCTGATGATCAAGCTGTTGCGCAGCAGCTTCATCGAGCCACGTTGGATGATCGGGGTGGACCCGGAGTCCGACGGGCTGCGCAGGGCCGAGCACGCCGGCCTGGAGGCCTCTGCCGGCGGGGTCGATTGGCTGCTGTCGCAGAGTGAGCTGCCGGACCTCGTCTTCGAGGCGACGAGTGCCAAGGCGCACCTGGCGAATGCGCCCCGCTACGCAGAGGCAGGCATCACGGCGATCGACCTCACGCCGGCGGCGGTCGGCCCGTTTGTGGTGCCGGTCGTCAACCTGGACGAGCATCGTGAAGCCCCGAACATGAACATGATCACCTGTGGCGGGCAGGCGACCATCCCGATGGTCGCCGCGGTCAGCCGGGTGGTGCCGGTGCCGTACGCCGAGATCGTGGCCTCGATCGCTTCTCGTTCGGCCGGTCCGGGGACGCGGGCGAACATCGACGAGTTCACCGAGACCACGTCCCGCGGGATCCAGGTCATCGGCGGCGCCGACCGCGGCAAGGCGATCATCGTGCTCAACCCGGTCGAGCCACCGATGATCATGCGGGACACGGTATTCTGCGCCATCCCGGCCGAGGCCGACCACGTTGCGATCACCGCATCGGTCCACGAGATGGTCGCGGCGGTGCAGTGCTATGTGCCCGGCTACACGTTGCGCAGCGATCCGCAATATGACGAGCCACGTCCCGGCTGGGACGGCCGGGGCCGGGTCGCCATCTTTCTGGAGGTCCGGGGCAACGGCGACTACCTGCCGCCATACGCCGGCAACCTCGACATCATGACCGCCGCGGCGGCACGCGTCGGTGAGCTAGTCGCCCAGATCAAGGCTGGAGCCAGCGCATGAGCAGCCCGCAGGACACACTGCACCTGGACGTCCGCATCACCGACTCGACACTGCGCGACGGCAGTCATGCGATGGCGCACCAGTTCACCGAGGAGCAGGTCCGCGCCACCGTGCGCGGCTTGGACAGCGCCGGCGTTTCGGTCATCGAGGTCAGCCACGGTGACGGGCTCGGCGGTTCATCGTTCAACTACGGCTTCTCCCGCGAGGACGAGATCAAACTCGTCGCCGCGGCCAGCGACGAGGCACGCAACGCCCGGATCGCCTGCCTTCTGCTACCGGGCGTCGGAACCGTCGAGGATATGAAGAAGGCCGCGGATGCCGGCATGTCGGTGGTCCGCATCGCCACCCACTGCACCGAGGCAGACGTCTCGATCCAGCACTTCCGGGTGGCGCGCGAAATCGGCCTGGAGACCGTTGGCTTCCTGATGCTCAGCCACCGCATCCCACCGGCCGATTTGGCTTTCCAGGCTCGGATCATGGCCGATGCAGGTGCGCAGTGCGTATACGTCGTCGACTCCGCCGGCGCACTGATCCTCGGCGACGTGGTAGAGCGGGTCCGTGCGCTCATCGACGAGCTCGGCGACGACGCCGAGGTGGGCTTTCACGGACACCAGAACATGTCGATGGGTGTGGCGAATTCGGTACTCGCCTACCAGGCCGGAGCCCGCCAGATGGACGGCGCGCTCTGCGCGCTGGGCGCGGGCGCGGGTAACTCCCCCACCGAGGTCCTGGCAGCCGTGTACGACCGCCTCGGCATCGCCACCGGGATTGATGTGGGCGCGGCCCTGGCCACCGCCGAAGAGATCGTCCGCCCGTTCATCCCGCGGCTACCGTATATGGATCGCTCCTCCATCGTGCAGGGGCACGCCGGCGTCTACTCCTCGTTCCTGCTGCACGCCGAGCGGGCCGCGGTCCGCTACGGCGTACCGGCGCACGAGATCCTGCAGCGGGTGGGTGAGCACGGGTACGTCGGTGGCCAGGAAGACATGATTATCGACGTCGCTCTGCAGTTGCTGGAAGAACGCGACGGCAAGCCAGCTGCCCCGGCTGGGAACCTGCGATGACGACCGTGGACCAAACGCTGGTGGACGAGGCGGCCACCGTGCTGCTGGCCTGCGAGGATGCCTGCCAAGACCGTCACCCGCTCACCGACGACTGGCCGCAACTGAACCTCGACACCGCCTACCTCGTGCAGGACGAGACGTTGGCCAGGCGGCTCGCCCGTGGCGAACGGCTGGTCGGCGTCAAGCTCGGCCTCACCAGCCGCGCCAAGCAGCAGCGGATGGGGATCGACTCACCGCTCACCGCCTGGCTCACCGATGCGATGGTGCTTCCCGTCGGCGTTCCGGTGCCGCAGGATGTCCTCATCCACCCACGGGTCGAGCCAGAGATCGTTTTCGTGCTTGGCGAGCGGTTGCAGGGCCCCAGCATCACCGCGGCCCGGGCACTTTGCGCAGTGGAGAACGTGTACGGTGGCGTGGAGATCATCGACAGCCGGTACCGCGACTTCCGCTTCACTTTGCCCGACGTCGTCGCCGACAACGCCTCCTCTGGCCGGTTCGTGCTCGGGCCAGTGGGGCGCATACCGGACCAGCTCGATTTGTCCTTGGAAGCTTGCCTGCTAGAGATAGATGGAACTGTCGTCGACACCGCAACCGGCGCTGCCGTCCAGGGGCATCCAGCCGAGGCATTGGCCCTCGCAGCGAACGCGCTCGGGCGCCGTGGCAAGGCGCTCGAGGCCGGTTGGCTCGTGTTGACCGGTGGCATGACCGACGCCGTGCCGGTCAGGCCGACGACCTCGGTGAAGGTCGACTTCACCCATCTGGGCACCATCAGCCTGAAAGGCCAGTAGCCGTGCCATTCGACGAGGTGAATCTCGTACAGGGTCAGGATCCTTTCCTTGACTTCCAAACGACGGGTGGTACGACGAGTCACGAGACCAGTCAGTCAGTCGGTCTGCGAGCGCGTCAGAAATCGGCAGCCGCCCGCGCGGCAAACCGGCTCGTCAGTTGCACCACACGTCCACCAGAACGAAGCATCCCCCGGTATACTCACTCGGTGACCGACTATGTAGTCGGACAGAGCGCGGTGCTGACTGCCGACATCCGGCGCGCATGGTTTCGGTTCATTGCTAGGCCGAGCAGGACTTCGGTTCGCCATCAGATCGATCCAGGGCAGATTCTCGCTGTGGTCTGGAGTCAGGGGAGGGTGGCGCCATGAATGAGCAGACGGGAATCAGCGCGCTGTCGCCGGTCGCGCGCAAGCCGCTGTACGAGCGACTCGTCGAACACCTCCGCGCCTACGTAGTCGAGGCGGGACTGTCGGCCGGAGATCGCCTGCCGCCTGAGCGTGAACTTGCAGAAAAGCTCGGCGTGAGCAGGGCGTCCGTGCGCCAGGCGATCGTCGCACTCGAGGTCCAAGGCGTTGTCGAAGTGCGTCACGGCGAGGGTGCGTTTCTGCGCGTCGCGCGGCTGGACACGCTGCCGATGACGGAGCTGATGGAACTCAAGCGCCGGCTTCCCGACATCCTCGATGCGCGTGAGGCGATCGAGGTCAAGCTTGCCGAGCTAGCTGCGCAGCGTCGCGACGACGTCGACATCGAGGCCTGTGAGGCGGCGCTGGAAAAGATGGAGAACGAGATCGAGACCGGCGTACTCGGCGAGGTCGGAGACCAGGAGTTCCATCAGAGCGTCGTACGTGCCGCGAAGTCGGAACTGCTCGCACGCATCTACGCGGTCCTTGTCGACGATATTGCCGCGTCCCGGCGTGAGTCATTGAGCCAGATCGGCAGGCCCGGGGCTTCGCTGGAGCAGCACCGGCGGATATTCGGGGCGATTCGCGCGGGCGACGCACAATCGGCATCATCGCTCATGAGGGACCATCTTAAGACGGTGAGGGCGGTCAAGCTGCTGTCGTGGTCGCCGGCGTCAGAGGCCGAGTGACCTCCGGCGAGGTCGGCGTTGGCCACACTCTCCGTCATAGGTAGGCGTTCTCGCCCGGATTACGCGCGGCCCAGACGCACGCCGCAACACCCGCCGAGCATCGTCCCGGTTGAACCCAGTCACCGCGCGCACCGAGTCCAAATCTGCGTCTTCACAGTCCGCGACCCGGGCCGGTACCACGATCCTGTGCGTTCGTGATCGCCGTCCGGTTTGCCATCGACAGCGCGGCGGGACACGGCGACCGGCACACCCCCTGAGCGCCTGCGCAGACACGCTGTCAGCCGGACCTTTCTAGTTCAGGCAACGAACCCGGCTACGCGGGCATCTTTCGTAAGTCAACGCGGCCGCGCAGCCGGACCTTCTTACGCGGCCACGACCCAACCACGAGGACACTTCCGGTGAAGTGAACGCGGGGTCTTGACATCGACCGCCCGAGATCGTACTCTTGGGCAAGAAACCTAGTGGCCTAATGAGCGAGCCACCTATCGAGGTCTGGAAAGTGCAGGAGCGAGATCAGAACATGTCATCCACCGACAGAAATGAGAGGTCCGCGCTGTGATCCGAGTCAGCCAGGTGACACCGAATCTGAATGGAACCTCCCTCAGCATGTCCAAGGGCCGGCTCCTCGCCGGGTTGACTCTGTTCTCCGCGGTGGCGTTGACCGCGAGCGCGTGCGGCGGCAGCAGCAGCAGCAGCTCCCCGTCGGCGTCGGCCGCGGGCGCTGGAACGAACTTCACGCTGACGGCACCCGCCGCGATCAAATCGGCGGGCGTGCTGAGCATCTGCGCGGACATGACGTACCCTCCGTACACGTTCGTGCAGAACAACGAGCCTACAGGGGAGGATGTCGATTTCGCCAACGTGATCGCAAAAGCAATGGGCGTACAAGCACAGTTCCACCAGACGGGGTACGTCGACATTGTGGGCGCGTTGCAGGCCGGCAAATGCGACGTCATCATCAACGGCACGAACGGGACTGCGGCGCTTGCCGAGGTCATCCTCCAGGACCCCTACCTGCGCGACACACAGGGATTCATCACGCAGAAGGGTAATCCGGAGCACATCCAGTCGCTCGACGATCTGGCCGGCAAGAGGGTCGCCACTCAGCTCGGTTCGTCCGACGCGACCTACCTCCAAGCACTGAACAAGACGTTCGTGGCTGCAGGAAAGGCGCCGATGGTGCTCGCAGCGTTGCCGCAAGACACGACAGCGTTCTCCGCTGTGTTGTCCGGCAGATACGACACCTTCTTCCAGGACCGTCCCGTTCTCGGCTACTACGCCACCAACTTCCCCGGGCAGGTGACTATCCTGGATCTCTCAGTGAATCCGGTGAGCGTGGTCGTCGATCTACGCAAGGATGAGACCGCGCTGGCTGCTGTGATACAAACCGGCATCGCTGATATGTATAGGCTGGGCATCTTTCAGAAGATCGCGGCCAAGTGGGGATTTCCGGCAAGCGACCTTCTTTCCTCGGCATGCCAAGTTCCTAATCCCAGTGACTCGTGCTCACAGTAGCGCCCTAGTCCGGACACCCGAACCCATGCTGACGCGGTGATTTCGAGGAGGATCGCCTTCGATGCAAATCACCAAGGTTGACATCACGACGGTATCTGTACCCTTCATTGAGCCAGTTGCGTGGCGATACGGAGAAGCACATGGCGTCAGCAGCGCCATAGTCCGGATCCAAACCAATGATGGTATCGAGGGAATAGGTGAAGCGCCGGGCGAACCGACGATCGGAATACTCGTCGCGACGCTGCGCGAGTTCGCCGAAACACTCGTGGGACAAGACCCGCGAAACGTGAGGCGTCTAGTCGGCTTATTCTCACAGGCCGGTAGCGAACACTTTCCATACGTGACCAATACGGCCATCGCGGCGCTCGAAATGGCACTGCTCGACATCTGTGGGAAGTCTCTCGGTTGCCCCGTCTACGACCTTCTCGGCGGTCGCACTAATGAGAGCGTCGAGTTCTATTGGCATGTAAACCCACGCCACGATAATCCCCAAGATGCCGCGGAAAAGGCGAGAGCGGGCGCAGCACAAGGTTTCCGGACGATGTATCTAAAGGGAAGTTCCGACATCAGGCGCGATCTGAGCTTATTGGCAGCGGTTCGAGATGCCGTGGGCGATGATTTCGGGTTGCGGATCGACCCCAATGAGGGCTGGGATGCAGTGGCCGCTCGTCGGCACATCGACCAATTGCGAGATCTTGATCTCGAGTTCGTCGAGCAACCGTTCGCCAAGGATAACCTCCGGTTGGCCCGGCGTTTTGGCTCAGAGGCAAATCTTACTATTGCTGCCAATCAGTCTGCTTGGCGCGTATCGGATGTCGCCCGCGTGCTTGCCTGCGACGCGGCCGACGTCATCGTTACGGGCATTCACCAAACGGGCGGAATCCTCAGGCTCGTATCAGCATCGGAACTTTGCAGGATTGCGGAAGTCCCGCTAGTTCGACACAGCCTGTGTGATCTCGGCATCGGCACCGCGGCCGCGATGCAGGTGCTCGCGACGGTGCCTCTGAGCGGGCTTGCGCATCAGACACATCTGACGCTGCTGGAAGACGATCTTCTTGATGACCCATGGGTCTTCCATGCCGGGCAACTAGCAGTGCGAAGGCAGGATGGGCTGGGCGTCAATATAAGAGACGACGCAATTGAACGCTACTCACATCACTACAAGAAGTTCGGTGAGTTTCGGGGATATGCGCCGGCTTTGGGACAGCGGATCGTACGATCATGACCGTAGCTAACCGCTAGCGCGTATCCACCGAGTGGGCCAGCAATGGAGAAGTCAGAGGTTCGTACCCTGTTCCAAATCAACCAAGCAACGCCGCATGCGATCGGTAATCTCGGCATGTCAACTTACTCGAGTGTCTGGCTGGCACGACAGTAACGACTCAACGCGGACTCCTCCAGGTCGCGCTTCCTCGAGCAGCTACATTTGAAGTTCACATTCAATGGAGCAAACAGCTGAAGATCACGGCGCTCCCGCAATGATGGGGCAGCCCCTTTTGTGATTTCGTTTCGATAGATCAGGACCGAAGCCCCCGAAACTATGGTGCCTGGCTGCGTCGAGTGGCTTGACCATCACATTCAAATCGTTGAGGGGGCCGCTCTTGTCGATACCGTCTAGACAAGATGTACAATCGCGATCATGCCGCAGGTACCGAAGAAGTGGGCGACTTGTAATAGAAGTACCCTCCGAACCTGCCGGGCCGCCTTTCCTGAGTCGCTGAACACGCTGGAAGTGAGTGGTACCCCATGATCGAACGGCCTGACCTAGATGTTGCCGCTGTGGACAATGCAGTCCGACATCCTTTGGATCCACTGAGCGCAGAGGAGATCCGCGCGGCACGAGAGATCGCACGGCGTGAGCGTCAGCTCACGCCGTCCGCATTGTTCGTGATGATCCGGCTGAACGAGCCAGACAAATCCGTGGTGCGATCATTCCGCCCCGGCGACGCGATCGAGCGCGCGGCGTTTGTCGTGGTGCTGAATCGCCGGGCCGGAGCGCTGCACGACGGCGTTGTGTCCATCACCCGCGACAGGGTGCTCGAGTGGAACGAGCGACCGGGGCTGCAGGGTCCCCTCCTGATGGAAGATCTCGCCGTTGCGGAGCGGCTCATCCGTGCAGACGAGCGGTGGCAGAAGGCGGTACGTCGGCGCGGCGTCGACGATCTCGACAAAGTCCGGATTGACCCGTGGATGATTGGCAACTTCAACATCGCTGAGGGATTAGGCAAGCGAGTCGTCGCCTCACTGAGCTATTACGTCGAGCGGCCGGGCGACACTCCGTACGCCAGGCCGGTCGAAGGCGTGGTCGCATACGTCGACCTCACCGGCGAGACCGTGCTGCGCGTCATCGACGTCGATCCCGTTGTGCCTATCCCGGAGGATCCCGGCCGGTACGACGCCGCATCGATCGGCACGATGCGTCAGGATCTTCGGGCGCTCGACGTGGTTCAGCCTGAAGGACCTAGCTTCTCGATACACGGACACGAGATCCGCTGGCAGCGCTGGCGATTTCGCTTCTCGTTCAACGGGCGGGAGGGACTGGTGCTTCACACCGTCGGATACGAGGACGAGGGCGAAGTCCGTCCGATCCTCTACCGCGCGTCGCTGTCAGAGATGATTGTGCCGTACGGCGACGTAAGCCCGTCCCACTTCTTCCAGCACGCGTTCGACGTCGGTGACTTCGGTATCGGAAAGGGTGTACATTCGCTGGAACTCGCCTGCGACTGCCTCGGCGAGATCCAGTACTTCGATGCCGTTCTGCACGACGATGACGGAGTGCCGGTAACCGTCCGCAACGCGATCTGCCTGCACGAGGAGGACGCGGGTATCCTGTGGAAGCATTGGGACTTCCCGGCAGGCGACACGGAGGTGCGGCGTTCCCGCCGCCTGGTAATCTCGTCGATCTGCACGAACCTGAACTACGAGTACGGCTATTACTGGTACTTCTATCAAGACGGCACCATCGAGTACGACGTCAAGCTCACGGGCATCCTGCAGACCGCTGCGGTCGAGTCTGGATCTGAGCCTGCGCACGCCACGATGGTCGCGCCGGGACTGTCTGCTCCGCACCACCAGCACCTGTTCAACGTCCGCCTCGACGTCGAGGTCGACGGCCCTGACAACACGGTGAGCGAGGTCGACCTGGTGTGCGCTCGCAGCGATTCGGCGAACCCTTACGGCAGCGCACTGGTGACGAGATCCACCGCGCTGACGAGGGAGAGCGAGGCGCGGCGCGTCGTCGACCCCGGCGCGGGTCGAACCTGGGTCATCTCCAGCGGGCACCGGCGCAATCAGGTCGGTCAGCCGACGGCATATCGCCTCAGGCCGATGTACACGCCGACGATCCTCGCGCCGCCGGACAGCGCGATCGGTAGCCGAGGCGGCTTCGCACGATATAACCTATGGGTAACCCCCTTCGACCCACGCGAGCGCCATGCCGGCGGCGAGTACCCGAACCAGCACGCCGGTGGCGCTGGGCTGCCGGAGTGGTCGGCTGCAGACCGTCCGATCGAGACCACCGACGTCGTGGTCTGGCACACCTTCGGCGTCAGCCATGTGGCTCGGCCCGAGGACTGGCCGGTCATGCCGGTCGAGCACGCGGGGTTCCTTCTGACTCCCTGGGGGTTCTTCCCGCGCAACCCTGCCCTGGACGTACCCCCGTCCCACCACCACTGACCAACTCAGCAGATCGATCAATCGTCGGCTCGAACGTTGGAGACTTCAATCGTGTCGAACAACCCAGACTGATTACGTAATCGCTGGCGCCGGCTGCGCGCTGGCTGTCGGCTGAGCGAGGACCCGAACTGGCAGGGAGTAGCCTGACCCCGTGGACTGGTCCAGCTGGATATGAGAGTTTCTCAAGGCCCCAGGAGGAACTCGATGGCATGTCTGCTGGCGAGTTGCTGACCCTGCGGGTGCGGAATGCCGGCTCGATGGAGGAGGACGCCGGGCTGCAGCCCGACTTGGATGCCGAGCCGCCAGCCGTTCGGTACCGGGTCGACGGCGAGCGCATGCTAAGCGCACAAGCCGTTTCCTCCCGGTGAGCACCTCCCTTGATGAGAGACATCTGAGGAAGCGAACGGCCACGACGATGGCATCGGCGCATTACGATGGCCGCACGACCCGACCGGTGCGCCCACTCCAAGAGGTGACCCATGACTCCCAAGTGGTGGCAGCGAATCCTGACGACAGTCGGTCGGTCCTTCGCCGAGGGGATGGTGATGACCGACCCGCTGGTCTACAGCTGTTACCTGAAGTGCGCGGCGCCGAACTGGGAAACGTAATCGTGGCCCGCTGCTAGCCGGGCGGCGATGTGGGATGGGCAGGTGGCCCGGCACGCGCAGATCAGCCTGAGGCCGAGCGCGACGCAGCGATGCGCGAAACTCCGACGCGCGTCCCGTACTTGGTGGCTACGCCAGCGCGGCGGTGGAGGCGGAGCGAAGCCAGGGTCGCGCCACCCGCACGCTTCGCGCCGCAGTTGGTCGGATCGCAGTGAACTTTCCTCTCGCCGCGGCGCAAGCGGGGTCCGTAGCGGGCGTCGACCGCGTCAACCAGAGCCTCCGTGCTGGCACGGTGACGTGAGCGAGAGGCGGAGGGTCGCGGCCACGCTGGCATCGGGGGTGCGGATGAGTGCATCGACGGCGATCCTTGGCAAATACAGGTGTCCGCTTGCCTGAGGCAGTCTTGGGAGCGCTCGTAGTGTCGGTGGCCCAGGATGCAGCGGCGCCTATAATGCGAGTTCACTCCCAGCCATGGGCGCCGTGATCGAGGTCACGCCGGCTGCGGACAAGATGGCAAAACAACGGAACGCAACGCCGACGCGCGACGGTGCCGGCCAGATCGGCAGCGCCGTCGTTGTTGCTCTGTACGGCTGCGTACCGATACCCCCGGTACGGCCGCCTTAGGCTCTATTGGTGGCGGGTGACGAGTTCAATCTTCGCAGTACAGGTCTGCTCGGCGAAGCGTGGGCGGAAGCGCAACGAGAGTGGGCGAGTCTCGGCCCCCGCATGCTTGAGCGCAACTTGGCTGCTATCAGTCGGCACTATGGAGTCGAAGCCGGCTTGTCCCGTCGACCGCCGACGCGACTGATCCTCGAGTGGTGCGAAGAAGACGCCCCGACCGCTGGTGCGTGGATCGAGGCTAAGTTACACGCCATAGCGCAGACTTCGCCGTCGAAAACCCTCGCACGTGAGCGTGACGTGGTGCCCCTTCCGATGTCTCTGCCTGATCGGGAGCAACGGCCAGCCTCGCGTATTGCCTGAGCGAGTTGACGAGCGTCGTCGAAGCGATGCCCACGCGACCCCCGGCCGACGTCTCACGGTGCATTCACTTGCCGATTCCGGCCAGTTCGTGCTTGATCGTTGCGTAGCACTCGCACGCGACCGCCTCGAGGCCGGGGACATCCACGAGGACGACGTGCCCTGGACGGTGTCGAATGAAACCTGCGGTCCTGAGGGTATCGACGGACTTGGCCACCGCCGCCCGACGGCAGCCGAGCATCTGGCCAAGGAACTCGAGGGTGATGGCGAACTCGTCAGCACCCACCCGATCGCTGCGCGTCAGCAGCCACCCGCTGAGGCGCGCAGTGGTGGAGTGAAGCCGGTTGCACGCCGTCGACTGCGCGATCTGGCCGAAGAGGGTCTGCAGATAGGAGTCCAACCGTTCGTGGAAATGACCGTCCCCGTGGACCTCGCTGAGGAGGGTCGCAGCAGGCACGCGGGCGATCGAACCAGCGACGGAGACGACGGCTCGGAAGGCAAGTGATCCCCCGAGCACCATTGGCACCCCGACGATCCCCTCGTTGCCCACCGTCGCGACCTCCACGCTCGCACCCCGTCTGAACGGTGTCACCAACGAGATCACGGAGGTGAGTGGAAAGTCCGCAAAATCGATAGGCTCGCCTGGCTCGAAGAGCACTGTGCGGATCTCGACGACGACCGGCTCGGCGGATCGCATCAACCGATTCCGTTGAGCAGCCGGGATGACCTCGAGGAAGCGGTTCTTCCCGAGTCTCACGCTGCTCCCGCCGTCGATCATGCCCTTCCCTGCCCGCAACCCACGTGGCCGGCGGGCGGTTCTCCGCCTTCACCCGACTGACGCGCCTCGCGCCGCTTTGCATCCAGACATTACGCGCAATGGCCACAGGCGTCCACCTTGAGATTTCGAGAGACCTAGCGGGCAGACGTTCTTCGTTTGCGAGCGTGTTGGCAGACGGAACGGCCCCGGTCGCGGTACCCCCTGCCGCCGCCAGAACCACCGCCGACATCGATGCCTAGTTGACGATGTTGCTGCGATTGTCAGTGGAACGACGTCGTGGTCTGGCACACCTTCGGTATCAGCCATGTGGCTCGTCCCGAGGACTGGCCGGTCATGCCGGTCGAGCACGCGGGGTTCTTGCTGACTGCCTGGGGATTCTTCCCGCGCAACCCTGCCCTGGACGTACCTCCGTCCCACCACCACTGACCAACTCAGCAGATCGATCAATCGTCGGCTCGAGCGTCGGAGACTTCAATCGTAGCGAGGACCCGACCGTAGCCGAGGCACCAGTGGAGGCGGGTCCACGTGAATTCTGCCAATGAGATCATGAGCAACTCGACGAGCAAGGAGAGGCGGCGAGGAAGGCATTCCACCGAATCTGGGGCGTAGCGAGAATCGTAACCAGTATCATGCCAAAGGCTGCGTACACACCTGCAGGGACTCGAGGCGGGAGAGTGTTCAAATTGGCTCCAAAGCCCACGCTTACCACTGTCCCAGCCGCATAGTCCGCCACCAGACGACGATTATGGGGGAGCGTCATGAAAGTCTTCGTGTCGGTTGACATGGAAGGCGTTACCGGTATTACTGACCCAGAAGATGTGCTGCCCGATGGGGCTGACTATCAACGGGGGCGCGTGTTGATGACCGGCGACGCCAACGCGGCGGTTCTCGGGGCCTTTGACGCCGGAGCCACCGAGGTGCTCGTGAACGACTCTCACTGGACGATGCGTAATCTACTGCTGGAACAGTTGGATCCTCGGGCTAGGATGATTAGGGGAGTCCACAAGCAAATGTGCATGGTTCAGGGTTTGGACGAGAGCTTTGACACCGCAGTCTTCGTCGGCTATCACTCGTGTGCCGGAACGGAGGGAGGGGTTCTCAACCACACCCTCCTGGGTAAGGAGGTCCAGAACCTATTGCTGAACGGCGAACCCATCGGCGAGACGCGCCTGAATTCGCTGATGGCCGGCCACTACGGGGTCTCCGTCTGCTTCGTCAGCGGTGATACAGCGGTCTGCCAGGAGGCCAAGTCGGTGTTAGGGCAGGATCTGCGTACGTTCGCTGTGAAGGATGGAATCGATAGATTCACAGCCTCCTGCCTG
>Ga0307374_10008768_pt1 | contig 15035 bp, 12 predicted proteins | sample OX3MG_FD_202532 | JGI IMG/M metagenome (GOLD analysis project Ga0307374, IMG submission 202532) | Soil microbial communities from Risofladan, Vaasa, Finland - OX-3 | ecosystem: Environmental > Terrestrial > Soil > Coastal area > Acid sulfate soil | place: Finland: Risofladan, Vaasa | collected... | reverse complement strand
CCGGTCGGTCAATTGTCGCAGCGCTCGCGAATACGTCGTAGCTGCCTCGGTGCGGTTACTGACCCCGATCTTCCTGAAGATCCGTTGCAAGTGGTTCTTCACCGTAAAGGGACTGATGTCGAGAGCCGCGGCAATGTCAACATTGGTTTTTCCCTGGCAGATCCAATCCAGGATCTCCTGCTCGCGCGCGCTCAATTCCAGGCAGTCGACTCCGTCGGACGCATTGCGTGCTCTGCCAGCCAAGGGAAACGCCGCGACTCGACGAAACGCGGAATCGATCTGTGCAATCAGGGAATCTACCTGGAGCAGGAAGTGATCCTTGGAGTGACCTCGAGTGAGCGATCCTCGAGTCAGAGCAACGTAAAGACTGTCATGACCGCCTCGCGCGTCACGAACGCCGTGCACCAGCAACGAATGCATCTCGCGCAAGGTGCGGTGCACAGGGCACGTGCAATCCCCGAGCAAAGGGACAACATCCGCAGACTTGAGCACCAGCGGCGCGCGGCCGCCCGCGGCCCATTGGGCGTGCAGAGCCCCGATGAGCTCGTCAATGCTGCAATGTGCCAGTTGCTCGGTGCGAACCCCAGGCAGGGCAGAGGTGATGTCGAGCTTGAGGTTCCATGCCGCGAAGTCACCCCACGCGGAGATCAGGATATCGTGAGGCAGGAATTCCTGCAGGTCACCGCGCAGCCACAGGAACAGATGGTAGTGACGCTCGATCGACAAGGAGTCTGAAATGATGCGCAGGAATCTCGCACTTTCGTCCGCGTTGAGGGCATAGGGCTTGGATGCCGACGGCCGTACCGAGCGTAGCGAAAGAGGGAAAGGAAGGCTGTCCATACTCACGGCGTACCTAAAGTACTGGTATGGACTGAACGCTCTCACGCGCGCCTTCCGCTGGTCAATCGGCCTTGCAATTTTTGACTCGATCATTTGCAACCTTTTACAATCGAACGCTGGCTGAATTCTCTAAAGGACTTGCCATTGCGAAGCGATGTTCGCTTCTCGATTGCGTGCGGTCGCTAACGCACCGCGATGCTTCTTTTTGGCAGCCTTCCCCGCACTTAGGATACTCGGTTGGGGGGGATTTTGCATGTGCCCTAGGGGTAGTGTTTTCCCGGAGGCGATGCATGGATATAGTGCATGTCGGATCGCCAAAATCGACCGGAGCGCTACTACTTATGGTGCACGGCCTTCTCGGATGCCCATCCTGCCGATACGTGCGAATGGGTATTACCGCGACGTACGGCTTTCAAGATGGCTGGTTGGATCAACTGCCCGACTTCATTTTCAGACTGTCACATGACGGCAATTCGTGAACACACGGCTGATACCGGGTCGTTGGCGCGAAGCCTTCAGCCTGTGGTTATTGCAAGTGCCCAGCCAATCGCCGCAACGCAGATAGCTCTAAGGGAAATTTCAGGACGCCGCCAATTTCACGCGAGAACCTGTGGCACCAAACTGCGTTGGTGTACGGTCAAATTCAAAACGCTTCGCAAGTTCCAGGCCATCTCTGCCAAGTTTGCCGGCGACGCTTTTGATGTGAACAGCAGCTATGCGCGGGTCGGCGAGCCATTCGATAGGCACCTTGGGGAGACACGTCGGAACGCCTGGAAATCTCGCCGCGACGCCGTGCAGTAGTTGAACCTCTATAGGGCTTTCCCGTCGCTGCTTAGTGGCCTGTCGGCACGATCACGGGGTGAAGGTCCGGCATTGCTTTCTTCAGTTCTGCGAGAACACGTCGCGCGTCTTTACTGTTCAACGGCTCTCTGAACTGGACACGAGCAATCATCCGGCCGGTCGACGTGAGGCTGCGCTTGACGATGCAGGGAAAGCCCGTTTCCGTGGCTCGCCGCGCGAAGTTACGCGCAGACGCATCATCCCAGAAGGCCCTCAGTTGCAATATGACTAACGGGCCGGTCGATGTCGCAACGTCGGGCGCGTGTTCGCCGAGCGCGCCCCGCGCACCCTTTTGCGCCTGTCCGGAGACGACGGGCGTGGAGGCGACCTGGGAGGGCGGGGGAGGGCTCATTACGTGCGCCCGCCGCAAGTCGGTACCCTGCAGTGACCTCTCCGCCTGGGCGGATCCCGAGACGCCATCCTCCGCAGGCCGGCTTGGCGGTGTTTCCAGTTCTCTGGTAGCCGTCTGATCGGCCCCCGGAACTTCAGTCTGAGGTGGCGGGGCCTGCCGAGCGCTCTCGCCAACGCGCCGATCGAGCGTCGTCCCGGGCGCATTTCCCCTTGGCGGTTCCACGGCGGCAGCTTCTCTAGACGAGGTCAAAGTTGCGCCAGCGATAGCGCCAGCTCGCTCGATCGGACCCTGCTTGGCGAGCTCCGAGTGTTGCTCCAAGCGGGCGAATGGATCAGTCGCGGATTCCCTGAAGAGGAGTTGGAATACCGCGGACAACGCAACCACCACGATAAGCAGTGCAAGGACCATCGAAGAGCGGTCCCTGGAGTGCCGGATGGCGTAGATCGCTTCGCGCAGGAACGCCAACCACCGCCTCATGCCTACCCCGCCTCGGACCCGAGTACTCTCGTCCCCTTATCGAGGCTCGATTATCCCTCAGCCGAGCCGCGCGCGATCCAGCCATCGAGAATTACTTCACAATGAGCCGGGAAGGCCTGAGACAGCACCAAGCGCAGCGCGGTACTATCCCAACCGATCGTACGTTTCGCGGACGCGCAAGCATGGATCGGCATAAGAGGCTCGCAGTAGTTCTCACTTGGAAATTTTCACCGCGCGGGTACTTTGCTCGTACGGCGAGGGCGGTTCGTGGTGAGTACACGATCGAAATCGCCGACGGTCGGGTCCAGGTGTGGATCGATGCATCGCTCTACGACCTGTATCCGTCGTTGCGCCAGGAGCTTTACGATGCGGTGAATGACTGGTTTCTCGGTGCCCAGCTGGTCAGCCAGCGGCCATACGCGCTGTCGGAGCCTGCCGAAGCGAGGCTCGAGTTCCGCGATGGCGAGGAGATCCCTGACTGGACGGATAGCGACGGTATGCCAGCAATTGCCGAGGCTACGCAATGGGAAGATCCGCCACCAGGGGTGTCTGCGTCGGCCCGATCGCTCGGGGACGAGAACCCAGGTGAGCCAGATCATGGAGGACTCGCCCAGATATGCGGTACGACGGATCCGGTACTCGCGTCGTTGTCGCGCAGGTACGACTTCGCAGTGCGGGATCCGAAGCATCAATTGGCCCGCCTTTACGCGGTACGCGAGGCTTTGGCGAGCATATTTGGTCACGAGAGCACGGCGCAAGCAGCACTCGGCATTGGCGTGCCAGAGTGGTCGCGAATTCGTGAACTCGCCGACGGTGAGTTGCGCGGGTCGGTTCAGATTTCCGCGGAAGGCGAGCGCGCCGAGGCGCAAGCCATTGCGCTCAGAATGATCCTGGGTTACGTGCGCTACCGCGAGGGTGCAGCTACCCGTGACGGACCGTAACCTTTGCGCAGACTCGGATCTCGCGGCGCTGCATATGCGACCTCGTGGAACCTGGTTGGCGCAATCGACGTGAGCGTGGGGCGACTGCCATAGATGTCGGGCCGTCGGCGTGCAGGCCCGATACTTCAAAGCATCAGCGCGTCGCGCACCTTTTCCGGCCAGCGAAGCGTATCGAGTCCATGCGTGGTAAACAGGGCGATTGCCAGGCGATCCATGCCAAACGCCACACAACCGGTGTGTGCAAGCTCACCGGACTCGTCGACGAGCTTCCAGACTGTGCCGAAGTGCTCACGGTGGTAGTTGAAACTCATGCACGCAGTCGGCTCCTCGGCGGAACGGATCGGAACGAGCAATTCGAATTTCAGCGACTGCTGGACCTGCGATACCGCTCTCATTTGACCCACGCGGCCAAAGAAAGGGTCGCTCGCCTGCGCAACCCTGTAAGGAAGTTTGAGCGCTTGAGCAATTTCCTCGGCCCGAACCATCCAGCGGTCTCGAAACTGCAGGATGTCATGAGGTTTTCCAATCCGCACATATTCGCGCATGCGAAACGACTGCATACGATCCGGATGTTGCGAGGGCTCGTGGCGGAAGCAGTCCGCGGCGACGTCAAAGAGAAGGCCGCCCGCCGGGATGGGGCCGCGGTCCGCCGCCATCGGATAGACCGGATAGCAGGCGGCGGGGGACAGGACTAGATCGGATGCCGAGAGCGAGGCCGTCCAATCACCGCCTGTATCGTACGCTCCTGCGGCCCTGCTGATCTCGGCCTCGGTTCCATGCAGAGCGCAGACGCAGCCGAGTAGATTGGGAAAGCTGGTCAGATAACCTGATCTTTCGAGCTGCCGGCGGCTCATGACGGGGGGAAAGCGCAGGACTTCGGTGCCCGCTTCGCGATGGCGAGTGATCAGGGCGGCAAGGCGATCGACGACGTCCTCATAGACTGCCGTGCGCGCGTATACCCCGTCCACCCCCAGTGGTCGGAGCAGCGAATCGAAGGTTTGTTCACCCTGCTGCGCCTGTTCATCAGAGTTTTCGATCGGTGTAGATGCCATTACCGGTGCCACGCCATTCGCCTGTTCATTAAATCGCACTCAGTCCGTACCGGCTCTTGCCGGGCCCGCTGAGTCGCCCGGGGCGAAAGGCGTCCGGGGCGAAAGGCGTCCGCGCTGTTCAATCCCGGACACGCGCCGGTACCCCACTCATCAGGGCTGTACTCGCCATGTTGGCGAGGATCCGGTCGTTGTTGATCATGACCGGAGAAGACAGTACGTCCCGCAAATGCCGCCCAACGCTGAACTCACTGTCATTGCGATATCCCGCCAGGCCACATGCCCTGAACGCGCCGAGGACAATGGACAGAGCCAACTCCGAGGCTTCGACCTTCAGCAGGTTCATTGCGGTCTGGAAATCAAGCGAGGTGCGCGCGGTCTCGTCGTTCGACGATTGTTCGTACAGACGCGCCGCGGATGTAATCAGCCCGCGAAGCGTGCGTAGCGACGCCTTCGCCTTCGTGAGATTGACGGAACCAGGCGGCAATTGGCCGCTTGACTGGCGCGCAGCCTTGCGAGTGAACGCCTCGGCGCGCTCGACCGCACCGCAGGCTATCCCGGCCCAAGTGGCCGACCACAGGAGGTGAGCGACAGGAATCATCGTGCGCGCGTGGATCCGCTCGTAGGCCTCCGGGAGGATCTGCTCGTGGCTGCCGGAGGCGCGCAGCGTAAACCCGGCGCTGCACGTGCCTCGCATCCCGAGGGCATCCCAACCGATCTGGCGCTCGAGCGTGTAGTCGCCCCGGAGGAAGACAACGAGCACCTGGTCCGATGCGAGGGCATCCCCGGAACGGCGCGCGGTCGTCACGATCCCGTCGGCCTCCGCGCCATAGGAGATGACAGTCGCGTTGCGATGCAGTTCGATGCGTGTGTCCATGCGCTCCACGGCAGCCGCGCTCGAGCGGATATTGCCGCCCCCTTGGCCCTCGGTGGTCGAGGACGCAAGCAGCAGTTGCTCGGCAACGAGCTGCCGCAGCATGCTCTGATGCCACAGGCTCTCGCCACGGTGAGCGACGATGCACGCGACCTTCGTCTGATGCATCGCGAAAATCATCGCCGTGGAGGCGCAACAGCGGCCGAGGGAATAGCAGATGTCGATGACGTCCGACACCGCGGCACTCTCGCCTCCGAGTTCCGTGGGCACCAATATTCCCAGAAGGCGTTCGGCGCGTGCCACGGACATGGCTTCCGCAGGGAAGCGACTGTCGCGATCGACTGCTTCGGCGTGAGTGCCAGCCATCGCCGCTACGGCCTTGGCTCGTGTGTCAAAAGCGCTTGATCGCGCTCCATCCGCGGCCATCGAGGTAGGGTTTGAGATTGCCATGGCTTCGCCTGTCTCGATCCTGCGTGTATGAGCCGTCTTCGCTATCGAAGCCGCACACCCGGCATCGCGGCATCTTATGCTGAGAATGGGAGGAACAGTGTTAGCAAACGTAAAAACTGTGCGACCAGGCGCGGAAAGAGCCCGATCGAGGTTCCCTTGGCGCGGAATCTGGATCAGAATTCTGGAAAGTCATCGTATGCATGGCACATCGCCTGCTCCAACATGTCGACTTATCTGTGCTAACGGACCACCAGAATGCCTGATCATTCCATCACCGATCTCAGCGGGCGGTTGACCGACTTGGTTCGCTCGATTCTTGCGAACAGTGCGATCGAGCGGTCTTTCTCCTCGGAGGATCCGCTCGTCGAGATCGGTCTGACATCTTTGGATATGGTCAGCCTCATGCTCCGCGTCGAGGCCGAATTCGACGTCGAGATCCCTCAGTCCGAGATTACTCCAGAGAATTTCAGGTCTGTCGCCGCGGTCGAGGGTCTGGTCAGGAAAATTGCCCTGCGTTCCTCGACCGGGAGTTGATGGCGGGTGGCCAGCCTGGGACTCTTCGCGCGGTAACGCGCCTGAGGTCTCATGCGTCGGGGCACGCGGCCGCGAGCGCTTGGTCGAGATCCTCGATGATGTCATCGGAGTGTTCGATGCCTATGCTCAGGCGAATCATTTCCGGCCTCACGCCGGCGTGCAGCAGTTCGGTGGCGCTCATCTGCCGATGCGTCGTCGATGCGGGATGGCAGGCGAGTGACTTGGCGTCACCGATATTGACCAGGCGTGTGACCAGTTTCAGCGCGTCGTAGAATGCCTTGCCGGCCGGGAGACCACCCTTGACACCGAAGGTGAAAAGCGAAGGGGCGCGACCTTTGAGATATTTCTCCGCGAGCGCGTAATAGGGGCTGTCGGCGAACCCCGGGTAGTTGACCCAGTCGACCCGTGGGTCGAGGCTGAGGAACTCGGCAACTTTGCGTGCGTTTTCTACGTGGCGGTCCATGCGAAGTGCGACCGTCTCGATCCCCTGCAGAAGGAGGAATGCGCTGAGCGGCGAAAGCACGGAGCCGAGAGTGCGGAGATAGACACTCCGACAGCGCTCGATGTAGGCGCTGGTGCCGAAGCGCTGCGCATACACCAGGCCGTGGTAGGACTGGTCCGGTTCGTTGAACATCGGGAATCGGCGGGCGTGGCTGCCCCATGGGAACCGGCCGCTATCGACGATAATGCCGCCGAGCGTGGTGCCATGGCCCCCGAGGAACTTGGTGAGAGAGTGCACGACAATGTCGGCACCGTAGTCGATCGGGCGAAGCAGAATGGGCGTCGCGACGGTATTGTCTACAATCAGGGGAACGCCGTGGCGATGGGCCGCCGAGGCAAGCGCCTCGATATCGCAGATGTTTCCCGCAGGATTGCCGATGCTCTCGCACAGCACCGCTCGGGTGTTCTCGTCGATTAGCTTTTCGATCCCCTCGGCACTGTCGCTTTCCGCGAAGCGAACGCTGATCCCCTGGCGCGGCAAAATGTGCGACAAAAGCGTGTGCGTGGTTCCATACAATTGCGGCACGGACACGATATTCCCGCCGCAATCAGCCAGGTTGACAATCGAATAGTGCATCGCCGCTTGTCCGGTGCTGACGGCGAGCGCTCCGACGCCGCGTTCAAGCTCCGCGATGCGCCTTTCGACTACCGCGACCGTCGGATTGGCGATGCGTGAATATCGATAACCCTCGACCTCCAGGTTAAACAGCGCCGCCCCGTGGTCGGCGCTCTCGAAGGCGTATGCAACGGTCTGATAAATCGGAACCGCGACAGCTCTGGTCGTAGGCTCCGGATCGTAGCCGGCATGAATCGCGATGGTTTCGCTGCGCATCTAACCGCTCCTGCATGTACCTGGAGACAAACGGCTCGAGGCCTTTCCCGGCCCAAGCCATTCACTGTTGAGCATCGTCGGACGCAAGCAAACCCGGCGTCTTGGTTCGAAACCTTCTCGTGCAGACCATAGCAACTGCCTGCGGTTTGGTAAATGGCGCAGCCCTCCTCTCGCTGGCGCAGTACACGGTGGCTTGATCCCTGTCAGCCATTGGTGTCCGAGCGTCGGAGCGCAAGCAAGACTCGACGCAGGTCTGGGGAGGGAATTCATTCAAGCCTTGGTGATCCAGGTCCTGCGGGACCGAATCGGAGCGTCCGGAACGCGTTGGACACGCTAATGATGCGGCACTGGACTTTGCGTGCGCTATCGAGAGTGCGCAAGAGATGGCAGAGTGCGGCCTGGCTCTGGACGTATATCGAGGCGGAGCGGCCAGACAAGGGGCCCCTCTCCCTGAGGAAGCTACGTGTCACTTGCGAGAAGGCGCCTCAACACCCGGACAACGCGTCCCGGGTTGTCCAGCCCATAGGTCGTCTTGACGTAGCGGTCAACTGTCCATGTCGCATTCGTCTCGGTGGCAAGATGCAGGCTGTCGCCAGCAGCAAGCGAGATCGTTTTGCCGAGGTACTCTTTCTGAGCGGTGCCTTCAAGAATGTAGATCGTCTCGTCCACGCCGTAGTGCCACAAAAACCTGGCTGGGCCATCGCATTCCCAAAAATTCCGCTCGCGGAGAATCCGTTCTGGGACTGCGAGAAGGTATTTGCCCGAAATGTCGGTGAACCCGAATTCAGCCAAGGCGGGTCCAAGTTCATCGTCGTCAATTCCATGCACTCGCGCTTTCCAATCCTGTCCTTATAGGTGAGGTGAGCATGCCAAGGGATGAAGGAATGGGCGACGATAATAGAAGAAACTGCGCTGACCGTGACCAATAAGGCGATCAAAGCGTGGTGTCGAGGTGATGGTGTTCTTGTCGCGTCCCATTGGGTCATATTGGTGGGAGGATGCTGGCGCCAGGTAAGTGTAAGACCCAATTCTGTCATACGGCGGGGGAAGCAGGGCTCTTACAATTTTTAACCGGAGACTGAACTTGGTTCTCCAGTAGGAGGCCTTCATTGCACCCACTAGCTGTCGCCTTCAGTCAACGCGTGGCGCAACTGCTTGCCGATCGCTTCGAGCGTCAAGCGGGCGTAGGAGATGATGCCGCCCATGGCGTAGAAGCCGTGGATCATGCCCAAGTGGCACGTATGCTGCACGGCGACCTTGGCCTCGCCCAAGCGCGCAGCGTACGCCGCACCCTCGTCACGGAAAGGATCGAATTCCGCGGTGTGGATGAGCGTCGGCGGCACGCCGGCCAGATTCGCCGCGCGCAACGGCGATACCTGCGGATCGGCCGGGTCCGCGACGTCTCCCAGGTATTGAGCGAGGTCGTGCCTAATCGTCACCCGATCGAGCAGGTAGCCTTCGGCGAATGTCTGACGCGATGGAAATTCCTGCGCGAACTCGAGAATCGGACAAAGCAGGAGTTGCGCGGCGATGTGGAGACTGCCCAGATCGTGCGCCCATTGGCAAACGACAGCCGCCAAGGTTCCGCCCGCCGAATCGCCACCGACAGCGATACGGTTAGCATCGATGCCGAGCGCCTGCGCATTCCCGGCCACAGCGGCCGTCGCGGCGCAGGCATCCTCGACGGCGGCGGGAAACGTGTGCTCTGGAGCCAGGCGGTAGTCTACCGACACCACGCGACAGCATGCTGCCACGGTCAGTACCCGGCACAGGTCATCGTGCGTCTCGAGGCTTCCGGCGACAAAGCCGCCGCCGTGAAAGAAAACGAGCCCGGGCAGTGGCAGGACAGCGCAGTCCTTAGGGGAGTAGATGCGAATGTGCAGCGCCCCTCCGGGACCGGGGAGAGTGCGATTCTCGACGCCACCAACCGGTACCGTCATGCCCCCAAGCTGCATGAGTTTCCGAAATTCCGCCCGTCGGCTTCTTACTGTAATGGAGGGCGAACCTCTCCGGTTGCCCAAGGCGAGCGCCTCGAGAATCCTCTTCGCTTGGGGATCAACGGGCATACGGTTGCGCCGTGAGCCGAAGAGGGAAGTCGGCCATGGCGTTACGCGCGCATTCTTGACGATCAACAGGTCGGGGCGTGCCCCTCAACAAGGCACGGTCCAATTGTGAACCTCCTCCGGCGTCCCCTGAATTTTGACAGAGCAATGGCAATGGCGGCAGTGAGTCAAAACAAGCGGCCGGAGCAACGCGCCTTGGCTGGTGCGTTCATTGGCGCCTCGTGGTCAGAAAAATCCGCGCACCGCATGATACGAAGGCCGATCGTGTGGGTGGCGGCAGCCGCAAACATATCAGAGCATCGCGGTACACGGTGTTCAACTTGCACTCCGACTTTGAAGCGACGGGCGCCAGATCAGCGAGCGTTGAGCACGGGGCGATCCAAATTCCAGTGTCGTTGATCGAGCGTGCGCGGGTGCGGGTACAGGTTCCGGAGGTGCGTTGGGCTGGAAGATGGCGCGCGAATTGAACGGTAGCGCGCGTTCATGATTCAATGCGGGAGGCGACCGCACTGCGTGGCCGCCTGGCATAAAAGGAGAGTCGTGCGTGGCTTTGCATTCCAAGACTTGGACGTTTTTCGAAGATAAGTGGCACGAGGGTAACGTACCGATCATGGGCCCGCGTACCGTCGGAGCCTGGCTTGGGTCGTCCGTCTTCGATGGCGCGCGCGCCTTTGAAGGGGTGACACCGGACCTTGATCTCCACTGTGCGCGGGTGAACTTGTCGGCGACGAAGTTCCTGCTCAAACCGGTTGTTGCCTTGCAGACCTGGATCGCGTTGTCGCAAGAGGGTATTGCCCGATTCGGACCGAGGGCCGAGCTTTACATCCGGCCGATGTACTGGGCCGAAAGCGGCATCGGAGGCGGCGTGCGGTTTGACCCGGAATCGACGCGCTGGTGTCTCTCGATATACGAAGCGCCGATGCCGAAAGCCACGGAAATCGCGATTACCCTCTCGCCCTATCGTCGCCCTACGCCTGACAGTGCCCCCCTGGAGGCCAAGGCCGGGTGCCTCTATCCGAACAACTCTCGAGCACTCATTGAGGCGGAGTCCAGAGGTTTCAACAACTGCCTGCTGCGCGACCTGCTCGGGAATATCGCGGAACTTGGAAACGCCAATGTTTTCCTGGGGAAAGACGGTATCGTGTATACGCCAGTGCCGAATGGCACATTCTTGGACGGCGTTACCCGCAAACGGGTGATCGGCCTGCTGAGGGGGGCGGGCGTCAGCGTTGTGGAGGCCAGTTTGACCTATGCCGACTTTCTCGCCGCCGACGAGATATTCTCATCCGGCAATTTCGCAAAGGTTGCACCGATTGCTCGAATTGACGACCGCGTGCTGAAACCGGGGCCCTTCTACGCCCAGGCCCGGCGACTCTATTGGGAGTTTGCGCACGCTTGAGGGAGCGTAGCGCGGATCTGGCGTAGTTGAGCTGTGGCGTCTCGACATGATTGAACCAGGTCTCCCGCAGGCCGTCTGCGTATTGGCACGGTTCTGGGGCTCGCGCGCTGAGGCACGGGCCGGATACGTGCTCCACCGGCAGCCCCTCACAGGGAGCGGCGACATGCTTCGAGGGCGTTACCGGCCTAGAAGGTTACCGGTGTCTCCAGAATGGCAGGTTACGCAGGCGGTCGGGCAGAAACAGCGCGCTCGCTGCGCCAGCCGATCAAGCGGCGGGGCTCGGGTCTTTGCAGTGAAGTTAGGCCCTTGCGTAGAGAACGCGCCGGGTCATCGGAAACCCCTACGGTAGCTTGAGCGCCTGAGCAGGGCGAGCCGCCGCGTCGCAAGTCTCGAGCCCCTGGGCACGCTCCGCCCTCCACCACTTGCGAATCCAGTGATCCCGATGGTGGGCCTGCGTGCGCTCTATCCTGGCGCTCGCCTGCCCCCAATGTCCGTAGGATCGGATATATTCGACACATTCGCGAAGGCCACACTTAAAAGAAATGGATCAACAGGGCAACGAATACGACGTGTCGGGCACGGTTGATACCACCGACCCGGAGGCCGTCAATGAAGAGGTCGGGAGGGTTTACCTGAATCTGTACCCCGGGTCATCCCCGTCCACGATTGAGCGGGCTTTTCTCGATGTGACTGCGCTGTACCGGGGTAAGCGGGAAGGCTTCCACGCCTGCGACACTCCGTATCACGACATGCAGCACGTATTCGGCGTAACGCTCGCCATGGCACGCCTGATCGACGGGTTTGAGCGCACAAGGGGGGTAGGCGAGCGGCTTGGCGCGGAGCTTTTCCAGTTGGGGGTTGTGACCGCGCTATTTCACGACTGCGGATACGTGCGCAGGCTCGACGATGAAGTGCACAGGACCGGAGGTGAGCTGACCCTTACGCACGTATCGCGAGGCGCGCAGTTTCTCAAGGAGTATCTGCCTACGATTGGTATGGGCGAGGTCGCCTACATCGCTGCTGCACTGATCCATTTCACTGGGTATGAGATACCGGTGTGGCGAATTCAGATGCCGTCGCTGCGCTATCGGCTGCTCGGAGGGCTGCTTGGATCGGCCGACATCATCGCGCAGATGTCCGATCGCTGTTACCTGGAGAAATGTCGAGACCGGTTGTATCCGGAGTTTGTGGACGGTGGTATAGCGCGAAAACGTCTTCCGGGCGGCGCAGAAGAAATCGTGTTCAGCTCGGGTGACGACTTGGTGTTGAAGACCGCGAAGTTCTACGTGAGGGCGTCGCAACGGCTGGAAAGCGACCTGGGCGGCGTGCACCGCTTCGCCGAGCAGCACTTCAGTGGGCACGACCTCTATATCGAGCATGTGCGAAAGAATGTCGAATTCGCGAAGTCGCTTGAAGCCAACCACGATACATCGGTCTTGAAGCGTGTTCCGCCAGATACGCTGACTCTCGAAGCGCGGGACTGACCGGCCTAAACGGATGCGTTGGGGCTGGCGAGCCCGCCCATTCGGTGTCCGCAAATGCGGTTTGCTGCAGCCGAGCCATCCGCTTTGAGATCGATTGCTCCAGATCCATACAGCGGGCACCGCTCCTGCAGTCGCCCAGCCGTGCTCCGGCTTCAAAGTTATCATGCATCAAACAACGCGCAAATTGGCCCCCTCGGACTATTTCTCGTTTTTGCGCCAGTAAGTAGGCTGCCCCGTCGAAAGCTATAAGAGTGGCCGCTCTCTGTGGCGGCTACCATACGCTGGAGGTGCGGCTATGCGCTATTGCGGTATTGATGTTACGGCGCTCTCCACGAAGTAATCCCAGTCATTGTTCGATTTGCCGGCGCACGGCACGCCCTGACTTCGCGTAGATGCCGGTTCCTTCGCGGGTCATCAGCTCAATCGCTCGGCGAGGCGTCCCGGCGGATACACCGCTTGATCGTCCAAAACGGCCTAGCGCGCAGACAACTCAGATGTGGGAGAGATCGAATGGACGCAGTGTCAGCAGTTGCGCCGAACGGCGGCGCCACGCAGGCGCAAGCATCAATGGCGCCGGTTGTTCTTGCAAGCTCCATCGGGACTGTTATCGAATGGTACGACTTTCTCATTTACGGCACGGCAGCGGCCCTAGTCTTCAATACCTTGTTTTTCCCAAAGCTTGACCCACTGACAGGAACCCTTGCCTCGCTTGCCACATTTGCGGTCGGGTTCTTCGCTCGCCCGATCGGAGGTGTGTTGTTCGGACATTTCGGCGATCGAATCGGTCGTAAAACGTCGCTCATGATTACCATGATTGTGATGGCGCTGGGAACCGCTGCGGTCGGAGTACTACCCACCTATGCTCAGATCGGCATTTGGGCTCCGATTTTGCTTGTGGTGGTTCGAATCATCCAAGGCATTGGCCTCGGCGGTGAATGGGGTGGCGCTTCTCTGATGGTACTGGAACACTCGCCCTCGCATCGGCGCGGTCTCTACGGAAGCCTGGTACAAGTCGGATTTCCCCTAGGAATGGTGACCTCCTACGGCGTCTTCGCACTGGTCACCCGGACGATGCCGCAGGCCGCCTTTTTGGCGTGGGGCTGGCGTATTCCGTTCCTCGTGAGCATCGCCTTGCTTGCGGTCGGGTGGTATGTACGCTCCCGATTGCCGGAAACCCCCCTGTTTGAGGAGTTCAAGCGACGCGGTGATATTGCGCGGAACCCGTTTTTAGAGGTGATCTTCAAAGACACCAAAAACTTCATGGTCGCGCTCGGTCTGAAACTCTCCGAAGTGTCGTGGGTTTATATTTTGACCGTGTTCGTTGTCGTCTACGGAACGAGCAAGCTTGGTATCTCACGGGAGCTGTTGCTGGAGGCAGTAACCGTGGCTGCAGCGCTCGAATTGATCACGATCCCGCTCTTTGGCTGGCTGTCTGATCTATTCGGGCGCCGCATTCTGTATTTCTTCGGGACGGTATTCACAATCTGCTTCTCCTTCCCGTTGTTTTGGCTGCTTGATACGAGGGATCCGCAAACGATTTTCCTCACTGTAATCGTCGCTTTGAGTCTAGGGCATGGAATGATGTTTGGCTTAGAGTCGACCTACTTTCCAGAGCTTTTTGGCACGCGGGTGCGCTACACCGGGGCATCGCTGGGCTTCCAGTTGTCGGCGGCGATTGGTGGGGGTCTGTCACCGATTGTCGCGACGGCGCTTGCGGGTTACATGGGCGGCACGCAGGGCGTATCCATGATGCTGATCATCTTGGCGGCCATTACGTTTGTGGCGGCGTTGTTTGCTAGAGAAACGAGGGGCGAGTCGCTCCGAAGGTAGCCAATGCCTTAGTCATCCGTTGAACTGACGGTCATGTCGCGCGGGCGTGCTATGGCGGACGTGCGCGAGCGTTCCGGTGGAATGGACCCGCAAATGGCAAGCGCAGGTGACGGGGAGGCGCGGCCCTACGAGGGGAGTGCTCTTACATTCCAGCCGGCGAGTGTTCGGTGCGAGCGGTTCGGGGCGAGCGGATTGGCGCGAAATCGGATAATGTCGTGGTCGGCCTCGTTCGGCTCGTTCCCTCCGGGGTAGGCATCCGGCGGACAGTCACACATCCTCAGCGCAGGGGTTACGGCCATCGGACGCAGGTTTCGCAACAGACCCAAAGCTGCAGGGGAGCCGGTCCGCATGATGCAAATTCAGAAGGTTGAGTAGCGTCCTCAAGGCTAAGACAGGGCTCATATGATCATGCTCGAAGCTGCTGGCCGCAATCGTAGGCGGATGTCGCAGTGACCTACCGCGAGTATTCCGACATGGTGCACGGCTTCATTCTGATGGGCGGGGCGCTGGAGCGCGCGAACGTCGCGCTCGAAGACTGCTGCGCCGCGCTGCGCGACGCGTTCCGGGGC
>Ga0307374_10008766_pt1 | contig 15036 bp, 11 predicted proteins | sample OX3MG_FD_202532 | JGI IMG/M metagenome (GOLD analysis project Ga0307374, IMG submission 202532) | Soil microbial communities from Risofladan, Vaasa, Finland - OX-3 | ecosystem: Environmental > Terrestrial > Soil > Coastal area > Acid sulfate soil | place: Finland: Risofladan, Vaasa | collected... | reverse complement strand
CGGGGGCGCCCGGGGACGCGGACCTGCGATAGGCCGAAACGGATCGTTCGCCAGCCAGCCAGAACCGCCACGGCCGGTCCGCCGCCTGGCTGATCCCGACCCGGGGTCCCGTGCCGATCGCGTCCGCAGCGGCGGGGGTCCAGCCGGGCAGCGTTCCGACGCCGAGCGGTGAGTCCGCGGCGCACACGTCGGCGCCGTCCAGCGACCTGTCGATGGCCAGCGCCTGGCACAGCCGAGCCGGCCCGCGGGCGAGGTCCCGGTCAGCGATCCCCGGCCCGGCGGCTCCCGGCCCGGCCGGGGCACCCGCCGCCGGGGCACCCGCCGCGAGGGCACCCGCCGCCAGGGCGCGGGGCCGCCGGAGCCGACGCTCGGCGGCAAGCTCGGCGCCCTCGATCACCCGGCCAGCCCGCAGCAGCACCGCGGCGGACTCCCCCGCGGGCTCGCAGACCAGGTTCACGCAATAGTGCATGCCGTAGGTGAAGTAGACGTACGCGTGGCCCGGCGGGCCGAACATCACCGCGTTGCGGGCGGTCTGGCCGCGGTAGGCGTGCGAGGCCGGGTCGGTCTGCCCCGTGTAGGCCTCGACCTCCACGATGACCGCCGCCACCGTGCCCTCGGGGGTGGCGTGCCACAGCACGCAGCCCAGCAGCCCGGGCGCGACCGCCAGGGCCGCCCGGTCGAAGAACTCCCGCGGCAGCAGCGTGCTCCCCGGCAGATTCCATGATCGCGGGGAGTTCTCAGTCGCGGCGACTGAGAACTCCCCGCGATCATGGTCGGCGGTCATCCCCTCCAGTATGCCGCCGGTCAGGCCGCCGCCCAGGCCGCCTGATCGTCCACCGTGGTGCGCAGCCGGGCCAGCTGCTCGGCGACGCGGACCGGCGCGGTGCCGCCGCGGCCGCTACGCGCGGCCAGCGCGCCGGTCACGGTCAGCACCTCGCGGACATCGGGGGTGAACAGCGGCGAGACCTTCGCCAGGTCGCCGTCGCTCACCTCGGCGAGCTCGCAGTCGTGCACCTGGCACCACACGACCAGGTGCCCCACGGCCTCGTGCGCCTCGCGGAACGGCGTGCCCCGCCGGACGAGCAGCTCGGCCAGGTCGGTCGCCAGCGCGTGGCCGGCGGCGGCGCTGCTGGCCAGCCGCTCGACGTGGAAGCGCAGCGTGCCGATCAGCCCGGCCATCGCGGGCAGCACCGTCAGCAGCGTGTCGACGGCGTCGAAGACCGGCTCCTTGTCCTCCTGCAGATCGCGGTCGTAGGCCAGCGGCAGGCCCTTGAGCGTGGTCAGCAGCCCCGTCAGCCCGCCGATCAGGCGGCCGGCCTTGCCTCTGGCCAGCTCGGCGACGTCCGGGTTCTTCTTCTGCGGCATGATCGAGGACCCGGTCGCGTAGGCGTCGTCGATCTCGGCCCAGCCGAACTCGTGCGACGACCACAGCACGACCTCCTCCCCCAGCCGGGACAGGTGCACGCCGAGCAGCGCCGCCGCGAAGCAGAATTCCGCCGCGAAGTCGCGGTCGCTGACCGCGTCCATCGAGTTGTCGGCGGCCGAGTCGAAGCCCAGCTCGGCGGCCAGCGCCTCCGGGTCCAGCGGCAGCGAGGACCCGCCCAGGGCGCCGGCGCCGAGCGGGCTGACGGCCGCCCGCTTGTCCCAGTCGCGCAGCCGGCTCACGTCCCGGGCGAAGGCCTGCACGTGCGCGAGGAGCTGGTGCGCCAGCAGCACCGGCTGAGCATGCTGCAGGTGCGTCATGCCCGGCGCCGGCGTGGCCAGGTGCCGCTCGGCCTGCCCGATCAGCGCGGTCTCCAGCTCGGCCAGCCGGGCGATGACGGTCCGGACGTGGTCGCGCAGGTACAGCCGCAGGTCGGTCGCTACCTGGTCGTTGCGGCTGCGGCCCGCGCGCAGCTTGCCGCCCAGCGAGCCCAGCCGCTCGAGCAGGCCGCGCTCGAGCGCGGTGTGGACGTCCTCGTCGCCGGCGTCGGGCCGGAAGCTGCCGTCGCGGCAGGCCCGGCCCAGGTCGTCCAGCGCGGCCAGCATCCGGGCTAGCTCGCGGTCATCCAGCAGGCCAGCCCGGTGCAGCACGCGCGCGTGCGCGGCCGAGGCGAGCAGGTCGTAGGGCGCGAGCCGCCAGTCGAACTGGACGCTGACCGACAGCCTGGCCAGGGCCTCGGCCGGCCCGGACTCGAACCTGCCGCCCCACAGCCGGATCGCGGAGGCCGCCGGGGCTAGCCCGCCCGCATCCCCGGCATCCCCCGCATCCCCCGCATCCTGTGGTTCCTGTGGTTCCGGAACTGCCATGCCCTGATCGTCTGTCACACCGAGTTCTCCCGCTTGCGGTTCCAAGAGCCGGACTCCGGAATCATCCCAGGGCGGCTCAGCCCGCCACCTGGCGGTCCCGCTTCGCCGCGATCTTGCTGGGCAGGCCCCACAGCTCCACGAAGCCCTTGGACAGCTGCTGGTCGAAAACGTCGCCGGTGTCGTAGGTGGCCAGGCCGTAGTCGTACAGCGCCGCCGGGCTGCGGCGGCCGGTCACGACCGCGCGGCCGCCCTGCAGCCGGACCCGCACGTCGCCGGTCACGTGCAGCGACGCCTGCTCCATGAACGCCTCCAGGGACTGGCGCAGCGGCGAGAACCACAGCCCGTCGTACACCAGCTCCGTCCAGCGCTGCTCCGCCGACCGCTTGAACCTGGCCAGGTCGCGCTCCATGCACACATTCTCGAGCTCCTGGTGCGCGGTGATCAGGGCGATCGCGCCGGGCGCCTCGTAGATCTCGCGGCTCTTGATCCCGACGAGCCGGTCCTCGACGATGTCGACCCGGCCGATGCCGTGTGCCCCGGCGCGGGTGTTCAGCTCGGCGATGATCTCCAGCGCGGGCAGCGGGCGGCCGTCCAGGGCCACCGGGATGCCATCGGTGAAGCTGATCGTCACCTCGTCAGGCTCGCGCGCCACGGCCGGGTCCTGGGTGTAGCCGTAAACGTCGTCGTGCGGCGCCTCCCAGATGTCCTCGAGGTGGCCCGTCTCGCAGCTGCGGCCCCAGACGTTCTGGTCGATCGAGTAGGGGGACCGCGCCGTTACGTCGATCGGCAGGCCCTTCTCGGCGGCGAAGGCGATCGCCTTGTCCCGGGTCATGCCGGAGTCCCGGACCGGCGCGGTGACCTTGACCTCAGGCGCCAGCGCGGCCATGCCGACCTCGAACCGCACCTGGTCATTGCCCTTGCCGGTGCAGCCATGGGCGACCCAGCTGGCCCCGGTCTCCTGCGCCACCCGGGCCAGGTGCTTGACGATCACCGGCCGGGACAGCGCCGACACCAGCGGGTAGCGCTGCATGTAGAGGGCGTTGGCGCGGAGCGCGGGCATGCAGTACTCGGCGGCGTATTCCGCCCGCGCGTCCACGACCTCGGCCGAGACCGCGCCGCAGGCCAGCGCCCGCTCGCGGATCGTGTCGAGATCCTCGCCGCCCTGGCCGACGTCGATCGCCAGGGCGATGACCTCCGCGCCGGTTTCCTCGGCGATCCAGCCGATGGCCACGGACGTGTCCAGGCCGCCGGAGTAGGCAAGTACCACTTTGTCAGTCACGTCAGGCTCCTCAGGGTTCGTTCACGGGGTTTCGTTCACCGGGGTTCGTTCACCGGGTTTCGTTCATGATCCGGGCGGGGTCATAGCCGGAGCCCGGTGGTGCTGCGGCCCTCGGCCAGCCGCAGCAGCGCACGAGCCACGTCCGTGCCGCCGGCCGGGTCACGGGAGATGACCAGCACGGTGTCGTCCCCGCCCACGGTGCCGAGGATCGACGGCCAGCCGGCATGGTCGATGGCCGACGCCAGCAGCTGCGCCGCGCCGGCCGGCGTCCGCACCACGATCAGGTTGCCGCTGGCCTCGGCGGTCACGAGCAGCTCGCCGGCCACCCGGGCCAGCCGGGCGGACGGGTCCTGCATCAGGCCGCCGAGTCCCGGCTCGCCGGGCAGCGCGTAGACCAGGACCCCGTCCGGGCCGCGCAGCCGCACCGCGCCGAGCTCGACCAGGTCGCGGGACAACGTGGCCTGCGTGACGTGCACGCCCAGCCGGGCGAGGCGCTCGGCCAGGTCCTCCTGCGAGCGTACCGGGGTGCCCGGCGTGGCCAGGATCCCGGTGATCTGCGCGTGCCGGGCGGCCTTAGTGACCGGGCTCGGGGAGAAACCCGCGGCCGCCCCGGCCCCCGGCCCCGCCGCCGCGCCGCCGCGGGCCGTCACTGTGACCTCGCGAGCAGCCAGGCCAGCAGCGCCTTCTGCGCGTGCAGCCGGTTCTCGGCCTGATCCCAGACCAGGCTCGCCGGGCCGTCGAGCACCGCGCCGGTAATCTCCGAGCCGCGATGCGCCGGCAGGCAGTGCAGTACCCCGCTCACCCTCCCGCTCACCCCCCCGCACCCCGAACTGGCCAGCGCGAGCTTCTCCTCGTCCAGGCAGTACGGGGCCATGGCGGCGGCCCGGTCCCGCTCCTGGCCTTCCTGGCCCATGGAGGTCCAGACGTCGGTGGCGAGGAAGTCCGCGCCCTTGCAGGCCTCCGCCGGGTCGGTACCGACCCCGACCGAGCCGCCCGTCCGCGCGGCGATGGCCCGGGCCGCCTCGACGACCGCCGGCTCCGGGCCGTACTCCCGCGGGCCGCAGATCCGCACGTGCAGGCCCGCCGTGGCCCCGCCCAGCAGGTAGGAATGCGCCATGTTCGCCGAGCCGTCGCCCAGGAAGGTCAGCGTCACCCCGCTCAGCCGGCCGGCGGCCGCCTGGATGGTCTGCAGGTCGGCCAGGATCTGGCAGGGGTGGAACTGATCGGTCAGGGCATTGATGACCGGCACCGAACTGGCCGCCGCGAGGGCCTGCACCCGGTCCTGGCCGAAGGTGCGCCAGGCGATCGCGGCCACCTGCCTGCTCAGCACCCTGGCCAGGTCCTCCGTCGACTCGCCGCGGCCCTGGTGGGTGCCCTGGCTGTCGATCACCAACGGGAACCCGCCCAGCTCCGCGATGCCGACCGAGAACGAGACCCGGGTGCGCAGGGACGGCTTGTCGAAGATCACCGCCACGCTGCGCGGCCCGGCCAGCGGCCGGGTGCCGAACCTGTCGGCCTTCAGCTGCGCGGCCAGCGCCAGCACCTCGGCCTGCTCGGCGGGCGACAGGTCGTCGTCGCGCAGGAAGTGGCGCGGCGACCCGGCGGGCCGGCCGGCGACGCTGTCCATCACGCCTGCCCGGCCGACACGCCGGCCGACTCGCCGGCCGCGTCGAGGATCCCCGGCAGCGCCTCGACGAACGAGCTGGCCTGCGCGGAGCTGAGGATGAGCGGCGGCGCCAGCCGGATCGCGTCCGGCTGGACCGCGTTGACGAGGAACCCGGCCTGCCGCGCCGCGGTCTCCACGCCGGCCGCGGCCGGCGTGGCGAGCGCGATCGCCCGCCACAGGCCCGTGCCGCGCACCCCGGTGACGAGCGGGTGCCCGATGGCCTCGATGCCGGCCGCCAGCTGGGCCCCGACCTCGGTCACGCTGGCCAGCAGCTTGTCGCGCTCGATCGTGTCCAGCACGGCGAGCGCCGCGGCGCACGACACCGGGTTGCCGCCGAAGGTGCTGCCGTGATCGCCCTTGACCAGCCCGGCCGCGGACGCGCCGAGGCCGATGCAGGCCCCGATGGGCAGCCCGCCGCCCAGCCCCTTGGCCAGCGTCAGCACGTCCGGGACGATCCCCGCGCCCCCCGCGCCCCCCACATCCTGATGGGCGAACCACGCCCCGGTCCGGCCCACGCCGCTCTGGATCTCGTCGAGCACCAGCAGCGCGCCCGCCGCGTCGCAGGCCGCGCGGGCCGCCTGAAGGTAGCCCGGCGGTGCCGGCACGACGCCGCCCTCGCCCAGGCAGGGCTCCAGGAACAGCGCGGCGCAGTCCGGGCCGACCGCCGCGGCCAGCGCGGCGGCGTCGCCGTACGGCACGAACCGGACGTCGACCCCGAAGGGCTGGAACGGCACCCGGATCGAGCTCTTGCCGGTCAGCGACAGCGCGCCCATGGTGCGGCCGTGGAAGCTGTTCTCGGCCGCGACGATGACCGGACGGCCCGGGCCCTGACGGCGGCGGACCAGCTTGAGCGCGGCCTCGTTGGCCTCGGCGCCGGAGTTGGCGAAGAACACCCGCCCGTCGGTGCCCAGCAGGCCCAGCAGCCGTTCGGCCAGCTCGACCTGCCGCGCGTGCAGGAACAGGTTCGAGGTATGGGCCAGCCGGCTGACCTGCTCGCTGACCGCCGCGACGATCGCCGGGTGGGCGTGCCCGAGGGCGCTGACCGCGATGCCGGCGATCAGGTCCAGGTAAGACCGGCCGTCGACATCCCAGACCACGCAGCCGCGGCCGTGGTCCAAGGCGGCCGGCGGCATGCCGTAGGTCGCCATGATGGTCGCGGCGTACCGCTCCTGCAGCTTCTCGGTCTCGGTCATCGACGTCCTCTTTCCGCTCATGGGATCACCATCGTGCCGATGCCGGAGTCGGTGAAGATCTCCAGCAAGACGGCGTGCGGCAGCCGCCCGTCCAGTACGTGGGCCTGCGGCACCCCGCCCCGGACCGCCGTCAGGCAGGCTTCCATCTTGGGGATCATCCCCTCGCTCAGCCCGGGCAGCATCGCCGCCAGCTGCTCGGCCGACAGATCGCTGATCACCCGGGGAGCCTGCCCCGACCCCGCCTGCCCCGGAGCCGCCTGCCCCGACCCCGCCTGCCCCGCGGCCGCCGGCTGGCTGCCCGGCCAGTCCGCGTACAGGCCGGCCACGTCGGTCAGCACGATCAGCTTGGCCGCGCCGAGCGCGACGGCCACCGCCGCGGCGGCCGTGTCCGCGTTGACGTTGAATATCTCGCCGGACTCGCTGCGCGCGACGCTCGAGATCACCGGGATCCGCCCGTCGGCCAGCAGCGCGCTCACCGCGCCGGGGTTGACCGTCTCGACCTCACCGACCTGGCCGAGGTCGATCAGCTCGCCGTTCACGCTGGCCTGCAGCCGCCGGGCGGTCAGCAGGTGCGCGTCCTCCCCGGACATCCCGACGGCGAACGGGCCATGCTGGTTGATGAGCCCGACCACTTCCCGGTTGACCTGCCCGGTGAGCACCATCCGGACGACGTCCATCGTCTCCGGGGTGGTCACCCGCAGCCCCGCCCGGAAGGTGCTCGCCAGGCCCAGCCGGTCCAGGTGGGCGCTGATCTGCGGGCCGCCGCCATGCACCACCACGGGCAGCAGCCCCGCGTACCGCAGGAACACCACGTCCTGCGCGAACGTCTCCCGCAGCCCCTCGTCGGCCATGGCGTGGCCGCCGTACTTGATGACGACCGTCTGGCCGTGGAACCGCTCCAGCCAGGGCAGCGCCTCGATCAGGGTGGCCGCCTTGGCCAGCGCGTCCGCCGGCGGCTGCCCGGCTGCCGGCACCGCCCCCGCCCATTCCTGCGCCGCCGTCATGTCGAGTACGCCGAGTTCTCGTAGACGTACTCGGCGGTCAGGTCCGTCGTCAGGATCGCGGCCGCGTGCGAGCCGGCCGACAAGTCAACGGTGATGGTCACGTCGCGGGGCTTGAGGTCCACCCCGGCCCGGTCCTCGGCTGCGAAGCCGCCCCGGCAGACCCAGACGCCGTTAATCGCCACGTCCAGCTGGTCCGGCTCGAACACCGCGCTGGTGGTGCCGACGGCGGCCAGCACCCGCCCCCAGTTCGGGTCCTCGCCATGCAGGGCGCACTTGAGCAGGTTGCAGCGGGCGATGGCCCGGCCGACGGTGACCGCGTCCGCCTCGCTGGCCGCGCCGGTCACCTCGATCGTGATGGCCTTGCTGGCGCCCTCGGCGTCCTGCTGCATCTGCTTGGCCAGGTCGGCGCAGGCGCCGGTCAGCAGCCCGGTGAACTCGGCCAGCTCCGGCCGGGCGCCGGTCACGCCGCTGGCCAGCAGCAGCACCGTGTCGTTGGTCGACATGCAGCCATCGGTGTCCAGCCGGTCGAAGGTCTGCCGGACGGCGCCGCGCAGCGCCTCGTCGAGCTGGGCGGCCGGCAGGTCGGCATCGGTCGTGAGCACGACGAGCATCGTGGCCAGCGCCGGGGCCAGCATGGCCGCGCCCTTGGCCATGCCTCCGATGACATAACCGGCACCAGCCACCGAGCAGGTCTTCGGGACAGTGTCAGTCGTCCTGATCGCGTCCGCCGCGGCCAGGCCGCCGTCGGAGGTGGCGGCCGCGGCGGCGGCGGTAACCCCCGGCAGCAGGCGGTCCATGGGCAGCCGGTCACCGATCAGGCCGGTCGAGCAGACCGCGATCTGCCCGGCGCCCGCCGCACCGACCTCCGCCGCGCCGGTCCCGGCGCCGGACAGGACCCTGGCGAGGTGCTCGGCGGTGTGGTGGGTGTCGGCGAATCCGGCCGGCCCGGTGCACGCGTTGGCCCCGCCGGAGTTGAGCACGACGCCGCGCAACTGGCCGCCCGCGAGGACCTGCTGGCTCCAGATCACCGGGGCGGCCTTCACCCGGTTCGAGGTGAAGACGCCAGCCGCCGCGCTGGATGGCCCGTCGTTGATGACGACCGCGACGTCGGCGTCACCCGACTCCTTGAGGCCGGCGGCGACGCCCCCGGCGCGGAAGCCCTGCGGGGCGGTCACGGTCATGGGGCGACTCCGCTGGCAGTCAGGCCGGCCGCCTCGGGCAGGCCGAGCATCAGGTTGGCGTTCTGGATGGCCTGGCTGGCCGCGCCCTTGCCCAGGTTGTCGATGGCGGCGACGACGACCGCGCGGCCGGCTCGCTCATCGACGGCGGCCTGCAGGTGCACCCCGTTGGAGCCCGCTACCGACGCGGTCGCCGGCCAGCGGCCCTCGGGCAGCAGGCAGCAGAACTCCTCGCCGGCGTAGGCCGCGGCGATGGCCGCCCGCAGCGCCGCGGTGCCAGCCGGGCCGGTGCCAGCCGGGCCGGTGCCAGCCGGCGCCGCGGTGAGCCGCGCGGTGCAGGTGGCGAGGATGCCGCGCGGCATCGGGGCGAGGACGGGAATGAACGACACCGTGGCCGCCGCCCCGCCGGCCCCGCCGTCAGTCGCGCCAGCGATCTCGTTCAGAGCCTGCTCGATCTCCGCCGTGTGGCGGTGCGTGCCGCCGGCCTGGTAGGCCGAGACCGACCCCATGACCTCGCTGCCGAGCAGGCTGGCCCGCAGCGACCGGCCCGCGCCGGAGGTCCCGGAGGCGGCCACCACCACGACGTCCCGCGGCTGCGCCAGCCCTGCCGCCACGATCGGCACGAGCGCCAGGATGGCGGCGGTCGCGTAGCAGCCGGGCGCGGCCACGCGGCTCGCCGCGCTGATCCGGGCGCGCATGCCCGGCAGTTCCGGCAGCCCGGTGACCCACCGGCCCGGATGCTCGCCGTCGTAGTGCCGGGCCCAGGCGGCCGGGTCGGCCAGCCGGAAGTCGGGCCCCAGGTCCACGATCTTGACCGACGCCGGGATGTCGCGCGCCAGCGCCGCGGACTGCCCGGCCGGCAGCGCCGCGAAGACCAGGTCGCAGCCCGCCAGGCTGGCCGACCCCTGCGGCTCGAAGGTCCGCCCGGCCAGCGCGCTGACCCCGGCCAGGTGCGCGTGCACCTCCCCGATCGTCTTGCCCGCGCTGCTGTCGGCGGTCACGACGCCGATCTCGAGATCGGGATGCCCGGCCAGCAGGCGCAGCAGTTCACCGCCCGCGTAGCCGCTGGCGCCGGCCACCGCCACCCGCGCTCCCATTGACCCTCCCGCTCACCATCACGCCACCTGGCCGCCAGTAGGTCGGGCCGCCTGTCATCCAGCTCCGATCGCCGGCTGGACCCGACATCCAGCCCGCTATCGGATAGCCTCGCTGCCGGAGTCCTGCCGGCCGCGCCAGCTAGTTATGTGAATTATTATGCGTCCTGCCGAGTGAATATGCAAAAGTTTTGGCGGCTGCCCGAACTGTTGCCCAGACTGTTACTTGTCCCTGCTTGGCTGCCCGCGCCGAGGCGGCATGATGATGGCCCGGAAGGGAGACCGCATGCACCCGCGCTGGGCCCAGGGCACCGCCATCTCGCCAGGACGTGTCCCGCTCCGGCTGGCGGCGCTCGTCGCGGCCGTCGCCCTGATGGCGGGCGGGTGCGGCCACCCGGCCGCGGCGGCCAGTCACCCGGCGACGCGCTGCGGCACGGCCCGCACGGTCGCCAACGTGCCCGTGAAGGTCGAGGTCACCCACGGCACTGTCGCCTGCCCGGAAGCCCTGACCGTCGAGCGCGCCTACACCCGGGCGATCGCCGAGGGCAAGGCGCCGGGCAACGGCGGCGGCGGACCGCTCGATGTCAGCGGCTGGAAGTGCCAGGGGTTCCCGACGCCGGTGGTGCTGAAGACCGGGTGGGCCTCCAAGTGCGTGCGGGACGGCACGGAGATCCTCGCGATCCTGCCGCCGCCCAGCTGATCGAGGCGCGAGCCGGGGCTACGAGGCGCCGCGCGGCACGGCGCCGACCCGCAGGCTGGCCTCGGCCACCGCGGCCTCCCGGGCGGCGCTGGCCTCCTCGGCCGTGAGCGTCCGGTCCGGCGCGCGGAACCGGAGCGTGTAGGCGAGCGACTTGCGTCCCTCGCCGGCCTGGTCGCCGGTGTAGACGTCGAACAGCCGCAGGTCCTCCAGCAGCACGTCGCCCGCCCGCGCGGCGCCGGCCGCGAGCGCGCGCTCGACGTCGGCCGCCGGCACCGTGTCGGCCACGATCAGCGCGACATCCTGGGTCGCCACCGGATAGGCGGAGATCACCGGCGCCTGCACCGGGCCCAGCAGCGCCGCCGCCGTGTCGATCGCGGACAGGTCCAGCTCGACGGCGCAGGTGCGGGGCGGCAGCCCGAACGCCCCGGTCACCCGCGGGTGCAGTTCCCCGGCGTGGCCGGCCAGCCGCTGCTCGCCGTCCTCGCCCGCGATGAAGATCGCCGCGCAGCGGCCGGGATGCCAGGGCTCGTGCTGATCGGCGCGCACCTCGAACGGGACGCGGCTGACCGCCACCACCCGCCGGGCCGCCTCGATGGCGTCCTGCCAGCCGGCCGGCCGGCCATCGCCCCACCAGCCGGGCAGGTCGCGGTCGCCGGCCGCCACGATGGCGATGCGCAGCGGCTGGTCCGGCAGCGCGGCTTCCAGCTCGGCCAGTTCCGCCGGGCCGGGCGCGCGGTCCACGCGCAGGATCGGCGCCACCCGCGGCCCGGCCGGCCCGGGCCGGAAGACCAGGCCGGTCTCGAACAGCGCGACGTCGCTGAAGCCGCGGCCGATGTTGCGGGCCAGGACGCGCAGCAGTCCGGGCAGCAGCGTGGTGCGCATGAGCGGCTCGTCCTCGCTCAGCGGGTTGGCCACGACCAGGGCCCGGCGCCGCGGATCGGCGGGCGGGAGCAGGAGCCGGTCGAAGTCGGCGGCCGCCGCGAACGGCTGGCTGGTCACCTCGACGAAGCCGGCCGCCGCCAGGACCCGGCCGGTTGTCCGGCGCATGAGCTGCCGGTCGGTCAGCCCGCGGCCGACCATCGCCCGGGGCTGCCGGACCGGGATGTGCTCGTAGCCCTCGAGCCGGATGACCTCCTCGGCCAGGTCGGCGGGGTCGGTCAGGTCGGGCCGCCAGGAGGGCGGGACGACGGCCAGCACCGGCCGCCCGCCGCCGCCCTGTGTCAAGCTGACCTGGCAGCCGACCTCGCGGAGCCGGCTGGTGACGGTGTCCAGGCCATAGGTCGTGCCGGCCACCCGATCGGGGTAGTCGGCCGCCATCACGATGGAGACCGGCGGGATCGGCGCGCTGGCGAAGGAACAGCCGGGCACCGCCGTGCCGCCCGCCAGGCCGGCCAGCATCGCGACGGCCCGGCCGGAGGCCCGTCGCTGCAGCTCCGGGTCCACCCCGCGCTCGAACCTCGCCGACGCCTCGGAGCCGAGCCGGTGCCGGCGGCTCATCCGGGCCGTGCCGCGGGGAGAGAAGTGGGCGGCCTCGATGACCAGGTCGGCCGACTCCGGCGTCACCTCGGTAGCCAGGCCGCCCATCGTCCCGGCCAGCGAGATCGGGCCGGAGGAGTCGGTGATGAGGATGTCCTCGGGGTCCAGGTCCCGGACGACGTGATCCAGTGTCTCCAGCCGCTCCCCCGGCCGGGCCCGCCGCACCACGATCGGCCCCGACAGCCGGGCGCGGTCGAACGCGTGCAGGGGCTGGCCGAGCTCCAGCATCAGGTAGTTCGTGACATCGACGGCCAGGGACACGCTGCGCTGCCCGGCGCGCGCCAGCCGGACGCGCATCGGCAGCGGGGTCGGCCGGGCCGGGTCGATGCCCCGCACCTCGCGCAGCACGAACCTGTCGCACGCGGCCGGGTCCTCGATGCTGGCCGGGTAGACCTCGCCGGATACCAGGTCCACGTCGGCGGGCAGCCCGGCGTCGGCCGGGTCGGTGAACGGCACCCCGTAGGCGATCGCCAGTTCCCGGGCGACGCCGCGGATCGACAGCGCATAACCCTTGTCCGGGGTCACGTTCACGTCGAACACGACGTCCCGCAGCCCGGCGTGGGCGGCGAAGTCGACGCCGAGCGGCGTGTCCGGCGGCAGCACCAGGATCCCGGAGTGATCGTCGCCGATGCCGAGCTCGGCGACCGAGCAGATCATGCCCTCGGAGACCTTCCCGTAGGTCTTGCGCGCGCTGATCTCGAACCCGCCCGGCAGCATCGCGCCCGGCAGGGCGAACGGCACCAGGTCGCCGGCGGCGAAGTTGGTCGCGCCGCAGATGACGTGCCGCTCCTGACCATCGCCCGTGGACACCTGGCAGTACCGGACCGGCTTGCGGAACCCCTCGAGCTCCTCGACGTCCAGCACGCGGGCCACCACGACGCCGGTGATGTCGTGACCGACGCGCTCGAACGACTCGACCTCCAGGCCCGCGCCGGTCAGGCGACGCCCCACCTCATCGGCGTCAGCGGCGGCGTCGGGCCCGATGGCCGCGTACTCTGCCACCCACGACAGCGGAACCCGCATCACGCCTCCATTCCGAAAGCCCGGCTGAACCGCATGTCACCCTCCAGGGTGTCCCGGATATCGCTGACTCCGTGGGAGATCATGAGCGAGCGCTCGATGCCGAGCCCGAAGGCGAAGCCGCTGTAGCGGTCGGGGTCGATCCCGCAGGCCACCAGGACCCGCGGGTTGACCATGCCGCACCCGGCGATCTCGATCCAGCCCTGCGACCGGCAGACCCGGCAGGGCGCACCGCCCGGCAGGGTCGACGCGCCGCGGCACACGTGGCACTCCATGGACACGTCGGCAGATGGCTCGGTGAACGGGAAGAAGTCCGGCCGCAGCCTGGTCCGCAGCCCCTCGCCGAACATCGCGTCGACGAACGCGCGGATCGCGCCGCGCAGGTCGGCCATGGTCAGCCCCTCGTCGACCGCCAGGCACTCGATCTGGTGGAACACCGGGCTGTGCGTGGCGTCCAGCGCGTCGCTGCGGTAGCACTTGCCCGGGCTCACCACATACAGCGGCAGCGGGCGGGTCAGCATGGACCGGATCTGCACCGGCGAGGTGTGCGTGCGGAGCACGACGCCCGACCGCTCCGCCCGCGCCCCCTGAGCACCGGGCGGCCCGGCCACGAAGATCGTGTCCTGCATCTCGCGCGCCGGGTGGTCGGGCGGGAAGTTCAGCGCGTCGAAGTTGTACCACTCCGCTTCGGCCTCGGGCCCCTCGGCGACCTCATAGCCCATGCCGACGAACACGTCGACGAGTTGCTCGGCGACCGTGGTGACCGGATGCCGGGCCCCGGCCGGCTGCCGGTCCCAGGGCAGCGTGACATCGACGGCCTCCTCGACGAGCACCCGCCGGTCGCGCTCGGCCTCGACCTGCGCCTGGCGGTCGGCGAGGGCCTGGCGGATGGCCGCGCGCGCCGCGCCGATCCGCTTGCCCGCCTCGGCCCGGGCGGCCGGCGGCAGCGCGCCGATCTCGGCGTTGGCCAGCGCGATCGGCGCACGGTCGCCGGCGTGCGCCAGCCTCGCCGCCTTCAGCTCCTCCGGCGTGGTGGCGGCGGCGATGGCACGCAGCGCCTCGTCGGTCACGCGCTGGACCTCCTCGGGCGCCAATGCTGCCACCTCTACGGGGTCATACGTCTTATTCGGTGCGGACATCGCGGTTGCTCTCCTGCGATCGGAAGTGCGCGGCCGTCCCGGGCGACTCACGCGGGGATGCCGGGCGGTCAGCCGCCGGGACTCAGCCGCCAGGGACAGCGGCCCGTCGGGCCCGCCGGTCAGCCGAACTCAGGCGTGGCGGCGGGCATGATAAATCGGAACTCCGCGCCGCCGCCGGGCGCCTGGTGCACGGCGATGGTCCCGCCGTGCGCCTCGACCAGGCCCTTCACTATGAATAGCCCAAGGCCCGCGCCACCACGCCGCTTGGCCCGCCAGAACTGGCGGAATACCCGGGAGGCGAGCTCGGGCGCGATGCCGGGTCCCTGGTCGCGAACTGACACCGCGACCCCAGGAACGCCTGCCACCACCGTCGCCTCTACCACAGTCGTAACGGTACCAGCACCGTGCCGGGTGGCGTTCTCGATGAGGTTGACCAGGATCTGGTCGACCTTGTCGGCGTCCAGCCACGTCTCTGGCAGCTCGCCGGCGACCTCGACCCGGAACCGGTCCTCGGCGTCGCCGACCGCGACCCGGCCGCCGATCACCTTGCGGACCCGGGCCGGGATGTCGACCAGTTCGCGGTGCACCTCGATCCGGCCCGACTCGATCCGGGACACATCCAGCAGCTCGGTAATCAGCCGGGTCACCCGGTCCGCATCCGCGTTAACGGTCTCCAGCATGACCAGCTTCTGGTCGTCGGTGAACCGGGTCCATTTCGCCAGCAGGGTCGCGGTGAACCCCTTCACGCTGGTCAGCGGCGAGCGCAGCTCGTGAGCCACGGTGGAGACCAGGTCCGCGCGGCTCCGGTCGAGCCGGGTGCGCTGCTCCGTGCCGCGCAGGGTGATCATGATCCGGCGGACGGCGCCGGGCTCTCGGTGCCAGCCCTCACGCGGGCCGAGGCCCCGCGGGCTGCGCACGTACCCGACGGTGACCAGCAG
>Ga0307374_10008765_pt1 | contig 15037 bp, 11 predicted proteins | sample OX3MG_FD_202532 | JGI IMG/M metagenome (GOLD analysis project Ga0307374, IMG submission 202532) | Soil microbial communities from Risofladan, Vaasa, Finland - OX-3 | ecosystem: Environmental > Terrestrial > Soil > Coastal area > Acid sulfate soil | place: Finland: Risofladan, Vaasa | collected... | reverse complement strand
CTTCATGTTATCCACGTCCTTGGCGCGCATCTCGCCCGTCAGGTCCATCGGCTCCGGCATATTGCCGGAAGCGAGCAGCACGATGGACGGGTCGGCCCTGCGCATCGCCGCCGCGAATTCGTTGTGCTTCAGGACGTAATACTTCAGATCGGTCCGCCCCAGCTGCCACGCCCCGTAGGGCTCGTTGCCGATGTCCCAGAACTTCACATCATAGGGCGCAGGATGTCCGTTTCGCGCCCGCTCCGTCCCCAACCGCGTGGTCACGGGCCAGTTCATGTATTCCACTTCCTCACCCGCCGAATGCGCATCGCCGAAGCCCGCATTGACCGTGATGTACGGTTGCACGCCGATCAGCCGGCACAGCGTCATAAACTCGTCCAGGCCCACGTCGTTCGACTGCATCGCATTCCACGCATAGTCATAGGTGGGCGGCCGCTTGTCGACCGGTCCCACGCCGTTGTACCAGCTCCAGTCGGAAAGAAAATTGCCGCCGGGCAGGCGCCAAAAGCCGCTGTGTTGCTGGCGCAGCAGGGCAACCGTATCCGGCCGGAACCCGTCGATGTTGTCCGCGGGCATCAGCGAAACGGTGCCCACGTGGAAATCTCCCGTGCCCGTGCCGGTAATCTCCAAGGCCGCATCGCTGCTGCCGGCCTTCGCTGTAAAGCGGAACGGAAAGTTGGCGTAGGTGCTCGTCAGGTGCGCAAAGGAAGCCGTCTCCCGGTCCCCCGCGCCTTCGCCCCAGATCAGCGCCACCTTCACCATGCTGCCCGGCGTGCCCTTCAGCCAGATGTGTCCGACGTACTGCTTTCCGTTCACCACCGCCAGCCCCGATTGCCGCATGCCGCGCGGCGCAGACCCATCCAGGGCGATGCGCGGGCTCTGTTCCCCAACAAACGGCTGATCCTTATCCATTGTCACAGCATCGCCCAGCCCCACCGGGCGCCATTTGCGAAGCTCCATGCCGGGGCGGCCGCCCTGATGCCGCTGGCTCTGAACCTCGGGCTCCGGCGCCGTGATCGGAAAGTAGAATTTGCGGTCGTCGAGCATCTCCGACCACAGGCTGCGATAGACGAGCGGTCCGAGGTGCTCGATGAACATGCCGAACTCGTACTGCGAGGTCGGCATCGTCGTCTGCCGCGCGTCAATCGTGACAGCCAGAGGAGTCGCAGATTTCGGAGCCGTGGACTGCGCTGCAACCAGACCCGCGCACGTAACCCACAGCCCCGCAACTGCCAGTGTCGTGCGCAATATTTTTCCGCCTCGCCACGCGATCACCTTGTAACCCTGCGTCGAACTTGAACTCATGGATCCCCCGTTCTGCGTTTGGCGGTGCCGACGTCCTTACCGTCCCAGGCCAGGCGGTTCCGGACTAAATCGATTTATTTGACGGGCACAGCAACAGCCATTTTGTGCGCAACCCATACTATCGCTGAGAAATGTCGAATGAAAGGCCGGAGTCTCCGCACATCGATTCATTCGACATGATCGGAACACCCCACTGTACAAATGGATTGCACAATTCGTATATTGGTCGCCGCGGTCCCCATTCGCGAATCGAGGCGCCCAATGAAGAGAGTCCTTCGCACCATTGTTCCCATCGCATTGCTGCTGGTGCCGCTGATGGCGGCCTCCGCGCAGTCGGACATGTCCAGAGTGAAGATCGATACCGGCGTTCTGCAGGGACTGACCCAAAACGGCACCACGTCGTTCAAAGGAATTCCGATTGCCGCTCCACCGGTGGGGAAGAATCGCTGGCGTGCGCCGCAGCCCGCGGCTAAATGGAAGGGCGTCCGCCAGGCGACGCACTATGGCCCGAACTGCATGCAGTTGCCCTTCCCTTCGGATGCTGCGCCGCTCGGCACACCGCCCAGTGAAGACTGCCTGTATCTGAACGTCTGGACTCTGGCGCACAGCGCTGACGCCAGCCTGCCCGTGATGGTGTGAATTTACGGCGGCGGCTTCGTAAATGGGGGCAGCTCGCCTGCGGTGTACAGTGGACGGCACTTTGCGCAGGGCGGCGTTGTCTTCGTCAGCTTCAACTATCGCGTTGGACGCTTCGGGTTCTTTGCTTTCCCCGCTCTTTCGAAGGAGGAGGCTGGACAGCCGCTGAACAACTACACCTACATGGACCAGATTGCTGCGCTCCGCTGGGTGCAGCGCAATATTCGCGCGTTCGGTGGCAATCCGAAGGATGTGACGATCTTTGGTGAATCGGCGGGCGGCGGGTCAGTGCTCACGCTGCTGACATCGCCGATGACGAAGGGACTCTTTGAAAAGGCGATCGTTGAATCCGGCGGCGGCCGCGATTCTCTGCTGGGCGTCCGCTACCTGAATAAGAGTTCGCCGCGGCAGACGAAGGGCGGGGCACCCGCACTTATCGGCGGGTCAGGGGAGGGCCACCAGCCATGAACAGTTGCAGTTTACAGCCTCGGGTCAACGGGTTCGCTTGGCGAAGATATCAGCGACCCATGTAGTCAGTTCTTCGCTTTGCTTTGCTGGCTTTGAGAACCGACGGATATCGAGTCCGTGAGTGCCGGCTGTAAAGGGGGTGGAGTCCATCGTCTGCGTGAAATCCATCACTCCGAACCCGACGCGCGCATCAAAAAACTGGGTTGTGAAGGAAACAGCGGAGTACACCTGGCTCCTCATTTTGGATGACAAGCCTTCATAGGTGACCTTCCCCGCGTTCTGCTCCCTGGCATCCACAACCACGATGGCGTAGGCATATACCTGCCAAAAGCCCATTCGGGCGAGGAGGTTGGCTTGCTGTGCGAGCTTCTTAAACTCCCCCAGTTTACCGGGAATTCCGCTGCGAAGCTGATTGATGCCGAACTTAATTCTCTTCACTTGGTAAGCGACCGCTTTCTGGGGGAGGTTCGGAGCGCAAAAGAGGACATCGATGTCGCCTTTGGGATTGCCGGGCGCGGTATCCAGTGACACGCACTGCCTGTTCACCATTCCAGATGGCATACCGTAGAACTGAAAGAACTCGCGGCCCCAGAGTATATCGGTGACGATGCGGTCCACGAGTTTATCCTCATGAATCTCCGCAAGCGAGTCGTGAATTAAAATAGGAGCGCTCATATTCGAGCCGTCACCAAGAAGCTGTTGGGCGGGTAGCCCAGGCCCCAAAATCGGGACCTGGGGCACCCAGTTGGTATAGGTTCGAGCGATCAGCGACCTAGGAACAGCCGCTTGTGCTGCCGCACTCCACGCATTTGTAGCAGCTACCGTTACGAACCATGATGGCGCCACAGGTGTGGCACGTAGGCGCATCCCCCATATCGACGAAGCCACGCATAGCATCGGCAGCATGGACCAAACCGCGATCTTCCATGTGCAGGCTGGTTTGGATTTGCCCGTGGCTGCCATGCATCTCCGGCAGAATGCCGCCTTGCGGTGCCGTCGTTGCGCCCATTCCACGGGCAGGCTGATGCTGCTCTGGAACGAAGGCCTTTCCCATTTCCGCAGCAGCCGCCTGCGCAGCCAGACCGGCAAACAGCGGCAACTGTGTTCCTGAGAGGAAACGCAACTGCAGCCAGCGGAAAATGTAATCCATGATGGACTTGGCAAAGCCGATTTCCTCATTCCCAGTCCAGCCTGACGGTTCAAACCGCAGGTGCGAAAACTTCTCGCAGAGCACCTTGAGCGGCACACCATGTTGCAGCGACAGAGAAATCGCGGTAGCGAACGCATCCATCAATCCGCTGACGGTCGAGCCTTCCTTCGCCATCTTGATAAAGATTTCTCCGGGCTGACCATTCGGGTAGAGTCCCACAGTAATGTAGCCCTCGTGTCCGGCGATGGAGAACTTGTGCGTCAACGACGGCCGTTCTTCCGGTAGCCGATGGCGAACGGTGCGCGGTGGCGCGTTCGGATCTTGCTGGGTCAATACGAGACCGGAAACATTCTGCAGGGTGGCGCGGGCCAGCGTTTCCAAGCTGGACGCAGGCAGTTGCACTCTCTCCGTCGAATGGGCAGCGAGTTGCGCGATCAAGGGTTCGACAGCGGCATTGTCGACTGACAGCGTGGCAATGGATTGCAGCAATTTCTCCGCCACCGCATCCAGCGCAGAATTCCCTCCACTGGCGATTGAGTCGGTCACATTCAGCGGCTGCGTGCCCTTCGAGCCATCCCGATACACCGCGACCGCCTTCAATCCTTTGCGCCAGGACTCAATGTAGGCCTCCGCAATGTCTTCCACGCTGGCATTGTTGGGTAGGTTGACCGTTTTTGAAATGGCGCCGGAAATAAACGGCTGGGTCGCGGCCATCATGCGGACGTGGCCCATGTAATGAATGCTGCGCGTGCCTTTCGACGCCTTGAAGCTGCAGTCGAAGACCGGCAGATGCTCCGACTTCAGTCCCGGCGCGCCTTCAATGGTTCCGGTCGCATCAATATAGCTGACAATAGCATCGACATCTTCGTTGCCATATCCCAGCTTGAACAGAGCCGCTGGAACGGTGTTGTTCACAATCTTGATCATGCCGCCGCCAACCAGCTTCTTGTATTTGACCAGAGCCAGATCCGGCTCAACTCCAGTGGTGTCGCAGTCCATCATGAAGCCGATGGTTCCAGTGGGAGCCAGCACGGTGACCTGCGAATTGCGATAGCCGAATTTTTCGCCATGGGCCAGGGCCTTGTCCCAGCAATCGCGGCTGGCTTCGATCAACTCATCCAGATGAGGAACGCTAAACGGCTCCGAACCTTTGTGCGAACGGCCGATCTTGTTCACTTCCGCGCGATGCATGCGGATGACGTCCAGAAACGGCTCGCGGTTCACATAGAAACCCGGGCAAGCGCCGCCCTGACGATCGATCGACTGGGTCAACGGAGTGGCTGCGGGTAAAGCCGCGCATTGTTCCGCAACCCGGGACGATTGCAGATATGCCTGGCCGCACATGATGGCGGTGAGGCAGGCGGCGAAGTCGCGTCCCGCATCGGAATCATACGGCAGCCCGAAGGCCATCAGCAGCGCGCCCAGGTTGGCGTATCCCAGTCCAAGCGGGCGATAATCGTGGGAATTGCGTCCGATCGCTTCTGTCGGATAGCCGGAGTTATCCACCAGAATATCCATGGCCGTGATCAAAATATCGACGGCGTGGCGATAGGCTGTGATATCAAATGTGCCTGCAGGAGTTACAAATTTCATCAAATTGAAACTGGCAAGGTTACATGCCGAATCATCCAGGAACATGTACTCCGAGCACGGATTGGAAGCATTGATTCGGTCCGTATTCTTCGACGTATGCCACTTGTTGATGGTGGTGTCGTATTGCATCCCGGGATCGCCGCAGTGCCAGGTATTCTCGGCGATCTTGCGCATCAGGTCGCGCGCTTTGTATTTCTTAAATGGAGCGCCGTCCTTGACGGAACGAGTGGAAAAATCGTCGTCGTCGATCACGGCGCGCATAAATTCATCGTTGACGCGCACGGAATTGTTAGCGTTCTGAAAGAAGATGGAAGTGAAGGCTTCTGAGTCCGGCCCCGATCCGTCGTAGCCGGCGCGCATCAGCGTCCACGCCTTCGCTTCTTCCTTTGACTTGCACTCAATAAAGTCGACGATATCCGGATGATCGATATTCAGGATGACCATCTTGGCCGCCCTGCGAGTCTTGCCGCCTGACTTGATCACGCCCGCAAAGGCGTCAAATCCACGCATAAAGCTCAACGGACCGCTGGCCACACCACCACCGGACAGGTTCTCCGTGGATCCGCGAATTGTGGACAGATTCGTACCTGTGCCCGAACCCCATTTGAACAACATGCCTTCGGTCTTGGCCAGCGTCAGAATGGAGTCCAACGAATCCTTCACCGAATTGATGAAGCAGGCCGAGCACTGCGGATTGCGATAGCCCGTGGCGGAAAATTCAACCGCGCAGGTGTGTGAATTCCAATGCCAGTTCTGAGCCTGAGAATCTGGCTCCAACCGATCGCAGCCCACGTTGAACCATACCGGCGAATTGAAGGCGACCTGCTGATGCAGCAGCATGTGCGCCAACTCATCATGGAAGATGGTGGCGTCTTCGGGAGTGCGGAAATAGCCGCCGGCAATACCCCAATCGCGAATCGTCTCGGCAACGCGAGAGATCAACTGACGCACGCCGGCTTCGCGCTGCGGAGTGCCAGTCTGGCCATGCAGATACTTGCTGGCAACGATGTTGGTCGCGGTCATCGACCAATCTGCGGGAACCTCCACGTCCTTCTGCTCGAAAATGCTGTTCCCTTTCGAGTCCACGATGGAGGCGGTGCGGAACTCCCACTCAATTTCGTCGTAAGGCGAAACATCCGGACGGCTGAAAAAGCGCTTACATTGCAGACCAGTCCCGGTTCCAGCTGAACTGGATCCACTTCTGGAAATCGGGGCGGTTTCAACAGCCTTGGCGGCTGCAATGGGCGTTTGCGTCTTGGTTGTTTCGGCCATGTTGGCATCTCCTGGTACTGAATTCTGAGCTGGTTTCGGCCCCTCCGGAATAGGATGCCGAACCCGCATTTTTCTGTCTCAAGCCTGCTTCTGGCTCCGCGGTTCAAGTGTTACGGGATAATTCCTGACTTACGGCGTGCATTCCGGAAAGACAAATTTCTGCATACTGAACTCGATTCGAAGTTCCCGTATCGATCCATTTTGGGGTTCGGTGGCTCTATGCGGCGATTGATTCCACCAAAAGCCCGTAGAGGGAAAGTACCGCTGTGGGTAGCGTATGTCAAGCCAATACCGCTACTAATTGTGTTACCTCTGCAAATGGTTGCAGGGTGGACACTTGGAGGGTCCTGACTTTCGAGCTTGCGAGCATGATCCCGGTCAAAGCTCGAGGCGCGGAGGATGGGGGATTCACCAGATGGTTCAGTGTAGGATTCTGAGTCGAACGGGGCAAGGCGCAGGAATGGTGCAGATTCTAGATTTGGCTGTGGAAGCGTGGATAAACGGGGACAGAATTGCGCCGCGGCAAGGCTATCGCTTAGTCGGTAGACTTGGGTTTGCGGGGCCTGCGCCTGAAAGGATTTCCAGGCTTCACTGCGGATACACGGAAACGGTTAATTGACGCGACTAACCGGCTTTTTCTGCTTAGGCTTCACGCTTTTTTCCGGCGCGACTTCCAATCCGTGAGAGCTTTGAAGTTCCATCCAGTGATCCAGCAAAGACCGCTTGAAGCGCCAGCGATTGCCCAGCTTAAATGCCGGAATCAGGCTCTCTGACGCGTACTTGTAGAGGCTGTCGGAGCTGATCCCCAGATAGTCTGAAGCCTGGCGTATATCCATCACCTCGCGCGCCTCCCAGGCAGGCGGAGTGGCCTGCGAAAGGGTCAGTGCGGCCCTGCGCTGGTTGACGCGGGGACCGTTGCCCGACACCGCCGCAGAGCCGGAGGGTGAGATTTTCTTGCGGGCTGAACCTGCCATATGCTCTCCGAAATTCTCTGAGTCGCTGGACGCAAAGCCAGCGTGGGACTTTGGTTATAGGCCGTTTTCTTACTGAATTCAACCCATTTCTTCGGGTCTTGACCGGTGGAATGTCGGTGAAATGTTCGACCTTTGGCAAGGATCGGCAAGAAAGCACAACCGGATGGGGCAATTTCCGAATCCCCCGCTGCTTATTGGGTTGTGGCGGCGCTGATTCCCCGGCACCTGGGAAGCCCTTGGCAGCGAACGAGAATCGTTTGGCGGGGTTAAAAAAAAACGACCAACCCGTCGCAGGTTGGCCGTCTCTCTATCCGTACACCGATGTGAACTACTTTTTGATGACCGCCTGAAGACCGCTCGCCAGTTCCAGCAGTTCATCCCCAACGATGCGGTTTTTCGCGATGGCGTCTGCCAGCGGAATGTCCGTGATTTCCCTGCCCCGAAGGACGACGATGCGGCCAAATTTCCCCTTATGCGCCAAATCGATGGCGGCCGAACCGTAGCGGGTGGCGAGCATACGATCGAACGCTGTAGGCGTTCCGCCACGCTGGGTGTGGCCCAGGTTGACGGCGCGGGTCTCAAAACCGGTACGCTTCTCAATTTCATCGGCAACGTATTGACCGATTCCGAGCAGGCGAGCATGACCGAATTCATCTACCACTCTGCCGTGGGTTGCGACTTCGCCGGTGGCCGGCATCTTGGCGCCTTCGGCAACCACAATGATGCTGAAGTATTTTCCACGCGCTCGGCGCTCCTTGATGCGGGCGATCACCATATCCAGATCAATCGGCTTTTCCGGAACCAAAATGGCATCCGCCCCGCCAGCGATTCCGCTGTAGAGAGCGATCCAGCCCGCATCGCGGCCCATCACCTCGCACACAATCACGCGGCTATGCGCTTCGGCGGTGGTGTGGAGCCGGTCGACGGCCTCGGTGGCAATACTGACCGCGGTATCGAAGCCGAAGCAGACGTCTGTGCCGCTCAGGTCGTTATCGATGGTCTTGGGCACGCCAACGCAGGGGACACCCTTCTCAACCAGCGCATTGGCCACGCCCTGAGTATCGTCCCCACCAATCGTGATCAGCGCGTCCAACTTGTTGCGCTGAATGGTGGCGATGCATTGCTCAATGCCGCCCGGCTTTTTCCGGACATTCGTACGGGAGGTACGCAGAATGGTTCCTCCCAGTTGCAGAATTCCGGAGACGCTCTCAATGGTCAAGGGCATTGTCTTGTCCTCTAGAACACCTCGCCAGCCTTCCATGAAGCCGATAAACTCGTCGCCGTAATGAAAAATTCCTTTGCGCACGGCTGCGCGAATCACAGCGTTCAGGCCAGGACAGTCCCCGCCACCCGTCAGAATTCCAACCCGCATGATGCTTTCTCCTTGAACACGATTTCAATGGGTAAGTTTGTATCTTTAGATTGTACGTCGGAGATGGCGGTGAGGAATGTGAAGCAGCGCACCTGGAATAGCCGGCCTTGTCGTTACCGGGGTAACGAAACGTCTTCCCGGTAGAAGCGATCAATCTCGTGTGCATACCGCCGCACCACCACGGGGCGCTTCAACTTCATGCTGGGCGTCATCTCGCCGGAATCGAGTGTCCATTCGTCGGCAACGACATGGATGCGTTTCAGGGTTTCGAAACTGGCCAGCGAAGCGTTTACCCGATCGACAATTTGCTGATACAGTGCCGTCACTTCAGGATGTGCAATCAATTGCTGGCGATTCTCGGCGGCAATTCCCTTCTCCTTCGCCCAAGCCTCGAGCACGGGAAAATTGGGAGAAATGAGCACGGACGCGAATTTCTTCTTGTCGCCGACGACCGCAGCGTTGCCGACCAATGCGTCCGCCTTCAACTGATTTTCAATCGGCTGAGGTGCGATCAACTTGCCGCCCGAGGTCTTTAGCAGATCCTTTTTCCGGTCGGTAATGTAGAGAAAACCATCGTCGTCGAAACGAGCCACGTCCCCGGTTAGAAACCATCCATCCGCGTCGAAGCTTTCTGCGGTCGCCTCCGGCTTGTTCCAATAGCCTTGAAACACCGACGGACCGCGCAACAACAATTCACCATCCGCAGCCAGTTTGGCTTGGACGTTTGGCAGCGGCTTTCCCACACTCCCCATGCGACACGGCAAATGAGTGTTGAGCGCGACCACCGGCGAGGTCTCCGTCAGGCCGTAGCCTTCCTGGATGCGAATGCCGGCGTCCAAAAACCATCCAGCCGTCTCGAGACCGAGCGGGGCTCCTCCAGAGACAAACGTGCCCACGCGACCTCCAAATCCCTGCTGAATTTTGCGGAACACGAGGCGATTCGCCAGCTTCCAGGACGCCTTTCGCGGTGTCGTGCCGGCAAGCAATGCGGCGCGATTCTTGCCGCCGCGTCGCAATGACCAATACAGAATGGTCGAGGTCACACGCGAGCCGTGCGCGCGGCGCATCACCTCCTGGCGCACTTTCTCGTAGACGCGGGGTACTCCGACAAAAATTGTCGGTCGAACTTCGCCCATGGCCTCCTTCAGCAAATCAAATGGTGAGCAATAGGCGATGGTTGCGCCATGGCAAAGCAGCGCATAATCGACATGCCTCGCGGTGATGTGTGACAGCGGCAGATACGAAATGCAGATATCCTGACGCCCCCATTGGAACGCAGCGGTCGAGAAGTTAAGATTTGAAGCAATGTTGCCATGGGTCAGCATCACCCCTTTCGCCTCCCCGGTCGTGCCGGAGGTATACATGATGGTCGCCAGATCTTCCGGCTGAACATCATAGGCGCGCCGGTCGAAATTGCTGTCCCGCTCGAAACTCGCGCCGCTCGCCCCGAAATCGGGCATGAAATCGCCAAACCAGACGGCTTGTGTCACGTCGGGAGCGTGATCCATGATGACAATGCGTTCAATCTGAGTCAGGTGTCGAAGCGCGGCAACTTTTTCATACTGCTGGGCCGACGACACCACCACGATGCGCGCCCCGGAGTCGGCCAGCATCGCGGCCACCTGCTGCGCCGTCAAACTGGGGTACAGCGGCACATCCACAGCACCCAACGCCATCACAGCAAAGTCGGTGACGGCCCATTCCCAACGGTTTTCCGCAAGCAACGCGACCCGGTCGCCTTTCACGATACCCCAGGCGGACAGCGCACCGGCAAATGTAAAGACTCGCTGATACAGTTCACGACCGGTGATCGGCTGCCACTTCCCGGCAGCATCTCGCCACTGCATCACCCGCTCGTCGCCGGCATTGCAGGCGCGAAAAAAAACATCATTGAGCGTTTTCAGGTCGAATGTCATCGTCGCCTTCTCATGCCATTGAAAACATCAGAATATGCTCCGCAATACCCTGAGCAACCCTCGTTATATCAGACTTTATTGGGCTTTTGGGGATTGGCACAACGTACGCGAATCGCTTCCGCGATCCCAAATTGCCGGGTAGTAATCGCCCGAGAGAGTTGGTAGAGGCGCACCATTAAATGCCTATCAGATGAGTGAATATTGCCAGTGGCACACCTACAACAACAACGCAGGTGTACGCTCCGCTCACAAAAAACGCATACCTGTGGAAGGGGGAAAGAAAGCGCTGAGAGCGCAGTCGCCAAGCTACCAATGCCGTCAGTATGGGAGCAATAAATATCAAGTACAGCATCCCTATCGACGCCATCCCTGACCACTCCCAAAGCCAGGCTGTAAGCAGCACGAGTAACCAACCGCCTAAGGTAAAAAAGAGAACGAATAAGGGAATTTCGGGGGGCGACACTATACCTTCGTGCCGCATTTTTCGGATCAGCGCCCAATACACCAATAAACCCATGATCGGCGTGAGGATGTAGATGAAAATGGGGGCGATCATATTCGAAATGGTTTATTCCTCTCGCGATTTCTAGTGCAAAGGGTAAGCTTCTCAGAAGTCTAACCAATACCAATATTAGTCCTCATAAACTCCCCATTCTGTCACGAAAGTCCCCCGATGATCAGCCACCCGGAAATTGACCCGCTGCATGAATCTGCCGCCACGAAAACGATTGCATATTTATGCACAGGTTTGTATTGTTATACACTGAGACAAGCCGCGCTTCGCGTGGATTCGACCATGAAGAACGAACGTCACAATGCGATTCGTCAGCTGCTGAGCGAGGGCCCTGTCGTCAGCCAGGACCAATTGCGCCGTAAGCTGGTGCGGCGGGGATTCGACGTGACTCAGGCCACGCTCTCACGCGATATTCACGATTTGCGTCTATATAAGGGACCGAATGGATATGCTGTGCCCAACGGTTCCTCTGGCAATGACGATCTGCCTTCGCTGGACGATGTGTTCGCAAATTTTGGCCTGGCCGTCCGGCAGGCAACGAATCAATTGGTACTTCGCACGACGACGGGCAGCGCTCAACCGGTCGCCGCTGCGCTCGATCATGAGCACATTCCGGAGGTGCTGGGCACCATCGCCGGAGATGACACGGTCCTGATTATTTGCCAGGACCAGAAACACGCCAGCAGCCTGCGCCATCGCCTGGAGAATTTGCTCGAAGCATGACTTCCCCTCAACACCAAACCGCAGTATTCGGCGTCAGTGGCTATGCCGGCGCAGAGCTGGCACGCCTGCTGCTGCATCATCCGCGTCTGCGCGGGCACGCGCCGTTGTTTTTCGGTCGCCCGGAAGAAGAGAAGGGCGCAAGCGTCGCATTGACTGATCTGCACCCGCAACTCGCGGACAACAACGGTGCGCGCAATGTGACCGTGGAACCCTTTCATTGGGATGCGCTGGGCAAACAGAAAATCGATGTGGTGTTCCTGGCCACGCCGCACGAGCAATCGCGCGCCTGGGTGCCAAAGCTGTTGGAACACGGCGTACGCGTCATCGACTTGAGCGGCGCGTGGCGACTGGACGAGGAAACGAATCGAGCGATTTATAAGCTTGAGGATCACGATCCCGCCGCGGCACAGTCTATCCAGCAAGGGGCCGTGTACGGATTGCCGGAGCTGCATCGTGACGAAATTGCGAAGGCGAAGCTGGTTGCCAATCCGGGATGCTATGCGACTTCCGTCATCCTCGCGCTGGCTCCGTTGATCCGCGAAAAACGAATCGATCTGGAACGCGGAATTGTCTGCGATTCGAAGTCGGGAGTCTCAGGAGCAGGAAAGACGCCGACCGCAAAAACGCATTTTATGCATGCGGCGGACAATCTATCGGCGTATTCGGTCTTTAATCACCGGCATACCGGGGAATTATTGGAGCAGCTTGGATTGAAAGCGCATGACATTATCTTTACGCCTCACCTGCTGCCGATTCCGCGAGGAATTTTTTCCACCGTGTATGTGAACTTGAAGAAGCAGTCAACGCCAGAAGAGATCGATCAGTGTTTTCGGAACTTCTATGCCGACTCTCCAATGGTGCGGTGGCATGGCACGCGCTTGCCGGAGATTCAATTTTCAGTGCGGACCAGCTACTGCGATCTCGGATTTGCCCTGGCAAGCGACGGCAAACGCCTGATCGTCGTCGCATGTTTAGACAATCTGCTGAAAGGTGCGGCGAGCCAGGCGGTGCAGAACATGAATCTGCTGTTCGGTTGGCCGGAGCAGGAGGGGCTGGCATGAAATTTGTGATCAAACTCGGCGGAGCGTCGCTGGAAAATCCGTCCACGCTGCGTGGCAGTACGCAGGCGATTGTCGACCTGGTGCGCGACGGTCATCAGGTCGCAGTGGTTCATGGCGGTGGAGCGGCGCTTACACGCACACTGGCACAGCTTGGCAAGCAAAGCGAATTTATCGCGGGTCTGCGCATTACGGATGCAGAAACGCGCGATGCGGCCTTGATGGTTCTCGCGGGGCGCGTCAACAAGCAATTGGTGGCAGCCATCGGCAAACACGGCCAGGCTGCGGTTGGTCTTTCGGGCGGCGATGGATTGGTGTTTCGCGCCCGCAAAAAGCGGACCGTGCCCGATCTTGGCTATGTGGGAGAAATTGCGTCATCGGATCCGCGTTGGCTGCTCGCGATCTGGCAGATGGGCGCCATCCCGGTCCTCTCCAGCGTGGCTCTGGGTTTCGATGGCGAATACTACAACGTCAACGCGGACGAAATGGCCGCGGCCTGCGCGATGACTTGCCATGCCGACGTACTGGTATTTTTGACGGATGTTCCGGGAGTCCGTGGCGCCGACGGCGAAGTGATGCGCTGGCTCACGTTGAAACAAATTCCGGAGCTGACGCGCACGGCGGTTGTCAGCGGTGGCATGCTGCCGAAGCTGGGGGCATGTCGTGAGGCATTGCTGGGTGGCGTGCAGCGGGTACGCATTTTCCCCGCCGACTCAGCAGCATTGTTGCCCGATATTTGCTCGGCACGAACCCCACAAGGCACGGAGGTGATGGTGGCATGAAACTGAACGACATTCGCACGGCGGAAGCGAAATTACTAGTCAGAACATACGATCGCACTCCCATCAGTTTCGTTGGCGGTGAGGGTGTTCATCTTCTGGATGAAAACGGCGCCCGCTACCTTGACCTGCTAAGCGGCATCGGCGTGTGCGCGCTGGGTTATGGTCATCCCGCGATTCTGGCCGCAATCGAAGAGCAGAGCCGAAAGCTGATGCATACGTCCAACCTCTTTTATCATCCGGGGCAGGCAGAGCTTGCGCTGCGTCTAACGGAGATGACGGGTCTGGATCGCGTGTTTTTCTGCAACAGCGGCACCGAGGCGTGGGAGGCTGCGTTGAAGTTGGCGCGCGCCTACGCGACCTTGCGGCGGTCCGAAGGTCATCGACTGGGAACGAAAATTCTGGCGCTGGAGCACAGCTTTCATGGCCGCACCATGGGTTCGGTTTCAACGACCCATAAGGAGAACTACCGCAAGCCCTTTGAACCGTTGCTGGCTGGCGTTGAGTTTGTGCGCTTCGACGACGTCGCCGATTTGGAAACGAAATTCTCTGACGAAGTTTGTGCGGTTTGTTTGGAACCGGTGCAGGGAGAAGGCGGCATCCGCCCTGTGTCAAAAGAATTTTTCGCGGCGGCGCGACGCCTGACTCAGCAAACGGGTGCGTTGTTGTTGGCCGACGAAATCCAAAGCGGGCTTGGCCGCACGGGCGAGTGGTGCGCCTATCAGCATTACGGCATCCTACCGGATGTAACTACATTGGCGAAGCCGCTTGGCGGCGGCATCCCGATTGGCGCCATGCTTTGCACGGAAGAGGCTGCACGTGCGCTTTCTCCAGGAATGCACGGAACCACATTTGGAGGCGGCCCCCTCGCCTGCGCGGTGGCAATTGCTGTCATCGACACCATGCGCCGCGACAACCTTCTGGATCACATCCGCAAGACGGGGAAATATTTCGTCGAACAATTGCAGTCTCTGGCAACGCGACACGCCGCCATTGTGGAAGTACGCGGCAAGGGACTGATGCTTGGGATGGACCTTGCGAATGCCGATCTGGCAAAGCATGTGGCCGCGCAGATGCTGGAACGCCACATCATCATCAACCGAACCAGCGAGACAGTATTGCGCTTCCTACCGCCGTTCATCCTGGAACGCCAACATATTGATCAGGCAGTACAAGCACTGGATGAGATTTTGTCCAGCGCATCCGCTGCGAATCTTTCAGCCGCAGTGCAAGGAGCCCACGCATGACGCCAAAATCTTACGCAATGAAGTCGACTG